>Ga0123333_10003342_pt1 | contig 15660 bp, 12 predicted proteins | sample BioC12SIPDNA_3_FD_89957 | JGI IMG/M metagenome (GOLD analysis project Ga0123333, IMG submission 89957) | Anaerobic biogas reactor microbial communites from Washington, USA - Biogas_R2_B C12 SIP DNA | ecosystem: Engineered > Bioreactor > Anaerobic > Unclassified | place: Washington, USA... | reverse complement strand
ATTTGGCGACAATTTGAAAACATTGCCGACATTTGATTACTTTACAATCAGGGCTCCGGGCGTTTACAATGCGTGGTGATTGGTTTATAAAATATCGGTTTCCCCTCACCGATACAAGTGAAGACGGGTCCGGGTGCGGCGCCGCCTCCGGGGACAAGGTGTTTTCAGTCCGCCGGAAGGGAAGACGCCGCAAAGATGCAGGGTCCCGATAACCGGCTCCGGTAGGAACCCGCCGGTCTGCCGTAGTACACCTGAGGGACTTCGCATATTGCCTGGACACTACGAAGGAAGGACCGCCTGAGAATCCGTCTGCCCGAACCGTCAGTCCTGCGCCCGACCGGTCCGGTACCGGGTGCCCTGCCGGACCGGTTTTCAGGCACGCGGGTGCCGGCACCATAGTAACCGGAGATTTACTGCAAGATTTTCGCTGAAACTGCCGAAGTACTATAGAGAAACGGAGCCGCAAGACTGCGGCCCGAAGTTACGGTTATGTGGAAATACCTTTCGGTGCGGAAATTTGGCGCGATTTTTGCGGAGACGCTGCTACTGATGGGCTGCGTCCTGGTTGCCTATGCCCTGCGCATGCGCGTCTCCCCCTTCGAGGAGCCGGCTGCGGCCGCCGAAGTCCACATCCTGTTGAAGGCTTTCCTGATCGCCCTGGTCTTCCAGCTGTTTCTCCACCTGAAGGACCTCTACAGTTTCCGGGGCACGCGGGCGACCAGGCAGTATTACATCGACCTGGCCGAAGCCCTGGTTCTGGCGACGGTCGGCCTGACGGTCCTCTACTACCTGCTGCCCGCCCTGGGGGTCGGGCGAGGGATCCTGGTCCTGAGCATCGTATTCGGCGTCGTTTTCCTTCTGGTCTGGCACACCCTGCTGCGCTCGTATTTCGGCAAGCGCACCCCGCGCACCAACCTGATCGTGCTCGGTACGGGGCAGCTGGCCAGGGAAGCCGTCCGGGAGATACTGAAGCGCCCGGAGCTGGGGATCCGCGTTGTCGGTTTCGTCGACGACAGCCCGCAGCTGCAGGGCGTGTCGATTGTAAACCCCAAGGTGATCGGCACCTACAGGGACCTGCCGAGGCTGATGGCCGAAAACAGGGTGGACCAGATCCTCGTCGGCATGCCCGACCGCCGGGGGAAGCTGCCGATCAACGAGCTTCTCGACTGCAAGACCAGGGGCATGACCATCGAGGATGTGGCCACGTTCTATGAACGCGTGGCCGGGAAGATCCCCGTAGACAACCTCAAGCCGAGCTGGATGGTGTTCAGCCCCGGGTTCAAGTTGTCCCGGGTGCTGATGGTGGAGAAGCGGATTCTTTCCTTTGCGGTGTCAACCCTGCTGCTGCTGGCGTTCTCCCCGATCATTCTTCTGCTCGTGGCCCTGATCAAGCTGGATTCGAAAGGGACGGTCCTGTACCGGCAGGAGCGCGTGGGGCAGTACGGCAAGACCTTCACCCTTCTGAAATTCCGCTCGATGCAGATGGATGCCGAGCAGGATACCGGGCCCGTCTGGAGCATGGGGGAGGGGACGGACCCCCGGGTGACGCGCGTCGGCAGATGGATGCGCAGGTTCCGGCTCGACGAGCTGCAGCAGCTGTTCAATGTCTTCCGGGGGGACATGAGCCTTGTGGGCCCGCGGCCCGAGCGCCCCGCTTTCGTCCAGCAGCTGGCCGAGACCATCCCTTTCTACAACATACGCCACGTCATCAAGCCCGGCATCACGGGATGGGCGCAGATCAACTACAAGTACGCCAGCTCGTTCCAGCACGCGGTCGAGAAGCTGCAGTACGACCTGTTCTACATCAAGAACATATCCATAATCCTCGACATCCTGATCTGCATGCAGACGGCCAAGATAGTGCTTGTCCGGACAGGATCCTGATTCCCCACCCGCCTCCCCCCGATATTTCTTTTCATGGGGCTCCCCATTTCTTTTTGGGGCATGGCTTCACCTGAAGCCCGAGCGGCAACTGCGGCAACGCTCGGGCGTGCCGCGGCAGGTGCGGGAAGCAGCGGCTGCTCCTTAACCCCCGATCATGCTATAATGCGGGCCGGAAACGGACGCCTTCCCGGAGCGGAGCGTGGTACTCAAGATCGCAATGCGCAACATGTGGCGCCAGAAGCGGCGCACGATCCTTACGTCGCTCACCATGGTGGGGGGATTTTTGCTCGCGGCCGTTTCCATCGGCTGGTCCGACGGGACCTACTCCTACATCATCAACATGTTCACCGGCGACCGCCTGGGACACGTCCAGGTGCACGCCGCCGGGTACCTCGACGAGCCCTCCATCTATGCGCGGATCCGGGATTACGGGCGGGTCGGCAGCGCCGTTGCGGGGGTCCCCGGGGTCCGGGCGTGGGCGCCGCGGGTGTATGCCGCCGGGCTGGCCTCCTTCGGGGAGAAGACCTCGGCCGTGCGGATCAACGGCCTGGACCCGGAACTCGAGCACGCGGCCACGGGCTTTTTCCGGAAAGTCTTCGACGGGCGGCCGCTGTCGGGGGCGCCGCGGCAGGCGCTGCTCGGCCGGGGCCTGGCGCGCATCCTGGGGACCGCCCCGGGCGACGCGGTGGTCGTGCTGTCGCAGGCGGCCGACGGCTCGATGGCCAACGACCTGTTCGACGTGGCCGGGATCGTCGACACCGGGGACGAGGCCGCCGACCGGATGGACCTGTACCTGAATCTGGGCGCCGCGCAGGAGTTTCTGTCTATTGGCGGGGACGTGCACGAGATTGCCGTCCTGGTCGACGATCTGAAGGGCGTCGGCCGCGTCACCGAGGCCATCCGGGCGGAACTCGGCGATGCGGAGCTCGAGGTGCTCCCCTGGCAGCAGGTCGCCCGCTCCTTTTACGATGCGATGCAGGCGGACCGGCAGGGGATGTGGATCATGCTCGGCATCATCATCCTCATCGTGGCCGTAGGGGTCCTCAACACCGTGCTGATGTCGGTGCTCGAACGCCGGCGCGAATACGGGCTGCTGCTGGCGGTGGGCACCCGTCCGGGCACGATCGTCTCCCTGGTTCTGGGCGAGCTTCTGGGGATCGTCCTGGTCAGTGTCGCCGCCGGTGCGCTGCTGTCGGTGGCCGTCAACTGGATCCTCTCGATCCACGGCATACCGATGCCCATGTCCTTGAGCTTCGGCGGGGTGACCTTCGACCGCATGTACTCCGAGGTCAACCTCCGGAGCCTGGTCATCCCCGCCGCAACCGTCGCCGCCGCGGCGATGGCCGTCGGCATCTTCCCGGCCTGCAACGCTGCCAGGACCGAACCGGCCCGGGCCATGAGGACCTTCTGAATGGACACGCCCGCCCGCGCGCCGTCATCGGTCGAAGCCGTGATGATGTACCTGAAACTCGGCTGGAGGAACCTCCTGCGGAACAAGCGCCGGTCCCTGATCGCCGGGACGGCCATAGGCGTGGGCCTGGCGTCTTTGATCTTCATGGACGCCCTGATGGCCGGCATGCAGAAGAACATGATCGACGCGGCCACGGCCACCTTCCTCGGCCAGGGGCGGATCCAGAGAAAAGGCTTCCGGGACACCCAGCAGGCGGATCTCACCATCCGCCGGCCCGGCGAGGTGCTCTCGGCGCTCGGCCGGGAGCCGGGGCTGGCCCATTACGCCCCGCGGGTCCTCTCTTTCGGGATGATCTCCTCCCCGTCGGACGTGCGTTCGATCCAGCTCGTTGGAATCGACCCCGGATCGGAGCGCCACGTTTCCGAAATCGATGACGCGATCGTGGCGGGCAGCTACTTCGAATCTGCCGAAGGCGGCGCCGGCACAAGCGGCGGCGCCGACATTGTGATCGGTGAAAAACTCGCGTCCATGCTGAAGGTATCGCTGGGGGACCGTCTTGTCGTCACCGTGTCGGAGGCCGGGAGCGGGGACCTGTGCCAGGACCTGTTCCGCGTTTCGGGCATCTTCCGCCTGGGCATCCAGGAGATGGACGGCGCCATGGCCTTCGTGCGGCTCGGCCGGGCCCGGGAGATGCTCGCGATAGGGGAGGGCATCCACGAGATCGCCCTGGTGTTTGCCGATCCCGAGGCCGGGGGCGACCCCGGGCTCCCCTTCTGGGGCGCCTACTCCCGGTTCGGCAACGAGGCCGTGGGCTGGCCCGAGATCATGCCGCAGCTCGAGGCCGTCTTCGAGCTTTCGCGCTTCAGCACCTACCTGATGGGGCTGATCCTTTTCGGGGTGGTGGCGCTCGGCATCATCAACACCCTGTTCATGTCCCTGCACGAGAGGATGTTCGAGTTCGGCGTCCTGCGGGCCGTGGGGACGCGCCCGGCGGGCATCCTCGGGTTGGTGGCCGCCGAGGCGGCGTCGCTTGCCGCCGTGAGCATCGTGCTCGGCTGCATCCTCGGTTTCGCGGTCACGGCGGTTGTGGCCGCCAACGGCATCGACTACGCCGGCATCGAATACTCCGGGGTGACGATCCGCAAGCTCATCCGACCGGAGCTCTGCCTGCGCCCCTATGTCGAGTACCCCCTGTGGGTGCTTCTTTTCACCGTGCTGGTCGGGCTCTACCCGGCCGCGCATGCCGCGCGGATGTCCCCTGCGGCGGCCATGCGGAGGAGTCTCTGAGGCCTATGACCGAAGACGGAGCAGTGATCGCAGCCGAGGGGGTCACCAAGGTCTATGCCGGGAACGGCGTTCCGGTCGAAGCGCTGCACGGCGTCGACCTGCGGATCCGCGGCGGGGAGTTTACGGCCATCGTCGGGCCTTCCGGCTCGGGCAAGACCACGCTGCTGAACATCATCTCGGGTCTGGACGCCTGCACCGAGGGCGAGGTCCGGCTCGCCGGGAGGCCGCTGTCGGGGCTGAGCGGCAGGGAACTGTCCGATTTCCGGCGCGACCACATAGGCTTTGTCTTCCAGGCCTACAACCTCGTCCCGGTCCTCTCCGTGGAGGAGAACATCGAGTACGTCATGCTGCTGCAGGGGGTGCCGAAACGGGAGCGGCGCCGCCGGGTGTCGGAGATCCTCGGGATGATAGGGCTCGAGGGCTTCGAGCGCCGCCTCCCCCCCCACCTTTCCGGCGGCCAGCAGCAGCGGGTGGCCGTGGCCCGGGCCATGGTCAGCCGCCCCGACATCATCCTGGCCGACGAGCCGACGGCCAACCTGGACTCCTCGACAAGCGGCGGGCTTCTGGAGATGATGCAGGGCCTGAATGAAACAACCGGGATGACCTTCGTCTTCTCGACCCACGACGAAAGCGTCATGCGGAGGGCCCGGAGGCTGGTGACGCTCCATGACGGCCGGATCTCCGGGGACGTGCGGCAGTAGCCGGGACCCGGATTCCGGGGCCGGTCTATCGGGGGGATATGGTGCGACGTATCGGCAAGGCGCTCGTGTATTTGGCTGCCGCGATGGCGTCGGTGCCGCCGACATCCGGCGGGGACTTCGCCTGGGGCGGTTCGGTCCGAAGCTACCTGTACGTGTTCGACCCGGCTGCGGTCCGGGCCGGGGGAACCGCCGTCGGGCCTTCGCCGGAGGCTGTGGCGACCGGCCGCGTGCGTCTCGAAGCCGCCTGGAGCCCCGATGCCCGGGTGCGGCTCGAGGGGGCCTACGACCTGGCCCCCCGGTTCGAATCCGGGGGCTTTGCGGGCGGATCCCTCCTGCCCGGCCGGCCGGACCCGTTGGCCTACCGCGCCTTCGATCTCGACCCGGCGGCGGCCGCGTCGGGCCGCTTTACGCTCGGGCAGAACCTGGACCGGGCGTCGGTCCGATGGCGGTTCCCGGCGGCGGACCTCACCTTCGGGCGCCAGGCGGTCGCCTGGGGGAGCGCGCGGGGCGTCAACCCCACGGACGTGCTCGCGCCCTTCGCCTTCGAAGTCCTCGACGCGGAGGACCGCATCGGGATCGATGCCGTCCGCGCCCGGATCCCGGCGGGCCTCCTGGGCGAGATCGACGCGGGGTATGTTTTCGGGCGGGATCTCGAATTCCGCAACAGCGCCTTTTTCCTGCGCGCGGCATCGAACGTGCGCCGGACGGACCTGTCCGTTATGGTGGTGGGGTTCAGGGAAAACCTGCTCCTGGGATTCGATCTTGCGCGGTCGATCGGAGGGGCGGGGTACTGGCTCGAGGCCGCCGCCGTCGCCGGCGGGGCCCTCGGCGGGGGGGGTGGGGGGCGCGATTACGTCCGCGCCTCGACCGGTCTCGACTACAACCTGTCGGGCAGCCTCTACGGCTTCGTCGAATATCACTACAACGGCGCCGGCGCCGCGGGGGCGCCCGGCTACGCGGGCCGCCTTGCGGAAACCGCCTACCGGGAAGGGGCCGTCTACCTGGCGGGGCGCCACTACTGCATCCCCGGGGCACTCTACCAGTACAGCCCCCTGGTTTCCCTTACGGTCCAGGCGCTGGTCAATGTCACGGACCCGTCGGTGTTTCTCGCACCCCGGGCCGAGTACAACATCGCCCCGGACGTATACCTCGGCGCGGGCGCCTTCGTCGGCATCGGCCGCTCCCCCGTCGCCAAGGACCCGGCAAGTCCCCCCGTCCTGCGGTCGGAGTTCGGCGGCTACCCCGGCATCTACTTCGCCTCCCTGCGCACCTACTTCTGAGGCCCCGGCCGCGGTCCGGGCGTTTCTGTTTTCTGTTGTCTGCCCGGCCGGAAACCACTACTATGTGTGCGTTTGCACCGGAAACCGGCCCGGGCCGGGAGTGGGGAGTTTTCACACATGCTGGGAAAATTGAGCGCATACCTCCTGGTGATGGGTATTCCCGGGCTTCTGGCGATTGCCTTCATCGATTCGGCCGCGGTCCCCCTCTCGGGCGGCCCCGACGCCGTCCTCCTTCTCCTCTCCTGGCAGAAGCCTTCGATGTTTCCGGCCATCGCGCTGGCGGCCACCGTGGGGTCGACCCTCGGGTGCCTGGTGCTGTACGGAATCGGGCGCAAGGGGGGCGAGAAAGCCCTGTCCCGCTTCAACCCCCGGAAGGTGGCCTGGGTGGAGGCCAGGATGCGGCAATACGGCATCTGGGTCATCATCGCCTCCGTCATCGCCCCTCCCCCCTTCCCGACCAAGCTCGCGGTGCTGGCGGCCGGGGTGCTCCGAACGAGCCGCCTGCAGCTTGTCGCGGGCGTCTTTTTGGGGCGCCTGGCGCGCTACGGCACCCTCGGGTACCTCGGCGCGCGGTTCGGGGCCACGGCGGCGGAGGTGATCCGGGCGAACTACCCCGCCCTGGCCGTGGCGCTGGCGGCCGGTCTTTTGCTCCTGATCCTGTTTCACTGCCTCCGCAGCCGCCGCGTCAACCTCGATCCCCGGTAATCCATCCCCGTAACGCGTCAACGGTGTGCCTGCATGAGCCCGTTGTACGGGAGCCCGATTTCGGGGGCCCGATTTCGGGGGCGGAACCTCGGCGCCGCGGGGCACTGCAATCGGGGCACTACGTATGCCCCTTGCGAAACGGGTGGGAGTTTTTCGGGAGGGTGGGAGTGCTCCCCGGCCGGGGGCGCATCATCGGCCGGGGTATGCATACAGCGGTACGATGCCGCCGGCAGCGGGTCAGAGCGTCTTCTGCGTCCAGCTCAGAACCCGGAACGGGCGCTCCATCAGGTTGTCGTTGAGGCAGCCCAGGCTGAAGTGCACCTGCGGCGTTCCGGTCAACTGCAGCGTCTTGCCGATGAAGGAACCGTAGAAGTCCGCGTTGCCGGTCAGTCTGACATCCGCCTCGGGGGCGTAGACTTCCATGTAGGCGGTCGATCCCCCGGTGAATTTGGCCTGGGACGTGCCGTCGTAGTAGATCGTCAGCTCCGTGGGGTCCCCCAGGGGGTTGATGACCCCCTGGCCGGACAGGTCCAGGCCGCTTTTGACGAAAAGGGTCGTGTGGCCGGTGATTTCCAGGGTGCCCCGTGCCGCCTCGGCGATGCTGTCGATGTAGTACACCCCCGGGTTGAGCTTGATGGTCCCCTTGTTCTTGATGTCGAGTGTGCCGTAGACCCCCGGGTCGAGCGTGACGGTGGTGTTCTGCGGCGCGTAGTTGGGGGATCCCGCCGGGATCGTGAAATCCGGGATGGGTGGGAAGTACCGCTCCTCCGGCAGCTGGGTGACCGTGCCGGTGACCGTGATGTTCGGCCCCGGTGTGTAGGACCCCAGCGGCCCGAAGGCGAGGTCCCCGTAGATGTCGACGGTCCCGATGGCGCTGACGCTCCCGTTGGACCCGACCGAGCCCTGCTCCCCCCTGTTGGTGGTCACGTTGTAGTTTCCGAGGGCCGGGTCGTAGCTGTCGACCAGGACCGTGCCGCCCAGGTTGACGCTGTCGATGCCCCACAGGGCCTTGTCAAACAGGGCGTTGCCGCTGTTTTCGATGACGGCCTCTATCCGGGAGACCCCCATCGGGTTTGCCGCGTCCCCCCAGTACCCGACGCTGTCGACGCGCCACCGCTCCATGGCCGACGGGTAGGCGATGAAGGTCGTGGTGTCGACGAAGGTGGCCGGGATGTATTTGAGCAGGGTGGCGTTGACGGCGTAGACGCCGCGGTTGCGCCCGTCGGCCTCGAGGTCCCTGTCGGCCAGGGCGGCCCCGAATGCGGACACATAGTTCGTGTCCGGGAAGTTGTCTGTGCTCCCGGCCTGGCCCGCGAACCGGACCGCGGAGCTCGAGTATTCGACCGGGCACTGGGCGGTGTCGTAGTCCCCGGCGCCGGTGGCGGCCACCAGCGGCAGGTAGTCCGAACGGAACCAGTGGACCGCCTTCTGCACGCCGGCGTCGGCGACGTAGAAGGCCTGCTGGTTGTACTTGTAGGCGGAGGAGGACCTGATCTCGTTTTGTACCGTGAAGACCAGGGCCGTCGACAATACCCCCATGACCGCCAGAAAAAGCAGGGTCGAAACCAGGGCGATGCCCTTTTCGTTATTTCCGTTGCGCGTGTTGGGTGGATGCATACGCTCTGCCCCCATGGTTAGTTGCCCAAATACTGCACCGAGGCGATAAACGGCGGCGTGGTCGGCAGCGTGTCGAGCCCGCCGTAGCGCTGGGCCTCGTAGAACAGCATCGAGGCCGCCGCGACGCTCGGTGCGGTCACCCGCGAGCGGAGGCGGATCTCCTCGCGCTCTGATGCCTGGTTGGTCCACTGCCCCTGGACGGTGAGTGACACCGTCACGGCCGTGACGACGGCCTGCGAGTCCGAATGGAGCGTAAAGCCGGCCGAGCCCGGCCCGATGCCGGTGATGAGCGGGACGGCCGCCCCTTTCGCGGTTGCGCCGAAGGGGGTGATGGAGCGGGTGATCCGCCCGTTGGCGCTGTCGTAGTCGTATTCGGCGTACCAGGCCGTTCCGTCCCCGTTGATCTCCCCGAAAAACCGCAGCGTCGTCACGTCGGCCGAGACGTCGGCCGCCAGGCCCGCCGGGGGGAGGATGCCGTACTTGTAGGGCATGGCGAAGAGGCGGACGGGGTCCCCGGCCGAGTAGGTGCCGAGGAAGATCCCGGTCAGCGTGCCGCTCCCGACCGATTCGAGCCGCACCAGTTCCAGGTTCCCCGAGGCGTCGATGGCGTGGACGTAGTCTCCGGGGTTGAATCCCTCCGAGGATGCCACCGGCACGGCCTGGGGCGTGGAGATCCCGGTGACGGCCGCGGTGATGGTGGTGTTCCGGTCGCTGTGGGACCCGGCCTGGGCGATCTCCCCGATCATCATGTTGAAGCCCGCGGTCGCGTCCTGGTTCACCTCGATGCTGTCCTGCTCGGAGGAGTACTGGTGCGCGCCGATCCGGAAAAGGTCCGCCGCCGCGACCATCAAAGGCAGGAAAATGCACATGGCCACGAGCATCTCCATGATGGAGAAGCCGCGTTCCCCCCGAAGCCCGGTTCTGTTTCTGTCGTCGCTGTTTTGTCTCATGGCGTTTTCTCGGTTACAAGGACTGTGTTCGGGGCTTCCCCGACCTGGAAGCTCCGGTCGCTGGTGACCGACACGAGGATCCTCTTGACCTCGGTGCCCGTCGCGTCGTCGATGATCTGCCACTGGCGGGTGAAGACGGCGTCGCCCGCCGCGGTCCGGGTCCCCGACGCGTCCAGGTAGTCCGCGTACCCGTCCTCGGCGGCGGCCGGGGCGATGCTCCCGCCTTCGGCCAGCCCGGCGCCGTCGGCCGTGTAGGGCGCGTTGACGGTCAGGTTGGTGGTCGTGTCCCCGTAGTCGAGGCCGGTCAGCTCCTCGATCTTGTCCTGGACCGCGGCGGTCGCTTTCGCCGCGTCGCGGCCGTAGGTCTTGCTGGCCATGACCGAGTAGGTCAGCACCTGCGCCATGGCCAGGAGCCCCGAGACCAGGATGGCGATGGCGATCAGGGTTTCCACCAGCGTGAATCCGGATTCGCCCGTTGTCTTCGTGTGCATCGTGTGTATCCTCGATCGTTGGTTAGAGGGCGCACCATCCGCCGCCGGCCTTCTTCCACACCTGGACCTTGCCCGTCAGCGTGACGGTGACGGCGCAGTCGGTGCCGGACCTGGAGAGATAGACGATGTTGTCGGCCGTGGGCGTCGCGCCGCTTACGGGGATGCCCCTGGAATTGAACGTGATGCTCGACGAGGAGGTGTCCGGAAACCCGGCCGGGGGGTCCGCGGCGCTTGTTTTGAAGGTGATGCCGCTGCCGGAGAGCCCCCGTGAGAGCCCGTTGACGCCCTGCTCAAGGTCGAAGCTGTCGGTGCCGCTGTTGTACCGTCTCACGCTCCAGCCGTTGCCGCCGAGATCGAACGCCACCTGGTAGGGGGTCGACAGGGATTTGGCCTTGATCCTGGCATAGCCGAGGGCCGAGGAGATGTTCCGGGCGTCGGCCGCCAGCTGCATGTCGCGCAGCGCCCCGGACAGCGACGGGACGGCGAATGCCGACAGGATGCCGAACACGGCCACAACGATCAGAAGCTCCACGGCGGAAAAACCCGCGGCAGCCCGTTCTGTACTATTTCGAAATGTCATGAGAAAACCTCGCCACAATGCATATCGGCCCGGGCCCGCCGCTCCCTTACGCCTTAATAGGGGGAACGTGAAAAACTCCCGGGGCCGGATGCCGGGCAGCCGGATTCCTTTCTCCATGATTCTTGCGCCAGTGTACCGGATCGGGGATTCCCTGCAGTGACGGCCGTCACGGAAACCGACAAATGCCCGCGGGGGCGCTGCGCAGGCCGCCGGGGCCGCGGCGGGGCTATGGACGCCCGGAAGTTCTCCGCCCGGAAATATTCCGCCCGGAAATGTTCCGGGCGGGCCCCGGTGTCCCCTCGGGCGGGTGTTGTGCTACTGTAGGGGCAAAGGAGGGAGCATGACCGAATCCGTTTACGGCAAATACATAGTGACCGAGGACCGGATGCCGCCCGAGCCCGCCGCCATGGTTCGGGCGATGGAGGACCAGGCCAGGGAGGGGAGGATCCTCGACCGGACGATGCTGCTCGGGATCACAGACAGGATCGTGCCGGGATGCCCGCTGTTCGTGGGCTGCGAAATCCTCTGGGGGCTGCCCGGCGGCAGGCCCGTCAGCATCGAGCTGCCGCACAGCCACGATTTCGACGAAGTGATCGGATTCGGCGGCACCAACCGCAACTACCCGCGCTCGCTCGGCGGCGAGATCGAGTTCCCCATGGGGGGCGAGACGCACATCCTGACCGAAACCTGCCTCATCTTCGTCCCGAAGGGGGTGCTCCACTGCCCGGTGACCTTCAACCGGATCGACACGCCCATCTTCATGTTCGAAACGGCCAATGTCGGGAGCTACGAGAAGATCTTCGGCCCGGTGGCGTGATCAGACGTAATCCTCGAGCCGCACGTCCATGAAGGCCGCGCGCCGGAAATCCTCCCGCAGGGCATAGGGCACGGTGCAGTCGAAGATCATCTTGCACGCGATGCCCGGCGTGCGGCTCGAGGGGCGGAATTCGGGCGAGGAGGAGGGGTCCAGCACGTGGCAGAACACGTCGGGGATGGCGACGGTGCTGACGTCCCCCTGGTAGCGCGTCGTCATGGCCCACAGGACGTCGTCGGTGTTGAAGATGTCGACGTCCTCGTCGACCAGGATGATGTGCTTCAGCTCGGCGAAGGCGGCGAAGGCCGTCAGGGCCGCCTGGCGCTGGCGCCCCTCGTCGGTCGGCTTGTCCTTGCGCACCTGCAGGATCGCCAGGTACTTGCCCCCGCCCGCCGGGTGGCAGTAGACGTTCTTGAGCCGTCCGGGCATGCTTTCCTCCAGCAGCCGGATGATGCTGGCTTCCGTCGGGATCCCGAGCAGGTTCACGTGCTCCAGGCCCGGCCCTACGAGCGTCTGGAAGACGGGGCGCTTCCGGTGCGTGACCGCCGACACCTTCAGCACCGGCAGCGCCGGCTGCGACTTGCCCATGTAGCCCGGGAACTCGGGCATCATGTACCCTTTCCCCGTGTTGACGTCCTCGGCGATGCGCCGCCCGGGCAGGATCTCCCCCTCGATGACAATCTCGGCCCGGGCGATGGCCCGGGCGCCGACCGACACGCAGTCGACCATCTCGACGGGGCGGCGGCGCACGGCGCCCGCGATGGAGAGTTCGTTGAAGCCGATCGGCGTCGTCGGCGCCTCGAAGCAGGAGGCCAGGTGGATGATGGGGTCCAGGCCGATGGCGACCGAAACGGGGAGCGGCCGGCCCATCGCCTCGGCCTTCTGGCGGAAATGGTCGATGTGCCTCCCCGTGATGAAATACACGCTGATCTCGTCGGCGCTCTGGATGCACATGCGGTGGATGGTGACGTCCTCCTCCCCCGTCTCCGGGTCCGCCGCGTAGAGCATGGCGATGCACAGAGTCGGCCCGGCGTCGAGCGGCGTCACGGTCGGCACCGGCAGCAGCCGCATCAGGTCCAGGGGCGCAAGGTGCACCACCTCCTGGCAGGGGGCGCGGCCGTGCGGCACCGTAACGGGGGCGACGGGATGGGCCACGGCGTCGAGCAGCAGCCGGGGCAGCCGCTCCGCGCTGCTGCCCGCCAGCAGTGCGGTGCGCTCCCGGGTGGCCAGCATCCCGGCCACGACCGGGATGTCGTAGCCCTTGACATGTTCGAACAGGACGGCGGGACCGGGCTGCGTGGGGGGGGCCACGGGGGTGCCGGCGCCGATTTTCTTGTAGACGCCCGCGAGTTCGCAGTAGGGGTCCACGGGCTTGCGTATCTTCAGAAGCTGCCCCGGAACCGTCTCCAGGAAATCGAGCGCGGACTGCAGGTCCGTGATGGCGCCCGCGGAGGGGCCGGAACCGGGTTTCTTTCGGGACATAGAACGGGCCTTTCGTGAAATGTAGGGACGCGGCGCAGGCCGCCTGGAGCGGTACACCCGATTGCAGTATACAAAAAAATCCCCCGGCTTGCGGGGGATTTTTCCGGCCGGCCCGCGGGGGATCCGAAGATACCCGCGTGCCGGCCGTCTGTGTCTGAAAGGGGGCGGGGCTTTTGCAGCCCCTCCCCCCTCACGGACGGGATTAGAATCTGAGCGTGAACTTGGCCTGGAACGTGCGGTTCCCGCTCTTGCTCGAAATGTAGCCGAGCGGGTTGCCGCTCCGGGCGATGGAGAAAGTGGGACCGGACGGCGAGGGGTGGTTCAGGATGTTCCCCGCGTCGACTCTCAGGCCGAAGGACTTGCCTTCGGTGATCTGGAAGTTTTTGCTCAGCGCCATGTCGAGGCTGAAGCTGCCGATTCCCATGACCTTGTTGCGGCCGAAGTTTCCGTATTCTCCCGGCAGGGGATGCTGCATGATCACGTTCTCCGGGCTGTATACCGGTTCCTGCTCGATCGTGATTTCCCCCGTGTCGGGATCTTCGACTTCTACATCCTGGTACAGCGGGATATACAGAGCCCCCAGGGTGCAGCTTTCCTGGATGCTCGGATCCACGAGATTATTGTCAAGGCACTGCAGGTCGGGACCCATCATGTACTCGTCGGGAGCTCCGAAATAGTACCCGTTCAGCGCGCCGGGCGCCCATTCGACCGCCGTGTCGGTGGGATCGAACAGGTCGGGGCGGACAATGCTCGGAACCGAGTTCCCGTACAGGTGGTTCGGGGAGACCGAGATGTTGGTCCAGCCCCCGGACCTCATCGACATGATCCAGCTCATCTGCCAGCCTTCGATGATTCTTCTCACGGCGGGATTGCTGACGTCGCGGAAGAAGAACCCGTTGGCGCCGAAGGGCAGGGTGATCTGGCCGTACGTGTTCAACTGGTGCTGGCTGTTGTTGCCGGTCCAGGTGTAGTCGAACGGGTTGGTACGGTCATTGGGGTTGGTATAGCTATTGTTCCCCAGGTTTTTGGCAAAGGTGTAGGTTGCCGTCATGTTGAATCCATGGGTCGGCCTCACGGTGAAGACGGCCTGCATGGAGTGGTAGTTGTTGTGGTTTAGGTTGGTGTACCAGTTCGCCGTACCCAGCTGCGGGTTGGCGACGATGAAGTTCTCCGGGAATTCGCCGGGGTACAGCGAGTTGGCGTGCCGGAGCATCGTGCCCGCCTCGGAGATGCCGGGTTCGGGCAGGCCCTCGTTCAGGCCGGCCACGTAATAATTCGGCCAGAACCAGTAGGGATAGCCTCCCTCGCGCCAGGTGTAGTTTTCGGTGTTCATCGAGCCGGCGATGGAGTTGTAGTCGCCGTTGGCCAGATTGGCGGCGTACAGGGCGCGTACCACGTCCCCGCCCGTAGGACCGAGAGGGCTGCCCACGGGGTTCTGGTTTCTCGAGGTGGAATTGGGCAGCAGCAGGTTGGCGTTGTCGAACGAAACCCCCTCGTACAGCTTCTGGAAGATTTCAGGGTCGCCGCCGGCGCGCGCTTCGTCGAAAGCGTCCTTGAGGCCGTTTTTGATCCAGTTACTCGCGTTGAGGTTGAGGCTGGCGACCTGTTTGCGCGCCAGCGTTCCGACGTAGCGCAGATCCAGGCTCATGTACGAACCGATGTTTCTGGTCAGCGACAGGTTCAGGCTCTGCTGGTAGGGTGTGCGCATGTCAGGATCGTATACGGTCAGGGTTGAAGACCGGTTTTCGATCTTCAGGGTCTCCAGGGGCACGATCGGATCGTCATCCGCCTCGATGTGTTTCTTCGTGGGCAGGTAGTCGTCCAGGTCGGCTATCCGGAGATAGGGTGTGTCGACATCACCCGAGTAGTAGTAATCGAAGTTGGTGCCGGTGGATCCGGCCAGCACTTCGGAGAACCCTCCGGATTGGATGTTCGCGGTGGAAACCTGCGAGAAGGTCATCTGGTAGCCGCCGCGCAGGGTGGTCTTGCCCTTCCCGAACCAGGGGAGCTGCCAGGCGAAGCCGACCGCGGGGCCGAAGTTGTTGTAGTCCTTCTCGAATACGCTGACGTCTTCCTGGGGGGATCCGGGGCCGATGAACTCCTGCTGCGTCAGCCAGGAGAACCCTTCCTCGATCTGTTCCGGGGTGCGGGTTTCTTCCAGGTTGATGGGTTTTTCAGCCATCCAGGTGGTGAAGTCCCGGCCGCTGACGCCGAACAGCGCATTGGCGCCGCCGGCGAGGCCGAGCGTCATGCCCCGGTCGAGCCACGGCACTCCGAAGTACTCATAGCGGAGCCCCAGGTTGAGGGTGAGGCTGTTGTTGACCTTCCAGTCGTCCTTGGCGAAGAAGGCCATTTCCTTCTGCCGGATGTCCAGGACCCGGGTGATCTCTCCCGCGTTGATGTCGTTCCACGTCTTGTCGAAAGGATCGTTGATGAAGAACCACTGCCAGATATGGCT
>Ga0123333_10003339_pt1 | contig 15663 bp, 14 predicted proteins | sample BioC12SIPDNA_3_FD_89957 | JGI IMG/M metagenome (GOLD analysis project Ga0123333, IMG submission 89957) | Anaerobic biogas reactor microbial communites from Washington, USA - Biogas_R2_B C12 SIP DNA | ecosystem: Engineered > Bioreactor > Anaerobic > Unclassified | place: Washington, USA... | reverse complement strand
GTCGGAGGTGTCGGTGGGGCAGATCCTGTTCCTGGTGGTGTTCTCCATCGTCCTGGTCGCGGTGATGCTGTGGCTGACGCGTTTCACCGCGGAGCGTCTCGGCTTCAACGACAAGGACATGAAGGCGATCCAGTTCTGCGGCACGAAGAAGTCGCTGGCGACGGGTCTGCCGATGGCCTCGGTGATCTTCGGTGGCGCGAGCATCGGTCTGCTGATCCTGCCGCTGATGATCTTCCACCAGATCCAGCTGATGATGTGCTCCTGGTTGGCGGCGCGTTACGCCCGCCAGGCACCGCCCCGGAAGCCCGTGGTGCTCCAGTCCTGATTGCTTTTCGACGCCCGCCCCCTACGATGTTTCACGTGAAACTTCTACACGTACGCATCGAGATGACCATCCCGGGGGCGGGTTCCGTGATTCACGTCGCCGAGCTCGCGCCGCGCGACGCGGAGTCCTGCACCATGCTCCGCATCATTGAACTCGACCCCTCCGAGACGATCCGGGGCGCCGCCACCCAGGAATCCTCCGTCGGCATGGCGCAGGCCCCGAACCCCGTCGTCCCGCACCCGGACACCTACGCCGATTTCCCGGACATCGAGCATTCCCACCTCACCCCGGAGGAGTTCGAGGGCCTGTGGGCCGAGGCCGCCGCGGCCTTCCCGGAGATCGCCTAGAACACGAGGTTGACCAGGCCCATGTAGGCCAGGGTGCCGCCGAGGATCGACAGGCCGGAATCGCGCTTCCACGCGTGGAGGCCCAGCGTCACGGCCACGCCGATGAGCGCGGCCGGCACGCCCCCGGGGGCCGAACGCTTGCCGAGGAGCGTGTACACCACGAGCACCACCATCACGCCCACCGGCATCATCCGACCGAGCAGCCCGAAGAACTGGTTGCCCTTGAGCGCGGAGACGAAGGCGAAGGGCAGCCAGCGCAGCGCCACAGTGATCACACCAATCGGGATGAGCACCGCGAAGACCTGCGTGAGGGTGACACCCTCGGGGAGTCCGTACATCAGATCCGCCATTCCAGGGCCCGGTCGAGGGCGGGGGAGAGGTGGCGGCCGAGCAGCAGCAGGAAGTACGCGCTCAGGGCGATCATGAGGTACTCGCCGGCCACCACGGCCAGCCCGGCGGCGATGAGCACCAGCGAGAGGTCCCGGTTGTTCCGGAACGTCTCCCACGCCAGCACCACGAACAGGGCGACGAGCGCGAACTCCATCCCCTGGATCCCGGCGGGGATCACCTCACCGGCCAACGCGCCGACGATGCCGGGCAGCACCCACATCGACTGGCAGAACAGCTGGATGGTGAGCACCCGCACCCCGCTGGCGGGCGGCCGGGCGGAGGCGATGGCGTAGGACTCGTCGGTGAGCGCGTAGGTGGAGTACGTCCGCCCCACGCCACCCTGCACCAGGTCGCGAGGGAAGGTCAGGCCGTAGAAGATGTGGCGGAAGTTGACCATGAGGCCGGTGACGGCGGCCGAGACGGGCCCCACACCGGCGGTGACCAGGTTCAACGCCAGAAACTCCATCGACCCGGCGTAGATGATGATCGAGAAGATGGGGGCCCACCACCAGGCGAAGCCCATCTGGGTGAGCAGCAGCCCGAACGCCAGCCCCAGGGGGATCAACCCCAGCGCCACCGCCCAGGAGTCCCGGATGCCCGCGCGGATCTCGGCGGTCAATTGTCGACCAGGTCGGCGGGGAACGTCGAGAACAGCGGCAACGGCGGCTGCTGGCGGCGCATCACGTCACCCCACAGGTCGGTGCGGCCGGGGACGATGACGTCGGTCGGCAGCGCCGGGGTGACAAACCAGTCACCCCGCTCGATCTCCTCGTCGAGCTGCCCGGGCGCCCACTCGGCGTAGCCGGCGAACAGGCGCATGCCCTCGACGAGGTCGGCGATGTCACCGGGTTCGGCGCGCAGGTCGACGTGGGCGAGGCGGTTGGCCAGGCGGCTGAGCTGCGGCGCGGCGTCCATGTCCACGCCCGCCTTCGTCATCGCGAGGCCGACGACGGACTGCTGGTTGAGCGGCCCGCCGATGTAGAGCGCCTGCGGCTTCGCGACGGCGGGCAGCCAGTCCGGCATCACGTTGAACACCGCCAGGTCACTGCGGGAGGCCAGGTTCACGCCGAAGGTGAGGTGCTCGTTGTGCTCGATGACGAGGACGACGGAGCGGTTGAACTCGTCGGAGAGCATCCCGGGGGCGGCGACGAGCAGCATGCCCGGCTCCGGTTCATTGCGCTCGAGGGCGTTGAAGAGACGGTCGGCAAAGAAATCTGACATGCGGACTACCTCCTTAGCTTCGATCCGTTGACTGTTCAGCTTCCCACCACGCACGCAGTTGCGCAATTGCAGCGTCGCGCTCGAGCGGGCCGTGTTCGAGGCGGAGTTCCTTGAGGAACGCCCACGCGCGGCCGACGACCGGCCCGGCGGGGACGCCGAGGATCTCCATGATCTCGTTGCCATCGAGGTCGGGGCGCACGCGGGCGAGGTCCTCGCGGGCGGCGATGTCGGCGATGCGCTCCTCGAGGTGGTCGTAGGTGCGCTGCAGGCGGGCGGCCTTGCGCTGGTTGCGGGTCGTGGAGTCGGCGCGGACCAGTTTGTGCAGGCGGGGGAGGAGCTCCCCGGCGTCGGTGACGTAGCGGCGCACGGCGGAATCCGTCCACTGGCCCTCGCCGAAGCCGTAGAAGCGCATGTGCAGGTAGATCAGCTGAGAGACGTCCCCGACCATCTGCTTGGAGTACTTCAGGGCGCGCATGCGACGGCGGATCTTCTTCGCGCCGACCACCTCGTGGTGGTGGAAGGTGACGCGGCCGTCGTCGTTGTAGGCGCGGGTGTCGGGCTTGCCGGAGTCGTGGAGCAGCGCCGCCCAGCGCAGCACGAGGTCGGGGCCGTCCTCCTCCTGGTCGATGGCCTGCCGCAGGACCTGCATGGAGTGGGCGTAGACGTCCTTGTGCTGGTTGTGCTCGTCCTTCATGTCGCGCATGGCGGGGATCTCGGGGAAGACGTATCCCGCGATACCGGTGGTGACCAGCAGGTTGATGCCGGTCCAGGGGGCGGAGCCGAGCATGAGCTTGTCCAGCTCCACCTGGATCCGCTCGGCGGTGATGCGTTCGATCTCGGAGGCCATGTCCGTCATCGCGGCCTTGACGCGGTCGGCGACGCCGAAGCCGAGCTGGGAGACGAAGCGGGCGGCGCGCAGCATGCGCAGCGGGTCGTCGTGGAAGGAGATCTCGGGGGCGTCGGGGGTGTCCAGGCGGCGTTCCACCAGGTCGGACAGGCCGCCGACCGGATCGTGGAAGACGGCGGTGAGGGAGCCGGCGTCGACAAGCAATTCGACGGCCATGGCGTTGACCTTGAAGTCACGCCGGATGAGATCACCCTCGAGGGTGTCGCCGAACATGACTTCGGGGTTGCGGGAGACACCGTCATAGGTGTCGGAGCGGAAGGTGGTGATCTCGATCTGCTGGCCGCGGTGCGCGGCGGAGACGGTGCCGAACTCGATGCCCGTGTCCCAGACGGTGCCGGCCCAGCCCTCGAGGATGGAGGCGATGACGTCGGGGCGGGCGGGGGTGGTGAAGTCGAGGTCGTTGCCCAGGCGGCCGAGGATCGCGTCGCGGACGGACCCTCCGACCAGGTACAGCGGGAACCCCCGGTCCTGGAATGCGGCGACAAGGTCAGCGATGTCCAGTCCGGCGATGGTGCGCTCGGCCTGGGCCAGGGGGTTCAGTGCTTCGTCCACACCCCGGGAGTCTACCGGGGACACACCACGGCCCGGGAATTTCTAAAGGTCCCCCCAGCGGATACGATCATGGGGATGACTGAGAATGATTCCCAGGGCCCCAAGCGTCGGCGTCGTCGCCGGTCGCGTCGTCGTGGTTCCGGAAATCAGGCGCAGCGCAAGCGGAATCCGCAACGCCAACGCCCCCCACAGAACCGGATGACCACCCGCGACGAGACGTCCGCGGGCGGTCTCGTCGTGTCCGGGCTCGCCGAGGCCGTCGCCGATAACGGGGAGGTTGATCTCGGCCGCATCTATGTCGCGCTCATCGGTCGCCTCGACCGCCGGGGCCGCCTGCTGTGGTCCATGCCGAAGGGGCACGTGGAGCCGGGGGAGGATCACCGTTCCACCGCGGAGCGTGAGGTGTGGGAGGAGACGGGCGTCCACGGTGAGACGTTCGCGGACCTGGGCGTCATCGACTACTGGTTCGTGTCCGACGGGGTGCGCATCCACAAGACGGTCCACCACCACCTGCTGCGCTTCGTCGACGGTGACCTCAACGATGATGACCCGGAGGTCACCGAGGTCGCCTGGATCCCCGTCTCCGAGCTCATCGAGCACCTCGCCTACGCGGATGAACGCAAACTGGCTCGCACGGCGCATGATCTGCTGCCGGGCCTGGCGCGGGAGGAGAAGGCCGCGGGAAGGGCGACTCCACGGTGAAGCGCGTCATCGCGGGTCTCGCCGTCTTGTGCTTGTCGACGCCCGCCTACGCCGCCCCCACCCCCTATGATCCGGAGATCGCGGAGCAGTGGGTCAACCCCATGGCCCGCGGCGCGGAGGACACGGACATCAACGTCGATGTCCTGTCGGTGGGGGAGTCGATCGTGCTCAGCGTGGCCAACTCCGGCGCCGACACCGCCACCGACCTCGTCCTGACGACGCACCGGGCGGACCCGGCCTGGGATGTGGCCTCCGCCCGGCGCGCCCTGGCGCTCGACGCCGGGGCCTACCCCTACGGCGGGCCCAGCGTGGAGGTCGGGGACCTGGCCGCGGGGGAGCGGCGGGAGTTCACGGTGGAGCTGCCGGAGGGTTTCCTGCCCGCCGGCACCACCCCGGTGATGTTCGCGGTGGGGGGAAACACCGAACGATTGTTGCTGACCACCCCGCCGGAGGCGGAGGGGGAGCAGCAGACCCCGGGTCTGACGGTGCTGCTGCCGCTGACCGCGCAGGTGGACATCGTGCCCGGGGAGACGGGGGAGGCGCCGCAGGAGGCGCCGCTGCTGCTCGCCTCGGAGCAGCTGGCCGGGCAGCTCACCCCGGGTGGGCGGCTGAGCGAGCTGCTCGACGTCTACGCCACGGAGCCGCGCGGCACCTGCCTGGCGGTTGATCCGGCGCTGGTGGACACGGTGTCGCGGATGTCGCGGGGGTACACGGTGGCGTCGGAACGCCCGTCGCTGATCACCTCGAAGCAGCGCCTGCGTGACAGCTGGTTCACCGACGACGATCCCGACCCCGGCCGACCCGGCACCGGGGCCGCCGACGCCGCCGCCTGGCTCACCCAGCTCGCGCAGGCCCCGTGCGTGGTGTCGCTGCCGTGGGCGAACGCGGACGTCAACGCCGTGGCCCGCACCGAGGACGAGTGGCTGTTCCGCGAGGCCACCCAGCGCGGCACGGAGGTGCTGCGGGAGGAGCTCGGCGTGGAGCCGGTGCCCAACGTCATCCTCGCGCCGTCGGGTTATGTCACCGAGCAGGCCGTGCCCTCCTTCGGCTGGGCGGACCAGTCCGTGCCGGTGGATGAGGCGTGGGAGGCGTCCGTCGCGGCGCGGACCCCGCGGCCCACGGGGGACAGTTCCCTTGAATCCACGGACATTCCGGACCGTTCCGGCGCGCCCGCCCCCGCGCAGCCGGTGCGGGTCATCGTCGCCGACAACACCGTGTGGGGGGTGCCGCGCGCCGGGACCCACGCGAACCTGGCGCCCGGGATCACGGCCACGACGTTCCCCGCCGCGCTCGGCTCGCTGCTGGCGGCGACCGGCCCCGCGCCGCAGACCACCGGCTACTCCAACCCCGACTGGCGCCTGGACTACCGCCTCGATTCGGTGACCTCCCGCGCCGTCACCGCCGCCTCCGCGCTGCGCCTGGCCGTCGCGGAGCAGACGCTGCCCGGCGACTGGGCGCAGTCCCCGCTGCCGGTGCTGGCCGCCCCCGCCGCGCACCTCGACGTCACCACCGCCCGCGAGCTGGTCACCACCGCCACCTCGCTTATCGACGCCCGCGCCGCCCGCCCCGTCCCCCTCGAGCAGGCACTGACCGCCCCCGCCATGGACGCCGCCGGGCCGCCGGCCGCCGGCGTCACCCGCTTCGGCAGCCCCTGGACCAACCCGGCGGCCTACGCCGACACCGAGATCCTCCGCGCCGCGCAGCAGACCCGCTACACCGACGACCTCACCCGCATGATGGTCAACGACCCCGCCATCAGCCTCACCCGCTACGGGTTCACGCTGCCGCTGCGCCGCGACGTGATCACGGCGCTGAGCGCGACGTCGAGAAGCTCCCTGGCCACCCACGAGGACGCCGTCGACGCGACGAACCGGCGCCTCGACGCCAACCGGCAGACGCTGCAGGCGCTGCGCGGGTCGGTGGCGCTGCTGCCGCCGGGGAACGTGTACACGCGGGCGTCGGAAAGCTCGCCGCTGCTGGTCGTCGCGGAGAACGGGCTGCCGCTGCCCGTCGACGCCGAACTCGCCTACCGCGGGCCCGAGGGCGCCCGCCTCACCGCGCAGGGGCCGGTGCACATCCCCGCGCACGGGTCGATCACCGTCCCGATCACCGCCGACCTGCCCGACGACGGCGACCAGACGCAGCTCGCCCTGTGGCTGGCCACCCGTGACGGCTCCCCGATTTCCACGCCGGTGGAGATTACAGTGCAGACCAGAGCCGGTATCGTCGGCACCTACGGTATTGCCCTGCTCGTCGTGGTGGGGCTTTCTCTGGCGCTGCTGTTCCGCGTCGGCCGCCACCGCCGACACCAGCGCCCCTAGCTTAGAAATGGCCTATGTCCAGCGATAATCTCCGATCACGCTTCATCGCCCCCAGCCCGCCGGCCCCCGTGCCGGAGCAGCGCGCGGCCCCACCCGCCCCGGTGGAGGACCGCTCCCGGCTGCGGGCCCCGGAGCCGGTCGACGCCGACTCCGGCGTGGCCTCCGACGCGGATGTGGTGCGGGCGGGTGGCTCCATGGCCATCGCCACGCTCATCTCCCGGCTGACGGGCTTCGTCCGCAACCTGCTCATCGTGGTCACCCTCGGTGGCGCGGTCGGCTCGGCGTTCAACACGGCGAACACGCTGCCCAACCTCATCACCGAGATCGTCCTCGGCGCCGTCCTCACCTCCCTGGTGGTGCCGGTGCTGGTGCGCGCGGAGAAGGAGGACGCGGACCGGGGCACGGCGTTCTTCCGCAGACTGTTCACGCTGTCGGCGTCACTGCTCATCGTGGTGACGGTACTGTCCGTCATCGCCGCGCCCCTGCTGACCAGATTCCTGCTCAGCGCCGACGGCGAGGTCAACATCGTCCAGTCCACGTCGTTCGCGTACCTGCTGCTGCCGCAGATCTTCTTCTACGGCATCTTCGCCCTGTTCATGGCGGTGCTCAACACGCGCGGCATCTTCAAACCCGGGGCGTGGGCGCCGGTGGCCAACAACGTCGTGTCCATCACCGTGCTGCTGCTCTACATGCTGCTGCCCGGCGAACTGGGGGAGACCGACCCCTCCCCGGTGGGCGATCCGCACGTGCTGCTCCTCGGCCTGGGCACCACCCTCGGCGTGGTGGTGCAGGCCGCGATCATGGTGCCCTACCTGCGCAAGGCCGACGTGGATCTCAAGCCCCTGTGGGGTATCGACGAACGTCTCAAGCAGTTCGGCGGCATGGCCCTGGCGATCATCGCGTACGTGGCGGTCTCCCAGGTGGGTTACGCCGTGACCACCCAGATCGCCTCGCTGTACGACGCCGCCGCCCCCCTCATCTACCAGCAGCACTGGCTGCTGCTGCAGGTGCCGTACGGCATCATCGGCGTCACCCTGCTCACCGCGATCATGCCGCGCCTGTCGCGCAACGCCGCCGACGGCGATGACCGCGCCGTCGTCGCCGACCTCAACCTGGCGACGAAGCTGACGTTCATCGCGCTCATCCCCGTGGTGGTGTTCTTCACCTTCTTCGGCCCCGACATCGGCGTGGCCCTGTTCGCGTACAACAACTTCGACACCGAGTCCGGCATCCTCCTCGGCCTGACGCTGTCCTTCTCCGCGTTCACGCTGCTGCCGTATGCCCTGGTGCTGCTGCACCTGCGCGTGTTCTACGCGCGTGAGGAGGCCTGGACCCCCACCTACATCATCATCGGCATCACCGCGACGAAGATCGTCCTGTCGCTGCTGGCGCCGATGGTGGCGTCCTCCCCGGCGCGTGTCGTCGTGCTGCTCGGTGCGGCCAACGGTTTCGGTTTCGTCGCCGGCGCCGTCATCGGGGCGCTGCTGCTGCGCCGCAAGCTCGGCCACCTGGGTACCCGCTCCCAGATCCACACGACGGTGTGGGCTTTCGCGGCGTCGCTGGCCGGTGTCGCGGCCGCCCTGTTCGTCGACTGGATCCTGCCGTCGCTGGACGGGCTGGGCTCCTTCGGCGTGCTCATCACCCTCGGCATCGAGGGTGTGGTGTTCCTCATCGTCACGGGCGTGGCGTTGAGCTTCTCCGGCCTGCCCGAGGTGCAGAACCTGGGCCGCGCCTTCGCCCGCATCCCCGGCCTGTCGCGCTTCGTGCGCCCCGACGCGGACAAGGCGATCGTGGTGGGGGAGAGCAACCCGCAGGAGGTCTCCGCGCAGCTGGTCGCCCTCGACCCGTTCTCCGCGTCGCTGCCCCCGGCGCCGATGTCCGCCGGCATCGTCCGCGGCCCCCGCCTCGTGCCGGGCGCCCCGGTGTCCGACGGCCGTTTCCGCCTGCTCGCCGACCACGGTTCGGTGCCCGGCGCCCGTTTCTGGCACGCCAAGGAACAGGGGAGCGGCCGAGAGGTGGCGCTCACCTTCGTCGACACCTCCGGCAACGCGCCCCTGGCCCCGGCCAGCCCGGCCGCCGCGGCGGGGGCCGCCTCCGAGGTCGCCCGCCGCACCCGGCGTCTTACCGGGGTGCCCGGCGTGGCCGACAACATCGAGGTGCTCGCCTACCGCAACGGCTGCCTCGTCGTCGCCGACTGGGTGCCCGGCTCCCCGCTGCGCACCGTCGCCGACGGCGGTGACCTCGACCCGCAGGCCGTCGCCGCCGCCCTCGTGCCGCTGCTCGAATCCGCGGACCGTGATCTGCCGCTGGGCCTGGACAACCACGCCCGCATCCGCATCTCCACCGACGGGGTCGCCGTGCTGGCGTTCCCGGCCGTGCTTCCCGACGCCACCGTCGACCGCGACCACGCCTCCGTCGGCTCCATGCTCTCCCTCCTCGGCGTCGAGCGGGAGGACCTGCCCGAGCAGGTGGAACCGGAGGAGCAGCTCGTCGTCGCCGACGAGGTCGAACCGGTGCCGGATGCCCGCCCCGGCTTCGGCGACAAGTCCTACTCCGGTGGTTCCGTGGCGCTGATCGGCGCCTTCTCCATCGGCGCGGTGGTGCTCATCGCGGGGCTGACAACCTACCTCGTCAGCGTCGTCGGCGGCGACCGGGAGGCCGCCCCCGTCAACCAGGAGTCCATCCAGGGTTCCGCCACGGAGACCACCCCGCGCCCGCTGCCGCGCGTGCAGGAGGTCGAGGCGTCGGCCCCGGAGATCGCCGACGGCGACGACGCCACCGTATGGTCCGGCGAGGGTGGGGTCACCCTGCTGCTTGACGACGCCGTCGAGCTCCAGACCATCGTCATCCGTTCCGGGGGCGGGGCGTCTGTCGAGGTCTACGGCCTCGCGGAGGGCGAGGCGGCGGACAGCCCCGAGGGCCTGCCGCAGCTCGGGGGCGGCCAGCTGCGCGACGGCCGCACCACCCTCACCCTGGACAGGCCCATGACCGCCGGCGGCGTGCTGCTGTGGTTCCCCGGGTTCGCCGAGGTGGCGGAGGTGCAGGTGGTCGGCGTCCACTAGAGTGGGCGCCCTCACCGGGCGGGGCTCTAAGTCATGGGGTCCAATGGGGGGCGTCAGCATGACCATTTCCGGGGGGAAACAACGTGGCGCACAGCGACGGCCGCCTAGTGGCGGACTACATCGACGGGGATCTCAAGGCCTTCACCACCATCGTGGAACGCCACCGCACCCGCCTTCTGTGGGTGGCGCGCCGATACGGGCACAACGAGGACGACGCGCAGGACATCCTCCAGGAGGCCCTGTTCCGCGCCAGCTACAGCCTGCACACCTGGCGGCGGGACTCCTCCCTGTCGACGTGGCTGCACCGGCTGGTGATGAACTCGGGCTGGGACTTCCGCAACCGCCGCCCCCAGGTCGAGTCCGCCACCCTCGACGACGGGGCCGTCCCGCACGACATCAACCCGCTGCTCGCCTCCGACCCCATCGCCCGCACGGAGGATCTGCTGCACCTGCAGGACACCCTCGCCCGCCTCCAGCCGGATCAGCGCAAGGCGTTGTGGCTCATCGACGTCGAGGGCTACACCATCGGTCACGTCGCGAAGCAGGAGGGCGTGAAGCCCGGAACCATCAAGTCGCGCCGCAACCGGGCGCGCGAGGCGCTGCGCGCGGAATACTCCACCCTGATCTGACGTTGACATCACTTAGACTGATGCTTTAGTACACCCCCGATCAGGAGAATTCATGATTCACGACGTCGCCATCATCGGCTCCGGCCCCGCCGGCTACACCGCCGCCATCTACGCAGCCCGCGCCGAACTCAAGCCCATCATGTTCGAGGGATACGAGTACGGCGGTTCGCTGATGAACACCACCGACGTGGAGAACTTCCCCGGCTTCCAGGACGGCATCATGGGCCCCGACCTCATGATGCAGATGCGCGGCCAGGCCGAGCGTTTCGGCACCGACATGCGCATGGAGCTCGTCGACAGGGTCGAGCTGGACGGCCCCGTGAAGAAGATCCACGTCGGCGACGAGGTCCACGAGGCCCGCACCGTCATCCTCGCCACCGGTGCCGCCCCGCGCCTGCTCGGTGTCCCGGGCGAGGATGAGCTCATGGGCCGCGGCGTGTCCTCCTGCGCCACCTGCGACGGCTTCTTCTTCAAGGGCCAGGAGATCGCGGTCATCGGCGGCGGTGACTCCGCGATGGAGGAGGCCACCTTCCTGACGAAGTTCGCCGACAAGGTCACCGTCGTCCACCGCCGCGAGGAGTTCCGCGCCTCCGCCATCATGCTGGAGCGTGCGAAGGCCAACGACAAGATCGAGTGGGCCACCAACAAGACCGTCGACCACGTCATCGAGTCCGAGGGCAAGGTCGGCGGCATCATGCTCCGCGACACCATCACCGGTGAACTGTCCGAACTGCCGGTCGCCGCGATGTTCGTCGCCATCGGCCACGACCCGCGCTCCGGTTTCCTCGACGGCCAGGTGCAGCTGAAGGAGGGCGGCTACGTCGACGTGTCCGAGCCGTCCACCGCCACCTCCGTCCCGGGTGTCTTCGCCTGCGGTGACCTGGTGGACGACCACTACCAGCAGGCCGTCACCGCCGCCGGTTCCGGCTGCCGCGCCGCCATCGACGCCGAGCACTACCTCGCCGCCCTCTAAACCCCACTTGTAAGGAGAATCACCGTGAGCAACGTCATCGAGGTCACCCAGTCCAACTTCCGTGAGGTCGTCATCGACGCCGACAAGCCCGTCATCGTCGACTTCTGGGCCGAATGGTGCGGCCCCTGCAAGAAGCTCAGCCCCGTCCTCGACGAATTGTCCGAGGAGCTGGGCGATTCCGTCACCGTCGCCAAGGTCAACGTCGACGAGGAGCGCACCCTGGGCGCCATGTTCCAGGTCATGTCGATCCCGGCCGTGATGTTCTTCAAGGACGGCGAGAAGGTCGACGAGTTCATCGGCGTCCGCCCCCGCTCCCACATCATGGCGAAGCTGGAACCGCTGATGTAACTGGTAGCGTTAGGGACCTAGAGCAGCACCGGCCGACTCCTGACGGCTGGGATAAGATCTATGGCATCTGACCCTGGAAGGAGTGCCGTGACCAAGACTTTCCGCGTCGGCGATCGCAGCCCACGCGTGGCGGAGGCCCGTTCCACCCTCGCCCGGCTGGGGCTGCTGCCCGGTTACGGCGGGGACCTCTCGGACAAGTACGCCGAGGAGGACAAGCTTTTCGACGAAGCACTCTCCCCGGTCCTCAAGGCCTTCCAACAGTCCCGCGGCATCGTCCCCTCCGGCGTCATCGACGAGATGACCCTCCGCGAGCTGCGGCACGCCTCCTACCGTCTCGGCTCGCGCGTGCTGTCCTACCAGCCGAACAACGAACTCGTCGGCGATGACGTGGCCAAGCTGCAGGAGCAGCTCCAGGAGCTCGGCTTCTACTCCCAGCGCGTCGACGGCCACTTCGGCCCCGGCACCCACGAGGCACTGGCGAACTTCCAGCTCAACTCCGGCCTGCAGGATGACGGCGTCTGCGGCCCCGAGACCCTGGCCGCCCTGAAACTCCTGGGCCGCCGCATCACCGGCGGCAGCCCCCACGCGATCCGTGAACGCGAGCAGGTCCGCACCGCCGGCCCGATGCTCGCCGGCAAGCGCGTCGTCATCGACCCGGCCCTCGGCGGCGGCAACAAGGGTGTCAGCGTCGCCGGGCTGCACGGGCAGATCTCCGAGGAGGAGATCATCTGGGACCTGGCCTCCCGCATCAAGGGCCGCATGATCTCCGCCGGCATGGAGACCATCATGTCGCGCCCCCGCATGGACGACCCGGACCACACCTCCCGCGCCGAGATCGCCAACGCCTTCGGCGCCGACCTGGTCATCTCCCTGCAGTGCGACCACTACCCGAACGACAAGGCCCACGGCGTGGCCACCTTCTACTTCGGGTCCGAGGCCGGCAATAGCTCCCTGACCGGTGAGACCCTCTCCGGGTACATCCAGCGGGAGATCTGTGCCCGCACCGACTTCCAGAACTGCGGCACCCACGGGCGCACCTGGGAGATCCTCCGCTTCACGCAGGCCCCCACCGTCGAGCTGGTCGCCGGTTACCTCTCCAACCCGGGGGACGTCGCCCGCCTCACCGACCCGAATGTGCGCGACTCCATCGCCGAGGCCGTCGTCGTGGCCGTCAAGCGCCTCTACCTCCTCGACCACGACGACACCCCAACCGGCACCTTCAAGTTCGCCGAGCTGCTGCGCGCCGAGCAGGGTTAGCCCTCACACCCGGGCGAGCAGTTCCTCCACCGCCGCCACGGACAGCAGTCCGTGCTGGGGCGGCAGTTCCAGGCGCAGGCGCGGGAGCACCGGGTGGTCGGCGACGACCTGAAAACCCGCGGCCTCCAGCACGGCGACGGACATCAGGCCGATCTCGGAGGCCGAGCGCAGGACCTCCCCGACGGGGCCCTCGAGGAGCTCATCGACGTCGGCGCGGGAGAAGAAGTCCTGCCTCCAGCCGAAGGCCTCCACGGCGGGGACCTCAGCGTCGACGAGCTGCATGATTGCCGCGTCGATGAGCACGGCCTCGAGGCCCACCCCGGCGAAACCGGGGTCGATGAACAGGGATGTGAGCACCTCCGCGTCCTCGGAGACGGGGCCGGTGGGTAGTGCCGCGCAGCCGGGGGCGGCGTCGCGGGAGCACCACAGGACGGTCGCGACGGCGCGCTGCGCGGTGCTGCGCTCGAGGGAGAAACCGCAGCAGCCGTAGTCGAGGAGCGTGGTCGTCAGCCAGGCCTCCTTCTCGAAGGAGGGGTCACCGGATGCCATGACCTGCGTCGCGGCGTCGGCGTCGAGTTCCCAGAAGATGGAGCGGCCGGCCTGGGGGTGGATACGGCTGATCGTCTCCTGGCTGAGGGGGATCAGACGCGCGAACACGGGTCAGTTGCCTTCGATCAGTCCGAGGATGCGTTCGAAGTCCTCCTGGTCGCCGAACTCGACGACCATGCGGCCCTTGCCGCGGCCCATGGTGACGGTGACCTTGGTGTCCCACGTGTCACCGAGGCGGGTGGCGGCGCGGGTGAACATCTCCGGCTGCTCGACGGGCTCGGCCTTCTTCCTTTCGGGGGCGTCGGCGCGGTTGAGCAGGGTGACGGCCTCCTCCGTGGCGCGCACGGACAGGCCCTCGGCGACGACGCGGTCGGCGAGCTGCTCCATGGCCTCCACGCCGCCGACCTTGAGGCCGAGCAGGGCGCGGGCGTGACCGGCGGAGAGCACCCCGGCGGCGACGCGGCGCTGCACCGGGACGGGCAGGGCCAACAGGCGCAGCGTGTTGCTGATCACGGGGCGGGAGCGGCCGAGGCGGTCGGCGAGCTCGGACTGGGTGACGTTGAACTCCTCCAGCAGCTGCTGGTACGCGGCGGCCTCCTCCAGCGGGTTGAGCTGGACGCGGTGGATGTTCTCCAGGAGGGCGTCGCGGAGCATGTCGCCGTCGTCGGTGCTGCGGACAATCGCGGGGATGTGCTTGAGGCCCGCGCGGCCGGCTGCCCGCCAGCGGCGCTCACCCATGACCAGTTCGTAGCCGTCGTCGACGGCGCGGACGACGATGGGCTGCATGAGGCCGAACTCGCGGATGGAGTGGACGAGCTCGCCGAGTGCCTCCTCGTCGAAGACGGTGCGCGGCTGGTGCGGGTTGGGGGTGATCTCCCCGATGGGGATCTCCCGGTAGGTGGCGCCGACGTCCTGCGCCGGGGGAGGGGTGGGGCCGGTGCCGGGCAGACCGGGCTTCGGGGCACCCTTGACCTGCTTCTTGGCGGCCTTGGCGTCCTTGCTGTCCTTCTCCGTGCGGGCGCCCTTGGTGCCGCCGAGGATGACGTCGGCGGCGCCGTCGCCCAGCCGCGGGGACGAGGGGGTGGGGCCGGAGGGGATGAGCGCGGCGAGTCCGCGGCCGAGTCCCCCCTTACGGGTCTCCTGGTTCATGGCACTTAACTTTCTTCTTCGAGCTGGCGGGCCGTCTCGGGGCTGACGCCGATGGGGCCGGTGGAGGCGGCGGGCTGGTAGTCGCCGCGGGTGGCGAACTCCTGCGCCGCGTCGAGGTAGGCGATCGCGCCCCGGGAGGTGGGATCGTAGTTGAGGACGGTCTGGCCGTAGCCGGGCGCCTCCGAGACCTTCACGGACCGCGGGATGACATGTCCGAGGACAACGTCACCGAAGTGGGAGCGCACCTCGCCGGCGACCTGCTCGGAGAGCTTGGTGCGGGCGTCGTACATGGTGAGCAGGATCGCGGAAATGTGCAGGTTGGGGTTGAGGTGCTGCCGGATCATGGAGATGTTGTTGAGCAGCTGGCCCACGCCCTCCAGCGCGTAGTACTCGCACTGGATGGGGATGAGCACCTCGTCGACGGCGGTCATCGCGTTGATGGTGAGCAGGCCCAGGGACGGCGGGCAGTCGATGATGACGTAGTCGAAGCCCTGGTCGGCGAGGAATCCGGAGCCGCGGAGCGCGTCGTGGAGGCGGTATTCGCGGCGGACGAGGGAGACGAGTTCGATCTCCGCGCCGGCCAGGTCGATGGTGGCCGGGATGCAGTAGAGGTTGTCGTGGGCGGTGGAGGGCTGCAGCGCCTCCTCCGCGGTGGTCTCGCCGATGAGGAGCTCGTAGCTGGAGAGCGTGCCCGAGGTGTGTTCGGCGCCGAGGGCGGTGGAGGCGTTGCCCTGCGGGTCGAGGTCGACGACCAGCACTTTCTGGCCGTACGTGGCCAACGCCGCCGCCATGTTGACGGTGGACGTCGTCTTGCCGACGCCGCCCTTCTGGTTCGCGACCGTGATCAGGCGTGGGCCATCCGGCTTCGGCAGCACCAGACCGTTCAGCTTCCGCACCTCGGCGGCGCGACGTGCGTCCGCTGCGAGGGAGT
>Ga0123333_10003338_pt1 | contig 15664 bp, 12 predicted proteins | sample BioC12SIPDNA_3_FD_89957 | JGI IMG/M metagenome (GOLD analysis project Ga0123333, IMG submission 89957) | Anaerobic biogas reactor microbial communites from Washington, USA - Biogas_R2_B C12 SIP DNA | ecosystem: Engineered > Bioreactor > Anaerobic > Unclassified | place: Washington, USA... | reverse complement strand
CCTGATTGCGCGGCTTGACCGTTCACGCGTACGCCCGGATCTCGAAGACGCGGGCGCTGGGGTCGCCTTGGGTGGCCTTGATGGTCAGGCGGATTCCGCCGGCGGTCAGTGGCTCGAACGTGTGGATGCGTTTGCGCTGGTAGTTGCCCTCGACGGTGGCCACGGTGCGGGCGGTTGAGCCGTCCAGGGCGCTCAGTTCATAGTCCCGCACGGTCTCAGGCTGGGCGGCACGGACCATCCGAGCGGTGTGCCCGTCGCTGTGCGACAGGGTCAAGTGTCGTTGCAGGCCGGTGTCGAAGACCAGGTGCACCTCGCGGATTCGTTGCGGTTCGGGGAACTGCAGTTCAATCCAGTGTGGTCCGCTGTGGGCGGGGTCGGAGACCCAGCGGTTGGTCTGGTCGTTGACGCGGCGATGGATGCCATTGATGACCTGTGAGGCGGCGCCGTCGGCGGTTTCACTGGAAGCCCGGACGCGGGCTTTGCGAGCCAGGTCGAGCGGGTCGCGGTTACTGATGCCGAGAATGTAGGCGTCGTCCTTGAGTAGCAGCTGCTGCAAGTCGCCGATCGCGTCGCGGCCGAGCTCACGAGGCAGGCATCCTCGGTGGGCGCACATCGCCGCCGCGGTGCCCACCGCCTGCCCCATGACCGCGCAGGTGGCCATGACCCGCGTACTGCCGAAGGCGACGTGGCTGGCGCTGATGTTCCGTCCGGCGAACATCAGATTGGCGACGTTCCGCGAATAGAGGCAGCGGTAGGGGATGTTGTACAGGGGGATGCGGATCTGGATGGCCGGCCGTTCGGGGCTGTAAATACCTTCCGGCGGGTGGAGGTCGATCGGCCAGCCGCCGAAGGCCACGCCGTCCTCGAATCGTTCGCCGGCCTTGCAGTCTTGCTCGCGTAGCACGTAGTCGCCGAGGAATCGGCGGCTCTCGCGTTTTCCAGGCAGGAAGCCCAGCCACTCCAGAGCCCAATTCTCGCTTTTTGGGTGGTGACCGCTGTTCTTGATGTGGTCCCAGACACCCAGTGCGGCGGCCATCAGTTCCTGGCGGATGCGCTCGTTATCCTTGATGGTGTCCAGTTCGCCGCCCCATTCGACCCACCAGTAACCGTATTCCCAGCCACCGTGCGAGCGGTGAGGCAGATCCTGGCAGTTGGGGAACCTGCGGATCCACGGTGGTGGTTGAAAAGGCATCGGCCGGTCGTGTTGGCGAGTGATGAACAGGAGCGTGCTGCCGAGCACTTTGTTGTCGGCCTGGGGCGGGGCGAGGGATTCGCTGTATTCGCTCTGAGCTTCACGGCCCATGCGGAAATCGGCGCCGGCCTCGACCCCGAGTCGACCGTCCCCGGTGCAGTCGAGGAAGACCTTGCCTTGGATGGTGAACAAATCCTCGGTGCCGTGCCGGCTGGCCAGCGCCGCGGTGATGTGTTGCGGTGATGCCATCTGCACACCCACGCAGTGCGTGTCGAGCAGCAAGGTGATGTTCGGCTCCCGGCGGACGGCATCGTAAAGCACGAGGTCGAGCATGGACGCCGAGCGTTGGGGGTTACTTACCGCCTCGGTCAGCCGCAGTTCCTCGATGATGCCCGTCTCTCGCGTGTCCGTCTGCCCGCTCAGGCCGCCGCCGTCCGCGCCGACGATGTGCATCCGCACTTCGCTGGAGGCGTTTCCACCGAGGACCGGCCGATCTTGAATCAGTACCACCGAGGCTCCGTGGCGTGCCGCGGCCAGTGCCGCGCAGACACCGGCCATCCCGCCGCCCGCGACGACCACGTCCGCATCGAGCGTTTGTCGGGTGACCAGAGAGCCCGGTCCCACGGCCGGATGCCCGCCGGCCGCTCCCGGACTCGTCGGTTCCGCGCGAGCCGTTTTCGATCCTGTGCCGGTCAGGAGGCCGGCCATGACGGTGGTGCTCGTGCCGAGCAGTACATCGCGTCGTGAGACGTTTCGGGAATCCTGCTTGCGAGCCATGCGCCTCAACCTCCTGTATGCGTCCGTCGGTCATCCCACTGCGGGAAGACCGGGCTGATGAGCAGGCGGTGAGCATACCGAGCGCGCCGCCTGCCCATCGCGATGCTGAGCGGTCGAACCCGCCTACTTCTTGCCGGCCTTGCCCTGGGCGGCGACGGCGGCCATGGCGGCCTTCACCTTCTCAGGGTCGCCCAAGTAGTAGTTGCGGATCGGCTTGAGGCTATCGTCCAGCTCGTAGACCAGGGGCATGCCCGTCGGGATGTTCAGCCCGACGATCGCTTCGTCGCTCACATTGTCGAGGTACTTGACCAGGGCACGGAGGCTGTTGCCGTGGGCGGCGATCAGCACCCGCTTCCCGAGCTTGATCGTCGGGGCGATGACATCATGCCAGTAGGGCAGGAACCGCTCGACGGTATCCTTGAGGCATTCGGTCAGCGGTAAGGCACCCTCGGTCAGGTCGGCATAGCGCGGATCGTGACCCGGGTAGCGCTCGTCGGTTTTCTCCAGAACCGGCGGGGGGGTGTCGTAGGACCGTCGCCAGACGAGCACCTGCTCCTCGCCGAACTTGGCCGCCGTCTCCGATTTGTTGAGGCCCTGGAGGGCGCCGTAGTGCCGCTCGTTGAGACGCCATGAGCGGTAAACGGGAATCCACATCAGGTCCATGTCGTCCAGCGTGATCCACAATGTGCGGATAGCCCGCTTGAGCACCGAGGTATAGGCCACGTCAAAGGTGTAGCCTTCCTTGCGGAGCACTCGGCCGGCCTCGTGGGCCTCTTTGATACCGGTCTCGGACAGATCCACGTCGGTCCAACCGGTGAACCGGTTCTGCTTGTTCCAGTCGCTTTCTCCGTGCCGCAGCAATACAACCTTATGCATCGATGACTGTCTCCATTTGCACTTTGTGACTATTCATCTCCGGCATTGCCTGATGCAGGGCCGGGGTTTACTCCGGATAAATCAGGTACTTGGCCCGCACCTTCATAAACGCTTCGAGCGGTTCGCGCCAGAGGTTGGGCAGGGTCTCGGGTCGGTCGGAGGTCTTCACCGCTTTCAACACCTGCTTGTTGAACAGCAGGTTGTCAATCTTGTCGACCTCGAACTTGTCACCGCCGAGCGTTTTGAGTGCCCACCCGATGGTCAGGCCGCTGCGTATCGTTTGGAGGGCGTTGCGGTCGGTGACGATGATGTAGACGCCCTGGCAGGCCTGCTTGGCGAACTTGCTAGAGGTGGGGGTGAACTCGATGGGCACGAATCGCAGGCCGGGCAGTTGGGCGGCATTCAGCAGGGCGGACAGCTTCTGTCCGTCAACCCACGGTGCGCCCAGCAGCTCGAACGGCTGGTCGGTGCCGCGGCCGACGGAGACGTTGGTTGCCTCGATGAGCCCGACGGCCGGGTAGAGCGTCGCCTGCGTCAGGTTGCGCATGTTGGGCGAGGGATTCACCCAGGTCAAGCCGGTCTCGTCCCACCACATGGCCCGCCGCCAGCCTTCGACCTGCACCACCTTGAGATCACAGTTGATCTCGTATTCCTTGTTGAACATGTGGGCGAGTTCACCGACGGTCATGCCGTGCATGACGGGCAGGGGGCCGTAGCCGGTGAAGAGTCGCTCCGACCGGTCGTTGATGGGGCCGTCGACCGCCAGGCCGGTAATGGGATTGGGACGGTCGAGCACCACGACGCGGATCTTGTGCTTGGCCGCCTCCTCCATCGCAAAGCCCATGGTGGCGACGTAGGTATAAAACCGGGCGCCGATGTCCTGGATGTCGAAGACGATGGTGTCGACGCCCTCAAGCATCTCGGCCGAGGGGCGGCGGGTTTTGCCGTAGAGACTGAAGACTTTGAGGCGGGTCGCCTCGTCGACCGTATCGCCCACGTGCTCATCGAGCGCGCCGTAGAGGCCATGCTCTGGCGAGAATAGCTTGACCACCTTGACGTTAGGGGCTTTGACCAGCAGGTCGACCAGTCGGTTGCCGTCACGGTCTCGGCCGGTGTGGTTGGTGATGATGGCGACGCGTTGGCCTTCCAGGAGTTTGTAGTTGTCGCGTTTGAGGATATCAAGGCCGCAGAGCACCTCGGCGGGAGGCCCGGAGGCGTTCCGCATGCTCGCGTTGGCAGCTTCCGCTGAGCGGCTTGCAGGGCTCGCGGTCAGCAGGAACGCGGCGGTCAGCATCATCGTTACCGCAGGTGTCCAGCACTTGTTCATCGTCATGCCCTTTCCTGATAGATCCTGATTTCCCAGATCCACAATCGCTCCAGGTTCACCAAGCAAAGCCGTGCTTCCCAGAAGAGCCGCGTCTTCTGGCAGAGCCGCGACCGTCAGGGAGCGGAGGCTCCAGGGACCGCCCCCTGACGGTCGCGGCTCTGCTCGGGTCGCGGTTTGCCGGCCAACCTTGAGCGGTGTGGCAACGGCGTCGCCCCGGCGTACGAGGGGCATTGTAACCGGGGAGGGCGGTGGATGCGAAGAGCGCGGGTGGGCGTGAACTACGGTCCGTCCGAGGGTACCATGCCGCTCGGGGCGAATCGTGGAACTCGCCCACAGCTCGACGCGTCACGGAGCATGAACCATGTTGAACAAAGTCTGGTTCGCGTTGTTACTCATTGGCCTGCTGTATGGCTTCGGCAAGGCGATGTTGGGCAGTCCGCCGGGTTTGGAGGCTCAGACGCCGGCCGCTACCGCGACGGCATCTGCAGACGATGACTCGCGGGCGGATCAGGCTGGCGTCCCGGCCAAGCCGCCCAGTCGGTCTGAGATGATGACGGATATGGGCCGCAAGCTCACCACCGCAGGGCTCGACGCCGCGAAGGGGAGTGTTGAAATCTGTATCGGGCTGATTGGCGTGATGGCCCTGTGGCTGGGTTTCATGAAGATCGCGGAGGATGCGGGCCTTGTGGCCACGTTGGCCGGCCTGCTACGACCGCTGCTTGGCTGGTTGTTCCCGGATATCCCCAAGGATCATCCCGCCGGTGGGGCGATTGTCATGAACATGGCCGCGAATATCCTCGGCTTGGATAATGCCGCCACCCCGTTGGGGCTCAAGGCCATGCAGGAACTACAGACGCTCAATCTGCAACCCGACACCGCGACCAACAGCATGGCGATGTTCCTGGCCATCAATACCAGCAGCATTACCCTGCTGCCCTTCACGATCATCGGGTACCGGGCCTCGATGGGTAGCGCCGACCCCGCGGCCCCGGTCCTGGCCATGATCTGTGCGACGACGTGCAGCACGATCGCCGGTGTTGTCGCCTGCCGATTCTTGCAGCGGTTCTATCCGGTGCCGCGGCCGCCGACTGCCTCCGACTCATCAGACAGCAAGAAGGCCGCTTCGACCGGCCAGGAGGTGGCCCGATGAATTCGCTGTTCCTGCTCATGAGGGATAGATTGCTGGACACGGCGCACATGGCGAGCCAGTGGGCGGTGCCCGCGATTTTTCTGGTGATTATCCTAGTTGCCTGGAACCGCCGGGTGCCGATGTACGAATCCTTCGTGACCGGCGCCAAGGAAGGGTTCAACATCTCTGTCATGATTATCCCGTACTTGGTGGCGATTCTGTCGGTGATCGCGGTCTTCCGGGCGAGCGGGGCCCTCGATGATATCAAGACGGGGCTCAACTGGATGCTGGCCTTCGTGGGTTTGGGGCACCACGGCGACAAACTCGAATTGCTGCCGCTGGTGTTGATCCGTCCACTGTCGGGCGGCGGTGCTCGCGGGGTGATGCTCGACCTGTTCAGCCAACACGGTGCGGACAGCTTCATCGGCTATGCCGCCAGCGTGATCCAGGGCAGCACGGAGACGACGTTTTACGTGGTGACCGTGTACTTTGGGTCTGTGGGTGTTCGGAAGATCCGACACACCTTGTGGGCCGGCCTGATCGCGGACTTGGTCGGCGTGGTCGCCGCTCTGTTTTTCACCAGTTTGCTGTTTCGGGGCTGATCGCAGAGTCTTGGCCGGTGGGTCGAGATCGGGGCGCGACGCGGGGCGGGGGATGTCGAACGCTTTGCCCCGCGGATGGTGAGTTACGCCCATTCCATACTGACTGGTCGGCGCGTCACTTAACGCGATTCGCGAAAGTGCGGCCGAAATCCTGGCCTAACCGGGGCTTGACGCGGCCCAGCCAGGCGGTGGTGAGGGCAAACGCGATGGATGCTCCCATGCCCCAGCAAAGCTGCTCGCGGACGGCCGACAAGGCGGCGGCATCACCTTCATCTGCCTGTCGTGCCACCAGCGTGCGCAGCCTCACTGAGCCGTCGCGCATGTACAGGTGCAACATGGGCAAACACAGGGCGACCAGGAGCATCTTGACCACGAACCAACGCATTCGCAACAAGGCCTTCCAGATGGACAGGAGCAGGAGCAGGCCGGCCAGCATGGCGAGCCACAGACCCGGGAGGATTACCCAAACGTATGCCGCATGAATGGTGTCGGCCTGTTGGTGCCCTGCGGCGGGGTCCGTCGGCGAAGCCTGGAGCACGATCACCAGCAGGAGGATTTGTCCGCCCAGAAAAGCGGCTACGCCGAGCAGCTTGAGCATGAGCAGATAGGGGCGCGTACCCCGGCCCCAGCGGCGACCGTGAATGTTCTCGTGCGTTTTGTCCGCAAGCTTGCCCATGACAGCTATTGTGCGGCCCCGAACCGTCCTACGCAACGGACCAGCCAACGAGCTCGAAACGCAATCGCCGGGATGCGCCAACGCCCCCGAAGCGCAAGCAATCGTCAGGATGCGCCAACGAGCCCGGAGCGCGAGCGACGGGATTGTGGAGCGTCAGCGACGTACTCTCGCGTTCCCGGCGTAACCCACTCGCTCGCGCTCGGGGCTCGTCACCCGCTCGCTCGCGCTCGGGGCTCGTCACCCGCTCGCTTGCGCTCGGGGCTCGTCACCCACTCGCTTGCGCTCGGGGCCCCCGAAGCGCAAGCAATCGTCAGGATGCGCCAACGCCCCGGAAACGCAAGCAATCGCTGGAATCCGCCAACGAGCCCGGAGCGCGAGCGACGGGATGGTGGAGCGTCAGCGACGTACTCTCGCGTTCCCGGCGTAACCCGCTCGCTTGCGCTCGGGGCTCGTCACCCGCTCGCTCGCGCTCGGGGCTCGTCACCCACTCGCTCGCGCTCGGGGCTCGTTACCCACTCGCTCGCGCTCGGGGCTCGTTACCCGCTCGCTTGCGCTCGGGGCTCGTCACCCGCTTGTTTGTGCTTCGCGTGTGTTCCTTCCCTCGGAGGCTGCCGCCGCTATAATCTCGTGGTCATGGGGGCGGCGGTACGTGCCCACGTCCCATGGCCAATGGTTTGTGCGAGCTGGAGCGGCCATGGAAAGAGACGTTGCGGCCCGATACGACCTGCCGGCCCTGAACACGGAGTTCGAGAAGCGATCTGCCGCTGAGGTCATCGCTTGGGCCGCCGCTGAGTTCGGTGATGACTTGGCGGTGTCCTCCTCGTTTGGGGCGGATAGCGCCGTCATGCTCCACTTGGCGACGCAGATGAAGCCGGATGTCAAGGTCATCACCGTCGACACCGGGTTTCTTTTCGGCGAGACGGTTTGTTTTCGCGAGGAGTTGGCTAAGCGACTGAATCTGAATCTGCTCGTATACCGCCCAGTGATTTCGCGCGACGAGTTCCTGGCGGAGCACGGGCGGATGTGGCGGTCCAACCCGGACGCCTGCTGTGCGTTCAACAAGCGTGAGCCCTTCGAACGGGCCAAGCGGGAGCTGGGTATCCGGTGTTGGATGACCGGCTTGCGGCGCGAGCAGTCGGAGACGCGCAAATGCACGCCGATTGTCGGCCGCGATCATGCGGGTTTGGTGAAGTTGTGTCCGATTGCGCTGTGGACGGCTCGTGATGTGCACGAGTATCTTATGCGGCACGATTTGCCCTACCACCCGCTGCGCGAGCAGGGCTACCTGAGCATCGGTTGCCAACCGGAGGAGGGTTATTGCACGCGGCAGGTCAAGCCGGGCGAGGATCCTCGGGCCGGCCGGTGGGCGGGCTTCGACAAGACGGAGTGCGGCTTGCACCAGTTCGATCAAGGGAGTGGTATCTGATGGGGCGTTCTGCATCCGAAGCAACAGATTCCGGGCGTCGGCCCTCATGGTACCGCCTTGCGCTGCTGGTCGGCGCGTTGACTCTGGGCGTCGGTATGACAGCCTGGGCACAGGATCCGGACCCGCCCGACGCGGTCGCGGATACGCAGCCCGCTTCAGCACCGGAAGACGACTTCGAAGCCGAGCTAGCCAATGATTGGAGCGACATCAAATTGCGCAGAACACCGCACGACGTGCACGAACTGTTGATTGACGAGACCGCGGAGGACTTCCGTCGGGGCGAAACGGCGGAGGTTACGGTTACGTCCGCTCCCGCCGCCGTGTCCATTCGCAAGGCCCTCCGCGAGCGGCAGGGCGGCAAGTATCGTGTGGCGACCTACACTTCGCGCGTTATTCACACGGTTTTTCCTTTCAACGACCTGGTGCCGTCGTGGAATGTCAACGTCCCTGAAGGCACGGGTTTCGTGGTCCAGATCCGCGTGGGTCGGCGAGCGGGCGACTTCTGGACGGATTTCTACTACTTGGGTCGGTGGGGTAAGACGCCGGAGAAAGCAGTCAAGAAGGTGGTTCGCGACGAGAACGGGGCTATCGATATCGACTATCTGCGGGCCGAGCAGGCGTTCGATCGTATCCAGTATCGCGTGCTGCTCGTGACGACTGATCCCGGCCACACGCCCGCACTTCGCCGGTTTGCGCTGGCGTACAGCAACACGCTCGATGATGCGGCCTTGGCTCGTGAGCATCGCTCGAAGGTGCGGCCCGGCGCGGCCGCCCGCTGGACGACGCGGTTGCCAGTGCCGTTCCGCAGCCAGCGGCATGAGGATCCCAAGATTGCCGGCAGCATCTGTAGCCCGACCTCGGTCTCCATGGTGATGGAGTACCGCGGTGCCAGTCAGCCCACCGCCCACATGGCGGAGATCATCTGGGATGAGGAGTACAAGATCTTCGGCAACTGGCCGCGCGCGGTGCAGGGAGCGTATCTGTTCGGCGTGCCCGGGTATTTGCGGCGGTTCGGCAACTGGGACGAGGTGCGGCAACAGATCGCCGCTGGCCAGCCGGTCATTGCCAGTATCCGCGTGAAGGAACTTGATGGTCTGCGGGGCGCCCCCTATCGCCGCTCCAACGGCCATTTGCTGGTTATTGTTGGGTTCGACGCTGACGGTCACGTGCTCGTCAACGATCCCGCCGCACGGACTCCCGAGCAAGGCATGGCCGCCTACTACCTGGAAGATATGGATAAGGCTTGGCTGGACCACGGCGGCGTCGGGTACATCCTCACCGAGCCCGAAGTCGTAGCCGCCGGACAGTGAGAACCAGTCTCACCGCAAGTGTATGGTTCGCGAGCAATTGCTCGTGCGGCACTGCTCCGTGAGCCGTGCGCTTTGTGTGCAATTCCCTTGGCCGCGTTTCGATGGAGGCCCATGGCGACCAGCCTGCCTTTCAGCGGCGGCGCCGGCCGTTGACAGTGGCCAACCGTCGCGTCCCCGTGTATCCTACCCGCTCCGGTTTGAACCTTGGTACCAGCGTGTGAGGTGGCATATGACGCGTGCATGGATGTGGGTATCGGCCGTTCTACTGGGTCTTTGTCAGGTGGGCGCATCAGCCGCTGAGCCGACGCACGCCAAGCTGCGACCTGTCTCTTTTGGCAAGGTCACTATTCAGGACAGCTTCTGGTCGCCTCGCATCGAAGCCAACCGTACGGTCACGTTGCCGCATAGTCTCAAGCACTGCGAGAACACCGGGCGGATCTCCAACTTCGCCAAGGCGGGCAAGCTCATCGAGGGCGAGTTCGAGGGCATTTACTTCAACGATTCCGATCTGTACAAAGTCCTCGAAGGGGCGGCGTATTCTCTGGCTTTGCACCCCGACCCACAGCTCGAAGCCCGCATCGACAGCATCATCGATCAGATCGCCAGCGCCCAGCAGCCCGATGGATACCTGAACACCTACTTCACGCTCAAAGAGCCCGACAAGCGATGGACCGATTTGGCGAAGATGCACGAGCTTTACTGTGCGGGTCATTTGTTCGAGACCGCCGTCGCCTACTATGAGGCCACGGGCAAACGCAAGCTGCTCGATGTCGCGTGCCGGTTCGCCGACCACATCGATACCGTGTTTGGCCCTGGCAAGAAGATCGGCTACTCCGGGCACGAGGAGATCGAGCTTGCTCTCATCAAGCTGGCTCGCGTGACCGGCGAGCAGCGGTACCGCAAGCTGGCTGAGTGGTTCGTCGAGATCCGCGGGCAGAACCGCGATCCCAAGGAGGAGTACTGCCAGGCCCACTTGCCGGTGGCCGAGCAGAGCGAGATTGTCGGGCATGCCGTCCGAGCCATGTACCTCTACGCGGCGGTGGCGGACATTGCCGGGCTGACCGGTCGCAGGGATTACATCGAGGCCATGGACCGGCTTTGGTTGAACGTCACCGGACGCAAGCTCTACCTGACCGGCGGGATCGGTGCTGAGGCCCGTAATGAGGGGTTCTCGGCCGATTTCGACCTGCCCAACGACAGCGCCTACGCGGAGACCTGTGCCGCGATCGGGCTGGCCATGTGGAGTCACCGGCTGTTGTTGCTTCACGGAGAGGGGCGGTTCACCGACATCCTGGAACGCACGCTTTACAACGGCATCTTGTCGGGCGTGGCCATGGCTGGTGACAAGTTCTTCTATGTGAATCCGCTGGCCAGTCGCGGCCGACATCACCGACAGCCCTGGTACGGTTGTGCGTGTTGCCCGACGAATGTGGTCCGCTTCATACCGGCGTTGGGGGGCTACATCTACGCGACCAGCGACGACGGCGCATGGGTGAACCTCTATGTGGCCAGCGGCGCCGAGATGGATATAGGCGGCAACACCGTCAAGCTCAAGCAGGAGACGAAGTATCCCTGGTCCGGCCAGGTGCGCATTGCGGTCGAGCCGGCCAAGGAGGCCGTTTTCAGCGTCAACCTGCACATCCCCGCTTGGTGCGAGCAGTTCCAGGCCAAGGTGAACGGTTCGGTGTTGCCCAAGCTGCGGCAGGGTGTCGAGCATGGCTACCTCACGATCCGGCGGAACTGGAAGCCCGGCGATGTGGTCGAGCTGGACTTGGCTATGCCGGTCGTCCGAGTGCAGGCCAACCCGCGAGTGCAGGCCAATGTGGGGCGGCTGGCCTTGCAGCGGGGGCCGCTGGTTTACTGTCTTGAGGGAGTGGATCACGGCGGGAAGGTTCGCAATATGGCGATTCCGCGTGCCGCCACGATCAATGAGCGGCACGAGCCTGCATTGCTGGGCGGAATCGTGGTCCTGACCGGCGAGGGCTTGGCGATCGACGCGGTGGACTGGACGGAAAGTCTGTACAGGCCCGCGCTGGGGGGGCGTCCGGTGACGCTCACGGCGGTTCCCTACTACGCGTGGGATCACCGCGAGCCTGGCGAGATGGTGGTCTGGATTCCGGAGGCGATTGGGATAGCCGAAGTGCCGCCCCCGCCGACCAGAGTCTCCGACGCCACCGTGACGGCCTCGCACTGCTTTGAACGGGACACGGTCGCGGCTGTTAACGACGGCGCGATACCCGCTTATTCGCACGATGGCGGTATTCCGCGGTTCACGTGGTATCCGCACCGCGGCACACAGGAGTGGATTGAGTATTCGCTGCCTCGGCCGCAGTTGGTAGACAAGGTGGACGTCTACTGGTGGGATGACGCTGCGACGGGAGGCAACTGCCGGGTACCGCAGTCCTGGCGATTGATGTGGAAGCGGGGCGACGCATGGGAACCGGTGAAGGTTCACGGTGCAGCCCCGGTCCGTAAAGATGATTGGAGCCGGGTGACGTTTGACCCGGTGCCCACGATGGGACTACGCATTGAAGTGCGGTTGCAGGAGAACTACAGCGGCGGCATTCTGGAGTGGCGAGTGCCGTAGAAACGATTTGGAAAGGACAAGTCATGAAGGCAACAAGGTTCTGGATGTGTGCGCTGACCGGCGTGGCGAGCTTGTGGCCGGTGTCGTTCGCTTGGGGCGAGGCGAAATGGGTCGATCTGTTCAATGGAAAGGATTTGGCCGGGTGGAAGGCCCTGGACCCCGCCCAGAACGAGTGGCGGGCGGCCGTTGCGGTCAAACCCGATCCTGCCGAGGAGACTCGCTTCACGATGACCGATGGCGAGGGTGTTCTGGTGAATGGGCCGCGTGGCAGCACCAGCAACATCTACACGGAGCACGAGCACGGCGACTGTGAGCTGCACGTCGAGTTTGTGGTGCCCAAGGGCTCCAACTCCGGCGTCTATCTCATGGGCTTCTACGAGATTCAGGTTCTCGACAGTTACGGCAAGAAAGAGGTTGAGTACAGTGACTGTGGGGGCATCTATGGCCAGTGGACGGAAGAGAAGGGTACCTTCAATGGTCGCCCGCCCATGGTGAATGCTTCACGTCAGCCGGGCGAGTGGCAGAGCTTTGATGTTATCTTCCGTGCTCCGCGGTTTGACGAGCAGGGAAAGAAGATCGAGAACGCCCGGTTTGTCCGGGTGATGCACAATGGGCAATTGGTACACCAGCAGGTCGAGCTTCTGGGACCGACGCGAGCGTCCCTGCCCGGCCCTGAGAAGCCGCTGGGGCCCCTCATGCTCCAGGGCGATCATGGCCCCGTCGCCTATCGCAATATCCGCGTCCGCCCGCTCAAGGATGCCGGCGGCGTCGCTTGGTTCAATGGCAGAGACCTTACCGGCTGGCGGCCAGTCAAGGCGGACCGCAACGATTGGCGCGTGGCCGGGGAAGTCAGGATGGATCCCGAGGATAACAGGAAGCTGGTCATCACGGACGGTGAAGGTCTGCTCTGCAACGGCGCCGCGGGCAAGACGGGCCACTTGGTCAGTGAACGCGAGCACGGCGATGCCCATATCTACGTCGAGTTTCTCGTGCCTGCCGGGTCCAACTCGGGCATCTACTTGATGGGCAAGTATGAGCTTCAGATCCTCGACAGCTTCGGAAAGAAGGAGATGACCTACGTGGACTGCGGCGCGGTCTACGCCCGGTATGAAGCCAGCCGGGGCGAGTTCGAGGGCCACGCGCCGGCCGTCAATGCCAGTCGGCCGCCGGGGCAGTGGCAGACCTACGAGATCGCCTTCCGGGCTCCGCGATTTGACAAGGATGGGAAGAAAGTTGAAAATGCCCGGCTGCTTCGGGTCTTGCATAATGGGCTGCTCATTCATGAGAATCTCGAGCTCACCGGCCCGACGCGTGCGCCCACGCCCGGCCCCGAACGGCCGCGCGGGCCGCTGTTGTTACAGGGCGACCACGGGCCGGTTGCCTTTCGTAACTTCTACATCTGCGATCTGAGCGACTGACGATGAAAACGCTGGTCATCAATTGCGGCAGTTCGTCCCTGAAGTACCGCCTGTTCGATATGGACAGGCAGCAGCAACTGGCCTTGGGCCTCATCGAGCGGATCGGTGAGCCGATAGCTCAGATCCACCACGAAGCCGGGGAGGTCAAAATCGAGGCCGCCGAACCCGTCACCGACTATGAGATGGGGGTGCAGGTCCTGGTTCGGTTGCTCACCAAGATCGGCCGGACTCCGCTTTTGTCCAGTATTGAGGAGATCGACGGCGTCGGTCACCGTGTGGTGCACGGGGGGGAGGCATTCCACGCTTCCGCGATCATTGACGATGAGGTCATCAAGGCGATCGAGGATGTCTCGGCGTTGGCGCCTCTACACAACCCGGCCAACCTGGCCGGTATCCGCGCCGCGATGCACAATATCCCCGATCGGCCACATGTGGCGGTGTTTGATACCGCTTTCTTTCAGACGATGCCCCCCGAGGCCTATGTCTACGCGGTGCCGTACGAGTGGTACACCGATATGGGTATTCGGCGGTATGGTTTTCACGGCACCAGTCATCGCTATGTCGCCTTGGTGGCCGCCCAGTTGCTCGGCAAGTCCGCCCCGAATCTGGTGACCTTGCACCTCGGCAATGGGTGCAGTGCCACCTGTATCCGCGCCGGCGAAGCCATCGATCAGACCATGGGCCTGACCCCGCTCGAAGGCCTCGTCATGGGTACCCGTTGCGGCGATCTCGATCCGGCTATTATCTTCCATCTGATGCGTCAGGGTATGCCGATTGAGAAGATCCATCAGTCCATGGAGAAGAAGGGCGGGCTGCTGGGTATCAGCGGTGTGTCCCGCGACATGCGCGATGTCCACAAGGCTGCGCAGGAGGGCAACGAGCGAGCTGCCCTGGCCATCGATGTGTTTGCCCATCGTGCTCGCAAGTATCTCGGTGCCTTCCTTGCCGAGTTGGGCCACTGTGACGCCGTTGTGTTCACCGGGGGTATCGGTGAAGGCGCGACCTTCATACGCGAGAAGATCCTGACCGGGCTCAGCCCTTTGGGGATCGAGTTTGATCCCGCGCGCAACGCTCGGCCGCGGGACGGGCAACCGCTGTGCATCACCAGGGAATCGAGCAGTACGGCGGCTTGGGTCATCCCCACCAACGAGGAGCTCATGATTGCCCGCGATACGGCCCGGCTCATCGGCGCCGCTTGCCCCGCCCCGGTCAAGGATTGAGGCTCTGCCTGTGGCGGTGGATTACTTGGTGAGTACACCGCTGCCAGAGGAGAGCGACCTGCAAACCATTCGTGGCAGTGCCGCCGACGGATCGGTTGCAGGCCAGGCCGATGTGCCGGTGCACAACGATATATGGAAGGAATGCGCTGCATGCATGTCAACCTCGGCAAAGCCTTGCTGCTATGTTCGCTCTTGCTGCTGGTCGTTCCCGCGTGCCAACAGCCTGACGCTCCGTGTGTGCCCCGTGTCGCCGCGGATTGGACCCTCGACAGAGGCGGAGTCGTCCGCGGCTCGCGTGCCGACAAGAAGCTTGCTCTTGTGTTCACCGGGGGCGAATTCGGTGAAGGCGCCACCGAGATCCTCGATGCGCTGCAGGCCCGCGGTGTCAAGGCCTCCTTCTTCGTGACCGGCGACTTCACGGCCCAGCCGTCGCACGCAGCTTACCTGCGGCGCATGGTGGCCGACGGGCATTACCTGGGCCCCCATTCCCATGCCCATTTGCTCTACTGCCCTTGGGAAGACCGCAACCAGACACTTGTCACCCGCGAGCAGTTCAGAGATGACCTGAAAAGAAACATCCGCGAGCTGACCCGTTTCGGGGCCGACCGCCGCAGTATGCGGTTCTTCATTCCGCCTTTCGAGTTCTACAACGAGCAGATCGTGACCTGGACCTGTCAAATGGGACTCCTGTTGGTCAACTTCACACGCGGCACCCGCTCACACGCCGACTGGGCCCCCGAAGGCCACCGTAGTTTCCTGCCCTCACAGGCCATCTACCAGGGCATCCTCGACTACGAGGCGGGCAATCCCGACGGACTGAACGGCTTCCTGCTCCTGATGCACGTGGGCTCCGGCCCGCAGCGGGCTGACAAGATGCACCCCTATGTCGCTCCCCTGGTCGATGAGCTCCACCGCCGCGGCTACACGTTCGTTCGGGTTGACGAACTGCTGCCCATCCCGCCCGCCGAGTAGTCACTTCACTATGTGCCATGGGCCGGCAAAGACCGCGGATACCCGCGAATCCAGCCGCATCTCTTGATTCACAGGTGATTCACGCGGCCGGCTTGTTGGTTTGTAGGCCTGCCGCGTGAGCTGTCGGCATGCCCGTCATTTTGGTTTCTGCT
>Ga0123333_10003337_pt1 | contig 15664 bp, 13 predicted proteins | sample BioC12SIPDNA_3_FD_89957 | JGI IMG/M metagenome (GOLD analysis project Ga0123333, IMG submission 89957) | Anaerobic biogas reactor microbial communites from Washington, USA - Biogas_R2_B C12 SIP DNA | ecosystem: Engineered > Bioreactor > Anaerobic > Unclassified | place: Washington, USA... | reverse complement strand
CCGGGTCCGGGTCTCTGACGGGAAACGCACGCTACGGCTTTCTGGCCTCCACGATCGCGTCCATCTGCTCGCCTCCGCGGAGGAGCCGCACTCCCGTGAACCCGGCATCGGACAGGCCCTTCTCAATTTCCCGGTAGGTGTAGGTCCCGCCCCCTTGGGTTCCCACCAGCATGTTGATTGCGAATATGGCCCCGCTTCTGGGGCGGGTCCTGTCTTCGTCCATGACGTGGTCCCGGATCAGTATGCGGCCGCCTGGATCCAGGGCGAGGAACACCTTGCGGTAGAGGCTCCGGTTCTGCTCCGGGCTGTTGGAGTGAATGACGGCCGAAAGGAGCGCGAGGTCGTTTCCCGACGGCAGCGGATCCTGGTGGTAATCCCCCGGAACCAGCCGGACTCTCCCGAGCAGCCCCTCGGCCTGGATCCGCTCGCGGGCCATTTCGATCACCTCGGGCAGGTCGAACAGGGTTGCCTGCATCCCCGGTACGGCCTCCAGGAAAGCGATGGTGTAGGATCCGCTCCCGCCGCCCACGTCCAGAAGCGCCTTCGCACCGGCGTCGGCGCCGACGCTGGCGACCGTTCTCTCCGCCAGGGGCCTGGAGACGGCATGCATGGCTCCGATGAAGGCCAGCTGCTCTTCCGGGTCCCACCGGACTCCGGACAGGTCCCCGGCTCCGTCGGGATCCCCGACGATGTCGGTCAGCCGGGACCATCGCTTCCAGAGCGTCGCCATGTGGCGCAGCATCGGGAGAACCGACGCGGGGGAATCGTCCGTCAGCAGCCGGCCGGCCGACTCCCCGCAGGCATAGGTTTGTTCCCGCTTGACCAGGAACCCCATGGACGCAAGGGCGTCGAGCAGCACGGTCAGCGCCCTCGCGTCGCATCCGGTTCTGCCGGCAAGATCCGCCGGGGACAGCGGCGCCGCCTTCAGGGCGGAAAATAGGTTCAGCTCCGCCGCCGTAAGCAGGATCCTGCTCTCCATAAATCCCTGCGCGGACCGCAGGATGCCCTCCGGTGTGACCTGGTCCATGGAACCCTCTCTGATCTTTGGTTGCATAGCGGGGTTTCCCGATATCTTGCGGCTGCTGCCGGTGCCCGGGAAAATTTCGGGGCGCCCATGACGCCGAACCGTGCACGCGCAACGGGTCAGGCCCGGCCGCAGCACTTCTTGTACTTTTTCCCGCTCCCGCAGGGGCAGGGGTCGTTGCGGCCGATGCGCGGTTCCTCCCGGCGGAATGTCCGGATCTTTTCCGGGAACAATCCCCCGGGGCCGTCCGGCATCATGTCTCCGGGCGTCCGGCCCTCGAAGGCATCGCGCGGGGTCGATTTCCATTCCTCCTGCAGTTTTTTGGTTCTCGGGTCTTCCAGGAGGTTTTCGTCGAGCTCGATCCCCTTTTCGCTGCAGAAAAGCAGAAAATCGGCCATGATTTTACCCTGGGGGGATTCGATCAGGTCGCTGATCTGCTTCATGTCCACTCCGGGGGGGAGCTTCATCCCGGGCGGCAGGGCATCGGCGATCCGGGAAATGTCCAGCCCGGTCGCCGGCGGCGGCGTTGCGCCTGGAATGCCGGGTTCGGTCGCCGGCAGGTCTGTGTCCATGGCGCCCTCGGGCTCTCCGGGCGGTCCGGTCTGTGCCAGAATCTCCGCGAGCAGCCCCCGGATGGCTTCCTGGTCCGTCCCCGGGCTGTTGGCCTCCAACTGACCGACGATCCAGTCGATGCTCTCGCCCCCGGCGAGGAGCTCGACGATGTCGTCGCCGTCGAACCGGGTGATGGAATTCTCCGAAACAAACGCGTCCACCCTGGCCTTGAGTTGCGCAAGTGCGTGTTCTTTCGATGCCGGAAGCTCGGTACAACTCATGGGCGGTCCTCGTCGTCTGAGTGTGGATCTGTAACCAAAGTAGATCCTAAACACTGGAGCCGTATTATTCCATGTTTTTTTCTGGGGGCGCCGTAGCCGGGGGCGCCGTAGCCGGTGGCGGGGAGTTACCGCGTGAGTCCGAGAAGCGTCAGGACGAGAAACGCCGGCTGGTTCCGGCTGTCGGTAATCTGGCGCACGGCGGCGCCGTACCTGCCCGACGGGCCTTCCCGGCTTGAGGGGGGGACATCGATATTCTGCGGGTTGTACAGCAGCTGGACGCTGACTTCCAGTCGTGTCCAATCGGTCCCGCCGGAGCCGGGCAGTTCGCTCGCGGAGGTTCGGAGCAGATTTTTAAGTTCGGATCTGTCATAGGAGGTTCCGAGCGAGAGCAGGGAGCGGGCCGCCAGTTTCTCCAGCAGCGGGTCCGGGTCCATTCCCCCTTGCTGCCGCCTGAGTTCGCGGATCCGGTTTTCGAGGAGGTTTTTCACCATCGAGGGCCGGTACTGGGTGCGCGGAGCGGCGAAGACCTCGGTGACGTACAGGTACTTGTCGCACAGGACCGGGTTCCGGATGACGCCTATGCCGACTTTGGTGATGTCCGTTGCCAGGATATTGCCTTTATGAGCCGGGCTGTCGATCAGCAGCCGGTGCGCCACGGCGACCGACCGGGCGCTGGCGACATTTTCCCTGGCCACGGCGTACCGATAGCCTGCGAGCCCCAGGCGGGTTTCGAGATCCCCCGCCGGCTGGCTGTGGCTGATGAATCCCTGCGCGGCCATGCCGCGGGAGTGATCGCGGGCGATGCGCACGAGGGTTTCATCCAGTTCGAGCGGCGGGAGCTGCCTCAGAAGCCGCTCCCGGTTCACCCCCGCGAGCAGTTCCTGTTCCCAGGAAGGGATGGGGTGCGGGCTGGCCGCATCCCGCATTTCCAGGTTTTCATTCGACAGGCAGTATGGTATAAAACAACCACAAGGTGATGCCCCGGAGGGCGACAGTTCGCCGACGACCAAGCCGAGCGCCAGCAGTAGGATCATCCGGTTCCATTTCATAGTTCAGACACTTTGCCCTTCTCCACGTAGGTATCGGCAGAACGCCGCTGCGGGTTTAGGACTGTTTCAAGTTGCCGCGGGGAAACGGGTCCCCGGCTCGGGGTGCAGTGAGTGCGGCTCCTGTAATGATTTAATGATTGAATTGTCCGCTGCTGCCGATATAGATACGTGGAGGAGATCCGCCGAATCCCCTATCCCGCGTGCCGGGTCCAAACGGGATTCTGATTCCGGGGAAGGGGGATAAGGAAGGCCTTATGGATATCCGGAGACCAATACGCAAGAGTCGGTTTTCCCCTGGGAAGGCCTGGTTCCTGCTGCTAGTTGTGGCATGCGCGTTCGCGGGCTGGGCCGTGTTTTGGCACCTGGGCCGGGGCATGGACGCGGAGCCCGCGGCGTCGTTTGAGGTCCGGAAATCCGCGCCTTTTCTCGAGGCGAAGGAGTCCGGACCCGGCGGGGAGGTCCGCCTGGTCTACCCCTATTCGGTCATTCCCGGCGGCGTCCGCAGCCGCGAGGAGCTCGCCGCCCATGTCGCCTCCGATCCGGTGGTTTCCGGGCATTTCAGCGATTTCAACGTCCGCGAGGCCAGGATGGTCCGGGCCGACAGAAACCGGATGCTGCACGTCTCCTACCGGAAGGACGACGTGGTCTACTGGACCCGGAACAAGGTCCGGATCCCCGAAGGGGAGGAGATGATCACCGACGGGGACTGCGAAGCCCGCGGCCGGTGCGGCAACAGGGTCTCGGCCGTACCCCTCGGGCCGGTTTCCGATGAGGAGCCGATGGTGGAGACGATGGACATCCCCCAACTTGCCCGGCTGACCCCGCCGCCGTTTCCGGAACAGCCGCTGGCGGATTTGCAGGGGGACCCGCTGCTGATCGACCTTGGGGACCCGGCAGCCCTGCCCGACCCCGGGTGGCTGCTGGCGGACCTGCCGAACCGGAACGATCTGCCTCCTTTCGCCCCGGCCGACCCCGGCACGCCCGTTCCGGGGGGAGGGGGGGGGGCGACGTCTGCGCTGCCCTCCCTGGATCCCGACATACTGGTCCCGGAGATCCCTCCCGGGAATGACCCCCCGTTTGCCCCTCCGGACGATCCGGGTTTCCCGGTCCCCGAACCGGGCATGCGGGTCCTGCTGCTGACCGGGCTTGCCGCAGTGGCCGCATTCAGGCTTGCGCGCAGGCGGTAGCCGCGTGGCCCGTGCCCCCTCCTTTCGCCTGCCGCCCTATCCCGGCCGTATTCCATTCTTGGAACACTGAATATCAGGTACAATTCGATTGCGGACCGGTCCGGCCATCGGCCGCGTGTTGACTCCTGATGGCCTGCAACGTAGCATCGGTATGGAACGAAGTACTTCTGAGGAATGACGATGGCCCGTACAACGAACAAATCGGTTTCGGTCGAATGCCCCTGCTGCGGCGCGCGCCTGGCCGTGGACCCGGAACTGGGCAAGGTGCTCAGCCACGAACCGCCTCCCGAGAGCCGCAGCGGCCTGGACCTGGACCGGGCGGCTGCGCTGCTCGAGGAGCAGGCGGCCCGCCGCGAGGCGATCTTCGAACAGAGTTCCGCGGATGTGAAGACTCATGCGCAGCTGCTCGAGCGGAAATTTGCCGCCGCGCTGGAAAAAAGCAGGGATGAGCCGGTCGTGAAGCCGACCCGGGATATCGATCTCGACTGAGCCTGCAGTGTTGCGCTCTACGGCCTGCATGGTTTAGACTATATGGTTATTTTTTTCCCGGACCGGGCGGGATGCCCGGAAATCCTTGGAGGGGAACGTGGGGGATTCCGATCGCGGCGACGTCATCATTTCCGAGCATCTGTGCAAAGGGTGCGGACTGTGCGTCGACGCCTGTCCCGCAGGAGTCCTCGCCCAGAGCGATGCGCTGAACCGGCAGGGGTACTGTGCGGCCGTCTACAGCGGCACGGGATGCACGGGATGCTCGATCTGTTTTTATGTCTGCCCGGAACCGGGGGCGATCACCGTACGGACAAGGAAAAAGGGGGACAAGCCCGCCGCCTGAAACCTGCGGCGGCCGGTTCCGAGCCCCGGCCCCCCTGGGGCGTGGATGGCCGGTCCGGAACACGCTCGAATATTTTGGAGGCGGTGGATGCGCCAGTTACTCAAAGGAAACCATGCGGTTGTGCGGGGGGCGGTCGCCGCGGGATGCAAGGCCTATTTCGGCTACCCGATCACGCCGGCCAGTGAAATCGCCGAGTCGGCTTCGGAGCTGTTCCCCGAGTCCGGGGGCATCTTCATCCCGGCCGAAAGCGAGATAGGATCCATCCAGATGATGTTCGGCGCCTCGGCCGCGGGCGTCCGCTGCATGACGGCGTCCTCCGGCCCGGGAATCAGCCTGATGCAGGAGGGCATCTCCTACATGGCGGGCGCCGAACTTCCCGGCGTCGTCGTCAACATCATGCGGGCCGGGCCGGGGCTCGGCAATCTCGGCGTGGAACAGGGGGATTACTTCCAGGCGGTCAAGGGCGGCGGCCACGGGAATTACCGCACCCCCGTATTCGCCCCCAACAGCGTCCAGGAGATGTGCGACCTGACGATGCACGCCTTCGAGGTCGCCGACCGGTACCGCAATCCGGTCGTGGTGCTGGCCGACGGCGCCCTCGGGCAGATGATGGAGCCGGTGCGGATCCCGCCGGCCGGGGCGGCCGCCCCCGACAAGCCCTGGGCGGTCCGGGGCGACGCCGCCACGCGCCGGAACCTCATCACCTCCATTTTCCTCGAGCACCATCTCCAGGAGAAGCTCATCACGAAACTGGAGGACAAGTACCGGGAAATGCAGGACGCCGAAGTGCGGTGGGATGAGTTCCGGACGGAAGACCTGGAAATCCTGGTCGTGGCCTACGGCATCAGCAGCCGCATCGCCCGGGCGGCTGTCGAACTGGCGCGCGAGGACGGGGTCCGCGCCGCGCTGCTGCGCCCGATCAGCCTCTACCCGTTCCCTTCCAAACGGATCCGGCAGCTCGCCGGCCGGGCCTACGCCATACTGGTGTTCGAACTCAGCAGCGGGAAGATGGTCGAGGATGTCCGCCTGGCCGTCAACGGCATTACTCCGGTCGAGCTGCTGCGGCGGACGGGCGGCATGATGCCGACGCCCGAGGAGATCGTCTCGGTTCTCAAAACGATGGAGAGTGAGAGTGTGGGAAACAAAGCATAGCAAGCCTGCGGCGTTCTACGACAGGTTCACGCGGAAAAGCGGCGACCAGGAAATCACGCACTACTGCCCGGGCTGCGGCCACGGGGTCCTGCACAAGTACGTGGCCGAAGCCATAGACGATTTCGGCATTCAGGACCGTTCGATCCTGGTCGGGTGCGTCGGGTGCTCCATCTTCATGTACTACTACCTGGACGTCGGCAACATATCGTCCTCCCACGGCCGCGCCCCGGCCGTGGCCACCGGTGTGAAGCGGGCGCGCCCGGAGGCGATCGTGTTCTGCTACCAGGGGGACGGGGACCTGGCGGCCATCGGCGGCAATGAAATCCTGCACGCCGCGAACCGGGGGGAGCCGATTACGGTCTTCTTCGTCAACAACGGCATCTACGGCATGACGGGGGGGCAGATGGCGCCGACGACGCCGCTCGGCCAGAAAACGACGACATCCCCGCGCGGGCGCGCATCCCGGGTCGAAGGGCCCCCGATGCGCATGTGCGAACTGCTGGCGACCCTGGACGGGCCCGCCTACATCGAACGCGTGGCCCTGACGGACGCCAAAAACCACATGCGGGCGAGAAAGGCGGTCCGCAAAGCCCTCCAAAACCAGATCGAAGGCCGCGGATTTTCCTTCGTGGAGGTTCTTTCGGCCTGCCCCAGCAACTGGAAAGTCTCGCCCAAGGGGGCCATCGAATGGTTGGAAAAGAACATGGTCCCCGTTTTCCCGGTACAGGTTTTCAGGGACGAGGACAAGAGCGGGACGGTTCCCGCCCCGGCCGGGTCGCTCAAGGGCGCCGGCGCCGCGGCCGCGGCCGGGGCGCCGGCCTCCCCGGCCCGGGGCGCCGTCGCAGACGGCGCGCTCGGGGAAGTTTCGATGAAGCTCAGCGGCTTCGGGGGGCAGGGGGTCCTGTTTTCAGGGCTTGCCCTGGCCGAGGGCGCCTTGAGGGAAGGGCTCGAGGTGTCCTGGATCCCGTCCTATGGCCCCGAGATGCGGGGGGGGACCGCACACTGCCACGTACGGCTGTCGAAGAACCCCATCGCCTCGCCTTTCATAACCCGGCCCACGAGCCTCATGGCCTTCAACCAGCCTTCCATCGAAAAATTCGCCGACGAGCTGCTCCCCGGCGGCCTCCTGTTGGCCAACTCCTCGATGGTTACGGATATCCCCGACAGGGCCGACATACGGGTCGTCCGGATCCCCGCGTACGAGGCCGCCCGGGACCTCGGCAACCCCAAGGCGGCCAACATGATCATGCTGGGCGCGTATCTTGAGATCACGCGGGCCGTGGCCCAGGAATCCATTCTCGCCGCTTTCGCCGACCATGGAATGCGCCCCAACCTGCTCGCGGGCAACAGGGAGGCCATCGAAGCCGGCCGCCGCCTTGCGCCAAGCGGCGGTTCGTCGGCGTAATCGGGATGCCTTTCCCGCGGCGGCCCCCGCGCAAATTCGGTCTGGTCAACGCGGGCCCGTTGCTCTAAAATAAAAGGTTCCCTGCACGTTTTTGGGATCCCGCTCCGATCTTGAATTTGTGGAGATTGCTGAAAAGAAAGAAAATAAAGGATCGCTCCTCGCGGATCCGCTGCAGGTTCGAATAAACGGAAGTAATACTGGCTATTATTAATATAAGTAGAAGTTTAAAAACGGCCGCCACTGCAGGACCTCTCCGGGCTGCTGACTTGCTACTTTTCCACTCTATGGTGCGACAACATGAACAGAAAAATGGTTACCATCGACGGTAACGAAGCGGCTGCCTACGTAGCGTACAACGTAAACGAAGTGATCGCGATCTATCCGATCACGCCTTCCTCCGCCATGGGGGAATGGGCCGACGCCTGGGCGGCGCAGGGGAAGGAGAACATCTGGGGGATGATCCCCTCGGTGACGGAGATGCAGAGCGAAGGCGGCGCCGCGGGCGCCGTGCACGGCGCGCTTCAGACCGGGGCCCTGACGACGACCTTTACCGCCAGCCAGGGCCTGCTGCTGATGATCCCGAACATGTACAAGATCGCCGGGGAACTGACCTCGACGGTCTTTCATGTCTCGGCCCGGAGCCTCGCGACGCACGCCCTGTCGATTTTCGGCGACCACAGCGACATCATGGCGGTCCGCTCGGCCGGCTGGGGGCTGCTGGCCTCGAATTCGGTCCAGGAAATCATGGATTTCGCCCTGATTGCCCACGCGGCTACGCTCGAATCCCGCATCCCGTTCATCCACTTCTTCGACGGTTTCCGCAGTTCGCACGAAGTCATGAAGATCGAGCAGCTCACGCTCGAGGACATGCGCGCGATGATCGACGACAGCCTGGTGCGCGCCCACCGGGCGCGGGCGCTGTCTCCGGACCGGCCCGTGATCCGGGGAACGGCCCAGAACCCCGACGTCTTCTTCCAGGCGCGCGAAGCCTGCAACCGCTTCTACGACGCGGTGCCCGGAATCGTGCAGAAGGCGATGGACCGGTTCGCCCGCGTCGTGGGGAGGCACTACCACCTGTTCGATTACGAGGGCGCGGCCGACGCCGAGCGCGTCATCGTCATCATGGGCTCCGGCGCGGAGTCGACCCAGGAGACCACGGAGTATCTCACGGCGCGCGGCGAAAAGGTCGGGCTGCTGAAAGTGCGGCTCTTCCGGCCGTTCTCGGGCCGGGATTTCATCGGGGCCCTGCCGCCCTCGACCCGGGCCATCGCGGTCCTGGACCGGACGAAGGAGCCCGGGGCTTCAGGCGAACCCCTGTACAAGGACGTCGTGACCGCCGTCGGGGAATCCTTCTCCCGGGGGACCTTGCCGTTCGCGAGCTTCCCCAGGATCGTCGGCGGCCGCTACGGCCTGTCCTCGAAGGAATTCACGCCGGGGATGATCAAGGGCGTCTTCGACGAGCTGAAGAAGGAAACGCCCAAGAACGGCTTCAGCGTGGGGATCGACGACGACGTCACGAACAATTCGATCGAGTTCGATCCCGGTTTCTCGGTGGAAAGCGGCGTGACCCGCTGCCTTTTCTACGGCCTGGGGGCGGACGGGACCGTCGGCGCCAACAAGAACTCCATCAAGATCATCGGGGAGGACACCCCGAATTTCGCCCAGGGGTATTTCGTCTACGACTCCCGCAAATCCGGATCCGTGACGGTGTCCCACCTGCGCTTCGGCGCCAAGCCGATCCATTCCATCTACCTGATCGACAAAGCCGATTTCATCGCCTGCCACCAGTTCGTCTTCCTGGAAAAGTACGACATGCTCAAAGACGCGGTCGAAGGCGCGACGTTTCTCCTGAACAGCCCCTACGGCCCCGACGAGGTCTGGGACCGGATTCCGCGCTCCGTCCAGGAACAGGTCATCCAGAAGAAGATCCGTTTCTACGTGATCGACGGATACAAGGTGGCCAAGGCGACCGGCATGGGGGCGCGGGTCAACACCATCATGCAGACCTGTTTCTTCGCCATCTCGGGCATTCTGCCGCGGGAGGAGGCCATCCAGGCCATCAAGGATTCCATCAAGAAGACCTACGGCGCAAAGGGCGAAGAGGTCGTCAAAAAGAATTACAAGGCGGTCGAGCAGACGCTGGCCAACCTCTTCGAGGTGAAGGTCCCGTCCAAAGCCGGCGGTACGATCGAGAAGCCGCCCGTGGTTTCCCCTCATGCCCCGGAATTCGTCCGGAACTTCACGGCCCGGATCCTGGCCAGCGAGGGGGACCTGATCCCCGTCAGCGCCTTCCCCGTCGACGGCACATTCCCGACCGGGACCTCCCAGTGGGAGAAACGGAGCATCGCCCTGGAAATCCCCAGCTGGGATCCCGATACCTGCATCCAGTGCGGCAAATGCTCTATTTCCTGCCCGCACGCGGCCATCCGCATCAAGGCCTACGATGAAAAACTCGTCGAGAAGGCGCCGCCCTCCTTCAAGTGGATGAAAGCCAGGGGGAGCGATTTCCCCTCGAACATGAACTACACCATCCAGGTCGCCCCCGAGGACTGCACCGGGTGCGGCGTCTGCGTGGAAATGTGCCCGGCGAGGAACAAGAGGCAATCCAAGCTCAAGGCCATCAACATGGTGCCGCAGCCGCCCATCCGCGAGCGGGAACGGGCCAACTACGAGTTCTTCCTCGGCCTGCCCGAATACGACCGCAGACTGGTGCGCATGACCAGCGTGAAGACCAACCAGCTGCTGCAGCCGCTGTTCGAGTATTCCGGCGCGTGCGCCGGCTGCGGGGAAACCCCCTACCTCAAGCTCCTGACGCAGCTGTTCGGGGACCGGGCCATCATCGCCAACGCCACGGGATGCTCGTCCATCTACGGCGGCAACCTGCCGACGACGCCCTACGCGTTCAACCGGGACGGCCGCGGGCCGGCATGGAGCAACTCGCTGTTCGAGGACAACGCCGAGTTCGGACTCGGCTATCGTCTGACGGTCGACACCCACACGAAGGTCGCGCGCGACCTGGTGAAGAAGATGGCCCCGGCAATCGGGGACGAACTGGCCGCGGGACTGCTCGGGGCCGATACGTCCGGCGAATCGGGCATCTACGACCAGAGGGAGAGGGTCCAGGCGCTCCGGGAGAAGCTCCGGGGCGACACGACGCCCGAGGCGCTCAACCTGCTCAGCCTGGCCGATTACCTGGTGCCCAAGTCCGTGTGGATCATCGGGGGGGACGGGTGGGCCTACGATATCGGCTACGGCGGGCTCGACCACGTGATGGCTTCGGGGAGGAACGTCAACGTCCTGGTGCTCGACACCGAGGTCTACTCCAATACCGGCGGCCAGATGTCGAAATCCACGCCGCGGGCCGCTGTGGCCAAGTTCGCCGCCGCGGGGAAACCCCTGTCGAAGAAGGACCTCGGGCTGCACGCGATCAACTACGGCAATGTCTACGTCGCCAGCATCGCGCTCGGAGCCAACGACGCCCAGGCCATCAGGGCGTTTCTCGAGGCGGAGTCCTATGACGGGCCCTCGATCATCGTGGCCTACAGCAACTGCATCGCGCACGGGATCGACATGAGACGGGGGATGCTGCAGCAGAAGGCCGCGGTCAACTGCGGGCACTGGCTGCTGTACCGGTACGACCCGCGCGTGGCCGATACGGGCAAAAATCCGCTGACGCTCGATTCCGCCGAGCCGTCGATACCGGTGAAGGACTATCTCTATTCGGAAACCCGGTACAAGATGCTGACGCTGAGCAAACCCGAAGAGGCCAAGCGGCTGCTCGTGCTGGCGCAGGAGGACGTCAAGGCCCGCGTCAAATTCTACAGCCAGCTGGCGGGTTTGGATTACGAAGTCCGGGATGCAGGGCTGTAGTTTGTGGTATCATCAAAAGACCAGGCGTGCAGGGGGGAGGCCCCGGGGGCATGCCGTTTTGGAGACAAAGGGGAGTTCTATGGCCAAGAGACTTGTTATCCCTGCGGTTTGTGTTCTGATTCTGGGGGCGGTTTCATTCCTCGGGGCGGATGCCGAGGAGGCAACGCCGAAGGTGGAGAAATCGATGTGCCTGGCATGCCACGGGTCGTTCGACGACATCGCGGCCGCGACGGCGGGCTACAAGGCTCCGAGCGGCGAAACCGGCACTCCCCACCGGTATGTCCCCCACAAGGAGAAGACGGACATTCCCGAATGCGTCGAATGCCATAAGCCCCATCCGATACCGCCGGAATCCGAAGTGGAAAAACCGAAGGATATCGAATGGTGCTACACCGGGTGCCACCACGCAAAAAATCTCCAGGCCTGCTCCACCTGCCACTAGGCCGAAAGGTCCCAAGGGAAGGGGCGGGCCAGCCGCCCGCCCTCCCTGCTTCGGGCAATACCCCGCATCCAGGATTCAACAGACATGCCGCTCCGCCAGGTCGGCGATGTGTCTGCCGATGGCGATCGACGCCGTCGCAGCCGGGCTCGGCGCATTCAGAACGTTGAGCGCGCAGGGCGATTTTGCGATGATGAAGTCGTCGGCGAGGCGCCCGTCGGAGGTGACGACCTGGGCGCGGACCCCGCTCCCCCCCCGGTCGATATCCCGGTCTTCGAGTTCCGGCACCAGCTTCTTGAGCGCGGCCAAAAATGCCCGGCGGCTCAGCGACCGGTAGAGCTCGTAGGCCTGCACGTTCCAGTAGCGCCAGGCCATCTTCCAGAACGCCGGGTGCCGGGCCATGGCGGCCAGGTCCTGCCAGCATACATCCCGGACCCGGTAGCCTTCACGGGCAAATGCCAGGACGGCGTTGGGGCCGGCCTCGTATTCCCCGTTGATCTTCCTGGTGAAATGAACGCCGAGGAAAGGGAACCGCGGATCGGGAACCGGGTAGATCAGGTTCCGGACCAGGCGGCATCCCTTCTTGAGCGTGAAGTACTCCCCCCGGAAAGGGAGGAGAAGCACGTCGGTATCCGCTCCCGTCATGGCGGCGACCCTATCGGCCTGGAGGCCGGCGCAGTTGACGAGGAACCGGCATCGCACGGCGCCGCGGCGGGTCTCGATGCGATGTCCGGCGCCGTCTCTGTCGATGCCCGCAACGGCACAGGAGAGGAGGATGCGCCCCCCAGCTTTCGTGATGTCGGCCGCCATCGCCTCGGCAACCAGCCTGTAATCGGTGATCCCGGTTTCGGGCGAGTAGAGCGCACCGACGGCGTGTGCGTGCGGCTCGATTTCCCGGACCCGGCCCGGAGGGATCATTTCGAGCCCCGGTATCCCGTTGGCCCGCCCCCTCTCGTAGAGCGCCTCGAGGCGCGGGAGTTCCCCCCCGGTCGTCGCGACGATGAGGTTCCCGCACCGCTCGCAGGGAACCCCGTGGTCGCGGCAGAAGGCGTAGAGCAGGCGGGCGCCCTCGACGCAGAGGGTCGCCTTGTGGGAACCCGGCCTGTAGTAGATGCCCGAATGGATCACCCCGCTGTTGCGGCCCGTCTGGTGAAGGGCGACCCCGGGCTCCTTCTCGAGCACGGCCAGGGACCGTCCGGGGAAGCGGGCCTGCATGGCCATGGCCGTGCTGAGGCCGATGATGCCGCCGCCTACGATGACGATATCGTAATAACCGAGATTGCTGTCCATTGAAATTCCTTTCAGACTGCTCCCCCTCCCGCCGGGAGTGCCGGAACCGGCAAGAGGGGGGGCGCGGGATTCCCCGCCGCCAGGAACGTCTCGCGCCGTGGCGCGCCGCGCCGCTTCCTTCGTCCCGGCCCCCTCTCTTTCAGGGAGTTCCGTGTTCCCGGGCGCTATGGAAACCGTCGGGAAGAGCCGGCCGCCGTGGCGTATGGGGCGACAGGCACGGACCGCGCCGCTGCCAATCCTGTTTTCCCAAACCGCGATCCATTCCGGGTGCGCGATCGAATGCCGCGAGAACCCCGTATTTTTACCATTTTGAACCTGCTTTGTTTCCGGTAAAGTACTTTTTTATCCTGTGCCCCATTCAAAGGAGCCTTTCCGATGGACTGCAAAGTGGATCAGAACGCAACGCACTGCAACTGCACCTACGAGCCCTGCCCGAGGAAAGGCATCTGCTGCGAATGCCTGCAGTACCATCTGCGCAGCAGGGAGCTTCCCGCCTGCTGCTTTCCTGCGGATGCGGAACGGACCTTCGACAGATCTTTCCAGCATTTTGCCCGCCTCGTGTCCCAGGGCCGCATTTGAATAGGGAGCTCCCGACGGATGAAAACCGGATCGCCGCTTCCTGAAGCGTTTCCCGCAGGGAAATTCCGGCTTGGGGCCGCACTCTTGCTGTGTGTCCTGGCGCTCGGCGCGCCGGTGTCCGAGGGGCGGACGCTCGAGGACGGCGCCTGTCTTCTCTGCCACCGGGAGACCGGGGGGCGCGCCGCGCCGGCCGGGGCGCAGGCGCTCGCAGATTCGGCTCATGCGCGCATCCAGTGCATTTCCTGCCACCTGCAGGCCGGCACTGTGCCGCACCCTGAGAGTCAGGCGCCTGTCGCCTGCGGTCGATGCCACGGCGCCCAATCGGAGATGTATCTGAACACCAGGCACGGTTGCGCTACGCGCCGGGGCCGGACCGAGGCCGAAACCTGTTCGGACTGTCATGGGGCCGGGCACGGAATCCGTGGCTCGGACCGGAAGGACTCCCCCGTATCCCGGCAGCAGGTTTCCCGAACCTGTGCCGGTTGCCATCAGGATACGGAGCGGGCGGAGGGAGTCGAGCTCCTCGAGGCCGGTCCTGTCGCCTCCTACCTCCGTTCCGTACATGGCCCCGGCCCCGCGCGGGCAGAGGCCCCGGCGGCGGACTGCGCGGACTGTCACGGCGCGCACAGCCTGTACGACTCCACGCACCCCGAAAGCCCGGTGTCGAGACGGAACATCTCCGGCACGTGCGGCAAATGCCATCCGGATGTTTCCGCGTCCTATGCGGAGAGCGCCCACGGCCGGGCGGCGCTCCGGGGGGACCGACAGACGCCCTTCTGCACCGACTGCCACGGCGGCCATGCCGTAGCCTCCCGAACGGAAGCGGACGCCCCGGCACGGGTCGAGGCCGAAACCTGTTCGGGGTGCCACGAGTCGGAGCCGGTCATCCGGAATTTCGGCCTGCCCCGGGCTCTGCTGGGGCCCTACGGCGAATCCTACCATGGACTGGCCGCCCGCAGGGGAGACGCGCAGGCGGTCGGCTGCACCTCCTGCCACGGGCATCACGGCATCCTCCCGCCTGAAGACCCGCGGTCCTCCGTCCACGGGGCGAATCTCCCAATGACATGCGGGACCTGTCATCCCGGTGCGGGAAGACGCCTCGCGGAGGGGACCGTCCACGGTCTGGCCCAGAGCAAGCACTGGTCCATCAGGGCCGCCCTCTGGTTCTACTGGATCGTCATCCCGCTGGCGCTTGGCGCCATGCTGCTGCACAACGGCCTGGACTGGGCACGGAAGACACTGACGGGGGTCCGGAGAGCCGTTCACACCGACGTTGTTCGCTTCACCGTCAACGAAAGAGTGCAGCATTTTTTTCTTCTGGCATCGTTTATCGTTCTGGCATTGAGCGGATTCGCCCTGGAGTTCCCGGATGCGGCCTGGGTGCGCTGGCTGGCGATCGACGACGAGGCCGTGCGCAGGTCCGTTCACAGGGGGGCGGCGCTGGTGTTTTCCCTGCTGTCGGCCTATCATCTGGCCTACATGGTGTTTTCGGACCGGGGAAGACGCCTGCTGCGGGAGATGGTGCCCCGCCGGAGCGACGGCAAGGACCTGCTGGAGGTTGTCGCCTACAACCTGGGCGTTCGCAAGGAACCGCCCGTGCACTCGGGCTTCTACCGGTACCCGGAGAAGATCGAGTACTGGTCCCTGGTATGGGGGACGGGTGTCATGATCCTCACCGGCGCCCTTTTGATCTCGAGCGGCGTCACCCTGAGGCATTTCCCTCTCTGGGTGTTCGACCTGGCCACGATGGTGCACTACTACGAGGCCATCCTGGCCTGCGCCGCTGTCGCGGTGTGGCATTTCTACGGGGTGATCTTCGATCCGGACGTGTATCCCATGAATTGCGCGTGGTTTCACGGGCGCATCCGCCGGCCCCGATCCGTCAAGCCCGCCCGGGAAGAATACTCCGGGGAAACCCCCTAGGGCGGCGGCAGGCCTGGCGGGGTTCCCGGCGCCTGCCGTTTTCGAAATTTTCATGGGGGAAGATCGACCGGTTGATAGTAT
>Ga0123333_10003335_pt1 | contig 15667 bp, 12 predicted proteins | sample BioC12SIPDNA_3_FD_89957 | JGI IMG/M metagenome (GOLD analysis project Ga0123333, IMG submission 89957) | Anaerobic biogas reactor microbial communites from Washington, USA - Biogas_R2_B C12 SIP DNA | ecosystem: Engineered > Bioreactor > Anaerobic > Unclassified | place: Washington, USA... | reverse complement strand
TGCCTGCCGTGCCTGCCGTGCCTGCCGTGCCTGCCGTGCCTGCCGTGCCTGCCGGTACTGCCGGTGGCTGGCGCCCCATACCCCACCACCCCGTCGTATTACAGGCGGGGCGCACGCATGCGCGGCGTCCCCGCCGCGTGCCAGTCCTGTGCCCGCCGTTTACGGCGGGATCCCGCGTCCCCGCGCGCTCCGTTCGGGCGGCATGCGTGCCGCCCCTACCCCCCCTGCGCCCCCTCGGTACACACGGCATGCCGTGTGTCTATTGAGTCCGCGCTCCGTACGGGCGGCAGCGGCACTGCCGCCAGCAGCTCGCGCGTATAGGGATGCCGCAGCTGGGCCAGCAGCTCCTCCGTCGGCCCCTCCTCGACCACCCGGCCCTGCTGCATCACCACGATGCGGTCGGCAATATGCTGCACCACCGCCATGTCGTGCGTGATGAAGAGGTAGGCCAGTCCACGGCGCTCGCGCAGGTCGGCCAGCAGATTCAGGATCTGCGCCTGCACCGAGAGGTCGAGCGCACTGACCGCCTCGTCGCAGATCAGCAGTTGCGGCCCGAGCGAGAGCGCCCGCGCGATGGCAATCCGCTGCCGCTGCCCGCCGGAGAAGGCGTGCGGATAGCGGTCGAGCAGATCGGCCCCCAGACCCACATCCTCCAGCAGCCGCACCGCCTGACCGCGCCGGTTGGCCGGGGTGGCCAGTCCGTGGGCCAGCATGCCCTCGGTCACCAGATCGAGCACCGTATGACGCGGATTGAGCGAGGCGAAGGGATCCTGGAAGACCACCTGCACCTTGCGCCGGTAGGCCTTGAGCGCCGCCCCGCGCAAGGTGGCTATATCCACTCCGTCAACCAGAATCTGGCCGGTGTGCGGACGCTCCAGACGCAGAATCGTGCGCGCCAGGGTGGTCTTGCCGCAGCCCGACTCCCCGACGATACCCACCGTCTCGCCGGCCTGCAACGTCAGATTCACCCCGTCCACGGCGCGTACCGCACCCACCGTCCGCGCGAATACGCCACGGCGTATCGGATAATAGGTGCGCAAATCGCGTATTTCCAGCAGTGGCCGCCGCCATGGCGGCGGGGGCGGCATGCGTGCCGCCCGTACATTGCTGCCTGCCCCACGTCTCCTACACCTTGTCTTTGCACCTTGTCTCAACACTTTGCCTCCTATACTTTGTCTCCACACTTTGTCGGTTGCGGAAGGGCGGCGGAAGAGCCGCTCGCATCGGAGACAGTCGCGCCGCCCTCCGGCGCGTCGTGCACGAGGAAGCAGCGGCAGGCGTGCGCGTCGCCGCACGGCAGGAGGCCGGGGTCGCTCTCGGCGCAGCGGGGCTGCGCGTAGGCGCAGCGCCCGCGGAAGCGGCAGCCGCCGGGCCAGTCGAGCGGCGACGGCACCTGACCGGGAATCGCCTGCAGGCGCTTGCCGCGGGTGGCCGCCGAGGGCAGGGCCGCCAGCAGCGCCCGGGTGTAGGGGTGGCGCGGCTGCCCGAAGAGCTGCTTGCAGGGAGCCGTCTCGACGATCTGCCCGGCGTACATCACCGCCACGCGCGTCGCCATCTCCCAGATCACCCCCATGTCGTGGGTGATCAGCAGCAGTCCGCTCTGGCGGCGGTGCAGACTGCGCATCAGCGCCAGCACCTGCGCCTGGGTGGTGACGTCGAGGGCCGTGGTCGGCTCGTCGGCGATCACCAGGTCGGGATCGTGTACCAGGGCCATGGCGATCATGATGCGCTGCTGCATGCCGCCGGAGAGCTCGTGCGGCCAACTGCGGGCGCGCGCGGCAGGCTCGGGAATGCCGACGCGCCCCAGCCACTCCTCCACCTGGCGGCGCAGTTCCGCCCGCGGCAGGCGGCGGTGGAGGCGGATCGCCTCGGCAATCTGGTCGCCCACGCGGTGCAGCGGCGAGAGAGCCGTCTGCTGCTCCTGGAAGATCACGCCGATACGGCGTCCGCGCAGGCCTTGCAGCGCCTCCGGTGCCAGCGTGTCGAGCCGCCGGCCGTCGAGCATGATGCCACCGGCCTCGATGCGTGCCGGCGGCATCGGCAGCAGCCGCGGTACCGACATCGCCAGTGCCGACTTGCCGCAGCCCGATTCGCCGACCAGTCCCAGAACCTCGCCGCGGTGCAGCTCCAGCGAGACGCCGTCGACGGCGTGGACGCTGCCGGCCTCGGTGTCGAAGCGGACGTGCAGATCGCGGATGGCTAGCAGGGGGGACGACATGGCGGTCAGTCGCGTCCGAACTTGCGCGCCAGCTCGCGCAGCGGGGTGAAGATCATGGTGGGACGTCCGCGTGGACAGGTGTAGGGCATGCGCGTGGCGGCGAGGTCGCGCACCAGCGTCTCGATCTCGGCGGTCTTGAGCACGCCGGTGGTCCCGGCGGCGCGGCGGCAGGCGGACTCGGCCACCGCCTCCTCGCGCCACTTGCCGGCGCCGCGGCGGGCGCCGGCGGTCTGGATGTCGTGCGAGAGATCCGCCAGCAGGGCGCGGCAGTCCACCTCGCCCAGATCGGCCGGCAGCGCCTCGACGATGAAACAGTTGTCGCCGAAACTGTCCAGCTCGAAGCCCATTGTGCGCAGCAGTTCGAGGTGCTTGCGCAGGCGGTCGGCATCCTCGGGCGGCAAGTGTACCGTCTCGGGCATCAGGAGGCGCTGCGCCACGACGGGTTGTCCGCCCCATACCGGCGCCATGAGGCGCTCGAAGAGCACACGCTCGCGCGCCGCGCGCGGATCCACCACCACATAGCCGCCGTCGGTCTCGAGCAGCACGTAGCGCCCGGCCACCTGACCCAGTACGCGGCACCACGCCCAGGGGGCATTGGAAGAGCCATCCGGCGGCAGGGTGAACGGATCGGGGGCATCGCCAGCAGGCGCGCCGCCGGCCGCGGGCGCGGGCGCGCCGCCGGGCGCGGCGGGCGCCGCTGCCGGATCGGGGTAGCCGCCAGGCGTGCCGAAAGCGGGAAAGTCGCGCGCGGGATGCGGCTGCGGGGGCGGTGCCACGGGCACACCGGCTGGCGGCGCCTCGGACGGCGTTGCGGCGGCAAAGCCTGCCGCCGGTGACACGCGCGGAAAGCCCGTGGATGGCGGCGGGAGGGGTGCGGCGGCCGGGCGCGGCGTCGTGCCGAGCGCGGCCGAGACAGCCGCGATCACCGCGTCGCGCACGTCCGTGGGGGCGCGGAAGCGCACCTCGCGCTTGGTGGGGTGGACGTTGACGTCGACGGCCTCGGGCGCAACGTCTATGAAGAGGATGACGATCGGCTTGCGGTCGCCCTCGAGGGTCGGATAGGCCTCGCGCAGGGCGTAGGGGATCACGGCGGCGCTGGCGGCGCGGCGGTTGACGAAGACATACTGCTCGGAGCGGTCGGCGCGCGTGAGGGTCGGCAGACCGGCAAAGCCGGAGACGCCCACGCCGCGGCCGGTGTACTCCACCGGTCGCATGGAGGCCAGCAGGTCGCGGCCGAAGAGGTCGTTGATGCGCTCGGCAAGCGTCGCGCCGGCGGGCAGCAGGTGAAGGTCGCGGCCGTCGGCCTTGAGCTGCATGCCGACCTCGGGATGCGCCAGCGCCTGGAGCAGGAAGGCGGTGCGGATGTGGGCCTGCTCGGTCTGGAAGGCGCGCAGGAACTTGCGGCGCGCGGGCACGTTGAAGAAGAGGTCGCGCACCTCGATAGTGGTGCCGGCGGGAAAGCCGATATCGCGGACATCCTGCAGGCGGCCTCCGGCGATCGTGATCTCGGTGCCGACATCCTCGCCGCGGCGGCAGGTCTGCAGGGTGAAGCGCGAGACGGCGGCGATGGAGGGGAGCGCCTCGCCGCGGAAACCGTAGGTGTTGATGCGCTCGATGTCGTCGACATCGCGGATCTTGCTGGTGGCCTGCGGCTCGATCGACATCAGGGCGTCGTCGCGCCCCATGCCGTGGCCGTCGTCGGCCACGGAGATCAGCCTGCGTCCCCCGGCGGTGACGGTCACCTCGATACGCGTGGCGCCGGCATCCAGGGCGTTCTCCATCAGCTCCTTGACGATGGAGGCGGGGCGCTCGACCACCTCGCCCGCGGCTATCTTGTTCGCGACATGGACGGGGAGCAGACGGATATGACCGGTATCGGCCATGCGCGATCAATCCGGTATGAAGAGCACCTGCCCCACGCGGATCACATCGCTCTTGAGGTCGTTGGCCTCTTTGATTCTGGCAACCGGCACCTTGTATTCGACGGCGATCTGCGAGAGGGTCTGACCCGGCTGCACCTTGTGCTCCCAGCCACTCTGGCGGCTGGAACTGCCACGGCTGCTGCCGCCCCGCGGTGCGGCGGCGGCGGACTGCGCGGCCAGCAGTTTGGCCATCTCGCGGCTCAGCTCATCGACCACCTCACGCTTGAGGCTCTCGCGCTCGGCGCGCAACTGGTCGATATCGCGCCGCAGCGCGGCGGTCTCGGCGGCGGTGTTGCCCGCCTCGCGCTGCGCCGCCTCGAGACGGTCGATGCGCGTGTAGAGCTGCTGCAGATGGAGATCGGACGACTCGACCTTGGCCTTGAGCATGTCGACTTCGCGGAGCTGCTGCTGCCGCGCCATCTCGACACGCACAGCCTCCCGACGGCTCTCGTCGGCATAGCGCGAGTTCTGGTAGAAGGTTTCGCAGCCGGCGAGGAAGAGGACGGCGACTAGCGGAAGAAGGCGGCTGAGGATTTTCATGGCGTGTCTAAAGCGGAACTGGTGCTCGGGGGGGGACTCGAACCCCCATGGGTTTCCCCACATGCCCCTCAAACATGCGTGTCTGCCATTCCACCACCCGAGCGGAAGAACATTGGGCAACTTACCGGATTATGAGCCGGGAAGCAAGCGCAAAGAGTTGGTTTATCTCTGTTTATCTCTGTTGGCGGACACGGAGGTCCGCCCCCACGAGAATGAGCCGGCGGAGCCGGACGGGGAGAGGGGCGCTTTTTCGTCCTCGTCCTCGATCCCCGGTACTACCGGAACTGCCGTGCCTGCCGGTACTGCCGGTAGCTGGCGCCACGTATACCCGCCACCCCATCGTATTACAGGCGGCTGGCAGATGCGGCGTCCCCGCCGCGTGGCAGTCCTGTGCCCGCCATTTACTGCGGGTTCCCCGCGTCCCCACGCCCCATCCCCCCACGCGGCGCGTGCGCCGCGTATGCAAGGCACGTGGCACGGGCATCCTGCCCGTGGGTCGTCCATGGGCGGGACGCCCATGCCACGGGGCGCCATGCCCCATTACAGGCATTGGCCGCCACTACGCCGCGTCAGCGCACCGCCCGGCTTTGCCGGGCGACCACCGGCAGTACCGGCAGTCCCGGTAGTACCGGTCGTACCGAGCCTCCATGCGCGCACCGCGTCGGCGAGCGTAGCGAAGTCAGCGTGCGCGCATGGGTACCGCAAGAGCCTCTTGCTGTTATAAGAGATCTTTGCGTTCCTTGTGCCTTGGCAGCGGCCTCATCTGCGCGGGCCAGGTCCCGCGGTAGAAAGCGCGGCCAGGTCCGCGCACAAAACCGCTTGCGCACGTAGTGCGCCGCGCGGGGTGGCCGTACCGGCCGTCTTGTATCAGCACTGGGCACCTGCCCACCATACGCGGCGTCCCCGCCGCCTGCCAGTCCTGTGCCCGCCGTTTACGGCGGGGCTCAGCGTCCCCGCGTCTCCCTCACGGGCGGCATGCGTGCCGCCCCTACTGCCTACTGCCACCACACCGCCTAGTCGATCTCCTGCAGGCGCAGGCTTACCTCGCGTATCTCTTCATCACGGAGGCAGGAGAGCGTGGCGGTGTCGCCGGGCTGGAGGCGGTCCAGTTCGGCGCTTAGATCCTCGACACTGGAGACCTTGTTGCTGTTGATAGCGACTATGATGTCGCCCAGCCGCAGGTGTCCCTCGCGTGTCTGCTCCACGCCCTTCAGGCCCGCGCCGGCGGCGGCACCGCCACTGATGACCGTCATGATGGCGGCTCCCTCGACATTCGCACGGCGGGTGACGTGGTCGGGCAGCAACTGCACGCCCAGCCCCGCGCGGCTCACCTTGCCGCGGTTGATGAGCTGCGGCACGACGCGCGAGACCGTGTCGGACGGCACGGCGAAGCCGATGCCGGCGTAGGCGCCGCTGGGACTCAGGATCGCCGTGTTGACGCCGATGAGCTGGCCGCGGGAGTTGAGCAGCGGTCCGCCGGAGTTGCCGGGATTGATGGCCGCGTCGGTCTGGATCACGTCCTGGATGCGCCGGTTGGTCATCGCCGTGATCGCCCGCCCCAGCGCGCTGACAACGCCGACCGTCAGCGTCGTGTCGAGCCCGAAGGGATTGCCGATCGCCAGGACGGTCTGGCCGACCCTCAGATTGCGCGAGGCGCCGACATGCACGGGGGTCAGCATATCCGCAGGCGCGTCGATCTTCAGCACCGCGAGGTCGTAGTCGGGCGCCGCACCGACGATTCTGGCCGGAAAGCTCGTGCCATCGGCGAATGTGACCGTGATGGCCGTCGCCTGGTGGATGACGTGATAGTTGCTGATGATGTGCCCCTTGCGGTCCCAGACAAAGCCCGAGCCGGTTCCCTGCGGCACCTCGAAGACCTGGAGCCCGAAGAAGCCGCCGCGCACCATTGCGCGGTTGACCACCGAGACCACCGAGGGCGAGACGGCATGGTAGATGGCGATGGTATTGCGCTCGCTGTCCCGCAGCACTCCGTCGACGCCGTTGGTGGCACCCTCGATATCCAGCACCGGAGCCGTGCCGGGCGCGGGTGCCGCCGGGATCCGCGACCGCAAGTATGGCGCCACTTCGGTACGTGGCGCGCGGGTTCGCAGGCGCGGGCGCACCATGGGAGCCACGTTCAGCCAGGCGAGCACCAGAAAGACGATTAGCAGCACCAGGGTCAGCCAGGGGAATTTCGCTGTAGGATCTGTCTTCATTTATTGTATCTCCATCGCTCACTCGAACGTTATCTGCACCAGGGTCTCAAGCGTCTCGCCGGGCGCGAGATGGCGCACCATGCCGCGTTCTGCCAAGCTGGCCTGCCCCTCGGGAAAGACATTGGCGGGTTCGAGGCCGGTCACGTACTCCCCCTGCCCCAGCATGCGCCACTGGATAAGCCAGGGCAGCTCGGCCACGCGGTAGCTCACGGAGACCGCGCGCGCGCCGTTGCGCAGCCGCATCGTGGCAAGCCCGTCGGCGTCCGCGGGAATCTCATGGTAGAAGCACTGCTCGGTAAAGCCCGGTGTCGGCGGATCGAAGCGCATCCAGTGCTCCAGACCCTCGGCGGCGCGCTCGTTGCGCGGCAGGACGCGGTGCGGCGGCGCCTCGAGCCGGGCCCCCTCGTCAACCAGCGGCCAGCCCAGATTGATGTGGTAGAGCAGCAGGCAGGGCGCCGGTGCGAAGCCGGTGTTCCCGACCGTGTCGCGTACCGTGATGCGGTTGTCACCCAGAGCCGTGGTAATCCGGCGGCGTAGCTGGAACTTGGTGCCGAAGACGCGTGTCTCGGCCACCACCCCGCTGATCTCCAGCTCGTAGCGCCCCTCCGCCGTCCATGCGGCGGTGGAGTTGACCTGCGCGGCCGGCGTATGGCTCAGGCGGCCGTGCAGGCCCAGCGGCTCGCCGTCGACGACGCAGGGCGTGCCGACGTTGGCAAGCCCGCAACTGGTCAGCAGCCCGCCGGCCCAGCTCCGCAGCCATCCCGCACCCTCCGGCTCGTAGAAAGCCGGCGCCACCTCGCCGTTGACCGAGTACCAGGCCACCGGCACCCCGTGGATGCTGGCCCGGCCGATGTCGAGACCACGGTCGGGATACACCGTGAAGGCCAGGCCGCTGCCGTTGCTGACCTCCCAGACGCGCATGCCGCGTCCCTTGCCATCCTCGATAGCCAGCCGCCGGATCGAGGCGAGCTGTTCCATGCACCCTACGCGGGGCATGAGCGCGGCGCGGTCCAACCGCGCCGGAAGTCTGGGATTGTCCTGTTCCATGATGGAGTCAGTTTAGCAGAATCCATGCCCTTGCCACCAAGAAGAATCTCGTGTGATTGACCCTCTCCCGCCTTGTCATATACAATAAGCGCACAAGGAATTGATGCCGTGAATACAAAAGAAACTCTACCGCTGAACCAGAAACAGGCCCGCACCTCGCCGGATTGGCTGCTGGAGGGCGTCTTCTACCAGATCAATCTGCGCGCCTTCACGCCGGAGGGGACGCTCAAGGCGGCGCTGGCGCACCTGCCGCGACTCGCGGAACTGGGCGTCACCATTCTCTACCTGTGCCCCGTGTCGGTCTCCGACGACCACCCCGACCGCAACTTCTGGAGCCCTCGGCAGATCAAGTCCGGCATGGACAACCCGCGCAATCCGTACCGCATCAAGGACTACTACAACATCGACCCCGAGTACGGTACGGCGGAAGATTACCGCCGCTTCGTGGACGAGGCGCACGCGCTTGGCATGCGGGTCATGCAGGATGTGGTCTACCTGCACTGCGGCCCCGGTGCCGTGTTCATCGAAAAGCATCCCGACTTCGTGCAGCGCGAGGCGGACGGCTCCATCCGCAACGCCGCATGGAAGTTCCCCGCGCTCAACTTCGACAACCCCGGACTGCGCGAATATCTCTGGGCCAACATGGAGTGGTTCGTGAGGGAGTTCGACGTGGACGGCTTCAGGACCGACGTCTCGGACGCCATCCCGCTCGAGTTCTGGGAAGAGGCGCGCCTGCGCCTAGAGGTGCTCAAACCCGATGTGGCCATGTTGTCGGAAGGCACCCGCAAGGAAGACCAGCTTCGCGCATTCGATATAAACTACCTAGGCTTCGGAAACGCCCACCAGATCTGGAGTTCCGCCTCCGCGCTCAGGAAGCTGTGGGAGGAGCGGCGGGCGGAGCGTCCGGTCGGCGGCTCCAAGTTCATCTGGTTCTTCGACAACCACGACATCGCCAACGACGACTACGAGAACCGCGTGGACAAGCGCTGGTCGGACGCGCATGTGCGCGCCGCGCTCGTCCTGGCGTTCACACTCGACGGCGCGCCATTCCTCTACAACGGCCAGGAAGTGGCCGACACCGCGCGCCACAGCATCTTCGGCAGGCTCCCCGTGGACTGGGCCGCAGGCGGGACTCCCCGCGGCAAGGCACGCACGGAGCTGTGCCGCCGTCTCTGCCGCATGCGCCGGGACACGAAGGCGCTGACTCACGGTACACTGGAGTGGGTGGACAACGATATGCCGGAAGAACTGGCCACCTTTATCCGCACACTTGGCGATACGCGCATACTCGTGGCCATCAACCTGTCCGAACACCGCGTGGAGTCCAGGCTGAACATTGAAGGCGTTCCCGGAACGCCACTTGTGGAATCCGGGTGTGCCGAGATTGGCCAGCGCATCGCGCTGGAGGGCTATGGCTACTGGGTCGGGGAAATGCAATAGGCCGCAGCGGGATTTGATTTTAGATCCTTGGCGTTTCTTATGCCTTGGCAGTGGCCTCATCTGCGCGGGCCAGGTCCGCGCACAAAACCGCTTGCGCACGTAGTGCGCCGCGCGGGGTGGCCGGACCGACCGTTTTGCAATAGCACCGGCCCTTTGCCCGGCACACGCGGCGTCCCCGCCGCCTGCCAGTCCTGTGCCCGCCGTTCACGGCGGAGGCTCTTGCAAAACCCCTTGCACGCGCACGTGGCACGGGCATCTTGCCCGTGTTTCATGGGCGGGACGCCCATGCCACGAGGGGTTTTGCAAGAACCTCGGCGGGTTTCCGCATCCCCGCGTCCCCGCGCGCTCCGTACGGGCGGCATGCGTGCCGCCCCTACATGCCTACTGCCACTGCCGCCGCCCTGCAGGGCGGCGGCCCCTGTCCCCTGTCTCCTGCCTCTACTGCCACCGGGCGGCGAAAGGGCAGCGCAGCGCTTTTACCCTCTAAATTGCGAGCCACTGTGTGGTCGCAATAACTGCCTACTGCCACTGCCTACTGCTACTGCCGCCGCCCCGGTGGCCTGCGGCTGCCGCCACCGGCGGCCAAAGCGGCTACCGCCGCGTATAGTTCTGGTCAATCCACTGCCGGTATGCGCCGCTGCGCACGCGGTCGACCCATTCGCGGTTGTCGAGATACCAGCGGATGGTCTTGTCGAAGCCGGTCTCGAAGGTCTCGGCCGGATGCCAGCCTAGCTCCTGCTCGATGCGTGTGCAGTCGATGGCGTAGCGCCAGTCGTGGCCGGGACGATCCTTGACGTAGGTGATCAGCGAGCGGCGCGGCTGGCCGTTCTCCAGCGGCGGCGCGAGGCGGTCGACATCGTCGCAGATGCGGTTGACAATGTCTATGTTGGGCTTCTCGCAGCGTCCGCCGACACAGTAGACGCGCCCTGATTCACCGCGGTTCATCACGGTCCAGATCGCGGCGCAGTGATCCGTGACGTAGAGCCAGTCGCGCACGTTGAGGCCGTCGCCGTAGACCGGCAGCGGTTTGCCCTCGAGGGCGTTGAGGGTCATCAGCGGCACGAGCTTCTCGGGGAACTGGTAGGGGCCGTAGTTGTTGGAGCAGTTGGTGATGGTCACGGGCAGACCGTAGGTCTCGTGGTAGGCGCGCACCAGGTGGTCGGAGGCCGCCTTGGAGGCCGAGTAGGGGCTGTTGGGGCTGTAGGGCGTGGTCTCGGTGAAGGCGCCCGTGGGGCCGAGGCTGCCGAAGACCTCATCAGTACTCACATGATGGAAGCGGACGATGCGGTCCTTGCGCTCGCGCGCGAGCTGCAGCAGGTTGTAGGTGCCGAAGATGTTGGTGCGGATGAAGTCGTCGGGACGGACAATCGAGCGGTCGACGTGCGACTCCGCCGCCAGGTGGCAGATGGCATCGATCTCGTACTTGTCCATCACTTCGGCCATCTTCTCGCGGTCGCAGATGTCGGCCTGCACGAAGACGTAGCGCCCGCCCTCGCGCTCGGCAATGTCCGCGAGGCTCTCGGGGTTGCCGGCGTAGGTCAGTATATCGACGTTGACCACGCGGCCCTTGAAGCCGGCCTCCTCGAAGAGGTAGCGCACGAAGTTGGCGCCGATGAAGCCGCAGCCACCGGTAACGAGAAGGTTCTTGAATTTGGTCATGATTGTACTCTCCTAAGCCAGCTTTCACGATTGAGCGCGACAAAAGCGTCGAGATCCTCTTCCCAGGGGATCATGACGTCGAGACCGGCGCGCTTCAGATTACGGTTATCGAGAACGGAGTTGGCAGGGCGGCGGGCGGGTGTGGGGTATTCGGCGGTCGTGATCGGCACGACCTCGACGGAGCAGCCCATCGCCTCCAGAAAACGCCTGGCCAGCACAAACCAGGTGCAGGAGCCCTGCGAGGTGGCATGGTAGAGCCCGGGCGCATCCACCTCCAGCAGATGCGCGATCTGCAGCGCGAGCCGCCACGACCAGGTGGGGGTGCCGTGCTGGTCGTTGACAACGCGGATCGGCTGCGGCGGCTGGCGCCGCGCCAGCCGGAGCATGGTCAGCAGGAAGTTGGGCCCCGTGGCGCCGTAGAGCCACGCCGTGCGCAGCACGGTACCGCGCGCGTAGGCCAGCACCGGGCGCTCGCCGGCCAGCTTGGTCGCACCATAGACTCCCAGCGGGGAGGGCGTATCGTCCTCGGTATAGACCTCGCCCAGCGGGCGCAGGCCGTCGAAGACGTAGTCGGTGGAGATGTGGAACAGGCGCGCCTGGATGGCCTCGCAGGCCTGCGCCAGGTATTGTGGCCCGAGCGCGTTGACCCGGTGGCAGAGCTCCGGATGCTTCTCGGCATCATCTACCCGCGTGTAGGCGGCGCAGTTGACGACGGCTTCGGGGGCGAACTGCTCCATTGCGGTACGGATGGAGTCGGGATTGGCGATGTCGATCTCCGGCAAGTCGAGGCACATGAGCTCGTGCCTGGCGCCAAAGGCGGTCTGGCAGTCGCGTCCCAGTTGTCCGTTGCAGCCGACGATAAGAATCTTCATTTGGCGGGTATCTCCTGCTGGCAGGTCTGGAGCATCCCGCGGGCGTGCTCCAGCGAAAGGGGTGTAAGGTCGGCACCGCCCAGCATGCGGGCCAGCTCGGCCGCGCGCTCCCCGGGGTCGGCGATGTGCGTGATGGCGGCGCAGGTGCGTCCGCCCTGGAGGTGCTTGGTAACGGCGAAGTGCGCGTGCCCGTAGGCCGCCACCTGCGGCAGGTGCGTGATGCAGATCACCTGCCGCCGCGTGGCGAGCGCGCGCAGCTTGCGGCCCACGGCGCGTCCGACCTCGCCGCCGATATTGGCGTCGATCTCGTCGAAGACCAGCACGGGGATGCGGTCGTGCTCGGCCAGCACCGACTTGACGGCCAGCATGACGCGCGAGATTTCGCCGCTGGAGGCGATCTCGCGCAGGACGCTGGAGGCCTCGCCGGGGTTCGGCGCAAAGCGGAAGGTGACGGTGTCGCACCCGTGCGATGCCGGCTCGCGGGCGGTGAGTTCCACGCCAAAGCCGGCCTTGGCAAAGCCGAGGTCGCGCAATTCGCGCGTGACGGCCTTGGCAAGCCTGCCTGCCGCAAGCTGGCGCTCGCGGGTCAGCGCTCCGCCGCGGCGCTGCACTTCTTCGCGGGCCTTGGCGATCTCGCCGTCAAGTTCCGCCAGCCGCTCGCCGCGCGACTCCAGCGCCTGCAGGCGCTGCTTGTGCCGCTCGAGCGTCTGCAGCACGTCCGCGACGGTGGGGCCGTACTTGCGCTTGAGCTTCTGGACTACGCCCATGCGCGCCTCGAGCTGCTCGAGCAGTCCGGGGTCGGCCTCGATCCGCTGCAGCCGGTCGTTGAGCGAACGGCCAAGCTCCTGCACCTGCAACGCCGCCGAGCGCGCCTCCTCGAGCCAGGATCCCGCCTCGGGCATCAGCCGCGCCAGCTCGGCGAGATGGTGCTGCGCGGCGGTGAGGGCGTTGAAGGCCGAGAGGTCGGCACCATCAAGGGACTCGCTGACCGCCTGGCCGAGAGTCAGAATGGTCTCGGCATTGGCGGCCTCGGCATGGCGCTCCACGAGCGACTCGGCATCCTCCTCGGTCAGCGCCGCCTGGGCGATCTCGGTCACCATGTAGCGCAGGCGGTCGATCTCCGCCTCGGTGTCGGCGCTGTCGCCGGCCAGCGTCTCACGCTCCTGCAGCAGACCGCGCCAGGCCTGGTAGGCCGCGTGGTAGGCGGTGCGTGCAGTGTCGCAGTGGCCAAAGGCGTCGAGGAGTTCGCGCTGGAAGTCGGGGGAGAGGAGCGATTGATGGTCGTAGGGACCGTGCATATCGACCAGCGGCTCGCTCACGGAGCGCAGCGTCTGCAGCGTGGTGGCGCTGTCATTGATCCAGTTGCGTCCGGCGCCGGTGGTGGAGAGGGTACGGCGGACGATGAGCTGGCCATCCTCGCAGGGCGGCAATCCGGCCGCCTCCAGCGCGGCATCCACGGCGCGGGAGTCGGCCAGCTCGAAGCACGCCTCGACGGTGGCCTCGGCAGAGCCGCTGCGGATGGCGCTCTTGTCGGCACGCTCGCCCAGCAGCAGGGAGAGGGCGCCGATAAGCACGGACTTGCCCGAGCCGGTCTCGCCCGTGACAACATTCAGTCCCGGCGTGAAGCCGACGCGCGCCGTCTCGACGATCGCCAAATTCTTGACGGTGAGCTGGTACAACATAACGGCGACAATTTACCAGAAATTCCGGCGCCCGGAAAGCCCATCGCGCAGCCTTGTCTTGACGGAGGGGGACAGGTTGGCTATAGTCTCACCCGTTTAGCGCAATTTGGGCCAACGTAGCTCAGTAGGTAGAGCAGCTCACTCGTAATGAGCAGGTCGTCCGTTCGATTCGGATCGTTGGCTCCACTTCTTCATCCGGCACGCCGGACGCACCTCCCTCGTTCCCCGAACCATATCCCGCCCCTTCAGGGCTTGCATCAACTTTGTCGGTAACTTTGTCGAAAGCTAAAGAGGCTCTTGCAAAACCATCGTGGCATGGGCGTCCCGCCCATGGACGGACCACGGGCAGGATGCCCGTGCCTGCAAGGGTTTTGCAAGAGCCTCTAAAGATTAAGCGGGTGGAGTAAGTGTGCCGATTAAGAGTGAGATTAAGTGTGGGTTTAAGTGTGCGCTCCGCACTTGCACTTTGTCTCCACACCTTGTCGAAAGCAACAGGGAAAGCTCACGCGAAGCCGCGGAGATGTTCTAAAGTTCGGGAGTTTTAAAGTTTGGGGCTGGTGCCTGTAATGAACCTCCCGCGCCACTGTTCCTCCGCGAGAAAAGAACGGTCGCTTTCGACAAAGTCGCCAAAGTCACCGGCAACGCCCGCGACAAAGTGGCGTCTCTTACTTATGCCAACCGCCGCCCCCGGCGCCCCCCCGCCATGCGCGGAAGTTGGCGCAGCGCACACCATTACGCTCCGGGAAGTTTTCGCCATCATAGATCAGCAGCGGATCGGCAGCTTCGGGCTCGGCCGTGCAGAAACGCCTTAAGGCAGCGGTAAACTCACTGTTGAAGGTCGCGGCCGACTTGATCTCGACCGGCCTTAGTGTGCGTCCCTCGCGCATGATCAGATCCACCTCGAAACCCTTCTCCGTCCGCAGGTAGAAGAGGTTCGGCTCCTTGCCGATGTTCAAGCGGGACTTCAGGATGTCGGCCACAACCAGATTCTCGAACAGATTGCCGCGAAGCGGATCACGCGATACCTGTTGCGGCGTCTCCAGCCCGAGCAGGTAGCTGGCCAGTCCCACCTCGGTAAAGTAGATCTTGGGCGACTTCACCGTGCGCTTGCTGATGTTGGAAAAGAACGGCTGGAGCCGGAATACCAGAAATGAGGCCTCGAGAATCGAGAGCCACCCCGCCAGGGTGGTGGAGGAGACGCCTGTCTCGCCGGTGAGTCGCGACAGGTTCACGACTTGTCCCACTCGACCGGCCAGCAGCGTCATGAAGCGTTCAAAGGGGGCCAGATTGCGAATCTGGGCCAACTGCCGCAAGTCGCGCTCGACATACGTCTTGTAGTAGTTTCGGTAGTACCGGGTCGGCTCCATCCCCTGGTCATGCACCTCGGGCATGAAACCGCGCAGCAGCAGGGCATCCGTCGCGATCTGCGGCTCATGCCCCAGCACCTCGCTCACCGAGAGCGGCATGAGATTTAGTATGGCGGTTCGTCCGGCCAGCGATTGCGATACGGCCTGATGCAACTCCGGCTGATGACTGCCTGTCAGCAGGAAGCGTCCCTTGCGCTTGCGATCCTCATCTACCCGTACCTGCACCCACGAGGTTATCTCCGGTACGCGTTGTATCTCATCGATTATCACCGGTTCAGGATACCTGGCGAAGAAGGCCACGGGATCCGACACTGCCAGTTCCCTGACTTGCGGATCCTCGAGCGAGGCATAGGAGAAGGAGGGAAAGCACCATCTTGCCAGCGTGGTCTTGCCAGCCTGCCGCGGCCCGGTCAATGTAACCACCGGATAGGCGCGCATGGTCTCGGTTAGTTCCTGTGTCAGCTCTCGTTTGATCATGGTAAACTTCACCTGATTACCGCCAACATAGCCATTTGCGGCGTAATTTTCAAGTTTAATCTTAAAACCACGCCCGTCTTCACCGATAGAGGCAGGCAGGGGCGGGATGCAGCGGATGCCACGCGGTGGCGGATGCCGCGTCTGCCCTACAGGGCTAGTTGTAATTTCTGGGCTATTCCCCAGCGCGTTGCCTTGTCTCCACACCTTGTCTCCCACACCTTGTCTCC
>Ga0123333_10003330_pt1 | contig 15675 bp, 12 predicted proteins | sample BioC12SIPDNA_3_FD_89957 | JGI IMG/M metagenome (GOLD analysis project Ga0123333, IMG submission 89957) | Anaerobic biogas reactor microbial communites from Washington, USA - Biogas_R2_B C12 SIP DNA | ecosystem: Engineered > Bioreactor > Anaerobic > Unclassified | place: Washington, USA... | reverse complement strand
GTTGTCATTTCCGACTGTCCCGGCCGTCGGAAGCGGGCGGTAATCGCTGCCTCCCCGGCTGTAACGGGCGTCGGCGACACACTGCAGCTGCTCGTGCTGGTCTTCGACCACCACGTTGGCTGCATCGACCGTGCCGGTGTTGGTGATATGCAGCGTTACTTCAAACGAACTGCCGCTTTGAACAACCTCGCGCCTAACCGAAAGCGTGACAGACGGCCGGCTGGCCCTGCTGAACCGCTGGCTGTCGCTGCCCCAGTTTCCAGCCGTATCCTGTACCTGGATCCTGAAGACATGCTCGCCAACATCCAGGCGGGTGGCGTTGTACGTCGCGCTGACGACATAGACCGGGGACAGCACCGGGGTGATGTTCAGAGGAGGACTGAAGGTTTGCTGACTGATTTGCGTTTCATCGATCCAGAACTGGATCTGGCTGATATCTAGGCCCAGGTCATGGCTTAGCTCGGCACACAGGATAAAGGCACTCGTAACCGGGTTTGATTCCTGTGGCTGGGTGATGGTGACGTGTACGGGAGACAATTCAGCTGCCAGACGATTGCGAACCTGACTGCTTTGACTGATCGCCGCCGACTCGCCGGTTTGGCTGATCGCGGTAGCCGCGAAAGTGTGGGGGCCGTCGCTCAATACAGTCGTATCCGCTTCCCAGATAAAAGGCGCGATGTAATCTGTGAAGCAGATCTTGCCATCGATCGAAAAGCAGACGTAAGCCGTGCCGTCGCCCGTACGGGCAGCGATGACGGCATGTTTGCCAGATATCGAATCCGCCAGCTCCAGGGCAACCGACGGCCGCACGGCAGAAACCACGGGCAACATCCGGAAATAGCGGGTGGTGCTTCGGATGGTCCGTCCAGCCGCATCTGTCGCCGTCACCTGGTACAGGACGACCGCGTCCGGTGTCAGCCCGGTCAACACAACGCTGTGCTGCTGCAATCTCGCCGCAACGGTGACAAACTGCTCTTTTTGCCCGGGTGTACCGTATTGGACCTGGCCTTGACTGTCGTGATTGGTGGCCCAGGTTATGCGGACGGAATCGACCGTGATCTGCAGCGCCTGCGGCGTCTTGGTGAATGCGAGGAAGGCTGTGGCGACCTCGCCGACGGGCGTATCGGCGGGTGGAAACAAAGTTGGTTCTGGTGTGCGTGACGGCATGAGCGTTGGCTGCGTCGTTGGCGTCGGTGCAGGTATGACCGTCGGCGGCACCGTCGGTTTCACTGTCAGCGTAGGCGATGGCTTGATCGTTGGCGACGGCTTGAGTGTCGGTCGGATTGTTGGCGTCGGCGCGGGCGTCACTGTCGGTGACAAAGTCGGATTCGCAGTCGGTGACGGTGATGGGCTGTGTGCTGGCGTTATAGTTGGCGCCGGTGACAGGATTTCCTTACGTTCATTGTTGCTTTCATCGGATTCATGGATCTCCTGGGTGACATCGACGCTGCAGATGACCACCGTTTTCTGGACAATCGTAAAGCCCAGCAGGTAGACCGAACGCCCTCCTGCGGCTTCAATCCCGCCATTATAGCGTTCGGTCGGGTCCTGCAAACTGAAAAAACCCAGATCTTTACCGTCGAACCAGACCTTCCCCAGAGCCGTATAGCCTTTGGGCAAGTCTCCTTTGCCAATATTCGCAACCGTCAACAGAAGCTTATTGTCTGCGCCTGCTTCAAGGGCGGCGACAACCAAATCGGGGAGCACGTTTGACGAGGCAAAAGCCGGATGAGGAATCGTGCAGAAAATGAAACTGACAACCAAGAAACTAACGATCCATCGCTTCACAGCGCTCATCTCCCTGTTTATCCAACTGACGCGAGAGACGGCATCGATTCAGGTCTATGACCCGCTCAGATATCTGATATGGCAACCGCGGCCGGATGGGACAAGCGAAGACAGTGTTTGCACACGAGTGTCACCATTATTATAGCATGATTTGCTTGGATAACATCTCACCATGGATTATTGGACTGTCCGGTGTGTTTCATGACAATATGAAACAGATCACGATCCAACCGTTATGCGCTTTGAATTCAGATGCGGCGAATATTGTTTTATGACTGCCGGATTTTCCTTTTTTTCACCAGCAGGAAAACGCCAAGAAGCAAGCAGGCTCCGCCGGCGATCAGGGTGATCAGCTGCGTCTGAGCCGCCTGGTCGGGCAAAATGGCCTGGGCAGGATCCTCGGGATTGTACTGTACCGCCATAACCGTTCCCACGGCGGCGGGACTCGTCTTGGCGATGCTCGAGGTGATCGAGTACGTTTTGTCATTCGCCGGATAGGCCACAACCTCGGCAAAACGAGTGATCGGACTGCTGTTGCGGTCTTGGCCGACGACTTCCTGGTGTGCGACCACTGTACCCTGGACAGACACATAGTCTTGTGTCCTTTGCCGCTGTTGATTGGCTGAAACGGCCGAATAGGCAAGAACCGCCAACCCGATCACAACCAGTACAGCGGCGATAAGGATCTGGTTGCCTTTACTGGGACTGGATGGCTGTGCGTTTGGCAGATTCATGAATCGAATCCCCTTTTCTGGTTAATTGAAAATATATCATATTAGTTAAATATCGTTAAAAGATACCGCTGGGCCATTGTCTTCATTATACCGCGATTTGTCAATATGAAACAGGAGTAAACACAGTCCGGAATATCTTGTCATGGGTGCGGGCGGTCTGGATCCTGCGTGCGTCGGAATTTGCCGCGTGGGTAGGAACAGACCAGCAGCAACAAAGATGACAGGATGGCGATCCCGTATGTCAACGGGCCGCGTACGAACAGGGACCAGCTCGAGGCTCCGGGGAAAGCCCGAACCGAAAAAATCATCCAGCGCAGGACCGATAAGGACAAGCCGAAAATGCCGGTTGGGATCCCGGTGGGTGCATGTCGTGCCAACAGCCAAAGCGCCAGCCCGCCTGATAGCAGGGCAGCAACCATTTCATAGCCTTGGGTCGGGTGAATGGGCAGCGGTCCCAACGGTATGCCAAGCATGTGGTCCACCCAGCCGGCATCCAGCTGCATCTGGTGTGCAGCTCCCCCGTATGGCGGAAGGACACCCCAGGGCAGGCGAGTCGGCACCCCGAAGCAGCAGCCGTTCAGAATACAGCCTGTGCGGGCAACGGCGATGCCAAGACCGGCAACTGCCGCTTGATCGATCTGGCGCCTGACGGGCATCTGGTGCTTCGGATTGCGAAAGCCATTGGAGCGCCGTATTCCTGAGACGATCCATGAAACGCGTTTCAGGGCAGATGGAAGATCCGGGTTTCACGCGTTGTAACGCCGCTGCGGTCTGAAGCCGAGAAGGTCACCACGTGGAATTTTTCCTCGAAGGATGCTTCAGGCGTCAGGGAGAGCATGCCGGTGGTTGCGTCATAAGCCGGTAAATACCGGATGCCGTCCAGAATAACGGCCAAGCTGTCCGGGTCGAGGGCTTGGCCGGGCGCGAGCGTCAGCGTGGCGGAAAGTGTCGGCTGTGTGCGGGTCAGATCCTGGCCCGATTCCAAATCGGGCGATAGGGCAGGCCCCCGGCTGGCCGCCGGAGCCGTTGACAAAGCCTGGACATCCTGGATCAGGCGACGGGTGTTAGCGCCCAGGACCTTATGGATATCCGCCTCTGAGTAGCCTCTGCGCAGCAGCTCGCGCGTGATCTGGGGCACCTTGGTCGCGTCCTCAAGGCCAACCGGCATTTTGGCTCCGTCGAAATCGGAGCCCAGGCCGACATGGTCGACGCCGACCAGGACCACGACGGCGTCGATGTGATCGACTACGGTCGCCAGGGTCGCGGTGTCGGGATCGACGGACAGGAACGGGCGGTGATAATTGATCTGGACAACCCCGCCGTTCGCGGCGATAGCCTGGATCTGCCGGTCGGTCAGGTTGCGCACGTGCGGGCAGAGCGCATGCACCGACGAATGGCTGGCGATCACGGGCACTTGGGTTGCCGCCATCACATCCCAGAAGGTCGTTTCGTTGAGATGCGAGACATCGACAACGATACCCAGCCGGTTCATCTCCGCGACAACCGCCCGGCCCAGGCCGGTCAGGCCGCCGCTTGACTTGGTCCCGTCCTTATAGATGCCCTCCGCGCCTTCACCCAGCGCGTTGGAGTAGTTCCAAGTCAGGGACAGCATCCGGACGCCCAGATCGTGGTACTGGCGCAGCAGTTCGATGCCGGTCTGCTCGCTGAACGAGTAAGCGCCCTCAATGCTGGCCATGACGCCGATTTTCCCATCCCGCTGCGCATCATCAATATCCGCGTCGCTTCGAATGAGCGTCAGTGACTTGGCATTTTGGTCCACCGTCCAGCGGACGGCGTTGAGCAGGGCGAGCAGACGGCTGTTGGCCTTAGCGTAATCCGCACGACCGTCGGCCAGTAGATAGCCGGGGGTGTATGACGCGAAGACTTGGACATCGATCCCCCCGGTTTGCAGCTTGGGAAGATCGACCATGTGCCGGGTTTTTACGCGGATGTCGTACCGGGGTAGCCAGGTGTCATCATCGACAATTCTTAGGACTGTGTCGCAGTGTGTGTCGATAACCATGGCTTCCTGGTGCAGCCGGGCGGCCGTGGCGTCAAGAACCTGCTGTGGTGACGGCGGTTTTTCGGTTGGCGTCGGCGTACTGGGTGCGCGCGTGGCCGTGGGTGCAGGGATGATCGGAACCGGTGTCGCAGAAACGGTGGGTGTCGGGGGCGTTGGACTGGGATCGGGGGGTGGTGTCGGGGACAACGTCGGGGTTGGTGTGCCTGACGTAGCAGTCGGAATCGGTGTCGCCGATACAATGGGTTCCGTCGTGTTGGAGCTCGGTGTTGGTTCGGGTAACGGGGACAACCATGAGGTCGATGCAGATGTGACCTGGCTTGTGGTTGCCGCGGGTGTCGGAGCCGATGTGGTCGGAAGGGTTTTTGCGATCTGACTGCAGGATGTCTGAACCGCGATCAGCGCGGCGAGCAAGGCAATCACGAAGATTCGCATTCGGGTTGGCATGGCATGCTCCTTGACGAGAAAACGGCTGTGTTGGTCTGGTCCGGCAGGCTTTTCAATACGACCATGATACAGCAGGCATGGCCGAACGTCCATGTGGTGACCTTAAGCGCAAAGGTTGCCAGAACCAAAGCCGGTCATGTAGAATTTAACATGTCAGAAACCACCGGCACCAAAGCCAGGAGGTGATCACCATGGAGCAACGTCCGAATGTCTTGCTGATCATGATGGACCAGCTGCGCTGGGACTGCCTGGGCTGCTCCGGCAACCCGGTCATCGAAACACCCAACATCGACTTTTTGGCTCGCAACGGCAGCGTCTTCCGCCACGCCTACACCCCGTCGCCGTCCTGTATCCCGGCCCGGGCTTGCCTGATCAGCGGCCTTAACCCCTGGCATACCGGCGTGCTCGGCATGGGGCCTGGCCAGGGGGAGATGGGAACCGGATTTAACGAGACACTGCCCGGTGTCTTCGCCCGCCACGGCTACCATACCCAGGGTGTCGGTAAAATGCACTTTTATCCGCAGCGAGCCCTGAACGGCTTTCACAACACGGTGCTGGACGAATCGGGCCGTGTTTCGTCTCCTGGATTTGTTTCGGATTACAAGCAGTGGTTTGACGCCAACAAGACCGGGGACTACGAGCTGTCCGACCATGGGATCGGCTGGAACTCCTGGATGGCAAGGCCCTATGCGCTGCCGGAGTTTTTGCACCCGAGCAACTGGACAGCCAGCCAGTCGGTCAAATTTCTCAAGGAGAGGGATCCCACCCGGCCCTTTTTTCTGATGACCTCCTTTGCCCGGCCGCACTCGCCCTACGATCCGCCCCCGTACTATTTCGACTTGTACGACCGCCAGCGCGACCGGCTGCCCGAACCCTTTGTCGGGGACTGGGCCGATATCAACGACCGGCCTGAGGACGCGGCGGATCCGGATGCCTGGCGGGGCCGGCGCAGCCATATGGAAACCATGCGTGCCCGGGCCGGCTATTACGGTTCGGTCAGCCACGCCGACCACCAGATCGGCAAGCTGTTCAACGCGATGCGCCGGCAAGGCTTGCTCGACAACACGATCGTCCTGTTCACCTCGGACCACGGCGACATGCTCGGCGACCACCACCTCTGGCGCAAAACCTATGCCTACGAAGGGTCAGCACACATTCCCCTGGTCCTCATGCTGCCCAAGCCGATGCGTTCTTCCGGCATCCGGCACGATGTCGACGCGGCGGTCACGCTGACCGACATCATGCCAACCTTGCTGGATCTGGCCGGTCTGCCGCTGCCGGCGGACCTGGATGGACGCAGTCTGCGGCCGCTGCTGCTCGCCGAACCTGAACAAGGATCGCTTATCCACCTCGAACATTGCACCTGCTACAGCGAGGAGCAGGAGATGCAGTGCCTGACCGACGGACAAAGGAAATACATCTGGTTTCCCCGCGCGGATCGCGAGCAGTTTTTCGATCTGTCTGCCGACCCGCGTGAACACAACGATCTGGCAGCCCAGCCCGAATGGCAGGAAGAGATCGCATCCTGGCGCCGCCTGCTGGTCCGCGAACTGGAAAAGCGGCAAGCCGGGCTGGTCGAAGACGGCCATCTGGTCTGCCAGCGCGGCAAACCATCCTTGCAGTCGCCTTATTACGCGGCGCGGGTCGGGCACACATACCCGGGAGGAGGCCCCCGATGAACTGGACCGAACAAGCCCTGCAGAACAAGCACCTCGCGGAACACCGCCGACACCTGGCGGGCATCCGCCCCATGACGGACGCCGAGCGGGACGGCGCGCCCAACATCATCACGATCCTAATGGACGATTTGGGTTGGGGCGACCTGTCCTGTTTCGGTTCGCAGGCGATCCAGACCCCCAACCTGGACCGCCTGGCCCGGGACGGCATCGTTTTGGAGAACTGCTATGCCTCAAGCCCGGTCTGCACCCCCAGCCGTTTTGGCCTGCTGACCGGTCGCTACCCCTGCCGCGGCCTGATCGAGCACGTCTTCTTTCCGACCATCGAACCGGAGCGGGGCCAGATCACCCCGCAGGGTTACGAAATCGCGGCGGATGAGCGCTTTGGCCAGGTGACAGACGGTTTCGTGCAGCGTGTCCGGGAGACGAACCGGCGCCACCAGGCCGAAATGCCGGTCAACGGCATCCTGGAGGACGAATTGACCGTCGCCGAACTGCTGCGGGCCAGGGGTTACCGGACCGGCATGTTCGGTAAATGGCATTTGGGCGACCGCAGCCCGCACCTGCCCAATGACAAAGGCTTCGAGACCTTCTTCGGCGCGCATTATTCCAACGACATGTACCCGTACCACTTCTGGCGCAACCGCACGATCGCCGTCGAGGCCCCTTTTGACCAGCGCCGAATCACCGAGTACTTGAACCGGGAGCTGTTCGCCTTTATCCAAAATCACGCGTCCGAGCCGTTTTTCGCCTATTACGCCTCCCCCTGGCCGCACCATCCGCTCAGCAGCGGCGAAGCGTTCGCCGGCACGTCCAAAGGCGGCGTCTACGGCGACTGTATCCAGGAGTTCGACCACGGGATCGGCCAGCTGCTCGACCTACTGGCGGAGCATCGCCTGCTGGATAAGACCCTGATCGTCTTCACCTCGGACAACGGACCCTGGCACCAGGGTTCGCCCGGAGGCCACAGGGGCCGCAAGGGCAATTTCTTCGACGGGGGTCAGGTGGTTCCGACCATTTGTTTCTGGCAAGGGACGCTGACCGGCCGGCGCATCCGTGACATGGCGATGAACATCGACTTCCTGCCCACCTTCTGCGAGCTGGCCGGCGCTAAGCTGCCGCAGGACCGCGAGATCGACGGGCGCAGCCTGCTGCCCTTGCTGCTGGGCCAGAGCGGCCAGAGCCCGCATGACATCCTGTTCCATGTCAATTCGCTGGTTCCGGCCCACGCCCGGCAAGGCTATGCCGCGCGTTCCCGCGACCACTTCAAGTATGTCCAGGCAGCTGGCAGCGAAAATGCGACCTACCGAAACATGCAGATTCACCCGTTCCTGTTCGATCTGAACTGCGACCGTGACGAGTCCTACGACGTGCGCCGGCTTTATCCGGAGAAAGCGGAAGAACTGCGCCTTCGCCTTGACGCGTTCAACGACGCGATCCTGGCCAATCCCAGGGGCTGGCGGGAACCATGAACACCGGGAAGACAAAGATGGATTATGCGTCGATGTTTGACGAACAGCTGCGCGGCTGCGTGCTGGTCTTTGAGGACGGCGCTGTCGTGTACGAAAAAGCCACAGGCTTTGCGGACTGGCCCAACCAGGTTCCGAACACGCCGGCCACCCGCTTCGCGACCGCCTCGGCCGGCAAGGTTTTCGTCGCTGTGGCCATCCTGCAGCTGATTGAGCAAGGAAGGCTCAGCCTGGGCGATACGATTGGGGATCTGCTGGATATCGATTTGAAACAAATCGACGGAGCGGTCACGGTGGAGCAGCTGCTGACCCATACCTCCGGCATTCCGGATTATTTCGACGAATCGGTGCTCGACGATTATGGGGCCCTTTGGACCGATTTTCCCAATTACAAGATCCGTTCCAACCGCGACCTGCTGCCCCTTTTTATCGGCAAACCGATGAGCTATCCAAGGGGCAGCCGTTTCCAGTACAACAACAGCGGCTACGTCATGCTGGCCCTGCTGCTGGAGCGCCTCTGCGGCCAGGCCTTCGACCAGGTGCTAAACGAACGGATCTTTATCCCCTGCGGCATGCGCGACACGGGCTATTTCGAGTTGGACCGGCTGCCGGCGCGCTGTGCGAACCATTACATTTTCGACGAGCCGCAAAAGACATGGCGGACGAACATCTTCAGCGTTGACGCCAAGGGAACGGGGGCCGGCGGCGCCTACGCCACAGTCGGCGATATCTGCCGGTTCTGGCAAGGGCTCAGGTCTGGCAAACTGCTCTCGCCCGCCATGACCCGGAACATGCTCAGCCATCACAGCGGCGACGAGGACGGTTACGGCTACGGCGTCTGGCTGCGCCGGTCACCCGGCGGCCTGATTCCGTATATCCAGGGGTGCGACCCCGGCGTCAGCTTCCTTTCCGCCTGCGACGCCGCACGGGACCGGGTGGTCGTTTGGGTCAGCAATTACGGGGATGATGTCTGGCGAATGTTCGACAAGCTGTGCGAATCATGAACCCCGATGGGTTCAAGTAACAAAAATCGTTCTGCATTCGATGATTTGATACCGATAAAATAGCGGGCTTTTTGATCGACCACCGAAAAACGTGCCAAATTCCACACAATAATACTGGCATTTCTTTGTGCATGTTATAGACTGTTATCGAGAGCTCTCGCGATTTTTAACCGTTATCAAGCTATTCTCGACCCGTTACTGCGAACATGTCTCCAAGACAATTAGGAGGGTAAACTTTCATGAAGAAGTCGACAACCGCAATCATTTTGCTTGTGGTTCTGGCCCTGAGCCTGTCCCTGATGGCTGGCTGCACCCAGACGCAAACCAGCACAACAGGCTCTGCCGGCGGCACCACCACCACCAAAGCGACCGGCGGCACCACCACCACGGCCGGCAACGAACCTGCCGCCAACCTGACCTACTGGGTCGCTTTGAATTCCAATGTCGCGGCTACCGCGGCCTCGTACAACGATGTTCCGATGTTTGTCGAGCTGATGAAGCGCACCAACGTCAACGTCGAATTCCAGCACCCGCCGGTAGGTCAGGAGAACGAGCAGTTCAACCTGATGATCAACTCGATGGAACTGCCGGACATCATCGAATCCAACTGGATCGCCTATCCGGGCGGCCCGGAAAAAGCCGTCAACGACGAAGTGATCCTGTCACTCAACGACATCCTTGACGACAAAGCCGTCTATCTGAAAACCTATTACCAGAACAACCCCAACATCGACAAGCTGGTCAAGACAGACAGCGGCATCTACTATTCGTTCCCCTTTATCCGCGGCGACGCGTTCCTGATGGTCTACGGCGGCGCCCAGATGCGCCAGGACTGGCTCGACGAGCTGGACCTTGAAGTCCCGACCACGATCGACGAGTGGGACAGCGTCCTGAAGGCGACCAAGGAAGCTAAGAACCTCGACTATGCGCTGACCTTCACGGTCGGTAATATCAAGGAACCGACCTATGGCAGCTTGTTCCTGAGCACCTACGGCGTTCTATACAATTTCTATGTCGATCCTGCCAGCAACGAGATCAAGTACGGCCCGATGCAGGACGGCTACAAGGAAGCGCTCAGCCTGCTGGCCAGGTGGTATGACGAAGGCCTGCTCGACCCGGATTTCGCATCCCAGGACGGCACGACCTACGACGCCAAGATCACGGGCGGCAAAGTGACGGCTTTCTTCGCCCTGACCGGATCCGGCCTGGGCCGCTACACCACCACCGTGCGTCCGGAAAACCCGGAATTCACCCTGGTCGGCGTACCGTGGCCGACCGTCAACAAGGGCGATACGCCGATCGCCGGCCAGAAGGACCACGCCTATTCCGGCGCCGCCTCAGCGGCGATCACGTCCCAGTGCGAAGACGTTGACGCGGCGGTCCGCTTCCTGGACTACCACTACAGCGACGAAGGCCACATGCTGCTCAATTTCGGCATCGAAGGCGAGAGCTACACGATGGTCGACGGTTATCCGACCTATACCGACCTGATCAAGAAGAACCCGGATGGCTTGTCCATGGCCCATGCGGCCGGCCGTTATGTCCGCTCTGTCTACGGCGGCCCGTTCGTGCAGGATAAGCGCTACATGGAGCAGTACCTGCAGTATCCGGAACAGGTCAACGCGATCAACACATGGAGTCAGCACCAGGGCAAGCTGATTGTACCGCCGCTGACCCCGACCCCGGAAGAGAGCCAGAAAATGGCCGCGATCATGAGCGAGATCAACACCTTCGTGGACGAGATGTTCTTGAAGTTCATCATGGGCCAGGAGCCGCTGGATAAGTTCGCCGACTTCGTCGCCCAGATCGAGCGGATGAAGATCAGCGAAGCCCTGGAGATTCAAAACACCGCTCTGGAACGCTTCAACAACCGCTGACCGATTGTCTCTCCCGGACAATTGTCCCCGCTATCGGGCTGGAGGGATGCCATGCATCCCTCCAGCACCTGTCTCGGTTTACCACCTGGAGAAAGGCTGAACGCACATGGCGCAACCTGCACGCACGTCAATCAAACGCAGCATCGGCACGATCCTGTACAGGGATTTTGCCAAAAACAAGCTGATTTACCTGATGGCGCTCCCGGTCATGGCCTATTACATCATCTTCCATTATGGCCCGATGTACGGCCTGGTGATCGCCTTTAAATACTTCGCGCCGGCCAAAGGCATCCTGGGCAGCCCCTGGGCCGGCGTGTACTGGTTCCGCGAATTCTTCAACAGTTATTTCATTGAGCGGCTGATCAAGAACACGCTGTTGATCAACGTGCTCAATTTGCTTTTTTCGTTCCCGGCCCCGATTATCCTGGCCCTGCTGCTCAACGAACTGCGCAGCGAGCGTTACAAGCGCTCGGTCCAGACGATCACATATCTGCCGCATTTCATTTCGCTGGTGGTCATCTGCGGCATGATTCACGACTTCACCTCGCGTGACGGGATCATCAACGACCTCGTGGTCTTTTTCGGCGGCGAACGGAGCACGATGCTGCTCAATCCCGGGCTTTTCCGGCCAATTTATATCGTTTCAGAAATTTGGCAGGGCGTCGGCTGGGGTTCGATCATCTACCTCGCAGCCCTGTCCAGCATAGATCCGGAACTGTATCAGGCCGCCGTGATCGACGGCGCCAACCGCTGGAAAAAGATCTGGCACATCACGCTGCCGGGCATCATGCCGACCATTGTCATCCTCCTGATCTTGCGGGTCGGCTCGATGATGAGCATCGGCCATGAGAAAATCATCCTGCTCTACAATGCGAGCATCTATGACACGGCCGATGTGATTTCCTCGTTCGTCTACCGCAAAGGTCTGCTGGAATCCAACTACAGCTACAGCACGGCGGTCGGTCTTTTTAACTCCGCGATCAATTTCATGCTGGTGATCCTGGCCAACTGGCTGAGCCGGCGCGCGACTGACCACAGTCTTTGGTGAGGGGGTAGCATCATGCAGATCAAACGCAGTTTAGGAGAATTCCTGTTCGATCACGCCAATGTCCTGTTTTTGCTCGGCCTTATGCTGGTGACGCTGTACCCGCTGGTTCACGTTCTGTTTGCCTCGGTCAGCGCGCCGTCCCGGCTGATCAGCCACCAGGGGCTGCTCTTGCTGCCGCTGGGCTTCGAACTGGGCTCCTACGGCTTGGTTTTCAAGAACCCGATGATCGTGCGCGGATATCTCAACACGATGATCATCGTGCTGGCCGGCACCACGACGAACCTGGTTATGACATCACTGGGCGCCTATGTCCTGTCGCGCCGCGATGTGCTCTGGAAAAAGCTCATGATGATGGTCATCGTCTTCACGATGTTTTTCAGCGGCGGCATCATCCCGACCTACCTGCTGGTGCGCAACCTTGAGATGACCAACACGCTGTATGCCCTGTTCATCCCGACCGCGATCAGCACCTACAACCTGATCATCATGCGGACGGCGTTCATGGGCGTCCCCTACAGCCTCGAAGAGTCAGCCAGGATTGACGGGGCGAAGGATTTCACGATCCTGTTCCGGATCATGATCCCCCTGTCGCTGCCGGTCATCGCCGTCATGGTCCTCTTCTATGGCGTCGGGCACTGGAATTCCTGGTTTTCGGCCATGATCTACCTGCGCAAGCGCGAATTGTACCCTCTGCAGCTGATCTTGCGCGAAATTTTAATTTCCAGCGATACGACCCAGATGATGACCGATGTCGGCGGCATGGACAAGGAACCGGTCGGCCAGACCGTCAAATACGCCACGATCATCGTCGCGACACTGCCGGTGCTGAGCATTTATCCGTTCCTGCAGAAGTATTTCGTCAAGGGCATCATGATCGGGGCGCTGAAGGGATAAGCCCGGATCGGCTGCAGGCGATGGAAAAGCTACAGGCTCATGTCTCTGAACTGGCCGGGGGTGACCCCGGTCAGTTTTTTGAAGACGCGGATCAGGCTGTTTTTGTTGCTGAAACCCGCCTTCAGGGCGATCGTCTCCAGGTTGTCCGTGCTGGCGGCCAGAAGCGACTTGGCGTGCTCGACACGCACCTTGCTGATGTAGTCGGGCAGACTCTGGCCGGTTTGGTCCTTGAACATCTTGGCGACATATGGCCCCGACAAGCCGAATATGTCCGCGATGCCTGTCGAACTTAAGTTTTCGTCCGCATAGCGCTTTTGGACGACCTCGATCACCCGCTGCGCGATCTTCTGTCCCTTGTTGCTTGCGTTTTGTCCGGCAAACTGGCAGACGGCTTCGGCAAGAGCGATAAATTCGGTCTGCAGATCCGCCAGCGTGCCGGAGGCGGCCAGGCGGTTGGCTGGGTTCAGGCTTTCGAGAAAGAGTTTTCCCTCCTCCTCGAGCGGGCCGACGCTGTTCAAGGCTTTGAGCAATGTTCCGGTCAGATCGAAAACCAGACAGCGTGCGATCTCCACCGATATCGGCTGCTGCCGGAAATGGCGGGCAAACACGTCTTCGGCGATCTGCCGGGTCAAGGCCAGGTCGCCGGCCTTGATCGCGTTCAGGAGCTTCTGCTCATCCTCGATGCTGTAGGCATATGTCGTCGCTGGCCGGTCGAGATCCTCGTAAAGCAGCAGCTGCTCGGGACCGAGCACCAGGCGGTACTCCAGCGCTTCGCGTGCCTCGGCGTAACACTGGGCGCTGCCGGCCAGCGTGGTGTGGATCGAACTGACGGCGATGGTCAGCGACAGCTGGAACGACGTGCTGAGGAACGTTTGGACTTGTGCGGCGATCTCGGCCAGATCCCTGGCGCTATATGATTGGTCCGTTCCGATGTTGACCAGTCCGGTGAGCAAGTCGTCGACATCGCTGAAAAGCACCAGGTGGTGCTCGTTTAAGAGCTCTTCGGCGACGTTGGTGATGATGAACCGGATCAGGTCGGCATCGTTTTTCTGCTCGCCGTTGGGGTTGGCGAGCAGCGGACTGGTGTTTTCGATATAGAACAGCAGCACACAGAAACGGTCGCTCAGCCAGGTCATCTGGCCGTCACCCGACACGTCGGCCAGGTTGGTGTTGGCAATCGGCTTGCCCTTGACAATCCGGGCCACCAGGCTGGAACGGATCGTCGCGGCCTGGGCGTCCAGCATTTGCCGCACCTTGTTTTTTTCTGAAACCGCGGACTCGATCGTTTCACGGATCAGGGCATATTCGTCGAGCGTGGCGTGCTCGTGCCTGCCCCGGACAGGCAATGACGACACCAGAGACCGCAGCGGCTTGTAGTTTCGCCGGGTGAAAAGGAATGAAACAGCCACGCCTATCAAGAGGCAGACCAGGATGCTGCTGATGACCAGGCGCTTCAAATATTCAACCTTTTCCAAAAAAACGTTCGCAGGCAGCGCATAGACGTATTTCCAGGCGTTGACAGCTGACTGGATGCTGGAAACGACATAAGGCGTCTCCTCCAGGTCCATCGTGCTGACCATCTGGTTGTCGACGGACATGTACGTCAGGCTGGTGAACAGGTTGTCCTGGCGGGTGCTGCACAGGATATGATCGGACTCGTCGATGATCATCAGGGCGCCCTGGTCAAAACCCTGGCGCTGCATCACTTCATCCAGGAAAGTGGCGTGGTCCAGCATGACCACCATTGTGGCGGACGGCGCGTCCACTTTGCTCACCGGCAGTGTCAGCGCACAGCTGACCGTTTGCCTTTCGTTTGCCGTGCCCGCATACACGGTCATCGTGTTGAAATAGTACTGGAACGAACGGCCGGACAGGTCGATCAGCTGGCGGGCGCTCAGTTTCTCGATACCTTCCAATTCGGTTTCCAGCAGCTGGATGTCGTAGGATGTCGCCGATGTGACGATCATCCGGCTGTTGTGCAGGTAGATGTAGATGTCGTCGATATAACCGTTGGCGACGCGGTACAGCTTCAAGTCGCGCTGCAGCTTGTTGACCGCGAAGCGGCCGGAGGCGTCCAGGGGATAGCCCCGGTAGAGGATCGACTCCAGTGTCGGGTTCCAGGCGAGCTGCAGGCTCAGGCTGATGACATCCGTCATGCGCTTGTCGATGATCGTCTGGATCTGGGACAGCTTGAGCGCGTTGGCGGCGTTGATCTCTTTGCGGATGATCTGCTCGGCCTCGGCATAGACATAAAGGCTGAAGACGATCGGGATGAGGAGAATGGACACGTAGGACAGCAGCCATTTGCGGATGGTCGCAAAGCTCAGCCTGCTTTTTTCGTATTTGAAGATCGAAAAGTCCAATCATGCCTCCTTGCAGCATGGGCCTTGTCCCTTTGGTTTTGTCGAAGCGCATATGCCGCCATGACATCAACGGTTTGGCCCGCACGACATGGCTGCTTTCAAATTGCGATACGCTTTATGATACGACGGATAAAACCATATGGTCAAGCGCGCCTGTCAGCTCCGGACATCAGCTCTATCCGAAAGGGTGCTGCCTGTGGTATGCTCGAGGTGACCGCAGGAGGTATATGGCATGACATGGGCCTTGGTCCTTTTTTTGTTTACCTATATCCTGATGATCGCGCTGCCCCGCCAGCGCGCCCTGGTCGCGTTCGGCGCGGCGGTGCTTTTTGTCGTAACCGGCGTTTTGCCGCTT
>Ga0123333_10003329_pt1 | contig 15677 bp, 12 predicted proteins | sample BioC12SIPDNA_3_FD_89957 | JGI IMG/M metagenome (GOLD analysis project Ga0123333, IMG submission 89957) | Anaerobic biogas reactor microbial communites from Washington, USA - Biogas_R2_B C12 SIP DNA | ecosystem: Engineered > Bioreactor > Anaerobic > Unclassified | place: Washington, USA... | reverse complement strand
GCCAGGCTACCTGGCGCATAAGGTGGTGCCAGTCCCGCAGCCTGCTGAAGGGGCGACGATGACGCGTCCGATTCGTAAGTCTGAGCTGGAGCTGGACTGGTCGAAGTCAGCTGACGAGCTGTATAACCAAATCCGCGCCTTGTCACCGTCACCGGGTGCCTATACGCTTTGGAATGGCACACGCTTGAAGGTGCTGCGGGTACGAGTGGTCGTGCCGAATCCTGCACCTGATATGGATCCTGGTGTGGTGTTTCTCTGGGGGGATATGCCCGCTGTGATGACGGGCGATAGATGCCTGGCACTGGAATACGTGCAGATGGCGGGCAAGCGTCCCCTAGATGGGGGCGCCTTTGTGCGTGGGAGGCAGGATTTCGTGGGGGCCATTCTTGGCCCTCAACAGCCGGGCGAGTGAGCACCATCAGTCGCCCGGTTGACTTTCCTGAGGGGAGATCGCTGCAGTCGCTATCGAATGCGCTTGCAGAGTCAGGTTGAGTCACTCAGGACTCAAGCATAACAGATGGAATCTAGTCTAGGGAGGCTCTATGTCTGGTCATAGTCATTGGTCAACGATTCGTCGTAAGAAGGAAGCTAACGACGCGAAGCGAGGTGCCGTCTTTACGAAAGTGGCAAGGGAGATCGTTATAGCAGTCCGCGAGGGCGGAGGGGGCGATCCTGAGACCAACATTCGTCTGCGAATGGCCCTCGATAAGGCTCGTTCCATGGGCATGCCCAAAGATAACATCGATCGCGCGATCCGCCGTGGCACCGGTGAGGACAAGGACGCAGAAGAGATCGTCCAAGTGCAGTACGAAGGATACGGTCCAAACGGTGTAGCGATAATGATCGACGTGCTGACAGACAATCGCAATCGCACCGTTGCTGCGCTGCGCCATGCGCTTACCCGCGCGGGCGGTAGTCTGGCCGATCCAGGCGCTGTTGCGTGGCAGTTTGAACGCAAGGGATCGATCTCAGTGCCCAGTGAAGTTGACTTCGAAGAGCTGTTTATGGCCGCTGTAGAGGCGGGGGCTGCGGACGTGGTGCAGGGCGATGACGAAGACAACCACGAGGTGTACACTGAGTCAACAGATCTCCACGCCGTGAGCCAGAAGCTCAAAGAGATGGACATTCCGGTTGAGAACGCGGAGTTGGTGATGGTTCCCCAGAATGAGGTCGCTCTTGGGCAATCTGATACGGTGAAGATTCTGCGGTTGGTCGATGACCTTGAGGATCTCGATGACGTGCGCCGGGTCTACACTAACCTGGAGATGACCGAGGAGGCCGTCACCGCCTATGCGGAGGCGGTTGGGGACTGATGCGGGTCCTGGGGATCGACCCCGGAACCGCGACGACCGGCTTTGCCGTGGTTGAGGAGATCGAGGGGCGTCTTGCGCTGATCGACATCGGCGTGATTACCACTCCCGCGAAGATGCCCCTTTCTCTTCGCCTTCAGCGGATCTACAATGATCTAGGCCAGATCATCGGAGCAAACAAGCCTGACGTCTCAGCGGTGGAGGAGCTGTTTTTCAGCCGCAATGCACGGACTGCTATGTCTGTGGGGCATGCACGGGGAGTGACGTTACTGGCCTTGGCGAACGCCGGGTTGCCGATCATGGAGTATACCCCTATGCAGGTGAAGCAGGCTGTCACCGGTTACGGTGGCGCCGACAAGCACCAAGTTCAGGAAATGGTGCGCCTGTTGTTGGCGCTCGAGCAGGCTCCAAGCCCCGACGACGCTGCGGATGCCGCGGCGGTGGCAATCTGTTGCCTGCATCGAAGCCGCCTGGACAGTCTGGCCCAGGCCTAGTGGCTCGGGAACGCTCGCGCACTGGGCCGGAGTATCTGTAGCGATGATCGCACAATTGACGGGGAAAGTCGTACACCTTGAGACGGGCTACCTCATCCTCGATGTCAATGGGGTCGGTCTGGGTGTTCACGTGCCAGCTGACCTTGCATTGCGGATTGGCGACCAGATTGTCCTGCACACCCATCTGCACGTCCGCGAGAGTGAGCTGACGCTCTACGGTTTCAGCGAACCTGACGCGAAGTCGCTCTTCCAGCTGTTGCTCGGGGTCTCGGGGGTGGGGCCGAAGGCGGCCCTAAGTGTGATGAGCACGTTCCCTCCGGAGACATTGCGCCGCGCCATCCTGAACGGACAGCCAGAAGTCCTTGCCCGGGCTCCCGGTGTTGGGAGGAAGACCGGAGAGGCGATCGTCCTACATCTGAAGGACAAGCTCAAGCGCTTTGGCGAGTTGGAGGTGCACATCTCCGAGGATGACGCAGACGTGCTGTCTGCCCTGACTGCGTTGGGTTTCAGCATCGTGGAAGCCCAGAGAGCGCTTCAGCAGCTACCTCGTGACGGTTCTCTGTCGTTGGATGAGAAGATTCGCCAGGCGCTGACCTACCTCGGACGGTGAGTTTGCGCCGGGTCTGGATTCCTGGATCGCGGTCTCCGATGCTCGCTCGATCTATCCACCGGCTCCTCTTTGCATGCCTCCTAGCGCTTCTGGTTTGTAGCTGTACGCGGCCACGCTTACCCCGTGTCCTCAAGATTGGGCTTGTGGCGCCGTTCGAGGGGCGCTATCGTGATGTTGGCTATGACGCTGTGTATGCGGCCCGTCTGGCTGTCCGCGAGATCAACGCGGCAGGCGGAATCGATGGGTGGCATCTGGAGCTCGTGGCCTATGATGATCGAGCTGAAGCAGGCCTGGCAGCGCAAGCCGCCCGCAATCTGGCAGTAGATGCCGATGTTGCGGTCGTCCTTGGTCACTTTCGCCCTGAAACAAGTACAGCCGCGGCCGCGATCTATCGACAGGCGGGTGTGCCGCTGATTATCATTGGGGAAGGGGGGGAGAACGACGCCGACGGTGTGTGGCACCTCGTGCCCACGCCGCAGTCTTGGGGCCAGGCTCTGCTGCGCGCCGGCGATGCGCTGAGCCCAGTTACCAGATCTGTGTGGGGTGCCGGTCCGCTCGCAGATGCTGTCGTGCGGGCGTCCGAAGCTCAGGGAGCCGTACAACTGCGTCAGGGCGAGCCAGTGCGCGGCTCGGAGCTGGTGTTCTGTTTCCTGCCGCCTGTGGAGGCGGGCGAATGCGCAGGCCGGTGGCGCATGCAAGGGTGGGGCGGTCCGCTGATTGGCGATCTGGACATGGCGTCGCCAGCGTTCGCTAAGGTCGCCGGCACTGCGGCCCGCGGAGCCCAATTCGTGACGCCATATCCCTACCCTCAGGATGTCGCCGGGACGTCGTCTTGGATCGCCGACTATGCCTCGATCGGCCCGCATGTTCCCCCGCCAGGCCCCTATGCCCTGCCCACCTACGAAGCTGTTCAACTCGTGGCCTCCGCGGTGCGTGCTGTTATCGGGCAGGACGAAACCCCCGGACGCCAGACTGTTCTCTCTGCCCTGTCCAACGCCCACCACATGGGCTGGCTTGGGGAGATCGCTTGGGACGCCCAAGGGTATTGGCGCGAAGCCCCACTGTATCTATACCAGTGGGCGGAGAGCGGCCCCCAGTTTGACCGACAGCTGCCGTAGGCAAGCGCATCGCTCTATGGAAAACTCTCAGCAGGGCGCGGGGCTGGTGACAACATCGCGCGTAGCGAAGATCGCGATAGCGGCTCTGCTGGTGGGATTCGTGGCAGCCGTGGTGGCAAATGCGTGGCTCTCTGACGACGCTTACATCACTTTCCGTACGGTCGACAACTTTGTCCATGGCTATGGCTTGACCTGGAATGTTCGGGAGCGCGTGCAGGCGTATACGCATCCCCTCTGGATGTTGCTCCTCGCCGGGTTCTACGGGGTCACCGGCGAGGCTTTCTACACAAGCCTGCTCTTGTCCATCGGGATTTCCGTTGCTGCAGTGGCGTTGCTGGCCAGCCGAGGCGCGCGCTCTGGCGTCATGGCGGCGTTCGCAGTCGCTGTTCTCGCGGTCTCGAAGGCCTTCGTTGACTACTCGACATCGGGACTCGAGAATCCACTCACCCACCTGATCTTGGTGGTGTTCCTTCTGACCTTTGTCCGGGGTCACGCCTCGCCGCGCTGGATCTTCCGACTCTCGCTGCTCGCGGCCCTGGGCGCCACCAACCGCCTTGACGTGGGTCTGCTATTTGCTCCGGTGTTGGTCTGGGCGTTTTTCGAGGTGCCCAGCCGGCGGTCGGTCGTGGCCGCCCTGCTCGGGTTTCTGCCGCTGCTCGTGTGGGAGCTCTTTTCCTTGCTCTACTACGGCACACCTTTCCCGAATACCGCACTAGCCAAGTTGAATGCCGGACTCATCCGGCCTGCGGACGTATGGCGTGAAGGGCTGCTGTATTTGCAGAACTCCCTACGAGTCGACCCTGTGACTTTGGTATGCATTGGGACGGCGATGGCAGTGCCATTCGCTGCAGGCGATAGGCGCAGACTACCGATGGCGGCTGGGATCGCGCTCTACCTGGTGTACGTTGTCCGGGTGGGAGGCGATTTCATGAGCGGGCGATTCCTCACGGCGCCACTGCTTCAGGCGGTGACTCTGATCGTCGCAGCGCCGTGGGCACTGCAGCGCCGCGAGCGGCACGGAGCGGCTCTCGCGCTGCTGGCGGTCTTCCTCGCGGTTGGTCTCGCCGCGCCGTACTGCCCGATCCGTGCATCTGGCAGTCACAGCGCAGATCGGGACCCTCGAATCTGGGTCAAGGGGCGCAGCATCACCGATGAGCGGGCCAACTACTACCAGAACGCGGGGCTGCTGGTGGCGTTGCGCGAACGGGGCGAGATGCCAAGCCATGACTGGGCCCGGGAGGGGAAGCAGGCCCGCAGCGGGGGGCCTCAGGTCGTGGTCAAGGGCTCGGTGGGCTTCTTTGGGTACTTTGCAGGGCCCCAGGTGCACGTGGTCGATCTGCTGGCCCTGGGTGACCCGCTCTTGGCGCGCTTGCCGGTCACTGATCCGAACTGGCAGATCGGTCACTTCGGACGCCGTCTGCCCGAGGGGTATCTGGAGACACTGGAGACAGGAGAGAATCACATCGGGGATGCCGGCTTGGCTGCGTACTACGAGTCGCTGACGACCGTCACACGGGGTGAGCTCTTTGGTCGGGAGAGGCTGCGCGAGATCTGGAGACTCAACACCGGGGCGTATGACAGTCTCCTGGAGTCCTATGCCTATTGGCGGAACGATGCCTTCGTACGCGCGTTCGAGGTCGTGAACCCGACCGACGCTCCATATGTCTATGCTTACGTGTGGAACAACGGCGCGGGCGAGACGTACTTGCTCGATGACACGTCCGTCGCCGGGCGCGTCTACCCGATTGAGTGGTCGGTATCCCCGGATGGGGTCACATTCCGCGGCGAGGCGGTGCGGCAGGTTGCATCCATTGGCGCGTTGTCTGACGCCGAACTGCTCAACATCGGGGTTTTCTTCGCGCAGGATCCCAGCCTGGAATCCTACGCTATGTATGAGTATCGTTACTGGTTCCGCCTTGGCGACGCACCTCCGACGGTGACTGTGGTCCTGCCCGGGCTGGGGTGGTACAACGGCGCGGCTCCCGGCGGCTTCTGGGAGGAGCGGGCGATCAACCACGTGATGCGCCGCTGTCCATGAAGCTTCGATGGGCCTCGGCGGTTGCTTGTCTTTTTTAACCCTTCTTTCTAGTTTTCTCTTGTGCCCCTTTTAACTGCATGGTACAATGAAGGAGTCACGTTACACGAGGAGGTAACCATGGAGCCTGAGACGTCACCGCAGCCCGACCAGACTGCCCCACAGGAGGAGCGAGCCAAGATTGTGACACCCAAGGTGGCAGAGCGGGGGCGTGGACCTTTGACCCCCGAAGAACAGGCGGCAAAGCGCACGCAGACCTTGATCATCATCGGTGCGGTAGTTTTTCTGGTGCTTCTGGTGGCCGCCATTGTCCTGATGGCGAGGTTCCCAACCGCAACCCAGGTCGTGCGCGATATCGCGATCGTCTTTGTCGCTGTGGTATCGTTTCTGATTGGGCTGGCGATGATTCTGCTGATCTTCCAGATCCAGGTCCTGATTCAGGTTCTGCGGGACGAGATTCAACCGCTACTGCACTCGGTCAACGATACGGTTGCGACGGTGAGGGGGACGACGGAGTTCATGAGTCACAATATGGTGACTCCCATCATCAAGGCGGCCGGGTTTGCTTCCGGCTTGAATAGGGTGGTAGGAGATCTGGTAAGCGTGCTGCGCGTAACGCGACGCAGCCGCAACGTGACACAGATTCAGAACGATCGACCAAAGGGAGGAAACACGGATGGCCAAGCAGGAGAGTGAGTTCGGTACGTTTGTTGTGGGATTTTTCATCGGCGCGCTGGTTGGCTCGGCGGTGGGGTTGTTGTTCGCGCCCCAGGCGGGCGAAGAGACCCGAGACCAGATCCGCCAGAAATCCATAGAGCTGTCTGATCAGGCGACCAGTAAGGCTGATGAGGCTCGCGCGAAGGCGGAGGCGCTGCTCAAGGATGCGCGCCACAAGCTGGATGAGGCCACCAAGGAGCTCCAGGCGCGCGCCAAGGATATGCAGGCCCAGCTAGAGTCGATGGGCAAAAAGGCCGAGAAGCCGGAGACAGCGGCGGAGGCCGTAGTTGAGGCTGTGGAGGAGGCCGCGGAAGCAGCGGCGGACGCCGCGGCCGAGGCTTAGCCTAACGACTGGGGCTCGACCAGATCGGCATCGACCGCTGTCCTGCGCGGGGCTGGGGACAGCGGTTTTGTGTCGCGCCGCTTGCGGATCTCGCAAAGCGTGGTATACTACGCGCCATTGAGATTGGGGGCTCGTCTAACGGCAGGACAGCGGACTCTGAATCCGTATGTGGGGGTTCAAATCCTCCGCCCCCAGCCAAACTGAACGCCCTGGCGAAAGCCAGGGCGTTTTTCGTGCCGGTTGCTAGGCCGTACGGCCCAGGGGTGGCTGCCCCCTGCCCATCAGGTTAGCGCCCCAGGGTGTCTCTGAGCACCGCAGGCAGATAGACGCGATTCCACGCTACGTCGAGGGCAGCGGCGCTGTGGTTGTTACTGGTCGTGGCCTCGCTGGCCGTGGTCGCGATCGACACGGTGTTGCTTAGCGGTCCCTCGAAGTCGAAATCGACCGCGGCGGTGACGGTGATGACGCCGCCGCCGCCGGGCGGCAGATCGGCGACATCCCACACGAACCTTGTGCCGGTGCGGGCCGTGATCGCGGGGCCGCTGGAGACTACGGACGGCGTCAGCAGGGCCGCAGGTAGCAGATCGGTGATGACGACGTTGTGGGCCATCGCCGGTCCAGTGTTCGTATAGACGAGGGCGTAGGTGAGGTGGCGCGGCGCCGGGTTCACGATCTGCTTGCTGATCACGACATCGGTCTTCAGGATGGGCAGCCGCGTGGCCGGGTCACCGAAGAGGAGATAGGTGTCGATGAGCTCGCGGTGACCGGTGCTGGTGGTGTAGAGATGCAGCTTGGCACGCAGCGTCGCTGGGCCGAGTTGGTCTATGCCGTTGTAGAGCAGGGCGTCATAGAGCCCCGCGTGCAGGTAGCCGTGGCCGCTTGCCAGGCCCAGGCCCGTCGGCGACCAACTGGCGATCGCGCCTTTCCCCGTGGCCCGGACGATGGCCTCGGCAAGCGCCGAGTTGTCGCGCGTGCTGCTACTTGGCGAGATGTAGTAGCCCTCGTAGCACGTCATGGGCACAAAGAACGGCAACCGCGTTGTGGTGGTGAGCGCTCCGAAGTCGGAGCGGCCAAAGAGTTTTTCCGATGCCCAGAACTCAATGGCGCCGTGTCCCGTGTAGTTCACCATCAGCCGGCCGGCGTTGATGGCGCCGATGATCGCGGCTTTGGTGTCGGCGGCGGTGCTGTAGCTGACCTGGTAGTAGGCCTTGTCGACCGCGTAGGGCTCCGGGACGAAGTGATCCGCGACATCGTCGGAGTGGGCAGGGAAGTTGTTCTCGGGGTCCCCGGGATCGGCGTTATCGGCGGCGAAGAGGATCTTGGTGCTCCAGTCGCCTGGCGGGGGGGCCTGTTCGTAGCTGAGGATCTTGGCCACCATGGCGGCGGCTTGCGCGCTGTTCCTGGCGGGCAGCCTCCCCAGGTGCATATCCGGTAGGATGTCGTCTCCACTGACGCAGACGTAGCGGTTGTCGGCGGCTGTCTCACCGATCCACGGATCTACGTAAGCCAGGTAGGGCGGGATGAAGTTGATCTCCCCGTAGTTCTTGTAGTTCCTGAAATCATAGTGACCGTCGCCCACCAGCACAACGTATGTGGGCGCCGGCGGCGTCCAGTTGGCGTAGGCGTAGGCCAGGAAGGTGCGGATGGCCTCGGGGTCAAAGAGCCCGTGGCTGAACTCGTCGTAGATGTCCTGGACGTCGACGACAGCCGTGCGGAGGCCCTGGGATTCACGGTAGGCAGCGAGCGGGAGCACGTCGGTGTAGAAGCTGCCGTGGGTGATGAGGATGTAGTCGGCACCGTGGGCAGGCGACCGCCAGTCGGAGCCCGCGTCGAGCCGCATCGCCGCAGGGCTGAGCCTTTGGGCCGGTGCCAGCGCGACGCAGCGTTGCGCTTCGGTGAGCACGTCCCTGAACGTGAGGCTGTAGCCGCCGGCGCTTGGGGCCACGGCGATACCCGTGATCTTCACCGGGCGCGTGGGGCTGGTGACGTCGTAGACCGCCAGCGTATCCGTCGCGAACCCCGAGACCCGCACATCCCAGGTGCCGGGGAGGTCGACGCCGAAGGCAAGGTGGTCGTTCGTGGCGGTATAGGTGCGCTGATAGTCGATCTCGTACCAGTTGATAAAGGCGCGGTCTGCCAAGACTTCGTCACCGAGGTCGAAGGGCAACTCTAGCGTGATCGTGTTCTCGCCCTCCACGAGATAGGTATGGGGGACGGACTGCTGAAACTGGTAGTCACGCCAGCCGTCCCACCACGCATCGTCGACCAGGTGACCGTTGAGGTAGACGCGGGTATGGTGATCGGGGCTCACGCTGTATTGGGAGGGGCCGTTGATGAGGCCTCGCAGTGTGGCGCTGAAGGGCGCCGCGGCAACCTGGTCCAGCGTCAGCGTGGCGGTATAGAAGACGGGGTCCAGGGTGGTATAGATGTACGGGCCGACCCAGTGATCGCCGGCGGCGCCAGAAGGGGTCGACATTAGGTAGTAGATGTTCTGCTCCCAGCGGGCGGTGGTGGTGTGGCTCGTGGGCGTCGTGGCGGCTCCGGACGGTGTGCCATTGCGCGTGTCCATCGAGACGCCGGGGGCCTCGCCCCACGTGAGCCAGTAGACGTTGGTGCCCGTGAAGCGTGTGTCAATCGGCTCGCCGTAGAAGAGCAGCACGTCTTCGCCGCTGAAGACGCCGTCGCCGGCCCCGATCACGTCGATGGCGATCTCTTGCCCTTGGCTGCGGAGCCGGAAGGTGCCCGGGTCGATAGTCGCGGTGGCGACGCCCGCAGCCTCCAGGCCGGCCGGGGTGACCGCGTGGATGCCGTCCTGGTCGACCTCGATCCGCACTGACGGTCCGGCGAGGGTCTGCTGCACGGTCTGGAGTGACTGCGTGGCCTGCGGCGCACGGCGCCAGGCCCTGGCGGTGTCGTAGTTGAGCAGCGCCTGCGCCAGGAGCGGCTCGAAGGCGGGGTCTGCGACGCTGGTCTCCGCGCTCGCTGCAGCGGGGGCTGCACCCCCAGGCGCGAACTGCACCCGCACGAGGAGGCGTGTGGCGACCCGAAGCTGGCCGGTGGCCGGCACCACCTGGACCGGCCGAAGCGTGACCTGGGCGACGCGCATATCGCGAAGGTACCCGGTTGACGCGGCCTCCGCGGCTTGCTGCGGCCAGAAGCTCTGGAGGACATAGGCCGTCGCGGAGCGCTGCAGCACGGTGTCGGGCGCGAGGTGTGGCTCCGGCAAGGCGGGCTCGACCCGGGGTGTGCTTGCCGGGCAGACGTCGTGGGCGCCCGGGCGCAGGACGCTCTCCGATTCCAGCACGGCGACGGCAAGCTCTGCCGCCGGCGGCACGCCGAGCATGACGATGCGGGCGGGCAGCGCGGGCCAGCCAGGGCGGCCCTCGACGGTGTGATCGGGGAGCGAGAGCACGCTGCAGTCGCCTCCGGTCGCGCCCTTGATCTCCAGTGTCGCGGGATCGATGACGAGCTCGAGCGTCACGCCCGTGGTGTCGGAGCGCAGGACGCGAAGGCCGGGGGTCTCGGTGGGACGGTTGACAGGTGCCCCAGGAACGAGGTCGCCGGGCATGCGACCGGCGCTCGAGGCTGGGGCAAGCGTCCCGCGGACCGCGGTGGGATGGTCGACCAGCGCGGCAAGCATCAGGGCGCCGGCGAGCGCCACGGCGAACAGCAGAGCTCTGTTGCGGATCATGTGCCCTCCTGACAACGGTAATGGACCCGCGAGTCTGCACGTGGCAGCGTTGGAGCAATAATGGCGTGCCGCGGTGTTGTTGAGCTTCTTGGCCTAACTCAAGGTACCGAGGAGGCTTGCCGCGGTCCTGCGGCAGCTTCCTCCGCAGGACTCACCTCTTCGGGATACTGAAACTGCGACGGGCAGCGTACGCGCCTGCTGCACGTGCGACGCTACTGCAGGCTCGGCCACACAGGCAGGTGATCGCCTGCAGACCAGGCGCTGCGAGCTGCAGGTTAGGCGTTGAGGACCACAGGCCAGGCACTGCGGGTCATAGGTGGGTTCTAGCGACGCTGGGCGCGGCCGGCCGCTTGGTCCTCGACGCGTTTCTGCTGTGACGGCTCGGATGGCCCGTGACCGTTGTGCCCGTTCTTGCCGTTTGTCGGAAGCAGGCTGGTGATCCAGCCGAGGGCGCCGGAGCGGCGATGGCGTCGGCGCACGCGCTCGCCGTCGCGGTAGTAGTAGTGGTAGTAGTACTGGTAGTAGTATCCGCCGCCGTACTTCGGGGCCATGCGGTTGAGCACGAGGCCCAGCAGGCGCACCCGCGTCCGCTGGAGCTCCTCGACGGCGCGCCGCGCCATCGCGCGCCGGGTGTTGCCCAAGTCGTTGACCAGGACCACGCCATCGACGCGCGAGCCCAATATGGCGGCGTCGGCTACGACGAGCACGGGCGGACTGTCGAACAGCACCACATCGGCTTGCGCGCGCAGGACATCGATCACGTGCGAGGCGCGCTCGGACCCCAGCAGCTCCGCGGGGTTGGGGGGCAGGGATCCGGCGGCGAGCAGGTAGAGGTTGTCGATGTCGGTGGGCTGGACGTACTCCATCACGTTCACGTGGTTGCCCAGGATCGCGTCGCAGAACCCCTCGGAGTTGTCGCGCCGGAAGATCCGGTGCTGGACGGGGCGCCGCAGGTCTGTGTCGGCCACGATGACCTTGTGCCCGGACTGCGCCAGGACCACGGCAAGGTTGGCCAGCGTGATGCTCTTGCCCTCGGAGGGCCCGGGGCTGGTCACCATGATCGTGTCCAACGGCTTGTCGACCGCGGAGAACTGGACATTCGTCCGCAGCACGCGGAAGGCCTCGGTGACGGGGGAGAGGGGGGCTTCCGCGGCGATGAGTTTGTCGGGGTAGTCCTTGCCCTCGATCTGGGCGATCGCGCCCAGCATCGGCAGGTCGCCGGCGAGCCGCAGCGCTTCTTCGGGTGACTTGATCGTGTCGTCGAGGAACTCGATCAGCACAGCGCCGCCCACGGCCAGCGCCAGCCCAATCGCGCCGGCCAGGAGCACCGTCTCGGGCACGTTGGGGCTGATGGGCGTCGTGGGGGTCTGCGCGAGCTCGATGACGGTGATGGTGTTGGTACCGCCCTGAACGGTGAGCAGCAGCGAGGCGTAGGTCGCTTCGTAGGACGAGAGCTTTTGCTGCAGCGCGTTGATGTTGGCCTGGTATTGCTGGATGGCCCGCGCGCTGTTGGCGGCCTCGAGCTTGGCTTGCTCGTCGGCCATCTCGGTCTCGGTATCCTGGATGTTCCTCTCCAGCCCGGCCAGGCGCTCCTGTACGAAGGTGAGGCGCTCCTGGCTTTCGTTGGCCGTGGGGCCCTGGAGGATGAGCTGTCTGGCGATCTCGTCGGCGAGCGCGCGGGCGCGCTCGGCGTTCGTGTCGCGCACGCTGATCTCCAGGAGCTGGGTCCCCGGCACCTGGCGCGTGGAGATGTCGCCCGGCGAGGGGATGAACTCGAGCCCCAGAGCGCCGGCGGCGCCCTCGAGGACCGGGCGCCGCTTGACGACCTCGGCATAGGTCTGGGCCAGTTGTTGGGCGATGTAGAGATCGGTCGAGCTGGGGTTGGCCTGCTGCAGCGATTGCCCGACCATCACGGTCGTTGTGGCCTGGTAGATGCGCGGCATGTCGAGCGTGCCGATGTAGCTCGAGACTGTGGAGATCAGCACACAGGCAACCGCCAACCACCACCATTTCTTGGCGATGTTCCAGTAGTCTTGCAGTTCCATCAGGTAGGTGTTCCCCCGCTCCGTACCCTCTTTATAGCAGTAAATTGCATGATTCCAACCGGCGGAGGTGGCGCGGCAACGATGGCCGCGGTCCGACACAAGCGATCACAACCGGCAGGGCTATGTGGCACCCGTCGCGGCCACATCGCCGAAGTAGGCGACGGTGCGGGCCAGGCCCTCGCGCAGCGCTACGGTGGGCGCCCAGCCAAGCGATTGCTCCGCCAGGGTGCACTCGGAGTAGATGCGGAAGACTTCGCCGGGCTTCTCGGGGGCGTAGCGGATCTCACCGGTGTAAGCGGTCAGCTCCTTCAGAAGGGTTGCGATGCGGTTGATCGACGTCTCCTGGCCGGTGCCGATGTTGAAGGCGCCGTTGTCACCCTTTTCGAGGGCGATGAGGTTGGCGCGGGCGCAGTCGCCCACGTAGACGAAGTCGCGCGTCTGCTCGCCGCTGCCGAAGATGACGGGTGTCTCGCCGGCCAGCATCTTGCCGGTGAAGATGGCCACGACGCCCGCCTCGCCGTGCGGGTCTTGCCGGGGGCCGTAGACGTTGCCATAGCGCAGCACCGTGGTCGCCATACCGTGGGTGGTGCGGTAGACGCTCAGGTAGATCTCGATGGCGGCCTTGCTGGCCCCGTAAGGGCTCATTGGGCGGACGGGATGGTCCTCGCCACAGGGCAGGTGCTCGGGCTCGCCGTAGATGGCGCCGCCGCTGGAGATAAAGATGACCTTGCGCACGCTGTGACGCCGCGCTTGCTCCAGCAGCTTGAGCGTGCCCAGCACGTTCACCTCGGCATCGAAGAGCGGGTCGGTTACCGACTGCCGTACATCGGCCTGGGCGGCGTGGTGGTTGACGACCTCGGGCTGCTCGCGGTCGAAGACCTCGGCCAGCAGTTCGGCGTCGCGGATGTCGACTTCGTAGAAGACGGCGCGGGGGTTCAGGTTCTCACGGCGCCCCGTGGCGAGATTGTCGACCACGGCCACGTGGTGACCGGCGGCGATGTAGGCGTCGACGACGTGGGACCCGATAAACCCTGCTCCACCTGTAACCAGTATGCGCATAGGATGACTCCTTCGATGACCGAAAGGTTTGTATAAAGCTCTATCTTAACGCAAAGACGCTAAGGCGCAACGCGAGGCCTAGCCCTGAATCGCTGATGCCGCTGAGAGGCGGATGATTTCGCGGATCTGCTTGCCCGAGACGGCCAGGCGCGGCGCCGGCGGCAGGCCTCCAGACGCCTCAGGATCGAAGAGCGGTCCATCATCGTCCTGCATGCGCCTGTCTCAACGGGATACGGGTCAGATGCGATAGCCCTGCGCGAGGGTGCGAGGATGGCGGGCAAGGCCGCTGGGGAGGAAATTGGGTTCGTTTCGTATTTTCTTCTTTATTCCCGACGGCGTAGCGGCGATGTGCGGGGCCTGTGTGGGAGGCCTGATGTGTGGCCCCTAGGTCCAGTATAAGGGATGAATAGCGGCTTCTCAAGGGTGTAGGTCCGGGGATTGGCCGCGCTTCTGCGGGAGCAGGGCGAAGAGCCTCGACGCCAGATCGACGACCGCCAGGGCCGCGAAGGGCAGCGCCACCGCGTCGACGGGGAGGCGGTAGCGCACCATCGCCCAGGTGAAGATGTGCAGGGCGCTGTAGAAGGCGATGAAGCCCAGGAGCAGCCCGAGCTCGGAAGCGGCAAGCTGTGCCGGCCGACCGGCTTTCCCCGGCGCTTGCCCCGCAGTGCGACCCGCCTGAGTGCTGGATGCGGGGGCCGGATTTGGGGCTGCTTGCCTCTCGGCTCCGGCGGATGGCCGATGCCCGGCTGCAGACCGCGCCTGCCCGAGCGCCAGGCCGATGCCATAGAGCATGAAGGGGAGGGCGATGCCGAAGGAGCCCACGCGCCCGATGTTGTGGACGAGCGTTGTGTCGGGCGTGGGCCAGAACTCGAAGTAGGCGCGGACGCGGCTGAGGCTGAGCAGCAGGTAGCGCCCGGGGTCGTCGAGCACGAAACCGATGGCGCGCTGCATCAGCGCCCGATCGAGCTGCGCCTCGTTGCCCGCGGCGCGCAGCGGGCCCAGGTCCTCGGGCAGGGGCGCGGCATCGAACTCGCGGAAGCGGGTGCCGTGCAGCGGGTGCTGGGCCGAGTACATAGCGTAGCCCGTGTTCGAGTTGAGGAGCAGGAACTCGCCGTAGACCCGGTAGTTGCGGACGGTCCAGGGCAGGATGCAGGCGATCAGGATGAGCCCCGCTGCCACCACCGGCCCAAGCCGGCGCAATGCCAAGACCACGCTTGCGCTGTTCGACGCCGTTTTTCGCGCTCTCTCCGGTGCTGGATGGGTGGAGCCTCCCTCACCACTCGCGCGATCCCACTGCGGGCCGCGGGCGCCTAACGCTTGCCACGCCAACCAGAGGCACAGCACGGGCACCCAGGGCAGGATCGACTGGCGGAGGACGGCGGCGATGCCCAGGCTGAGGCCGAGCTGGAACGTGAGCGGCCAGGGCACGCGCGCGCGGGCCCGGAGCAGGCGCCCCATCTGCAACGCGAGGTCGAGCGACCAGAGGAGCGCGGTGATGTAGAAGCTCTCGGTCATGATGGTGGCGCTGTAGAGCGCGAAGTAGGGGTAGACCGCGGCCCACAGGGCGGCGACCAGCGGAAGGAAACGCCAGAGCTCGGGGGAGCGGGCGTGGCTCCGCGCCAGGGCCTGGTCGTCCCTGGTCGTGCCGTCTTGGCGGCCTGGCGTCTTGGCGTCGATGTGTTGCCGGAAGAGCGTGGACGTGAGGCGGTAGACCATCCACGGGAGGAGCAGCCCGCCAAACACGGCCTGGGCGAGCCGCGCGGCGAGGGGATGCACGCCGAAGAGGGTGTAGACGCCCGCGACGAAGAGCGGGTAGAGGAACGACCAGTGTGCCGTGGGCGTGTTGGCGGGTGTGAAGGGATACCAGGGTGTGGGGAAGGTGTAGCCTTCGCCCGCGGCGATCTGGGCGCCGAGCCAGTGGTAGGAGCGCTGGTCGGTGAGCAGCGGCGGGGCGTCCACGACGTCGCCGTAGTAGAAGGCGATGGCGACGCGGAGCAGGACGGAGAGCAGCAGGATCAGGACGAGTGTGTGGCGGTGGTATCGTGTGTGGGCCATTTCAATGTGCCGGCTGATCTCGTTCTCGGCCGGGGAGGAGACGCCGGGGCTTGGTGTTGATGGGTTCATCGCGCCGCTGCCTTGGCGTCCTGGCGTGCTTGCGTCAGGAGCCTGTCGTAGACCGCGTCCCACGCGGGGTAGATGCGGCGCCAATCGTACTGGGCTTCGACCCACGCGCGCCCGTTGGCGCGCATGCGCTC
>Ga0123333_10003326_pt1 | contig 15682 bp, 14 predicted proteins | sample BioC12SIPDNA_3_FD_89957 | JGI IMG/M metagenome (GOLD analysis project Ga0123333, IMG submission 89957) | Anaerobic biogas reactor microbial communites from Washington, USA - Biogas_R2_B C12 SIP DNA | ecosystem: Engineered > Bioreactor > Anaerobic > Unclassified | place: Washington, USA... | reverse complement strand
GACGCCTTCCTCGCGGCTGCGTTGGGGACCGAGATCACGATCACGTTCAATAAACGGCTCGGCGCAGGCTTCTTTGGCGGGGAGGGCTTCATCCTTCAGAGGCTGCGCGGTGATGGCATGGTGTTTCTGCACGCGGGCGGGACAGTCGTCGAGAGACGGCTGAACAACGATCGGCTCATGGTCGATACGGGCTGCATAGTGGCATTCGAGAGCCAGATCGACTACGACATCCAGCGAGCGGGGAATCTCAAGTCGATGCTGTTCGGCGGTGAGGGTCTATTCCTCGCCACCTTGCAGGGGAGCGGTCGGGTTTGGCTGCAGTCGCTGCCCTTCTCGAGATTGGCTGACCGAATAATCCAGTCGGCCCCGTCTGCCGGCGGGCAGTCACGCGACGAGGGATCGGCGATCCGCGGTCTGACCCGGCTGATGGGACAGTGACGCTGCGTATCCGGCATAGTGCAAGACCTCCAGAGGCCGCTCTGGAGGTCTTCTTGTTAGGGGTGCGAAAGTAGAGTATAATAGTGTCATTAAAATAGAGTAAATGGGCCATGCTGTGCAGACGAGGAGGTGATGGGACTATGCGGAAGGGATCGACGCGAACATTGCTGCTCATTGTGGCATTGTCCCTGTGGCTTGTGTCATGCGCGCCATCTGAGGGGAATTCGGTAACGGGTGCAGGCGGCTCTGTGGGGGCCGCTGAAGTCTCGGCTGCGAGCGGCGCGTCAGCGGCGCTGCCCGCGGAGGTCGACGTCCACAGGGTCGCTGAACTCAACGCTCAAGGCGAGATTGCCGTGATCGATGTGCGCGAAGACTGGGAATACGCGCAGGGCCACATCGAGGGGGCACAACTGATTCCATTGGGCGCACTGGCGAGCCGTGTCGATGAAGTTCCCACAGATCTACCGGTGGTGGTTGTGTGTCGCAGCGGAAACCGTAGCGCACAGGCTTATCGTCTGTTGCGTGATAGCGGTTTCGAGAACGTCTCGAACATGACCGGCGGTATGCTGGCCTGGGAAGCGGCGGGCCTCGATGTGGCGCGGTAGGGATACCGCATCGCCGTACGCGTTGGGTACGCAGTTGCACAGCCGTGGGGGAGATGATGAGCGTCATCTTCCCCACAATCATTGTCAACCCGTTGGCGCGGTGGCGGGCTCCATTGCCTCGTCGTGGTCAGGGAGGCGATCCTCCGCTTCACGAACGGCGGGAAACAGGTAGCTCGTGGCGCCTACCAGAGCGATCAGCAGTCCGCCGATGGCCATCTGAAGTCCCATACCTGCGCCCGGCCCAACGCCGAAGAGCTGGCCCAAGAACGAGTCACCCAGCGTGCCTGAGGTGAAGGCGGGTTCGAATACGTTGTCCGCAAGGGGACCCGCGGCAAGCCGACCTATCGGGCTCACCAGCCACGCGATGAGGCGCCTCGTAGCAAAAACGCGGCCCTGCACGTCGGGCGAGACCTTTGCCTGCCATATCGCCTGATTACTGGCGTTGATCAGCGGTGATAGTGCCATCGTGACGAAGCCGATCGTCAGCCACGGGCCCAAGGATCGCGCGATGCCCATCGCGGCGGTGCTCACTCCTATCATCAGCCATCCAAGCAGAACGCCGTGGACGCGGCGCTTGAAGCCACCCCAGGCGCCTATGATCAGTCCGCTGACGATGCCCCCGATTGCACTCGCGGTCTGAATGCTCCCGAAGACCAGTTCATTGCTGCTCGTGCGGGCCAAGATCATTGGATCGTGGATTGAAAAGGCCAACGAGTGGATGAAATTGGCAGTGAGAAAGACAAGCTGCAGGCCAAGCAGGCTGGGGCGCGCCAGAATGTAGCGCAATCCGTACATAGCCTGGTACCAGAACCCTCCTTGCGCCTCACGCCCGGCCACGGAGACTTCGGGCTGAGGGATGTGCACGAAAAGCAGCGAGCCAATGGCGAACCCCGCGCTTATCAGGTCGAGCGCCAGCAAGGCCACGAGACCAGGGGCGCCGCTGGCTCGCGTTGCTAGCTGGGGGAGGTTACGCGTTACCCATACGCCCAGTGGGCCCAGTAGCGCACCAGCGATCATCGGCGCGAAGACGGCGGAAGAATTGCCTGCCATATCAAGCATCGCGTTGGCCCGAGTGTAGTGCCTTTTCTCCAGCATCGTCGAGATCGCGGCCGAGTACGCGGGCCACTGAAATCCCGAGAACGTGCCTGTCAGAAAGGCCGTGATGTAGAGGTGCCACACCTGCAAGTTGCCACTCATGAACAGGATCAGGACAAGCAGGGTGTTGACGGCCGCCGCGAGGTCACTCAGCATCATCATCAGCTTACGGTTGGCCCGGTCGACCATCACGCCGACCAGGGGAGTGAACGCCACCATGGGAGCGAAGAAGAAAAAGCCGATCAGTGTCATCGGCGTGGCCTTGCCGCCGCTGGCGTCAAAGACCCACAACCGCAGGCCGAACTGGCTGACTGCACTACCCAGTAGGGAGAGGATCTGGCCGATCCAGATGATGGTGAAAGCTGTCATTCCTGTGGGACGATGAGCCTTGGTGTTCACCCGATTTCTCCGCGCGAGCCGGTTAAGGCATTGACACGACCAGGGTGTGGCCGCTCCTGCCAATGGTCCTATTGTAGGTCCGACCTTGATAACGTCAAGGTGTCGATTGGATATCCTTAAGGTTGAGTGGAGAAACATTTGGGTGCGGGGGCACGCCCGTCGAGCTGACAGTTGACCGGCAGACTCCACGGCCTACAATACGGTAGGTATCCGTGTGCAGCGGCCACCTGTTGGCCGGTGCATTGTCAATGAAAAGGAGGTGCCAAGATGGACGAGACCAAGAGTGATGCGTCACGCTCTTCAGCGGAGGCCTGGCAGGAAGTCGGCAAGCGACTAGAGGACTTGGGAAACAGTCTTGCCTCAGCGCTGCGTGGCGCTTGGGATGACGAAGCGAACCAACAGGCGCTACGGGAGATGGAGGCGGGTCTCAAGTCGGTGGCGAGGGCGGTTGCAGACACGGTGGATCAGACCGCTGCGTCTCCAGAAGGCCAGCGCCTTCGGGAAGACGCCGAGCGCGCTGCGGAATCGGCGCGCAGGGCAGGCGAGAAGGCGGCGGACGAGGCGCGACCGCAGATACTGGCTGCGCTGCAGACTCTTCGAGAAGGCCTGCAGGCAGCTATCGACCAACTTCGGAGCAAGCGCCCCGACGATCAAGGTGAGTAGCGCTGGGACGATGGAGCGGAAGCACACGGCGTTCACCAAGCGACTGCTGTCTACATCTCTGTGGAGGGTCAATGACAAAGCACCCGGAAAGGGATCTGTCGCCATATATAGAGCGCGGGATTGAGGACGCCAGGAGGCTCTGCGCTCAGCCAACGATTGCAGCGCAGGGGCTTGGCATCGAGGAGACGGCTCGCCTTGTCGAGGGGCTCCTGGTCGATATGGGCTTCGCGACGCAATGGTTGTGCCCCAGCGCGGGGTCGCCCGTCATCTATGGCGAGCTGCAGGGCACAGGTCCGTTCACGCTGTTGCTCTATAACCACTATGACGTGCAGCCCCCAGAGCCATTGGCGCTATGGGACTCGCCGCCGTTCGAGCCTACCGTGCGTAACGGAAAGCTCTATGCCCGTGGCATCTCAGATGACAAGGGCGAGATCGCGGCACGGCTTGCAGCGGTTCGGGCGCTCATCGCCGAGTACGGAACGCTGCCCCTCACCATCAAGTGGATCCTCGAGGGCGAGGAGGAGGTCGGTAGTCCGAACTTCGGCGAGATCGCCGAGCGCTACGGGGCGTTGTTTCAGGCCGACGGTTGCTTGTGGGAGGGTGCTGGCAGATCGCCTTCGGGACGGCCTGAGCTTTGCCTTGGCGTCAAGGGCCTTCTGTACGTTGAACTGCACGCCGACCTCCTGGCGCAGGATGCTCACTCGGGCCTCGCCCCAATCCTGCCGAGCGCAGCATGGCGATTGGTACACGCGTTGGCATCACTGAAGGACAAAGGCGGGTCGATCCTGATCCCCGGCTTTGGCGACGATGTGCGGCCCCCCTCTCTGGGACAGCTTGCGGCTTTGGAGGATGAGCCGGATACTTCCGAGTCGCTCCGAGACCTCTATGGCATCGATGCCTTTGTGGATGGTCTATCCGGCGTGGCGCTTCGCGAACGGGCCGCATTCGGCCCTACGTGCAATATCGCGGGAGTGTGGAGTGGGTATACCGGTGAAGGTGTTAAAACGGTCCTTCCCGCAGAAGCCAGCGCGAAGCTCGACTTTCGATTGGTGCCTGACCAGCGGCCAGCAAGGATTCTGGAATTGCTCCGGAACCATCTCGATGCTGGGGGCTTTGACGATGTGTCTGTGACACAGTTGGGTGCGGCCGGGCCGGTCGTCACGCCGCTCGATGCACCGTTTGTCCAGAAGGTCATGGCAATCACAGAGGCCCACTATGGCGTGCGGCCATCGGTCAGGCCCCTGAGTGGCGGGTCGCTGCCGCTGCTACAGGCACTGGAGGAGCATACCGGGGTGCCTGGGTTGTTCGCACCCGGGCACCCCGGCTACTGGAGAAGTGGCGCGCATGCTCCAAACGAGCACATCCGGCTGGATGACTTCGGCGATGCCGTCCGTTTCCTATCTGTGCTTTTCGCAGACTTAGGCTCGTCGCTGTAATCGCTCAGTCAACGGACGCCGGCGAGATGTTCAACGGATACCTCGCCGGCGCAGGGCTGCGACGCAGTCTGTTCTGAGAACGCGCTAGACCTCGACGAGAGCCCGCGCCTGCCTACGCAATTCGGCTATCTGTTCTTGCGTCCGGCGGATGCGAGCAAAGACGGCTTGCTTGGCCTGAATGCCGTCACTGAGCAGCGAGACGGCGGCCTTGCTCCGGCTCTCGGCAATGCCTGCGTCCACCAGTAGATCCAGATGCTCGCGCGTGTCTGCATCGACGCGGATGACCATCAGATTCGAGACGTCCTGGGCTGTGCTGACCAGGGCTTTGCCCAGCGTATCAAGTAATCGTACTGCATCGTCGACGACTGCACCAAAGGCCTCTGACAGGCCCGACTTCACCTGACTGTCTTTCTCAACCTCGCGTGCGGTTACCTCGCTCATTTCCTTTGTCTCCTATGGTATCCTGTGGCTGTTCACCGGCTCGCCGGTGATTAGGTGCGATGCTCGTCCCCACGGGTATGATGCCGCGGCACTTCGCCGCCGCATTACCCTCAGGGCACTCGGCTGCTGCTATTCCTCTTCGGTCGTAGGCGCCGCCAGCTTCACATCCGCTCGCAGTTGCTCTCTCAGCTCGGAGATTTGCCGGGTGATGGCGCTGATTTTCTCAAAGAGCGCTTCGTTGGCCCTGATCCCCTCATTGATCAGAAAAGCGGCGCTCTCAGAGCGGCTCTTTGTGATCTCGGCATCCACAAGCATGTCGAGGTGTGCCAGCGCTTCATCGTTGACGCGGACCATCACTACGTTGCCCCGTCCTTGCAGCGCCTCACCCAGGGTCTGGGCGAAGGATTCTGCCTGTTTGAGGGCGTCTTTGATATGGTAGGCCGGCTTGTCCTTCTTGGCCTCGGCTTGAGGCTTGGCCTCGGTGCCTTCACCAGCGTCTGCTGGAACCTGCACTTCGATCTCCACCACGTTCTCTTCTTCCATTACCATCCTCCAGTCCGTCTCAATGATGTGTAATGTACTTACACATTACGTGTAACATTGTAACACGATATCGGTGACGTGTCAATAGGGGAGGCGGATCCAGCTGGGAGGCCTGCACGGGCTCGATCCGCCCGAGAGGTCGGGAGCTACGGCTCGCCAATGGGGTGGCCTGCAGGGCCGAGCATCGCATGCCCACCGCGACGGCGGGGGCCCATGGTGACGGGGAGATCAGGTAATGCTGACCAGCTCGATTCCCTCACCAGTCCCCAGGTTCCTGGAGTAGGCCTTCGCTGTGGCGCTGTTCCAATGCTCGTGGACGCCCAGGCTGGCGGACGGCTGTCCTGTCAGGGTGGGGTCGTACGTGGTGCCGGAAGGGCACTGGGGGCTCAACGCGGCCTCGTGAAGGTAGTTCTCACACGTGGTATGGGGCGGCATGACATCGGGCAGGCGGTTGATGGTCGGTTCGCTGCGGACGAAGTCGAGACCAACGGAGTCAATCGCCACCCCGTCCTGTGAGAGGAACAGGCTAGAGGTCCAACGCCCATTGAACGGCGCTGACTCCCAAACACACTCCCCGGTAACGTCGGCGTTCTGGTCGTGTGGTACGTAGAAGCCGTCGAGCATGAAGAGCAACGTGTTCTCTCCAACCCGCGGGTGCGCCATCAGGTCCACTAGCGCGTTGTACGACCCCATCGGACGCTGCTTCCAGCTCCAATCGGGGACGCGCCAGGAGTAATCGTGGGCGGCCACGGTGCCGTGCAAGTTGGCGCCCTGCGGCGCCTGCAGCGTCGGTTGGCCATCCAGGTCGGCACAGATTGTGCCGAAGTGGTTCTTGGCACACAGAGTCACGCCGGCGAGATTGTGTCCGCGCAGAGACGCCAGGTTGATCAGGTAGTCTGCCTCGGTGACACACTTGGGCAGGTAGGTGGGATTGCCCTGGACGTCGAAAGACCAGTAAATCTCGGACTCGAGATCGCGGACGACCTGGTCTCGACCGCTACCGCCGGCAAAGTCGATGAAGCGCAACCCTTCCGTTTCAGGGCCCTGGAATCGGTTGTAGATCGCATCCGGGATGTAGCGTGTTGCATCGTAAAGGGCGATGGCAGCGGGCGGAACGCCCGCGTTTTCGATCAACTGGCGTACCAGGGCCTCAACCAGTTGCGGTGCCGAAAAGGCCCCTTGGCCGCTGTATGCGTGGACGGTGACCACATTTAGGTTGAGCTTGATGGCGATCTTCTGTCCGTGGGTGTAGCCTGCGCTGCCTCTACCGCGACTCGCGTTGAAATGCCGGAAGAGCGCATCCCACGCGGACGCGTCGTCGTTGGCGTCGGCCTGTGCCCTCAGGGCCTGTCTGAACATATCGGCAACGCCGGCTGGATTCAGGTTCTCGTCCGACCACCACGTGCCGGTAGTTCCGTTCCAGCGTGTGACCTCAGGGTTGTAAGCCCAGGTGACGCGCCCGGGTTTGAGGCCGCGGGCGGTTCCCAGAGGCGCGTTGGCAGGCGAGAAGGGGCCTGTAGCCTGCGTCGTCGTCTGCGGCAGCGGCGACGGCACGGGCGTTGTCGCCGGCGACTTGCGACACCTAGTTACCAGGAGCCCCGCTGCCAGCGCACCTGCACGCTGCAAGAAGGTCCGGCGTGAAAGGGTACCTATGGTTGGCCTCGTCTCAACGGGCTTGGACATACGGGCACCTCGATTGTGGTTTGGCTGCTTCGCTATTATAGTCGCGTTAGCCCGCAGGCAAGCCCTGCGCTTCGGCAGGGCCGATCCTGGGGCATATCACTCAGAGACTCTTTTTGAACCGATGGGGAGGAATGGATGAACGGTCAGGAGATGAGGGCTCGTCTTCACGAGGGAGGTAGGGTTTACGGCACGATGGTCTCTGCCAACTCCTCGTGGTGGCCCGGTGCCGTGAAGGGAACAGGGGTGGACTTCGTGTTCATCGACACCGAGCATATTGCCCAGGATCGCGTTGGCATCTCGTGGATGTGCCGCACCTACGCGGCCCTTGGCATCGCACCGGTGGTGCGTGTCCCGTGCCCTGATCCGTACCAGGCCTGCATGGTCTACGACGCCGGGGCCGCGGGCATCATTGCACCATACATCGAGACCCCCGAGCAGGTGAAACAGTTGGTGGGGGCGGCCCGCTACAGGCCCCTGAAGGGCGAGCGGCTGCAGCGCATTCTGCACCAGGAGGAGGTTGCTGAACCGGCGCTGGCTGCCTATCTCGAGGAGCGCAACGCGCGCCAGGTACTGATCGCGAACATTGAGAGCGTGCCGGCGCTGCACGCGCTCGACGACATCCTGGATGTCGAAGGTCTCGATGCCGTGCTTGTCGGCCCACATGACCTTACAACCAGCCTCGGCATTCCGGAGGACTATCGTCATCCCCGATACGTGGAAGCGGTCGACACCATCATCCAGAAGGCTCGCGCCAGGGGTGTCGGCGCCGGCATTCACGCGACTTATCCCCACGCGCTCGAGCACGAGATCCGATGGGCGGAGATGGGCATGAACCTTATCGTGCACTTGGCCGACATCATCGCATTCCGCAACACGATGCAGCGTGACCTTGACTTGCTCAAGGCGGCGCTCGGTGACACAGGCGGCCCCGGGGAGGCCAAGCCGATCAATGTCTAGTCTGGGATCCGCTGCGGGTCGATGGGGCAGGTACCGTATTCCCTGACTATCTCGCTTACGCGTTCGACGCGCTCGAACCTTGTTTCCGCCATCACGTTATCAGCTACGCCCAGGATGAATGCGTGCCCGGGCGCAACCGTGCGGAAGAGGTTGCGCATGTAGGCCTCGAAGGCAGAGTCGGTCACCGGGTCGCATAAGATGGCCGACGGGATGCCTCCCCAGATGATCACCTGATCGTCGAATGCCTGGCGAGCCTCTTCGAGCGTAACGGGGACCATAGGCGATGTGACGAAGCACTCCGCCATATCGAAACCAGATTCCTTGATGAGCTCCAGGAGGCTACTGGTGTCCGCATCTGCGTGACAAACGAGTGTCTTGCCGCGCGCGTGCAATTGGTCAGCAAAGGGCTGGAAGTAGGGGAGCAAGTAGGTTCTGAAGAGCCACGGCGGTGTGAACTGAGTGTCGAAGTGTTCGCCGTGTAGAACCAGTCGCGCTGGTGAGTCGACCACGACGCGCTGCACCTCGAGTGCATGGGCTCGCAAGACCTCGTAGAGGTGCAAGACCCGCTCTTTTTCGTCGTGAAGGTGGAAGTAGGCCTGGTTGTAGCCAATCAGGTCCTGTATGATACGATACATAGGATCAGGGCCAATGGCAACCAGCGGAAGACCTCGATCGCCAATCTCTGCCTCGTAGGCCAGGTAGGCATCATAGGCCGGCAAGACGTCAGTGTGCTCGATGATGTACTCGACAACCGGGTAGTCTTCCGTTCGCTCGATCATGTGCTTGACCATCAGGCCGGCTGAGATCCCGCCATCCGCGAGGGTAGCTGAGGCCTGGCTGACCGTTGATACGCTGCCGACAGGCGTGCTGTAGGTGTTCATCGTGCGATTCCCCAGCGGCTCGGTGCGCACCTCCACATTCCTGAGGCGCGTGCGGTGCACGCGTCCTTCCCTCGCAGGCGCCCCCATGCCTAGTGCCCGCTCGATCTCGCTCAACGAGCAGTCCCTGTAGCGTTCGGGGAGATCGCCGCGGCGACGGTGCGCGTCGTACCAAATCTGGAGCCGGGGAATCCAGGGGATGCGATCCGGCAGGTTTCCGTCCAAGAGCGCCAGAATGCGCTCGCGATCTGTCATCGATCCGTCCATAGTGCCTCCTGTGGCAGCGTAGCGTGATCATACCCAGCGCCAGGCTGATTCTGGCAAGGCCCGCACGTTTGTCAAGCCGCCCAGACGTGGCTCTGTCCGGACGCTGAGCGTGGTTGCCAGGTGTCGAGTCTTTTGACAGGCGCCGCACCTGCCCCTAGAATGCTGGTGTTAGCGACTTAGCAGAAAGGAGCGCAGCATGGCACGAGCAGCCTTCTACGAGCGTAACGCGCAGATCCGTGTTGGTGAGGTCGAGGCGCTGCCGCCAGGCCCCGGCGAGGTTCAGGTCAAGATTGCCTACGCCGGTATCTGTGGCACCGACTTGCACATCTACCACGGGAAAATGGACTGGCGTGTAGCCGAGTCCCAGATCATGGGCCACGAGATCTCCGGCGTGGTCTCTGCCGTGGGGGAGGGAGTCACGGGTATCGAGGTAGGGCAGCCCGCAACCGTGATGCCGCTTGATCCTTGCGGCGAGTGTCCTGCCTGCCGGGCTGGGCACAGCCACATTTGCCAGCGGCTCAAGTTCATGGGGATCGACACACAGGGAGGATTCCAGAGCTACTGGACTGTCCCGGCCCATACTGTGCTGCCGTTGCCGGCGACGCTTTCGATGAAGCGCGCTGCCCTGATCGAGCCCCTGGCTGTAGCCTGTCATGACGTTCGGCTGGCGGGCACCAAGGCTGGCGAGTTCGTTGTGGTTCTCGGCGGGGGCCCAATTGGCGCGCTGGTCGGTCTGGTGGCACAGCAGGAAGGTGCGACGGTCGTTGTTTCCGAGATCAACCCGCGGCGTGTCGCCATCGCGCGCAGCTTGGGGCTGGACGCGGTCGATCCGCGCGAGGTGGATCTGCCAGCACTGGTAGAGGAGCGCACCGGGGACGCCGGTGCCGACGTGGTTTTCGAGGTGACTGGATCGGCAGCCGGCGCTGCGATGATGACGAAGCTGCCCCGTACACGGGGGCGGATGGTCATCGTGGGCATCCATGGTGATCCGCCTCCCGTGGATCTATTCCGGGTGTTCTGGCGCGAACTACAGCTCCGTGGCGCGCGAGTCTACGAACGCGAGGACTTTCAGAGAGCGATCGAGGTTGCCGCAGCAGGCGCATTGCCCCTGGATCAGCTCATCTCCAGGACGTACCCGCTGGAGCAGCTGGAGACCGGGCTGAAGCAGTTAACGGAAGGCGGAGACGTGATGAAGGTGTTGATCGCTCTGTCGTAGTGAACAGTGGGTCCAGCAGACCCTGGACCTGCGTGCAAGGAAAGGGGCCTCACGGTATGAGCATACTGGATCAGTTCCGGCTCGATGGCAAGGTGGCACTTGTTACAGGGTGCCGGCGCGGCATTGGTAAGGCGATGGCGATCGGCTTGGCAGAGGCCGGCGCCGACATTATCGGGATGAGCAAGTCGCTTCCGCTCTCTGGAAGCGACGTTGAGGCCGAGGTAACGGCGCTTGGCCAGCGTTTCACGGCGTTTCAGTGTGATCTCGCCGATCGCGAAGCAGTGTACGCGTTCGTCGTCGCGGTGAAGGACCGCTTCCCGGTGGTCGACATCCTGGTGAACAATGCCGGCACGATTCTGCGCCGGCCCTCGGTCGAGCATCCTGATGAGTACTGGGATGAGATCCTGGAGACCAACCTCACATCGCAGTTCATTCTGGCCCGGGAGTTCGGTAGGGACATGGTCGCCCGCGGGAGGGGCAAGATCATCTTCACCGCGTCGCTGCTGACCTTCCAGGGTGGCATCACCGTACCCAGCTATGCCGCGAGCAAGGCCGGCATCGGGCAACTCACGAAGGCGCTAGCCAATGAATGGGGATCCAAAGGCGTCAACGTCAATGCTGTAGCGCCAGGCTATATCGCGACCGATAACACGCAGGCCTTGCGCGAGGATCCGACGCGCAGCCGCCAGATTCTCGAGCGCATTCCTGCAGGTCGATGGGGTGAGGCGGACGATCTCAAGGGCGTGGTGGTCTTCCTGGCCTCAGACGCTTCCAACTACGTGCACGGCAGCATCGTATTGGTCGACGGAGGCTGGATGGGCAGATAGCTCCAGAACCTGAGGGCCACCCACTGACCCGGTTTGCTCGCGCGAGCGCCCGAGTGGCCTGCTATGGCGTGGGGGTGGCTGCCTTGGGTGACTGGGGCATCGAGACAAGCATCATCACGTTGGCGAGCTGGACCCGAGCCATACCTTCCAGTTGTGTCTCACCCGAGGCACGCGCGAGATCCGCTGCTTGCTCGAAGTACTCAACTGCCTCAAAGTAGTTGCCCAACGAGGCCTCGGCATTACCCAGGAGATAGTGAGCCGTGGCGGAGTCGGGATCCAGTGCGATGATTGCCAGGGCGTCTTCGCGCGCCGCGTCGGGGCGGCTGGCACGCATGTTAGCCTCTGCGCGGGTGGTCAGAAAGGTTAGCCGGTCGCCGAGGAGTGCCTCGGCGCTGGCATAGGTGGCTTCCGCACTGGCATCCTGTCCCAGGAGCTCCTGGATTATGCCTTTCAGGACGAGCAGCTCAGCGTTGTCGGGTGCGACCTCGAGCGCCTGTTCGACTTCGACTAAAGCTGTGGCGGCATCGCCTTCCGAGAGCGCTTGTTCGGCGGCTTGCTCGTACCTGAGTCGCTGCCGAGTTGCCTCATCGGGAGCCAGAAAGATCGCGTAAAGGATCGCGATGACGGCGAAGGCCCCGGCTGCAATGGCGACGCTCCGGAGAGTGCGGCGCCGGCTTTCGCGTCGCTGCTGTTCTAGGTAGTCGTCGACAAACCACCACCAGGATTCCGCAGGAGGGGCGTGCTCTTCTCTGAGGCGTTGGAGGGCCTCGGCGCCTCCCACGCGCTTCAGAAAGACTTTGCCTTTCCTCTTGAACTGCTCGGTGATTGTCTGCAACCGTCCGCGTTCCCCCGCGAGGTCGACCTCCTGATGCGCCAACTCTGCCTGAAGCGCGTCGGCTTGGTCAAGCAGAAGCAGGATAGTCGTTGGCTCATCGGCTTGTGCGAAGCCCATTTTGCCGATCTCTGCCTCTAGCTGGCTCAGGATCTGGCGCAACGACTCGGCCGGGGTCTGAGCGCCTCGAATGTGTGATGCGACTGATGTTCTCAGGTTCTCCATGGCTCCTGTATCCCCAACGCCATTGGCGCCTACTGGGGCTCAATGTGCCTGTCATTATAGCGCAACGTCGCACAAGTCAATCGTCGCACATACGCGTTTGCTGGAGGGGCGGTTCTCGGCTAGAATGCATTCGACGGTCAACGTGGGGGAAATCGTAGAGCCAAGCTGCTGTTGCCAGGAGGGGTCGATGAAATCCATAGCCGTGCTCACTAGTGGGGGGGATGGACCGGGACTGAACGCTGGAATCCGGGCGGTGACGCGCGAGGCTATCAAGCGCGGGGTGGAGGTCTTCGGGGTCCGGTGGGGCTATAGGGGGCTCGTCAACGGTGAGATCAGCGTGCTGAACAGCCGTGATGTCGGCGGCATCATGGGGCGCGGCGGCACTTTTCTCGGCACTGCTCGTTGCCCCGAGTTCAAGGACATCAAGGTGCGGCGGACAGCGATCCGTAGCATGAACCAACGGGGTATCGAAGGACTTGTGGTGATCGGCGGAAATGGCTCGCTGACGGGCGCGCTGGAGCTGCACAAGATGGGTTTCCCGGCCTATGGAATCCCGGCCTCGATCGACAACGATGTCAGCGGGACCGACATGTCAGTCGGTGTGGACACGACACTCAACACGATCCTCGATGCGATTGACCGCATCAAGGATACCGCGTCGTCCCACCAGCGTGCGTTCCTCATTGAGGTTATGGGGCGGGGCTCCGGCTACCTGGCGTTGGCGAGCGGGCTGGCAGGAGGCGCCGAGCTCATCCTTGTACCCGAGCGTGAAGGCCCGTCACTGGAGCAGATCGCCGAGGTCGTGGTGGATTCCTACATACGGGGCAAGCACCACTGCATCATGGTCATCGCCGAGGGCTGGAAGCCAGGCACGCGAGCAGTAGCGGACTATTTGAGCAGCCGAAGAGATGACCTGGGATTCGACGTGCGTGTGACGGTCCTGGGGCACGTCCAGCGTGGCGGGCGGCCCTCCGCGTTCGACCGTTTGCTCGCGACGCGTATGGGGGCGTATGCGACAGACCGGCTATTAGCGGGAGAGACGGGGAAGATGGTCGCGTTGCGCGGCAGTAAGCTCGAGTCGTACCCCCTGGAGGATGCGGTAGCTCAACTCCGCCCCCTGGATCTGCGGCTCTTGGAGCTGTCTGATGTCATGGACTGAGCCGCCGATCTCCTAGAGTGCCACATAGACGGGCGGCATTTCACTTTTGACGTCCAAGCAGCGAATCCGCCAGGGTGCGCAAGGCGGCGTGGGGGGCGCCTCTGCCACCGCTTGCCGCCAGGGCAGCCAATGCCCGGGTGTGGAAGCTACGTGCTTGAGCCTCTACGTACGTTCGACTCCCGGCTTCTTCGATCATCGCCAACACCTCTGTCACGGTGCTCTCCAGGAGGTGCTCAGGACACCGCAGGAATTCGCGTAGGTGCTTGTCTGCTCGCATACCGTGGACGATCGGCAACGTCTTCTTGCGTTTGAGCAGGTCGGACCCCACCGGTTTGCCGGTGGTTGCGGGGTCTCCCCAAAGGCCCAGAAGATCATCCTGCATTTGGAAGGCCATACCCAGGGCTTCACCAAACTCTCTGAGAGCGAGGCTGGCCTCAGAAGAAGCACCGGCCACGATTGCGCCGAGTTCGGTAGCCAGGCCAGTGAGCGCAGCAGTCTTGCCGGACACCATGGCCAAGTAGGTGCCCTCTGGAATCTCGGCGACACTTTCAAAGCTGATGTCGTAGCATTGGCCCTCCGTGATGCGAACCACGGCTGACGTATAGCGTGCTACAGCGTGCGTGATCCGTTCTACATCGACCCCCCGATCCCTCAGGCTCAGCAGCGCCTGGTAGGAGAGCGCAAAGAGTGCATCTCCTGCATTGATCGCCTGGGGAATGCCCCAAAGCGACCAGAGTGTTGGGCGACCGCGCCGAACCGCATCGCGGTCCTCGATGTCATCGTGGATGAGCGTGAAATTGTGCAGCAACTCCACGGATGCCGCTGCGGGAAGCGCTTGTTGCCAGTTGCCTCCCTGGGCTTCGGCTGCGAGCAACAAGAGCATCGGGCGGACGCGCTTGCCGTGGTCGACGATGGTCGGAGCGAAGGTGGCGTCGACCCAGCCGAGGTGGTAGCGCAGCATGTTGTAGAGGAGCTGTGGGCCGCCGGTCTCAGAACTCACGTGACGGCGCATCTCCTGCTCGAGGGCCGCAAGATAGCGGACTTGTGGGTCGAGGACGGGCTGCGGCATCAGGAGATCGCGTCCATCAATGCCGCGTCACGCAGGGCGCGCACGGTGGGCGAGGCGGTCACAAACATGGTCAGCCGCAGCTGACGATGCAGCGTTTCGATCCGCCGCTGCAGTGCCTCTGGCGACTGGGCCGCAGCGCGCAACAGCACGCCCGCCAGGGTGGCGGCATTGGCACCAAGGGCGAGGCACTTTCCGATGTCGATCCCGGTCGCTAGTCCCCCGCTGGCAATCACGGGGATGGTCGCGTCTACATCACGCACCGTCTTGATGGCCTCAGCGGTTGGGATTCCCCAGTTGCGAAAACTGGCGGCGACCTCGCGTGCGTAGGGATCTTCCTGGCGGTGCAGTTCTACCTGACTCCACGAGGTGCCTCCGGCCCCGGCGACATCCAGTGCCGCAACACCGGCATCGATCAGCATCCTGGCGGTCCGAACAGATAGGCCCCAGCCCACCTCCTTGACGACCACCGGGACGGTCAGTCCGCGACAGACGGCCTCGATCTTGCCGAGCAGACCACCGAAGCGCGTATCCCCCTCCGGCTGTAACGCCTCCTGTAGAGGGTTCAGATGGAGATACAGCCCATCGGCTTCCGTCATCTCCACTAGTCGCCGGCAGGCATCGACTCCATAGCCGTAGTTCAGCTGCACCGCCCCGAAATTGGCCATCAACAAGATATCGGGAGCGACCTGGCGCACTTGGAACGTCTCTGCTGTTTCCGGATGTTCGAGTATGACGCGACCTGACCCCAACCCCATACCGATGCCGGCATGCTGGGCGGCCTCTGCCAATGTGCGGTTGATCGCGCCGGCCTGGGTTGAGCCCCCAGTCATCGACGCAATCAGCAGCGGAAATGAGAGGCGGTGGCCAAACAGGACTGTGGAGGTATCGATCTTCTCCAGATCTAGCTCGGGAAGCGCTTGATGGACGAAGCGAACGCGTTCCAGGCCGT
>Ga0123333_10003325_pt1 | contig 15682 bp, 17 predicted proteins | sample BioC12SIPDNA_3_FD_89957 | JGI IMG/M metagenome (GOLD analysis project Ga0123333, IMG submission 89957) | Anaerobic biogas reactor microbial communites from Washington, USA - Biogas_R2_B C12 SIP DNA | ecosystem: Engineered > Bioreactor > Anaerobic > Unclassified | place: Washington, USA... | reverse complement strand
CCCCCTCACCCTCACCGGCGCGATGCCAGCCCTAGCACAAGCGCAACCACCGCCAGCACGCCCACCACAATCAGCACAACGCCAAGGTCCCCGCTGCCGACCGCCGTGCCGGGAATGGCCTGCCGGTCCGGCTCGACCAGGAAAGCGGCGGCCAACGCGAAGACGACCAATGCCACAGCAACTGCCCAGACCGGGCGGCGGGCATACCCCCGCAACGCGCCGCGCAGCCGCCCCAGCACTTGGGTCCAGGTTGTCCCGTGGACCTCCCTCCAGGCAGCGTCGACCCGCTCCTTGATCAAGCGCCTGAGACGCGGCGAGACGCCCTCAGCGCGGCTGGCAGCCGCACGCGTCGCCAGCACGTGCACCGTCTTGGCCTGCTCCGCCGGCACCGCAACCGTGGGCTCGCGCCCCTCCAACACCGCGTCCGTGTAGGCCGCCAGCGCCTCCGCGTCGGCTGCCTGGCTCTCAGCCGCCTCAGCCCGGCGCTGTGCCTTCTCATCGGATGCGGTTTTTCCGTTTCCGTCCATTCATTCACTCTCTACTGAGTCACCCTTCGATGACTTGCCCCTCCCACACTATGCCCCCACGACCGAGTCGGGCTGTTCCACCCCCAACGCCTCGGCCAGGGCCTGAATCGCCCGTCGGTAGCGCGACTTGGCCGCCTCCAGCGAGACTCCCAGCGACTCGGCCACACCCTTGAAAGGCAGACCCTCGGCGAAACGCAACAGAATCACTTCCTGATACTCCGCCTTGAGCTGTTGCAGCGCCATGAGCGCCACCGTCTGGTCGCGCCACGCCTCGGAGCCCGCGGACGGACTGTGGATCGCCGGGTCCAGCTCGACCGTCTGCGGCGACCGCTGCTCACTGCGGTAATAGTCGGCGACCTTGTGGCGGATGATCGCCGCGACCCATGTCCGAAACTGCGCGTCCTCCCGGTAGCTCTTGATGGAGCGCACCACGGCGACGAAGACCTCCTGCGCCACATCTTCCACCGCCGACACCGGCAGCAGCACCCGCAGGCGCCGGCAGACGATCGGAAGATAGCGATCGCAGAGGATATCGAACGCCGCACGATCGCCATTCTTGGCTCGCGCCGCCAACGTCTCATCACAAAGTTCGGTCAGCTCTGACATAGATATGGTCGCTCACATGGGTAGGAAAGCGTCGCCGGGCCTATTGTATATGAGTCTTGGCGATTGCATATCGTGAGCGAGTCGTCAGCAATCGGCGACCAGTCCGGCAGGAAGCCAAGAGCCTCGAGCATGCAGCATGGGCGGGTACGGCTGCCCTCCAGGTGCTGCCTGCTGCTCGCTTCGCTGATTGCGGACCGCTGTCACCTCCGGCACCGGTTGACCTTCGCGAAAGCATGGGGCACAATCACGCGGGGGCATGGCATATGGACCCAAGGAGCAGAGGGATGCACGTTGCTTTTCTCAACCCGCAGGGCAATTTCGACCCTCAGGATAGCTACTGGACGGAGCACCCGGACTTCGGCGGGCAGCTCGTCTACGTCAAACACGTCGCGCTGGCCATGGCCGAGCTCGGCCACAACGTGGATATCCTCACCCGCCAGATCGTCGATCCGGACTGGCCCGAGTTCTCCGGAGCCCGAGATGCCTATCCCGGCGTCGCCAACGTGCGCATCCTGCGATTCCCCGCCGGGCCACACGGCTTTATGCGCAAGGAACACCTGTGGCCCCACCTGGTCCACGATTGGGTGAGTAGGGTACTGGCTTTCTACGAGGAGGAAGGCGCCCTGCCCGACGCCTTCACAGCCCATTACGGAGATGGCGGCCTATGTGGCGTGTTGATCGAGGACCGCACCGGCGTGCCCTTCACCTTCACGGCGCACTCATTGGGCGCGCAGAAAATGGACAAGCTCAACGTCACGCCCAGCACGCTTGCGGCGAGGGATGTGGAGTTCCACTTCGCCCGCCGGCTTGTGGCCGAGCGTCTGAGCATGAACCGCTCTGCCGTCAACGTAACCAGCACCCGCCAGGAGCGGCTCGAGCAGTACGCGCACCCTGCCTACCGGGGCGCTGTGGACGTCGACGACGACCGGCGCTTTGCCGTGATCCCGCCCGGGGTCAACCTCCGGATCTTCGGAGTCGACGTCAGGAGCCCCGATGAGACCACGACTCAAGCCCACGTGCGCGCGATGCTCGCGCGCGACCTGGCCGAGGACCGGCGCGCCCTGCCAGCCGTGATCGCGTCGAGCCGGCTGGACCCCAAGAAGAACATCATCGCGCTGGTGCGCGCCTTCGCACAGAGCTCCGAGTTGCAGCAACGCGCCAACCTCGTCCTGTTTACCGGCGCGCTCAACGATCCGCTGCGCGAGGATGCGGGGACCGATACAACGGAGCACCGTGTCATGGAAGAGATCCGTGAGGTGGTGGAGGCGTCTGCGCTCACAGGCAAGATCAGCGCCTTTGCGGTGCGGGGGCAGCCTGCGTTAGCTGCCGCCTACCGCTACCTGGCACAACGCAGATCGGTCTTTGCCCTCACCGCGCTCTATGAGCCCTTTGGGTTGGCCCCGCTGGAAGCTGCGGCCGCAGGACTGCCCCTGGTGGTGACCCAGAACGGCGGGCCCAGCGAGAGCCTGCACGACGGTGGGATAGAGTACGGTGTCCTGGTCGATCCGGAGGACACCCACGCGATTGCTCAGGGCCTGCTGCGCCTGCTGCGCGACCATGGGACCTGGGAAGCGTTTGCCCGGCGCGGGCGACAGCGCGTGCTGGATCGCTACACGTGGGAGCGCACCGCAAGTGGCTACCTCAGGGAGATCGAGGCCATGGTCGCCGATCCCGGAGGTCGCCGGTCCGGCACGCTTCTGCCCATCCATCCCTATTTCCGCGATCCCACGCCGGAAAACGACGTAACGCTCGACGAGCTCCGGGCGATCTACTTCGGGGGGCCAACGTAAGCAGCGGACGGGGTGCCGCCGCCCCTGCGCCAACGCACAACGCTCTCAGGCGAGACGGGCCAGCAGTGGAGGTAGAAGCGCCTCCCAGTCATACGCCTGCGCAAAACCATGCCCTCGCGCACCCAAGGCGGCCCGCGCCTCCAGGTCACTGGCCAGCGCGATGCATGCATCGGCAAACGCCGGGGGCGTATCGGCCAAGACCATCGCGCGCTCGGGTTCCACGAACCCCTCCGCTGCCAGCCGCGTCGCGACGACAGCCTTGCCCATCGCCGTCGACTCCAGGAGCTTCAGACGCGTCCCGCCGCCCACCAGCAGTGGGACGACGCAGACTGCCGCGCCTCGAATGAAGGGACGCGTGTCGGGCACGCCGCCGGTAATCACGATGCCCGGCAGCTCGCGGAGCCGCGCGAGCCGCTTATGAGGCCGGCGGCCCACGATGTAGAAATGGGCCTGCGGCAGTGCAGCCCGGACCCGTGGCCATACCGTGTCGGCAAACCACAAGACGCCATCCACGTTGGGCCGGAAATCCATCGTGCCGGTGAAGACGAACGCCGGCTGGGTCAGATCCTCCGCAGCCTCGAAATCGCGGTAAGCCGCCACATCGATGCCGTTCGGCAGCACCAGCGGCTCAACGGACGGCACGATGGCCCTCAACGCCCCCGCATCGGCCTCCGAGACGGCGACCACGACGTCGGCGCGCCGGCAGACAGCGGCCTCATACCTGCGCAGCCGGCGCCACTGAATCGATGAGTAGGCGGCTCCGATCCAGCGCAATGGATGGCGCCAATCGGCCCGGGCGGCCCGGCGCTGCAAGAGATACTCACAGTTGTGGTCGTCGAAGATCACGCGGGGTGCCCCCGCACCTTGCGGCACCAGGTCCAGGTAGGGCGCCATCTCCAGACCCTCTACCAGCACCCAGTCAAAGCCCCTCGACCCGTCGCCCAACCAACCACGAAGCTGCTCGGCAAATGGCGCGCTCACCAGGCGGCGGGCCAGGTCGGGTTCGGGCTGGGTCACGAGGTCGCGTAGGCGCTCGGCGGTGCTACGCGTAGGCTGTGCGACGATGCCGGCACGCGCCACACTGTGCTCCAATATGGGCTCGGGCGTCTTGGATTGGTCCGGCGAGGCAAACGTCAGGAGCGAAAGATCGTGATGCGCCGCCAAGCCCCCCAAAAGGCCCCAGTTTCGCAGCGCCGTGCCCTGCCGCGGCGGGTAAGGCACCTGCGGCGTCAACATCAAGATCGAGGCCATAGCCCCGCCCTACGTCATCCGCAGCCGGGCGATGGCGCTGCCGACCGCCAACACGATGTGCAGGCCCCAGGTGAGGACGCCTGAAAGGCCGAACAGGCCGCCTCGGCTCGCCACCAGCAGCGGCAGCAGGCTCATGCCCAGCGCGGGCAGGGCTCCCACCACGATGCCGGCACCGACGATCCACCACAGATGCTGGCCAAAGCGCCGCCCCACCAGCCGCCAGACGATCTCGGAGATCAGTGTGCCCGCAAGCGGCGACAGGAAGATCAGGAACCACCAACTCCCCAGCATCGGCAACACGCTGGCGATACCCCCCAGGATCACAGACACCACGCCCGCGAGCACATAGTCCGTCGTACGCGCTTGCTCGAACCGCTGCCTGTGCCCCTTCTGGCAATCCGGACAGATGTACCCTACCGGCGTTCGGCGCGCGCACTTGCCGCAGATTGGCGTGCCGCACTGGTAACAACGCAACGTCGTCTCGGTCTTGGGATGCCAGTGGCAGAAGAGGATATCGTCAGTCTGTTCCGTCATACGGGCCTCCGTTGCGGGGTGTCAGGCGTTGAACCAGGGTTTCGTAGAAGTCATTGCGGCGCCGGAGGCGCAGAAAGCGTGCTCGGAGCGCGCTGCGTTCGATGCGCACCACGTCTCCGTGCAAGAGCTCACCCTCCAGCCGACCATCGACGGAGAGCATCCCGGGGATCTCGGTCTCGATCTCGACCTCCACCACGGCCTCGGCGTTGAGCACGAGGGGGCGTTCGAGGCTCAGATGCGGTGCGGCAGGGACCAAGACAATGTTATCCAACCAGGGAGGGAGGATCGGCCCTCCCACCGCGTATGCGTACGCCGTAGAGCCGGTCGGCGTCGCCAGGATCAGGGCATCCGCCACATAGCGCGCCATCCAGGCCCCATCGACCGACGTGTGCAACCGAACGGTGCGGGCAAGCGCCCCCCGGCTCACAACCGCGTCGTTAAGAGCGTGCTCGCGTGCGATAGCCTCGCCGCCGCGGACCAGCGTCACGCACAGCATCATGCGATTCTCGATCTCGGCCTCGCCAGCAAGAACTCGCGCCAAGGTCGGCTCCCACGATTCCGGCAGGGCCTCTGTCAAGAAGCCAACGCGGCCCAGATTGATGCCCAGGATGGGGGTACCTGCCGGCGCCGCCTTCTGGGCCACCCGCAGAATCGAGCCGTCCCCGCCTAACGTGATCAGCAGGTCGGCCGGCTCCGAGACCGCGGGATGGTCCGGCGTGGCGCAGTACCATGTCTGGATGCCGCGCGCCTGCAGCCACGCCACGATCTCGCGCATCAGTGGCAGAGATCGCTCGACCCGCACGTTATAGACCAGACCGATGCGTTGTATGGGCTGCTGTTCAGATGCCATGGACTCGCAACCGATCGGAGTGGAAGACCGCCCTATGGGAGCAAATGGTGCATACGGACACGACTCTGTGAGCCCCTCTCGTTCCCAGACGGCGCGAACCTAGTGGCCCAGTCGCTCGCGGAGCGCCTCAACCACCCGCCCAATCGCCACCGGGGTCTGTTCGCCGGACCCCATATCCCTGAGTGTGATCTCGCCGCGGTTCAGCTCATCCTCGCCCACGATCAGCGTGAGCTTGGCGCCCCGTTTGTCGGCGTGGCGGAGCTGTGCACGCAAGCTGCCGCCCATCGAGATCTGGGCAGCGAGGCCTGCTTCGCGCAACACAACGAGGAGCTTCACCGCATAGAGCCGGCTGGCATCTCCCAGATGAACGACGTAGATGGGCGGCGACGGCAACGCCGGTACCTGGACGCCCTGCGCCTTCATCACCAGCACGATACGCTCCATACCGGAGGCGAAGCCCACTGCCGGTGTCGAAGGCCCGCCGAGAAGCTCCGCCAGCCCATCATAGCGCCCCCCGCCACAGACGGCGGACTGAGCCCCAATCCCCTCCGCCCAGACCTCGAAAACCGTCTTGGTGTAGTAGTCCAAACCGCGGACAAGACGGTGGTTGAGCGTGTAGGGCTTATCCAAACCATCCAGGTAGGCCCGCAGCTCGGCGAAGTGTTGGGCACACTCCTCGCACAGCATATCCGTGATCTTGGGCGCCGACGCTATCACCGGCTGGCACTGCGGCTGTTTGCAGTCCAGCACACGCAGGGGGTTCTGGGTGATACGGCGCCGGCAATCATCGCAGATGGCCTCACCGTGCGCGCGGTAGTGTGCTTGTAGCGCTTCGATGTAGGCCGGACGGCACCGGGGACACCCGGTCGAGTTGAGCTGAAAAGCCAGATTCTGAAAGCCCAGCGACTCGAAGATATCCCACGCGAGCAGCATCACCTCGAGGTCGGCAAGTGGGCCCGCGATTCCGAGGATTTCGGCGTTGAACTGGTGGAACTGGCGGTAACGACCGGCTTGCGGCTCCTCATAGCGAAACGCCGGTCCGGTGGAGTAGAGCTTGACCGGCTTGGGCAGCACTTGCATACCGTTCTCGATGTATGCACGGACTACGCCCGCGGTGAACTCGGGGCGCAACGCTATGTCGCGATCCCCCTTGTCCTTGAAGGTATACATCTCCTTGTCGACGATGTCGGTGCCCTCGCCCACGCCCCGCGCAAACAGCTCCGTCGATTCGAACATAGGCGTGTCAATGCGCTCGAACCCGTGGGCCCTTGCAGCGTCAGCGACCGTAGAAAGAAGATGTTCCCAAAACGATTGGTCTTCTGGCAGAATGTCCTGTGTGCCCTTGGGGCGAGAGTACTGCGGCATAGGCGGTTACCTCATCGTCGAGAAGTTTTGGAATCGCGACAGCGTCGTGCTCCGATCAAGGCTGTTGGCATCGCAGCCATACCCCATAGGGTGCTGCTATCCGAACAGCATTATAGGGCATCGGGGGCCGAAGACAAGATCGAAGCCGGCTCGACGCCGTGAAGCCTTGGAGAGCCGGAAATTGGTCTGGACAGAACGTAAGTTTATGATACTATCCACTGGATTGAGGGACCGTCATTGCGCGATTTTGCTTTATCCTTTTATATGCAACGGAATGCATCTATAGCCCGCAAGCAGATGCACGCTTGCCGGCTCCCCCTGTCATGGACGTGCGCTGGCGTCTCAGCGGAATGCCCCGCACCGCCCGATCACCCGTACGGCTATCACGCCTGAGTACGGCGATCACAGGGTATTCATCTACTATGAGCGCATCACTCGACGGGTGGAGGTAAACGGAAATGACACTGGATGAGATCCTGCAGGCGACAGAGGCGCAGATGCTGGTCGAACCGCCCTACAACATCGATCTGGAGTCCGCCTGCGCGTCCGACCTGATGAGCGATGTGCTGATCTTTACCAAACCCAATATGCTGTTGATTACGGGGCTAACCAATCCCCAGGCCATTCGCACTGCGGATATGGCCGAGGCTCCCGCGGTGATCTTCGTACGCGGAAAATACCCGCCTCCTGAAACGCTGGAGCTGGCTGAGGAAATGGGGATTGGCGTGCTGATGTCAGCCTATACGATGTTCGAGACGGCCGGGCTGCTCTACCAGGCGGGCCTGAAGGGCATCGGCAAACTGCCGATTATGCGACAGCAACGGTAACGGAACGCAGTCGACTGCCAATCTGGAATGTGACGTCGACAAAGATGAAGCGTCAAATCGCGCTCCTGGGGTTGATGGGGAGGGGCGGCGCGCTATCCAAGATTCACGAGCTCATTCGTGAATTGCCGGTCTCGCGCGTGATGACTACAGCGCTCCTCACCCTGCCTCCAGACGCGACAATGATGCAACTCAAGGAGCTCCTGCGCGAACATCACATCTCCGGTGTCCCGGTTGTTGGGGGCGGCAGGCTGGTGGGCGTCGTCAGCATTGAAGATCTGATTCACGCCTTGGAAGTACAGCGCCTGGATGCACCGATCCGTGAGTTTATGACGAGTGAGGGGCTCGTGACCGCCCACGCACAGGAACCGGTGATGGAAGCCCTGCGCCGCTTCGAGCAGATGGGGATTGGGCGAATGCCGGTTCTCGACGCCAGACAGAAACTGGTGGGAATCATCACCCGGGGAGACATCACACTGGCTCTTTTGCGCGCCCTTCAGGAGCTCTACACTGAGGCCGAGACCATCCAGGATCGTCCTCAGCATTTCTTCGATGCACTTGAATCCGAAAACACCAGTCTACAACTGCGTTACAGGATCGAGAAAGGCGATTTCGCGCTGGGCGGCGATGCGTCAGGGAAAATCAAGCGCGCATTGCTGCGTATTGGCGCCTCGCCCCAACTGGCGCGCCGGGTAGCCATCGCCACCTACGAAGCCGAGATGAACCTGATCATCCATTCCGATGACGGCGGCCTGGTCCTGGCCGACATTCAGCCTACCACGATCACAGTGGTGGCGCAGGATTCCGGGCCGGGCATTGCAGACGTGGAGTTGGCCAAGCAACCCGGCTACTCGACCGCAACCCCGGAGGTCCGTGAGATGGGGTTTGGCGCAGGGATGGGCTTGACCAATATCGAGCGTTGTACCGACAAAATGAGCATCTGGTCGGCGGTAGGGGTCGGAACGCGGCTGCAAATGACGTTCCTGGTTTCACCCGAGGAGTCCGGTGAGGGCGACGAGGAGACCGGACAAGGAGCATAGCCAATGAACGTAGGCGAGATCGTAGAGCATCTGGGGCTGCAGGTACTTACCGGCACTGACCATCTGGATGGCGAAGTGAGCGGTGGATACGTGGCGGACCTCCTGAGTTGTGTGATGGCAGGGGCGGAGGCCGGCGATCTCTGGATCACGCTGCAGACTCATGCCAATATCGTGGCAGTAGCGTCGCTGCTCAACGTAGCAGCGATCGTCGTTGCCGAAAGCGCCCCGGTGCCCGAGAGTACGCTCACCAAGGCCGCAGAACAGGGTGTCGTGATCCTGTCGAGTTCCCAACCGGTCTACGAGACGGTGTCACGCCTGGCGGCCCTGGGAGTCTAGCGCAAGCCCTGAAGCCGCGATGCGCGAGTACCGGGCGGACCTGCACGTGCACACCGTGCTCTCGGCGTGTGCCGAAGTGGAGATGATCCCACCGCTCATCGTTGAGGAGGCGCTTCGCAAGGGCCTCGACATTATCGCGATCACGGACCACAACACGACGGGCAATGCCTTGGCAGTGCGAGCGGCCGCAGCGGAGACCGGCCTGACCGTCTTGTTGGGAATGGAGTTACAGACGCGGGAGGAAGTCGATCTGTTGTGCATCTTCGACACCGAGGCGGGGATGGCGGCCTGGCAGAGCGAGGCAGATGCCCAGATCCCGCCGCTGCCGAACGATCCCGAGCGTTTTGGGCCACAATACATCGTCGATAGCAACGGCGACTTCCTGGCCGAAGATCCGCGACTGCTTCAGGGGCCAACGCAGTTTGGGCTGGAGGAGGCAGCACGACGGGTACGCGCATTGGGGGGTCTGGCCATACCGGCCCACATCGACCGCCCGCATAACGGCCTGATGGCGATGCTTGGCCTGTGGCCGGCTGATCTAGTGGCCGATGCGGCAGAAGTGTCCTACAATATGCGCCCGAGTGAGGCGCGGCGTACATTTCGGTTTCTGCCTCCAGACCTGGCTCTGATCAGTAACTCAGATGCGCATTGGCTGGACTGGATGGGCAAAGCGATCACGATTTTCGAACTGGCCGCGCAACCGTGCCTGGAGGAGCTAAGAAGGGCCCTTCAGCGCCTGGATGGGCGCTGTGCCTATGTGCCCTAGGCGCACCGCAGCTGTATGGCTTGTCGGGGCGTGCTACTGCCCAAAGGGCGGCCAAGTGCACGGAGGTTCTCGAGCGAATCGGCGAGCATTGTCACTGGGGAACCGGGAGAACGACAGTATAATCGAATCTGGCTTGTCACACAGCGATGTCCTTATCAGCAGCGTGCGCGCAGCGCCGATACCAGCCGTGGAGCACGCCCGAGCTTGGGGGACGGTTAGTGTGCACCACAATCACACATCGAGGTGGAACGTATGACTCTAGTGACTGAGCAGGTTACCGCGGAAACAGCCCTGCTGTCTCCAGAAGAGAAGGAAGTCTTGGACGCGATCCTGGCGGAGAACCAAGATACGCCCGGCGCGACAATGGTCGTATTGACGCTCACCCAGGAACGCCTGGGGTACGTATCACCGGCGGCCCAAAGCTACATCTCGAAGGCGTTGGGCGTCCCGTTGAGCCACATCTACGGCGTGCTGACCTTCTACTCTTTCTTCCGCATGAGCCCTATCGGGCGGCACAAGATCAGCATCTGTATGGGCACTGCCTGCTATGTACGTGGCGGCCCAAGCCTTATCGAGAAGTACCAGCAGGTGCTCGGCATCAAGGTCGGCGAGACCACCGAGGACGACCGTTTCACGCTGGAGATCTGCAGGTGCGTGGGCGCGTGTTCCCAGGCCCCCGTGGTCATGATTGACGATGATATCATCGGGCGGGTTAACCCGCAGGACGTTGCCAAGACCCTGCGCCCATACGAATGACCGTTTTTCGGGACCTGTCTCAGCATATCCTCGATATCGCCGAGAACAGCACTGCGGCCGGCGCAACGTTGTTGCACCTTGACATCGAAGAGAATCCTTCCAGGGACCATCTATCCATTTGCATCCGGGACAACGGGTGCGGGATGGACCCGGAGATGCTGCTCCGGGTGACAGATCCATGGGTGACCACCCGCACGACTCGCAAGGTGGGCCTTGGGATTCCGTTTCTCAAACAGACCGCAGAGATGTGCGGAGGGCACCTCGATATCACGTCCGAGCCGCAGCGCGGTACGACGATCGAGGCGGCTTTCCGACTCAGCCATATCGATCGCCCCCCGCTCGGCGACCTGATCAACACCCTGATCTGCATCGTCGTCGGGAACCCGCAGCTCGATGTGGTCTATCACCATCAAGTGGAAGCAATGGATTTCGTCTTCGATACCCGCGAGATCCGTGAGATCCTCGGCACGGAGGTGCCGCTCTCGGATCCGGAAGTTCTGGCCTTTATCCGGGGCGCGCTCATTGAGGGTGTCGCTGGCCTGGGGAGCGAAGCGACCAACGGTACCTAAGGGACCGATACCGGAATTCATAGTCTAGGAGGATTTCCGTATGAAGAGCTTGGAAGAACTGCAGAAGATCAAAGAACGCGCATTGGAGCGCCGCAAGCTTGCTGGAGAAGGCGCGCGCGCGCGTGTCGTGGTCGCAATGGGAACCTGCGGCATTGCAGCCGGGGCTCGGGACACTATGTCCGCAGTCCTGGGCGAGCTAGAGAAGCGCAACATCGCCGATGTTATCGTGACCCAGACGGGGTGCATCGGCTTGTGCGAGTACGAGCCCATCGTCCAGGTTCAGATTGGCGAGCAGGATATGGTGACCTACGGCCGCATCAGCCCCGATCGTGTGGCGACGCTCATTGAAAAGCACGTACTCGGCGGCAACCCCGTCGAGGAATGGCAAGTAGGGAAATAACACCCCCCTCGCCGAACCTTAGGAGGCACTATGGCTTATCGTGCACATGTCATTATCAGTGGGACAGCGGAGGAGACACAACAGGTCAAGACCGCTTTCGTGGACACGATCGACGCTCTTGGCCTTGCCGGGGAAGTCGACGTCCAGGAAGCTGTCGACATCACCGTTGCCCCCCGGGGCGTTGAGGCGATCGTCTACCCCGATGTTACCCACTACACCGATCTCACACCGGCGGACGCCCAGCTCATCGCCGAGGAGCACCTCTATAAAGGGCGACCCGTTGAGGGCCTGATCTTCAGGGAGCGGGAAGTCGAGCCGCTGGACACGCCCGCAACGAAAGAAGTGCGCGTCGTCCTACGCAATGTCGGCAAGATTAACCCCGAGAATATCGAGGAGTACATCGCTGAGGACGGCTATGCCGCGTTGGGCAAGGCCCTGACAGAGATGACGCCTGACCAGGTCATCGCGGAGTTGAAGACATCAGGGCTGCGCGGGCGTGGCGGCGCGGGTTTCCCTGCCTGGCTCAAGTGGACGTTCGCCCGCCAGGCGCCCGGTGATCAAAAGTACGTGATCTGCAACGGCGACGAGGGCGACCCTGGTGCGTTCATGAATCGCCGCGTTCTGGAAGGCGATCCTCACTCGGTGCTCGAGGGCATGGCAATCGCCGCATACGTCGTGGGAGCCAACCAGGGCTACCTCTACGTCCGCGCCGAGTACCCCATTGCGATTCACACGTTACGCATTGCGATCGAGCAAGCACGGGAGTACGGCCTTCTGGGGCAGAACATCTTCGGCACCGACTTCAGCTTTGATCTCGAGGTACGGATGGGAGCCGGCGCCTTCGTCTGCGGCGAGGAGACCGCGCTGATGCAGTCGGTTGAGGGCAAGCGAGGCCAACCGCGCACGCGCCCGCCCTTCCCTGCGGTCTCCGGGCTGTTTGGCAAGCCCACGAACATCAACAACGTCGAGACCTACGCCAACGTCCCGCAGATCCTGCTCAAGGGCGGTGAGTGGTTCGCGTCAATGGGCACCGAGAAGAGCAAGGGTACCAAGACCTTCGCCATTGCCGGAAAGGTCAAGCGCACCGGCCTGATCGAGGTTCCCCTGGGCATCACCGTCCGCGAGATCGTCTACGACGTAGGTGGCGGCGTGCTCAATGACAAGGCCTTCAAAGCGGTCCAGACCGGCGGTCCTCTCGGCGGATGCATCCCCGAGAAGCACCTCGACCTGCCCGTCGAATACGAGTCGCTGGCCTCGGTCGGTTCTGCAATGGGATCCGGTGGCTTCATCGTGATGGATGAGGACACCTGTATGGTCGACATGGCGCGGTTCTTCATGGAGTTCGCCCAAGAGGAATCGTGCGGCAAGTGCGTTCCGTGCCGCGTGGGTACGCGCAGAATGCTGGAGATCCTGGAGAGCATCTGCGCGGGCAAGGGCCAGCCTGGAGATATCGAGAGGCTCGAAGCGCTGGGACAGTATGTCAAGCTGGGATCGTTGTGCGGCCTGGGTCAGGGCGCGCCGAACCCCATCTTGAGCATGATCAAGCACTTTCGCGAGGAGTACGAGGCACATATCTATGACAAGAAGTGCCCGGCGAAAGTGTGCCGCGCGCTGATCGAGTACAAGATCGATCCAGAAACCTGCATCGGATGCACGCGGTGTGCGCGAAACTGCCCCGTGGCAGCCATTACCGGAGCGCCCCGCCAACCACACGTGATCGACCCGGAAATCTGCATCCGCTGCGGCATCTGCGCCCAAGTGTGTCCGGTGGACGCCGTACGCGTAGAGTAATACAGCAGGATCTTGGATCGTATCACCACCAGAGAAAGGGGTACGTATGGAAGAGGCCCTAGCCATAACGGACAGCATCATCGACGCACACCGAGCCAACCCAGAGGCTCTGGTCGAGATTTTGAGAGAAGTCAATGAACGGCGCGGGTACGTAACCCGCGAGGACGTGCACAGGGTTGCGGAGCGTATGGACCTGCCACGCAGCAAGGTGTACAGTGTAGCAAGCTTCTACAGTCTGATAAGCCTCGAGCCGCTTGGCAAGCACGTCATACGCTTCTGCGAGGACGCTCCCTGTCATGTCGCAGGTGGTCGTGAGGTCTGGGAAGCGCTGGAGCAGGAACTCGGCATTCCCTTCGGCCAGACGACGCCCGACGGAGAGTGGTCGCTGCTGACCACGAGCTGTATCGGTGCTTGTGCGGTGGGTCCCGTGATGATGGTGGACGACGACATCTACGGCAATCTGACGCCGCAAAAGGTCGGCGAGATCATCGCACGCTACCGGGACGCCGAGACGCAGGGAGGCACAGCATGATCCGTTCGAGCATCCTGATATCTGGAGACCCGCTCAGTCTCTCGCGGGGCGCTGAAGCTACCAAGCTGGCCATTGAGGCCGAACTCGTATTCTACGGTCTCGAAGATGAAGTCCGCGTAGGGTATACTGGACGCATCGGCAACACGGACGCGCTACCGGCCGTCATCGTTTACCCGGAAGGCACGGTCTACGGGCCGGTATCGCCTGAGGCGGGTGCGGCCATCGTTGAGGAACACCTCTACAAGGGACGCCGGCTCGAGGACTTGGTGCTGCCCATCGAGGTGGCGCCTGGTGCAATCGAGGCCCCCAGCGCAGTTGGAGACATGCTCAGCGGACAACGGCGTGTCGTGCTCAAGCGTGCCGGCACAATCGATCCGTACAGCATCGACGACTACATCGCCTATGACGGTTACTTCGCACTCGGAAAAGCGCTCACCAACATGGCGCCGAATGAGGTCTTGGAGACCGTCAAGGCCTCGGGGTTGCAGGGGCGTGGTGGCGCCGGGTTCCCCGCCGGGCTGAAATGGTCGTTCGTTGCCCAGCAACCTGCCCCAACGCGTTACATTGTCTGCAACGCCGATGAGTCGGAACCCGGGACCTTCAAAGACCGGCTCATCCTCGAAGGCGATCCCCACGCTGTGCTCGAGGGAATGGCACTGGCTGGATACGCAGTAGGCGCCAATGAGGGTTGGATTTACATCCGCGGCGAGTACGCGATGGCCAAAGACATCCTCAACCACGCCATCGCGGCAGCCGAAGACATGAATCTCCTGGGGGACAACATCCTGGGAAGTGACTTCTCATTCCACATCCATGTGCACGCCGGGGCCGGCGCCTACGTGTGCGGCGAGGAAACAGCGCTCCTCAACAGCCTTGAGGGCCTGCGCGGCATACCCCGCGTCCGTCCTCCCTATCCAACCGTCAGCGGGTTCCGCGGCAAGCCCACCGTTGTGAATAACGTGGAGACGCTCGCCAACGTGGCCCCCATCATCCTTAACGGCGTGGACTGGTTCCGATCGATTGGAACGGAGCGCAGCCCAGGGACGAAGGTCTACACGATGCTCGGTGATGTCAACGTCACCGGTCTGGTAGAGACCCCCATGGGCACAACGCTGCGAGAGATCATCAATGTCTACGGTGGCGGTATGAAGGGTGGAAAAGCCTTCAAGGCGGCACAGACCGGAGGTGCAGCGGGGAGCATTATCGCTCCGGCGCTGCTGGATGTACCTATGGACTATGCCACCATGCTGCAGCACGGAGCGACCTTGGGCAGCGGTGCGTTGCTCATCTGCGCCGACGATACGTGCATTGTGGACCTGGCCTATGTGCTGATGCGGTTCTTCGCTGCCGAGTCGTGCGGAAAGTGTGTGCCGTGCCGGCTGGGGACACTGCGGATGATGGAGTGCCTGGAGCGGCTACGACAGGGGCGAGGGACCTCCGACGATCTGGAAGAGCTACAGCGCATGGCGCAGCAGGTCATCCAGACCTCCTTCTGTGGCCTGGGACAGGGCGCGCCCGTCTCGATTCTGTCGGCGCTCCGTCACTTCCGCGAGGAGTTCGATGCGCACGTAGCAGGCACATGTCCCACCGGCACCTGTCCTATGTCCGGTCCGGTCGAAACGGCCGTGGAACTACATGACTATTTCAGTATTGAGCGCTCGTAGGGAGAAAGGCTCTATATCTCCGGATCGCTCTGCTTCACCAAATAACAGCCGACTCTCAAGGAGGGCTTTATGCCTCAAATG
>Ga0123333_10003324_pt1 | contig 15684 bp, 12 predicted proteins | sample BioC12SIPDNA_3_FD_89957 | JGI IMG/M metagenome (GOLD analysis project Ga0123333, IMG submission 89957) | Anaerobic biogas reactor microbial communites from Washington, USA - Biogas_R2_B C12 SIP DNA | ecosystem: Engineered > Bioreactor > Anaerobic > Unclassified | place: Washington, USA... | reverse complement strand
CGTGTATGACGCGGACCCCATGCGGCATGCGGGCGCCAAGCGATTCGATCGCCTCACCTACCTAGAGGCACTCAATATGGGCGTTGGCGTGATGGATAGCACCGCGCTTTCCCTGTGTATGGATAACAGCCTTCCCCTGATGGTCTTCAAGTTGCAGCCGCCCGACAGCGTGGTACGCGCTGTGATGGGAGAGCCCATCGGCACCGTCGTTTCGTAGAGACGGTGGGCGCCCGAGTAGGGGACAAGGCCCCTTGCATATGCCGGCCCCGGGCGGTAACCTAAACCGAGGAGGCGGACGGATGATTGATGAGATTCTCTTGGATGTCGAAGAGCGGATGGACAAGGCCATTGCGGCCCTTCGTTCGGATCTGATGGGCATTCGTACGGGACGCGCCAGCACGGCGCTGCTGGATCGCATTCGGGTGGACGCCTACGATAGTCAGCTCCCCCTGAGCCAGATGGCTACTATCGCTGTTCCCGAGCCACGGCTGATCACGATTCGGCCCTGGGACGTGAGTACCTTGGGATCTATCGAGAAGGCGCTGCTCAAGTCCGACCTGGGACTGACACCCAACAACGATGGCAAGATCATCCGGCTCTCAGTTCCTCCCCTGACCGATGAGCGCAGACGGGACCTTGCCAAGATGGTCAATCGGCGGGCCGAGGAGGCGCGCATTGCGATCCGGAATCTGAGGCGCGATGCCCTAAAGTCACTCGCGGACCTTCAGAAGGCCGGCGATATCTCAGAGGACGACTACTTCAAGGCCCGGGATGATCTGCAGAAGGTGACAGACGAGTATACGGCCAGGGCGGATGAACTCGGTGAGCAGAAGCAGGCCGAGATCATGGAGTTCTGATGACGGACGACTCGCCTCGGCATGACGCCTCTAGAGCTCTTGATTCCACCAGGATCCCTGCACACGTCGGCATCATCATGGATGGAAACGGCCGATGGGCGCAGGCACGGGGGCTGTCTCGCTCCGCCGGGCACAGGGCGGGCGTTGAGAACCTGAGACCCGTCTTGGAGGCGGCCGGTGAGTTCGGTATCCGGTTCCTCACGCTGTATGCTTTCTCCACAGAGAACTGGTCACGTCCTGCCGCAGAAGTCCGGGCCCTGTTGCTGTTGGCCCAGAGCGTGATTGACAGGGAGTTGGATGGACTGGCGCAGCGGGGTGTACGGCTGAGGCATCTGGGCCGGCGTGAGGGGCTGGAGCAGGCGTTGCTCCGCCGGCTGGACGCGGCCGAGGAGCGCACGCGTGATAACGACGCCCTGACCCTGAACATTGCCTTCAACTATGGTGGGCGGGCCGAGATCGTCGATGCGTCGCGATTGCTGGTCCGCGATGGCGTGCCGGCTCACGAGATCACCGAGGAACTGATATCGAGCCGTCTGGCCACAGCAGGACAACCGGATCTCGACCTGGTGATCAGAACGGCGGGCGAGATGCGGCTGAGCAACTTTATGATCTGGCAGGCGGCCTATGCCGAGTACTATTCCACGAGCACGCTTTGGCCCGATTTCGGCCGTGACGATCTTTTGCTCGCTCTTCAGGCCTATCAGTCGCGCCGGCGGCGGTTTGGAGGCCTTGATCAGGTGTCCTGAACCTGAGCGACCGATCGCGTGCCGTGCCCGTAGAGGAGGGTCGTGTTACCAAAGCGTGTCCTGAGCGCTATAGTCCTCATCCCGCTGGTCGGAGTGCTGATGTACCTCGGGGGATGGTACCTCGCTGCTGGACTGGCCATCGTGGGTGGCCTGGCGATGGTCGAGTACCTCGGCCTAGTGCAACAACTCGGGCTTCGGCCTTGCCGATTCCTCGCACTCGCCGTTGTCCCGCTCGGCATACTGGATGCTACCTATCCAGGCGCTGGCTTGGCGAGGCTGGCCGTGTGCCTGTTGGTCACCGTTGCTCTCTCGGTCGAAGTGTTTCATGGAAACCGTCCAGGATCGTTGCAGAGTTGGGGCGTTGCCGTTGCCGGTAGCGCCTACATCGGCTTCGGGCTGGCGTACTTTGTCTCTCTCAGAGCCCTGGATAGCGGCCTGGCCTGGGTGGCGCTGGTTCTGCTGGGCACCTGGATCAGTGATACGGGTGCCTACGCACTAGGCAGCCGGTACGGCCGGCGCAAGTTGGCGCCAGCCATCAGCCCAAGCAAATCCTGGGAGGGAGCATACGGCGGCCTTGTCTCGGGCGTACTCGCCGTATGGGCGATCGGCGTGTTTGGTCTTGGTCTGGCTCATTGGCAGGCGATTGTGCTGGGCTTTGTGCTCGTCGTTGCTGCGACGATTGGCGATCTTGCCGAGTCGGTCATCAAGCGCCAGGCCGGGGCCAAGGATTCTGGCACCCTGATCCCCGGACATGGTGGGATGCTGGATCGGATCGATAGCCTCCTCTTTGTAGCGCCTGCCGTGTACTACACCGCCACGTTGCTTCTGGGCGTGGCCTGATACTCGCAATACGATAGGCCTATGGGACCCTTCTCACTGGAATCGATGCTGATCTTTGCCAATCAGTTGCTGGCATCTGCCAACGTCATCATCGGCTTTTCCCTCTTTGTCTATATTCTGACGCATAACTGGAAGAGCGCCGTCGCTCAGGCCTTTTGTGCTCTGGTGGCCTTTGTGACGCTGGTGTATGTGGTGGAGATCACTCTCGGAGGCGTCTCCACCGCCGATGCGGCCTATCTCTGGCTCCGCGTTCAGTGGGCCGGGATCATCTTTGTCCCTGCCGCGTACTTTCACTTTTCGGACGCCCTGCTGAGATCGACCTTTCGACCGTCGCGGTTGCGCAGGGCCGGAGTCCTCACGGCCTATGCCGTTAGCGCCCTGGCGGTGGTCATTGCGGCCACCACGGACCTGCTTTTCACCGGTGTCGCAAAGAGCCAGCACATCTATGCGCTGGTGCCTGGACCGCTCTTCTCCTCGGGCATCGCCTATTATGTCCTGGCAAGCCTGGCTGGCTGGGCCAATATCACCCGTGCGCGCAGCGCCTGCCTGACTTCGACGTCCCGCCGGCGCCTTTCCTACTTGATGGTGGCCATCCTGGCTCCATCGGTGGGCGTGATGCCGTTCCTGCTGCTGCCTTTTACCGCGGCATCCATAGCGCCGATCATGATCGCCCTGGTGTACTTTGTCGCCAACGTGGGCGTCGCTGTGATGACGGTAGTCATCGCGTATACCGTGGCCTACCAGGGTGTTCTATTGCCCGATCGCGTCGTCAAGCACCAGTTGCTCCACTTTTTGATGCGCGGGCCCGCGGCTGCGATCATCGTTGCCGTCATCATGCTCAGCATTCCGCACGTTCCCGACATTCTAGGTCTGCCTCGCGACACGATTATGGTGGTCGCCGTGGCCGGAAGCGTCGTCACGCTGCAGGTGGTTATCAGCCTGGCCAAGCCGGCCCTGGACCGCCTGATCTACCGGAAGGATCGGCAGGAGATCACGTGGCTCCAATCGCTGGACCAAAGACTCCTGACCACGACGGACTTGCAGCAGTTGTTGGAGAACACCCTGGTCACTCTCTGCGAACTGCTTCGGGCTCCATCCGGATTCGTCGTCACGGCGCAAGAGTCCGACCTCACCATTCGCGTCTTTTCCGGCTCCAGGGCGCTGGCCGAGGCCTTTCTCCGAGAGGCTTCGCTTTCGCACCTGATCGAAGCGCTGGCCAACAGCCGCACCGAAGAGGCGATGTCAAACGAGGACTTTGTCGAGAGCGACGGGCATCGTTTGCTGCCGCTGCGCAGCCGGTTTGATGGTTCCATCCTCGGCATCCTGGGCCTTCGTGAGATCGACCCTCAGGTGCAGTTCGGCGATGAAGATCTCTCTATGGCGAACAGTTTTGTACGCAGGGCAGAGATGGCGCTCGACGACACTAGATTGCAGCAGCAGGTCTTTGCCATGGTGCAGACGCTGGATGAGGAACTGGACCAGATCCAGGGCTGGCGCTCAAGCCCCTACGGAGTGACACAAGAGGGGCTCGAGTCACTTCAGACGAGCCCCGTGCAACTGCCAGGCTTTGCCCAGATGGTCAAGGAAGCGCTAACCCAGCTGTGGGGCGGGCCCAAGCTCACTCAGAGTGCACTGCGAACGCTTTCTGCAGTTCGGGTGGCGATGCCGGAGAACGATAACGTGCCCGTTAGGGCGGTGCGTGCCGTCCTTCAGGAGGCCATAGAGCGACAGAAACCGGATGGTCCTCGCTCGATGACCTCTTCGGAGTGGCTGATCTACAACATATTGGATCTTCGCTTCGTTCAGGGCCACAAGATTCGTGATGTGGTCCGGCGGCTGGCGGTGAGCGAGTCCGACTTTTACCGCAAGCAGCGTGTGGCCATCGAACAGGTGGTGGAGACTTTGGTGCAGATGGAGCGCGATGCCGAGGATGAAGGGGGCTGAGCGGCCTACGGACCCTCTGGAAGAAAGCGGTAGACGCGCGTGGGACCGCTGCGGAACAACTCCACATAGTGGGTAACGCAAAGGCGCTCAGGCTGCAGTGGACCGCCGCGGCTACCCACAAAGACGTGTGAAACGCCAGCCCCTCTCAGGACGTCTATGATCTCCGGTGCGCACAGGTCGTCGGCGTTCTGAACCCGTTGCGCCAACCGCACGACACCGGCCCGGTACTCGGCATCACCCTGGGTGAACAACACCGAGGGATAGGTGACGCGCACCCCCGCCGTCTGCGTAAGCCACCAGCCGGCGTCGGAGCCCATGGAGATATCCCCTTGCCAGGGCTCAGTATTGACGAGCACCAGGCTATCCTCAGGCAGATTCTCTCTGGCCCATGCGATGGCAGGGAGGTCCGATGGAAACACGAGCACCGTGCGCCTGTTCAGGATCTCCGCCTGGCTCCACAGCGCGGATACTGCGCCGGCCAGGAGCGTCACGGTCAAGAGCGTTTCAGCACCCCGCAGCCGGCGGCGCCCGATGCGGCCGCTGCGGCGTATGGACGCGCGAAGCACATACCCGATCCCAAGGCCGATGTAGAGCCCCGCCGGGAGCCAGTAGCTGATCGCCGCACTTGTACCGTGTACAAACCAGCTCCCTTGCATCCCGAGCAGCCCGGGATCTGAGGTAAGCAGGCAGAGCGCTACCCACAGAGCAGGGAAAACAAGGCGCCACCGTCTGGTGACGAGGCACAGGAGGAGCCCCACCGCCGCCGCGAAGAGCACCCACTCGGTGTTGCCCACGCTCAACAGCGTCAGGGGCAGGGCTGTATCGACTCCGGCGGGCGCAGCCCACGTGCCGTATAGGCTGACAAAGGGCATCAGAGCGGTTCGGACCAGATGTACCACCCAGGGGAACAGGACTGCCAGGGTGCGGGCGGCCATGTCAAGCCCGGTTCTGGCCAGCCATAGGGGAGAACGGTCCGAGCTCGAGCGTGATCCTGCTGCCGCTAAACCGATTGTGTAGAGCAGCCAGAACAGGGTGAAATAGAACAGAACGCGGTAATGGGTAAGAGACAGCCCAGCAATCAAAAAGGGCAGAACCATCCGGGATCTGGGGTCCTTGGCATGCTCAAGGACCTGTATGCTGAGCGCCAGAACCACCGGCAGCAGGACCAACCCCGCGAGCTGGGTATATCGCCCCCAGCTGACATAATACGCAGGCATGTAGGTGGCAAAGGCTGGGATCGACGCGGCGACGACTCCTGCCCAGCGGATGGCGAATGTCGGGCGAGCTCTCCCTGGTGCGCACAGAGCAGCGACCAGCCCATAGATCGGCCATCCGGCTAGGCCGGACAACACCTGGCCCAATAGCAGTACCGCGTCTGACGGTGCCAATCCCGTGAACTCCGTGAGCACGGCAGCGACAGCATGGAAGCCGTAATGGTAGTGCAGGCCAGAGACCTGAAGATACGGAGCGCCATCTGTCGGTACCATTCCGCGCTCTGCGATCAGAGATGTGAGTGCGGTGTGATGAACCGAATCCACCCAGGCCGGGACGATCAGGTCGCGGGCCTGGATCAGACGCGCCAGGACGGCCAGGAGAGAGACAACGAGTAGCACCGTGTGCTCCATGCCCCAGGTCGTCAGCAGCCTCGGGAGTGTCTTGGAGCGTCGCCGGCGGATGATCGGCAGTATCGCCGCGCCCAGCGCCAGTGTCACGACCCACACCAGCCGGGGTGTTAGCGCCAGGCCGAGGGTGGTGCACCAGAGCAGCAGCAACGGCCAGAAGGTCAGGCCGGTCGCCAGAGTCATCGCGACGAGCACCGCGGGGTCTCGCGGCGTACGCCCGGCCCAGAGCAGAGCCCCCGGCAGGCCCGGCGCTCCGAGCGCAGCGGCCAGTGCCAGAATCGGGACAAGCCAATGAGCCAGCGTCGGCAGGAACGACAGGGCAAGGTCTCGAAATGACTCGCGGTAGTACGTGTTGAAGGCCAGGTCCGAATCCACCTGAACGCCGTGTTCGGCCAGCGAGCCGGGTGAGAGACTGTCTCCCTCGGAGGAGAGCAGTTGGATATCACAGGTATCGGGGCAGGCTATCGTCAGGCGGTAGCGAACTCCAGCCGAATCCTGCAGCGGCGCGAACTGGAGCGACAACCGTCGGCCTTCTCCGGAGGGCTGAGCGGAGAGGCCCACTCGGGCAACCGGCTGTGCTGCGGAATCCAGCCGCGCCAGAGTGGCCTCCAGTTGGGCCGTCTGTCCTGAGCTGGTTGTGGAGAGGTACGCAACATCGATGGCGAACAGGCCATCTCTGGCAGATTCGAACGTCTGGGTGACCGATTGCCCCGGCGCGACGATCGCGCCCGCGCGCGTATCTCGCGGCTGAGCAATGTCGGGACGCGTGCGCTGGGGATTGACGACCCACAGGGCGAGCCCGGCCAGCAGCATTGCCAGCAGCGGCCAGAGCCAGATCCGCCGAGTGGAGCGGCTCACTGCCTGGCCAGGCGCTGAAGCTCCGCCAGGCGGTTGAGGGCCTCCAGGGGAGACAGCTCGTCGACGCAGAGTTCGCGGAGGGCATCAACCACAGGATGAGTATCCGGCAAGAGCGATAGCTGCCGCACCTTGATCACGGCGGCACCAGACGCAACGGGGACGCGCTGTGCCGATGATTCCAGATCGCCCAGGATCTCGCGTGCCCGCTCGACCACAGCCCGAGGCATACCGGCCATCTCGGCCACGTGGATGCCATAGCTGCGGTCGGCACTGCCGGGCACGATGTAGTGCGTAAAGACGACCTGGTCCCCCTGATGGTGCACGGCCACGTTCTCGTTATGCACTCTGGTGAGCGACCTCTCCAGCTCGGTGAGTTCATGGTAATGGGTCGCAAAGAGGGTGCGCGGGCAGAGCTGCGGCTGGTTGTGCAGGTACTCGACCACGGCCCAGGCTATCGAGATGCCGTCATACGTGCTCGTTCCGCGCCCGATCTCGTCCAGGATCAAGAGGCTTCGCTCGGTAGCGTGGTTCAGGATATTGGCCAACTCTACCATCTCCACCATAAAGGTGCTCTGGCCAGAAGCGATCTCATCCTGCGCACCGACGCGGCTAAAGATGCGATCCACCAGGCCGATGTGCGCGCTCTCTGCAGGCACGAAAGACCCAATCTGGGCCATCAAGGTGACGAGCGCCGTCATGCGCAGATAGGTGGACTTGCCGCTCATGTTGGGCCCGGTAATCAGGTGAATCGCCTGATCAGCGGCCAGGAGAACGTCGTTGGGGACAAAGCTGCCGGCCGGGAGGAAGCGCTCCACCACCGGATGCCGAGCAGCCCTGAGCTCGATGCGCCGGTCGTCGGCAAGCTCTGGCCGAACGTAAGCGTACGCGTCGGCGGCTTGCGCCATGGATAGGTAGATGTCCAGATGGGCGACCGCCTCCGCCGTGGCGCGAAACCTTGCGGCCATGCCGCCCAACCGCTGAAGCAGTTCACGGAACAGCTCCGATTCCAGCTCTTCTGCCCGCTCCTCGGCGTGCAGTATCAGCGACTCCTTTTCCTTGAGTTCCGGCGTGATAAAGCGCTCTGCGTTCACCAGAGTCTGCTTGCGTATGTACTCCTCCGGGACCGCATCGGCATTGGAGCGAGTGATCTCGATATAGTAGCCAAACACCTTGTTGAAGCCGACCTTGAGGCTCTTGATGCCCGTTCTGGCCCGCTCGAGGCTTTCCAGATCGGCGACCCAGCGCCGCGCCTCTGCAACCGAAGCATCGATACCGTCCCGCTCACGGGAGTAGCCCTGGCGGATGGCGCGTCCGGACGTCAGCGTCGCCGGCGGGTCATCCACGATCGCCTCCCCGATCCAGTCCGACGCCTCCGGGCACGGATCCAGGCTAGCGGAGTCTAGCGGATAGACGACGCCGGTGCCGGGGACCAGGCTTTCGGTGAGCAGGCTCACGCCTTCCTTGAGTTCGGCGGTACGTAGCAGTGCCGATCTCAGCCCGATGAGATCCCTGGGCGTAGCGATCCCCTGGACTATGCGGTTGGCCAGCCGCGTGAGGTCACCAAACCGCCTTAGCGTCTCCCGGAGTTCTGCTCTGTGTGTGGCGCTATGCAGGCACGCCTGAACGGCAGTCTGGCGCTGCTCCAGCGCTTGCCTATTCAGGAGCGGCTGCGTAATCCACTGGCGCAGGAGGCGGCCACCCATCGGCGTCAGAGTATGATCGAGCACACCCAGCAAAGACCCCTTGAGGCCGCGATCACGAAGGCTCTCCACCAACTCGAGGTTGCGCCGCGTGGCCACATCCAGCGCCATAAAGGACGAGGTGGAGTAGGTCGACAGGGAGTCCAGCTGCCGGAGCGCCAGGCGCGCGTTCTCTCGGAGGTACTGGATGAGTACACCTGCGGCCTGGATGGCTCGTGGGAGTTCCTCACAGCCGTATCCGGCAAGGCTGACGACACCCAGTTGCTCGAGTAGCGCCTGCCGGCAGTTGCCGTATTCGAATCTCCAGGAATCATAGAGTGTCACTGCAGAGGGCAGACCTGCCAGAGCCGGAAATCGGCGGTGCGCTTCCTCAGTCTGCGCCTCGCCCTGAACCCGCGCAGGGTCACCGCCGTCGCTGATGACGATCTCCGCCGGCGCGAGCCGATCCAGTTCTCGAACCAGCGCCTGTCCGTCCGGGTCGGCAAACTCCGTGGTGGCCATGTCGCCTGTGGAGACGTCGACGTACGCTACTCCGACCTGTATTCCCTCGCGAACGACGCTCACAAGGTAATTGTTGCGCTTCTCCTCGAGCAGACCCGGCTCAACGACGGTGCCCGGCGTTACCACCCGTACGACCTGGCGCGGCATCAGGCCATTCTGAGGCTCATCGCCGATCTGTTCACAGATGGCCACTTTGTAGCCTTTCGAGATCAGCCTCGCGATGTAGCCCTCCGCGGCATGGTGCGGCACTCCGGCCATGGGCACTCGTTGCCCCTTGGCGACGTTGCGGGAGGTCAATACGATATCGAGTTCCTGAGAGATGACGTGCGCATCCGCATCAAAGGTCTCGTAGAAATCGCCCAACCGGAAGAAGACGATGGCATCCGGATGAGCGCGCTTGACATCGAGGTACTGCTGTCTGATGGGTGTGATGGGCGCTGCAGGAGGCATCAGTATTGGCTGTCCTTCCAGTTGGCGAGGCAGGCTGTTATTGGCACAGAGCCCGCAGCGCGGCCCGCGGTCCGGCGCTTTGCATAACGCTGGCCGCTCGTGCGATGCTTCCGTCAGCCGGGCGCATGTGGCGCCCAATTTCGCCATAGAATCGGGCCCGCTGTGCCCGCGAGGGCAGTTCTGCACGCGCCCATTCGCTATGGTATCCCAGGCCACCCGTGCGGGCCAAAGCGGTGTGCGCGTACAGCATATCCGCACCCTGCTGGAACTGCCTGGCGTAGGCCCGCAGTGCCGGGACGGAGAGATCGTCGATCTGGCGCTGCCCGGGCTTGTTCATCTCGGTACCGATAAAGACCGGGAAATCCATCGCCTGAGCGACATCAAGCGCCTGATGCAATCGCTGTACGAGTTCCTGGGCGTGCCCGGCATCGGAAACATTCCAGTTGCGCTCAGGGATAACCACCAAGGCGACGATGCCTCGCTCGATGAGGTACTCCAATTGGGAGGCCATGTCCTGTTCGCCGCGGTTTGTGCCGTCCAGAAACGCGTAGCAGGGCAGGGCTCCACACGCTTGCGTGGCGTCGACGATCTCGTCCAGCGCCGGGAAGCTGCCTGGCCCTGGCAGCATGTAGCCGGGGCCGCCCTGCTTCATGAGCTTGCTGCGTATCGCGTCGTGGGGGAAGGGGTCCTCACCGAGAAAGGCGCCCACCGCGGCGCGTTCCAGGCCCAGCCGCTCGGCCCAGAAACCAAGGAGGTCTTCGCGGGCAGGAAAGTGACGCCGCGCCGCGGCGTCATAGGCCACCAGAATGTGACGCTCCGTCGCGTTTCCGCACGGCGTCAGGGGAACCACGTCGCGCGTATAGTCCACCACCACGGGATCAAGATAGGCATTCACGAGGCGGACCATCTCTCGATTCCTCGCTTGGGCGCGCTCCCGGAGGCTCTCCAGGGTTGCAGCCACCGTGCTGTGCGGCTGTCTGCCGGCAAAGCCCATGGCCACATAGTACATCACGCCCGGCTCTCCAGGGGAGTTGAAGACGTCATCCAGGCGATCCGGCATCCACGTCCGCGTCTCCAGGCCCGCAGCGCCACGGATTCCGCAGATATCGCAGGCCGTGAGCGTCTCCTCCACGCCGTCCAGCACATCAAAGTCGACTGTCCCCAGTGCGTACCAGCCCTGGCGCAGGGCCAGCCATGCCAAGCGGCTGGGGGAGTACCCGTAGCCGCTGTAGGAATAGATCGTGTGTGCGTGGAGGTTGATCTTTAGCATCTCGCCTGCCTCGGGCGAGGCCAGCCCGACACCCTGGTTTGCCACCAGGTCTGTCAGGGCGGCCAAACGGTCCCTGGCCAGAGGGCTATCGAGGGCAACGGTCGAGTCGTCCATGAGGGCCTCCAGAGCGGGGCACGAGGGCATCGCGAGCGGCGCTTGGGCCCACTATACGCGCGCCGGGCTCTTGTCGCAAGCCGGTGAGGTAAGAACCAAAACGGGCCGGCCCCTTGGGGCCGGCCCGTCACTGACGAACCCGCTTACTCGACGGGCTTTAGCATGGACATCAGCACGTTCTCCACTTCCTGCCTGGCCTGATCGATCTCGATCTCCGAAGCGAGCGCCAGCTCACCGGCCAGAAAGTCCTTTCCTTGGTCAAACAGTTGCCGGTCGATCGTGCCGAGCGGCCGTTTTGAGTTCATATAGTAGAGTTGGCGGGCAACCTCTACGATGTCGCTGAAAACGCCGGATTTGAGCTGATCTCGCATGCTGGCCTGGCGAGCGCGCAGGTCCTTACTGATCTCGTCGTCCTCTGGCGCCTCCGAGCATGCGCACAGGCAATCCCGCAGCTCAGACGCCCGCCCTACGGGCCGAAGGTTGGCATCGTCTGCACGGCTGACCGGCACCATAAGTTGCATCGGGCGCGAGACTGTATCGATCACATAGTATGCGTGAACGGATTCTCCAATGCTCTTTTCCTGTATACGCACGACGATCCCCGCGCCATAACAAGGGTGGACGACCCTGGCTCCGACCTGAAACATAGCTGTTCTTGCCTCCTGGTCCATCGGCACGGAAACGCTGCGTCTGCGCCTCAGGACCCGCTGTTGAGCAGCCGAGGAACGCCCCTGTACGATAATTCGGGGCAGGCCGCTACCGGTGGGTCTTGCGTTCGGATGCGGGCGGGGAGATGGTAACGGCGCGTTGGCCTCCCCTCCGTGCCATGGCTGGCACGCTCGGGGCGCCAAAGGCAAATGCGCTAGCGAACCACTCCGCGGCGAGTCAGCATTCGAACGGCTTGATTATACCATGGCCCGAGATGCCAGACAAACACCGCTTACGCCGCCCGCCCAGAGTGTCGACCGCGGAGCCGCTCGGCGTGCAGCCCGGCAGGAGGCAAAAGCACAGGCTAACCCGAAGCCGCCGGGCCGTACACAGCGATGCTTGGTGTATCGCCCATAAGCATCGCGACAGAGGCTATCGGCTGCTCGTAATCCAGATCATAGAGCTCGCGTGCCAGGTCGGCAGCCGACTCTGAGTGAATACGGGTACGAACGGGCTCGACGAGCTCGTATGTCGCGATCAGCATGGCCACACCGGCTTCCGGGCGAACCGTCTGCACACAGAGCCTCTCGGGCGTGACAATCGCCAGATGCGCTGCCCCCTGTGACAGGCCCGCGGCGACCCGCGGTGTGCAATAGTCATCGTGCTCATAATCCATCGCGAGCAGGCTGAGCGCCAGCGCGTCACGAAGCGGGTAGCCGGCGGCCACCTTCTCGATGATGGGATCTACGTGGCTGCCGTTGGCTACCACGGCCATGCCCTTGTGATAACGCAGGCAGTTGTACGCAACGTAGGGGTTATCCGTTGGCTGGGCGTCGGCCGTAGGCAGAACGATGGCGCGATCGCCCATCTGGACGATACGCCGGTTCGGGAAAGATCTCGATGAGACACGGTACCCCAGGAGAGGCGTTCCGTTAGGCGTCAGACCGGCAAGGACAAAGCGACCGATGTACATAGATCCTCCACGTAGGCTAGTACCACCCGAATGCGTGAGCCTCGGCGTACATGCAGACGATGTTTTCAGGCGGCGTGATGGCCTGGATGTTGTGACATGGAGCCAAAATGAACCCACCCCGATCTCCGAGCAGGCTGATGTTCTCCCGCACCTCTGCGCGAACGGCCTCTTTGGTACCGAATGGTAGCGTATGCTGGTTGTCCATCGCACCGTGAAACACCAGTTGAGGCCCGAAATCGGTCTTCAGCGCGCTTCGATCCATCCCGGCGCAGCGCCACTGGATCGGATTGAGAACGTCGATGCCTATCTCAATCATGTCCGGTATGATCGGGCGCACGGCCCCATCGGAGTGGAAAAAGACATAGGCGCCGGCCTGATGCACGAGATCGATCATGCGCTGCATCCGCGGTAACAGAAAGGTCCAGATATGCCGGCGTGAAAAGAGCAGGCTGGTCTGGCTTCCCATGTCCTCAGCGACGTAACCGATCAGAACCTGGCCGGGGATGGCCTCGAATATCCGCGACGTGTTCTGGTACGCCAGATCGAACAGCCGATCCAGGCAGTAGTGGACGATCTCCGGGTTCGTCACGAGGTCCATGTACGCTTGTTCGTGACCTCTCAGGTCTTTGTAGGTCAGGAACGGCTCAGATCCACCCCCGCGAATTGGGAGATCCTGTTTTCCCTGGATCTGTGCGCCAAGGTGCTCGTAGGACCACCAATCCGGACTTGGCCAGCGGTAGTGTGCCTGTATCTGTTCGACGGACTGGTAGCCCGCGAGGGGGTGCGTCACCGCTTCTCGATAGGCGCCCGTGCCGTAATCCACCATGCGGTATCGGATTCCGAACACGTCTTCATCGGAAGCGATCGAGGGCCCGACATAGCGTGGCAGGACGGTCAAGGGCCGGTCGATGTACAGCCGGCGGTACAGCTCGTCGTCGCTGGCAATGCGGAGGTGCGCTTTTAGCCGCGCGTGGGCCTCGTCGGTCGCCCAGTAATCGGTGGGGACACGGTCCGGCATCCGACGCTGCAGAACGGCCAACCAACGCTCACGCCGGCTCATCGTCTCTTTGGGCATAGAGCGTCCTCCCTGCTGCAGTATGCCCGCCGATTCTAGCGTCCGGAGAGAGTACGGTCAAGCGCAGGGCCTGGCTGTTGACCGGTCGACGCTCGGCGCATACACTGAGAACATGGGGCCCTATCTGCCGCCCGTGCTCCGGGCTTTGGTGTGTAGCGAGCCGAGCCTGGCGCGAGCAGCGGATGCCCGTCTTTCGGATGGTTGTGTGAGACGATGCGCACGGCGAGGCGAGGCTATGCGGGCCGTCCAGCGTGGGCTCTGCCGTGAGGTACGGGCAGGATGCGACACGGATGGTGCTTGCCGAATGACTGCAGGCCGTGGTGGGCGGTGCCTGCTGCACCCCGCCTGGTCATGGGACGACGCCGCGGTCACCCCTTCGGTGTCGCGCGGCCTTCGAGAAGAGGATCGGGAGCGAGCGGGCGCACGAGACTGTGCTGTGACTCTGACCGGCTCTCCGGGGCACTCTTCATGGGCCTGCTGTGGAGTGCATCCTCATCGTTTGAAAAGACACACGAATACTGGAGCACGTAGCACAGTGAGTAGCTTACAGGAGAGAGCGCTGGGTCAGGATTCCGGCACCCCATCGTTCTGGATTGGATCGGTTCCAGTACACGGGCGAGCGATTCTCGCGCCGATGGCCGGGTTCTCAGATCTGCCGTTCCGGGTCATCTGCCGGGAGATGGGCTCGGCCGTCAGCTATACGCCCTGCATTACCGACGTGGCGGTTGCTTTCGGTGGGGCCAAGACGGAGCGGCTTGCCGAGTTCACTGATTGTGAGCGTCCGGTGGCGGTACAGTTGTTGGGTGCCGACGAGCGGACGCTGCTCGCCGCCGCCGAGCGTGTCATGGCGCAACAACCCGATCTGGTCGATCTCAACATGGGTTGCCCGGCGCGCAGGGTGACCAGCGGCGGGCGAGGGGCTGCGCTCTTGCGAGAACCGGAACGAGTCCGCAGGCTCGCTCGCTTGTTGGTGGAGCGGTTGGACGTCCCCGTCACCGGCAAGATCCGCCTGGGCTGGGATGCATCATCGCGCAATTACCTGCAGATCGCCCGCATCCTCGCCGATAGCGGCCTCTCTGCGATTGCCGTCCATGGACGGACGCGGGCACAACAGTACAGTGGCACGGCCGACTGGCAGGCCATCGCCGAGGTCAAGGCGGCGGTCCAGGTTCCGGTCATCGGGAATGGAGATGTCCGCACGCCCGAGGATATCGACCGCATGCGGCGTGTCACGGGTTGTGACGCGGTGATGGTGGGGCGTGGTGCCATCGGCAATCCCTGGTTGTTCAGCGGGCGGGCCTTGCCCGACGTATCCTTCACCGAGCGGCTCAGGCTGATTCGCAGGCATGCGCAGGCCATGTCTGACTACTATGGCGAAGCTCTCGGGGTTGTGCTGTTTCGCAAGCACGTGGTGCGCTACGTTCAGGGGTTGCGGGACGCTACTTCCGTTCGCCCGAACCTGCTCGCCGCCGAGACGCTGGCCGATCTCTTCAAAACCCTCGGGGATTGGTGGCCAGAGGAGCCTGCCGGGCTACGCGAACCCGCGCCCGGAGCGGAGGAGGAAGACCATGGCTGAGCATGCGCTGGTGCAACTGGCGCGAAGAACCGTTGAGCAGTTCGTGCGCGAGGGCAAGGTCCTGGCGGCTACCCATCAGCTTGATGATCTTGGCAGGATGCGAGCGGGCGCCTTTGTTTCGCTTCACCACAATGGCCACCTTCGGGGCTGCATCGGCACCATCGAGCCCGTGCGGGCTGACCTGGAGCAGGAAATCATCCACAATGCCATTGCTGCAGCCACGCAGGACCCCCGCTTTCTGCCGGTGCGGGCTGATGAGCTCGACGGGCTCGAGATCTCGGTCGACGTGCTGGGCGCGCCCGAGGCTGTGGAGACGGTGGAGGAACTCGATCCGCAGATCTATGGTGTGATCGTGCAGCGCGGAAAGAGGCGGGGGTTGCTGCTTCCGGATCTCGAGGGTGTGGAATCGGCGCAGCAGCAGATCGATATCGCCTTGAGCAAGGCGGGAATCGGCCGTGGCGAGCCCTACCGGCTGTACCGCTTTCGGGTTGACCGGTATCACTGACCGGT
>Ga0123333_10003320_pt1 | contig 15692 bp, 16 predicted proteins | sample BioC12SIPDNA_3_FD_89957 | JGI IMG/M metagenome (GOLD analysis project Ga0123333, IMG submission 89957) | Anaerobic biogas reactor microbial communites from Washington, USA - Biogas_R2_B C12 SIP DNA | ecosystem: Engineered > Bioreactor > Anaerobic > Unclassified | place: Washington, USA... | reverse complement strand
GTCCCGGCGTGTGCCGGAACCTCTCCTCAGTTCCCAAATGGTCGGGGCGAGAGGATTTGAACCTCCGACCTCCTGGTCCCGAACCAGGCGCGCTTACCAGACTGCGCTACGCCCCGAAACACCCCGCTGCCGGAGATGGCATTCCGGCAACGGTGAAGATTGTAACACCCCCGGGCCTACCTCGTCAAACGGTCGTCCCGTTTTCTTTCGTCTTCTCCGGGCGCCGCTCCGCCCTTCCGGTTGTTCCATATCATCCGGTTGCCGGGCGTGCCGTCGGCGGCGAGGGGTATTTCCGTCCATCCCCAGGGGGTGACCAGGAGGAAGCGGAAGGCGATGCCCTGGGCGCCGAGGGCCCGGATGTGGGAGATGTAGCGGTAGACATCGGCTATGATGAAGGTGTCGCTGATCATCCACACCCTGCGGCAGAGCTTCCTGTTGAAGAGGGAAGCGTAGTCGATCGCCATGCGGAGGCTGTCCTCGAAATCGGTGGGCCCCACGTTGAGGATGACGGCGTCCTCGTGGCCTGAGGGTTTCCTGAGGTTGGGAAGGAGATCGGCGTAGTCGTCCACCCACTCGAGCTGGGAAAAAAGCTTCTCACCGTCCGCCTCGAGTACGCTGTCAAAGAGCGCGGAGAGAGGATCTCCATCGTGTTCGGCGGCCTCGGAGGTAAGCGATTCCTCCATCCACTGCTGCAGCTGGGTCACTATTTTCTGGATGTACCGTGGGTGCTCCGTTCCCGCCATGGCTGAAAGAATCTCCCCTACCGTCCATTTTTCTTCATTTCCGCGTTCGAATGTCATGGAATCCTCCGGAACTTCTGTTATGGGGGAAGCATAACATATACCCGTTTCCGCCACAAGAAAAAGAGCGGGAGAAAAAGGGCGGTTTTCAGGCGGTTATGTGTTCGATTTTTCCCCGCCTCATGGTGACGCGCCTTCCGCAGACCCCATCGAGCCACTGGATGTCGTGGGAGGCGATGAGGGAGATGGTTCCCCATTTTTCCCAGGCTTCCCCGATCACCCTGGCCATGAGAAGGGCGTTTTCTTCGTCCACGTTGGCGGTGGGCTCGTCGAGGAGAAGGACCTTCGTCCGGAGGGCAAGTCGGGAGGCCAGGGCCACTCTCCTTGATTCGCCCCCCGAGAGCCTGAACCATTCCCGGGTGCCGAAGTCCGGGGACAGGCCGACCATTTCGAGGGCTTCGGCGACCCGTTCGGCGAGACGGTCAGTGTCTCCCCGGGCCCGGAGTCCGTAGGCCACGTTCTCGAAGACGGACCGCCGGAGGAGGTACGGCTCCTGGAGAAGAAGGGTCACTTCCCTGCGAAGTTCCCCTTCCCGTTCTTCCGTTGAGTTTCCCAGAAAGCGGATAGTGCCGGCCGCCGGCTTCAGAAGGAAGGCGAGGGCCTTCAGGAGGGTGCTCTTGCCGCTGCCGTTGTGGCCGACGAAGGCGGTGGGACCGTCGGGGAAAATGTCCAGGCGGTCGATGTGGAGCACCGGGTCTTCTCCGTAAGCGCAGACAAGGTTTTCGATCTCGTAGAGAGGGAGCGTCCCGGGTGTTGAGATCCGCAGAGTCATGATGCCGTCCTCCTGCGGAGGGCCGCCAGGGACCAGTTGAGGACAAAGGAGAGGCCGAGGAGCAGGACGCCGAGGGCGATGCCGGTGGAGAATTCTCCCTTCCCCGTCTCCAGGGTGATGGCGGTGGTGATGGTGCGGGTGTGCCACTTGATGTTGCCGCCGATCATCATGGAGACCCCTACCTCGGCAGTGACCCGTCCGTAGGCGGTGACGGCGGCGAGAAGGATCTGGTGCCTGCTCTCCCAGAGGGTGGAGAGTGCGAGCCGCTTTCCCCGGGCGCCCAGGGTGAGGAGGGTGAGCCTGAGCCGGTCGTCCACGCTCTCCACGGCGGACGCCGTGAGGGCGATTACTATGGGGAGGGCGAGGATGGTCTGGCCGATGGCCATGCCGGGTATGGTGAACAGCAGGCCGAAACTGCCGAGGGGGCCCCGGTTGGAAATGAAGGCATAGACGAAGAGCCCCACCACTACCGTTGGGATGGAGAGCAGGGTGTCCACGGTGATCCGGAGGATCTTTCGCCCCGGGAAAGAGAAGTAGCCGAGGAGAAAGCCCGCGGGAACGCCCAGGGCCAGGGTGACTGCCATGGACAGGCACGAAAGCTTGAGGGTGGTGATGACGGCCGTCCAGACTTCCTCGTTCATGGTGAAGATGAGCCCAAGGCCCTGAATGAATCCTTCCGAGAGGTAGTTCACGAAATTCCTCCCTTTCAATAAAAAAATACCCCTCCTCCGACCGCAGGAGAGGCACGCAGAGCGTCCTTTCCTCCTTGCCGAAAAGGGAGGCGCTTCCGTTTCCGGGAGCACCCTGTCGGCCATGAATCCGTGGGCTGCCGCCTGTAGGTCTCATGGCTCGGAGGGACTGTCTGATAAGTATTGTACCCTGCTCTTTTTTCCAAGGCAACCGGAAGAGGGGCTCATAGGGTACAATGATTCGAGACTACGCGCGGAGGTGGATATATGATTCCTTTCAGACTGCGGCGGGAGGCCGCCTGCATGGTGATGGTGGACGTCCAGGAGCGGCTTCTGCCCGCCATTTCCGGTGCTGAGGAGATCCGCCGGAATACGGTGAAGCTCGCGGCGGCGGCGAGAGCGCTTTCCGTTCCCTTCGTGTACACGGAGCAGTACCCCAGGGGGCTCGGCCCCACCGACGGGGAGATCCTCGCGGCATTGCCGGAGGGTGCCCGCCGGATGGAAAAGTCCACGTTTTCCTGCTGCGACGAGGCCGCTTTTGAAGACCTTCTTCAGGGAACGGGCCGGCCGGTGCCGGTAATCTTCGGCATCGAAACCCACATCTGCATCCTGGCCACCGTGCTCGACCTGCTTGAGCAGGGCCGGAAGGTGGTGCTCGCCTCGGATGCCTGCGGCAGCAGGGACCCTCTGAAGGCCGAGCGGGCGCTTTCGGCGATGACTGCGGCCGGCGCGCTGGTGGTGCCCGTGGAGTCGGTGATCTACCACCTGATGGGCAGGTCGGGAACGGCTGAGTTCAAGGAGCTTCTCCCTCTTTTCAAGGAATGATGTCCGGAAAAAAAGAAGTAACTCGGGAAGGAGGCAGTGCGACACAGTGAACATCGACAGGGAAAAGGCCCTATTGCTGCACAAGAAGGCCCGGGGGAAGATCAGGATCTACCCCACGGTGAACATACGGAACGAGGAGGACCTCGGCCTGGCCTACGTCCAGGGGGGCGCCTTCGCCGCCGCCGAGATCATGGAGGATCCGGGAGCCATCTTCGAATATTCTGGGAAGGGCAACCGGCTCGCCATCATCAGCGACGGATCGGCGGTCCTGGGCATGGGAAACATCGGCCCCAGGGCGGCAATGCCTGTGATGGAGGGCAAGTGCCTGCTCTTCAAGAACTTCGGCGACGTGAACGCCATCCCCCTCTGCATCGACGCCCGGGATGCCGATGATATCGTCGCCATGGCGAAGATGGTGGCTCCCACCTTCGGGGCGATCAACATCGAGGACGTGTCGAGCCCCAACTCCTTCACCGTGGTGGAGCGCCTACAGAAGGAGCTGGACATCCCCGTTTTCTGCGACGACCAGCACGGCTCGGCGGTGGTGGTGCTGGCGGCTTTGGAAAACGCCCTGAAGCTGGTTGACAAGGAACTCGGAGACACCTCCACGGTCATCATGGGGGCCGGATCGGCGGGAATTTCCGTGGCCCGGCTGCTGCTCCACGCCGGTGCGGGGAAGATCACGGTGCTGAACAAGTGCGGCATCCTGGGCCCCGGCAACAGCTGCATGAATTTCGTCCAGGAGGAGCTCGCGGAACGGCTCGGCGAAACCAGGGGAGGCGCATCCCTGGATGAGGCCATGAAGGGAGCGGATATCTTCATCGGGCTCTCGTCGAGGGGCAAAATCAGGGCGGACCACGTGCGTTCCATGAACCAGGGGAACATCGTCCTCGCCCTTTCCATGCCCGAACCGGAGATTTCCGTCGAGGAGGCCGCGGAGGCCGGGGCCTCCGTCTTCGCCGAGGGGCTCACCGGGACCTCCAACGCCATGCCGAACCTCCACGCCTATCCCGGCATCGCCCGGGGGCTGCTGGACGTCCGGGCAAAGGGGCTGAACGACAACATCCTCATGGCCGCTTCCCACGCCATAGCCGGTGCGGTGGACCGAAGAAGGCTCTCCGGAAGGTGCATCATCCCCGACCTGTTCTCCGACGAGGTCACCCCGAGAGTGGCGGAGGCCGTGGCCCAGACGGCCATCGCCGAGGGGCTCGCTTCCCTCCCCCTTCCTCCGAAACAGGTCTACGAGGAGACGTGGCACCGACTCTTCGGCAACATAATGGAAAGGATATAAAAACACCGGGGCTCCCCTGAAGGGAAGCCCCGGTCGCTTTTTGCGAAGGCTACAGCGCCCTGAAGAGCAGCAATACCGTTCCGGCCAGGGTGACGATGACGGAGTGGCGCTCGCTCTTCCAGAGAATGGACAGGTCGAAGGGCCCGTCAAGTTCTTCGGGGTTCCATCGTTTCGGAAAAAAACGCCCGGTCCGCTCCATGTAGCGTTCGAACTCCCGGCCGAACTTCTGCCGCAGGAATGATTCCTCCCAGGGAATGATGAGCAGCCCGTAGAGTACGAAGAAGGCGATGATGAAGAGAAGCAGGGCCTTCCACCCGGCGAGCAGCGCCCATCCTGCACCGATGAGGCCGTTGCCGATGTAGAGAGGGTTTCGGGCGAGGGCGTAGGGTCCCCAGGTGACAAGCCGCTCCGCCCCTACCTGTTCGCCCCGGTAGCGGGCGATGCACCCGGCGGCCCAGAAACGGACACCCTGACCCAGGGCCACGAGGAACAAGCCTCCGGCAATGCTCCCGGCCGATACCGGTTCCGCAAGGAAGAACACCCCAAGAAAAAGGGCGGTCCAGAGGCCGCCCCTCAGCCTGAACGCGGCCGCCCGTATCTTATTCACGGCGGTCTCCTTTATCGTCATCAGAGAATCCGTTTTCCGAGACTTCTTCCTCCACCGGGGGCTCCTGGTCGTAGAGTTCTTCGGTGACGCCCCAGCCCAGGAGTTTCACAGCCACGATCACGCCCATTCCGATGGCGAGGTATTCCGTGAAGAACCGCCACGCGATGGCCATGACGCCCGCCATGTTCCATGGTACAAGCAGGCCGAAGAGAGCCGCTCCGCCGCCTTCGGCAACGCCGCTCGCCCCGGGGGTGGGGACGAAGTACAGCAGGAACATGAAGACGGCCTGGGCGAGGATTGCCTGGAGGTAGTGGAAGGGAAGCCCCACCGACGCGATAAGGCACGGAAGAACGGAGAAGATGAAGAGCAGGTGAAATACGGAAAGAATGATCGCCAGGAGAAAATACTTGAGCCCGCAGGAGAAGAACAACTGGAAGTTGAGGTTGTAGTTGTCCACTTCGAGGTTGATCCGCTTGACTATTTTGAGCACCCGTTCCGGCTTGACCACGCCGAACCTCTTGAGCCACAGCGTCAGGACCCTGCCCCACCGTTTGATGATTGCCGGTCTCGCCACGCTGAGAACCACCAGGACCCACGAGATGATGATGAAGGCAAGAACATAGGAAAAGACACCCTTGAGGAAAAGATGACCCCGGAGCAGTTCCGGCTCGATGAAAACAGCCACGGGAACCATTATTCCCAGGATGAGGATGGTCAGCAGCGTCCGGGTAAGGGTGATGGCGATGCCCTTTCCCAGGGGAACCTTCCGCTTGTAGAGCACGTAAACCTGGAACGGACCGCCTCCGCTCTGCATGGGAGTGACGGCGCAGCCGAAGTAATGGAGCCATGTGAGCACCATGCCGAGCTTGAAGTCGATCTTTTCCCCGGCGGAACGGGCAAGGGCGCAGAAGCGGGATGCGTCACAGATCCACGCAGAAAGGACAAATCCGAGGGCAAGCAACAGGAGCCGTTTGTCGGCACGCAATATGGTGGACCACGTATCGGAGTCCACGCTGGACAGAAGCACTACGGCGCTGACTCCGAAGGAGAGCAGCAGGAAAAGCACCAGGCCTTTACGAAGGGTCAATGAAGGAAAAGCCTCCTCTTTCGGTGGAAAAACCGGCCTCCGCTTGTTCTATGATACCGGCAGCGGCGCGGAGATCGTCGGCGATGAAAAACATTGTACCAGATTTTTCGTTCTTCATGATTTCGATGAGGGGTGAAATCTCTTTTTCTGTTTCTTTCCCCCAGCCCGTCCTGACAAGGACAAAAGGACATCCGCAGTTGAAAGCGAACCGAACGTCTGCGGGGGAGTCCCCGATCATCCAGCTGCTCCGGAGGTCAATGCCCAGTTCTTCCGAGGCCCGGATTCCCATGCCGGGGGCGGGTTTCCGGCACAGGCACCCCGGGAAGCCTTCTTCAACGGGGCCGTGGGGACAGTAGTAGAAGGCGTCTACCCCGGCTCCTTCACGGCGGAGCAGTTCACCGATACGGCCGTGGATTTCGGGGAGGACCGATTCAGAGAAACAGCCCCTGGCGACGCCGCTCTGGTTTGTGACCACCACGAGCAGAAATCCCATGGAGCGCAGCTTTATGAGAGCTTCAGAGGCACCGGACAACAGTCTCACCGACGAGGGGTCGGAGAGGTAGGGGATATTTTCGATGAGCGTACCGTCGCGGTCAAGGAAAACCGCCCGGTTCATTACTGGACGGTGCTGTCCCCGATGTCCCTCAGGGCGCCGATGTACCCGCCGAGGCTTTCGATGCGGGGGAGAATGCCCGACCGAAGGGTGTAGGCCAGTTCGAGAGGTTTGCCCTCCTCAACCGAACGGGAGGCATTCTCGAGTTCCGAAAGAAGGGCCGTCTTGATTTCACCGAGTCCGCCGCTCCCCACTTCGCCGTCGTCCAACCCAAGAAGAAGCTGGCTGTTGTGGATCACCTGGAGGACCCACCCGATTCCTTCCGCCGCTTTCCCGACAAGTTCGAGCCCCTCGCCCGTCCGATCCGCCTCGAGGTGGTCGGCGGCCCGGGCGAGGCCCGCTGCGAGCCGTTTCTGGTATTCCGATGCGTCAGCCAGCGTCTCCGCCAGGAAGTCACGGACCGGCCGGCCCTCGAACCGGGCTTCCGCTCCGCCGGACAGCGCGAGGAACCCTTCCTCGTCCAGTTCCGCCCCGTCAACCTCGATGGAACGGATGAGCCTGGCTTTCCTGCCGAGGGTTTCCTTCACGGACGCGAGCACATCCCCTTTTGACGGGCTGTTTTCCGGAAAGGCGATCTCTTCACCGTCAAGATATACTTTCATATGCAGCCCTCCCTGCGTGGGTTTGCCTTGCATCCCCGCCGCCAGAACAAAAAAGCTCCGTCAGGCAGGGGTATTCCCGGAAAGCCATTGTATCATGACCGGCGCCCGAACCGGAACGTTTAAGACGTCCACCTCTTCAGCCGATAAGAAAGGGAAGCACTATACCCTTTTTTTCAGGGAGATGGTTTCATGGGTGATTACCAGTCCACTTTTTCAATACCCGGCATTTCCTCCAGCATCGACTGGGGGAGCATGGCGGACAAGCTGCTCGAGAACGCCCGGAAGTCCCAGGAACCCCTGATAGAAAAGCAGGATACCCTGGAACTGAAGATCGGCCTGTTCAACGAATTTTCCGCCTCCATGAAAAGCGTCCGGAATACCCTTTCGCCCCTCAAACTGGCATCCACCTTTAATGCCAAGACAGCGGAGTTCTCGGTTCTTTCCGGGGTGAACGCGGAGAGCGTGGTGACTGCCACCGTATCCGCCGACGCCGCCGTCAGCCGGCACGAGATCGAGGTCCTCCAGAAGGCCGTCGCCCAAAGCCGGTTCAGTGAGAGGATTGAGACCACTGTGGGGGACGCGGGGCTTGCCGCCTCGCAGAAATTTTACATCAACGTGGGCGGCCGCAGGGCGGAAATTCTGGTCAACACCACCGATTCCCTCACCACCATAGCCCAGAAGATCAACGACGCAAAGGACATCACCATCGACCCCGCCACCGGTGAAGCCTACGGGGAAAGTCTCGGCATCACCGCATCGGTGATCGACAACCGGCTGATCATCAAGAGCGCCAATACAGGCCTGGGAGAGACCACCGACAAGAGCACCCTCACCAGGGGCAGCGGTACCACCGACAAGCTGGGGTTCACAGTCGCCAAGGACGCGCCGTCGAACGGAACGCTGGCCATAACGGCTGGAACGGTGACATATGTTGAGGGGACGGACTTCACAGTGGACCCGGGAAGCGACGAGATCACCTGGATTGCGGGACACGGGCCCGCGACGGGAACATCCTACGAGGTATCCTACACGGTAAACTCCAACGTCTTCAGCATCGACGGAGACGCGGACCTGCTCTCACTCCTGAAGCTGGACGACGACTCGGCGGACCACTACCTCGCAGCCCAGGATGCCGAGATCAAGATCGACGGGCTTACCGTCACCAGGTCGTCGAACCAGATGAACGATCTCATCGAGGGCGTGGAGCTTACCGTCAACGGACCCGGATCGGTGGTCATGGACATTACCCAGGACGCCGAGCAGGCGGTGACAGGCATCCAGGACTACGTGACCTATTACAACGACCTCATGGACTGGATCAACATCCGCCTGAGCGAGTCTTCGACCGCTTCCAGTTCCGAGAAGGACGACCAGTACAAGAACGACGACTTTTACAAGAAGTTCGGCCTGCTGCACGGCAATTCCATGCTCTGGCAGACCAAGTCCCAGATAAGGCAGCTCATGACGGATCCCGTCACCGCAACCTATACATCGAAGACGGGGCGCCCCGTGCTGGGAACCATGGCCGGAGAAGGCCTGACGGGAAATACCACCTTCACGCTGACGGTGGGCGTCCGGACGGCCACTATCGAAGTGGCCCCCGGGGACACGCTGCAGACTATCGCGAGCAAAATCAACAGCTCCTACGAAATGACCCACGACCCCCAGGGACGGACGTACCCCATCCCCATGGCCAGTGCCAAGGTGGTGAACAACCAGCTTGTGATCGAGGCGTCGCCGAACCGGAAGTTCTCCCTCGCCGCGTCGGACGGCGTTCTGGACACCCTGGGGCTCGGTACGCCCTTCACTCTTCTTTCCCAGATCGGCATCTCCACGGAGAGCACCGACTACGGCAAAAGCGGGAAGCTGGAATTCGACTCGGCCAAGTTCATGGAAGCGCTGCGGAACGACCCCGACGGCGTGGGGGCCATCATGAATACCATCATGGGGAAAATGGACGATTACATCGGCAACATGGTGGACACGTCCCAGATAGAGGTCGGATACACCACCGCGCCCAAGGGCCGGATCGCCAGCCAGATCACCACCTGGCAGACCGAAATCGCCACTATCGACAAGAGAATCGCCGAATCGGAAACCCGCCTCGAACTTCGGGCGCGGGGCCTGTACGAACAGTTCGCCCAGGCCGAGGTGAACCTTGCGAAGCTGCAGCAGCAGGCTACCTGGCTGGCTTCCGTCGTGAGCCAGCTCTCAGGGTCGTCAGGATCAAGCTCCTGATCAATTGACAAAAAGCGACCGGGGGATCCCCAAAAGTGGATCCCCCGGCCGCTTTTTGTTTCCTCTAACGTTCCACGCTCTCCAGTATGTGGGAGAGCGTTTCCGGAGACAGCTGGGCGAAGCCGATGCGCCACGCCAGTATGGCCGCCTGGGTCCGGTCCCGGAGATCGAGCTTCTTGAGAACATGGCTCACGTGGTTCTTCACCGTCTTCTCCGAGAGCACCATCCTGTCGGCAACTTCCGTGTTGCTCAGGCCCTGGGCGAGCCAGTAGAGGATTTCCTTTTCCCTGGGGGTCAGCTCATAGAGCTGGTCGTTCTCCTCTTTTCTCCTGGAGAAGGAGGTGAGAAGCTTCCCGGCGACCCTGGGGTCCACATAGGGCTGCCCCCTCGCCGCCGAGCGGATGGCTGAGAGCAGCTCCACCTTCCCCGAGGCCTTGAGGACGAAACCGAGCACACCCGCTGCTGAAAGGGCGGAAAGGCAGTCTTCGTCGTCGTAGGCGCTTATGGCTACATACCGTGTTCTGTGGGGAATGTTGTTCAGTTCCCGGACAAGCTGGATGCCGTCCACGCGGGGCATGTTGATGTCAAAAAGAAGAATGTCCGGTTCTTTTTCCCTGATGAGGGAGAGTGCTTCTTCTCCGTCGCCCGCTTCCCCGACGACGGCGATATCCGATTCCAGTTCCAGAAGTTTTTTCACTCCGTCGCGAAAGAGCTTGTGATCGTCCGCTATAAGCACCCTGATCAATTCCATCTCCCCACCCCCGTCACGTGGGCCGAAAACGGCCGAAACACCTGAGAATACGATTATGCTATAGTAGTCGCTGCCCCTGAATGTACGGTAAAGGAATTTCAGCAGCCAACATAGGTCTTGAGAACTATTCTATCACAGATTTCCTGATTTTCAGAGGAGGAGCGCCCTTTGACCCGATCCGCCGTACCCGCCCTTTCCCTTTCCCTCAGAAAAAAAATCGGCCTCGCGGCGGGCCGTTTTCGGATGATCGCCCCGGGAGACCGGATCATGATCGGCCTTTCCGGGGGAAAAGACAGTCTCGTACTGACCCTTGCCCTTGCGGGACTCCGCAGAAGGAGCCCCGTTCCCTTTTCCCTCGCCGCCTGTTTCGTGGACATCACCGGAGGGGAAACGGAGGTTTCGTCCCTGCGGGAATTCTGCGATTCCCTGGACATTCCCTTTTATGTCCGCCCCCATCCCATCGTCGGGATCATCGAGGTGAGGGAGGAACGGTCGCCCTGCAGCCTGTGCGCCAACATCCGGCGGGGCATACTGAACACTGCGGCGAAGGAGGAGGGGTGCAATCTTCTGGCCCTGGGGCACAACCTGGACGACGTGGTGGAGACTGTTCTGATGAACCTGTTCCACACGGGCAGGTTCAGGGCCTTCCAGCCCAGGTTTTGGCAGAGCAGGTCCGGCATGACAGTCATCCGTCCCCTGGTCTTCGCGGAAGAGAAGAAGATTCTTCAAGAAGCCCGCAGGCTCGGGCTGCCCGTTCTTCCCTACGTCTGCCCCTTCTCCCTCGAGACGGAACGGGTGAGGGCTAAAAGTATACTTGACGGACTGAGTGCCGGGAACCCGAGAATCAAGTACAATATACTACACGCACTTCAGTGCCTGGACGAACGGGACAAATGGCCCGAAGGAGGGACGGACGAAGTTTCCCCGCCCTCCGGGGACGAGGTTCAAGGAGAGATGACATGGGAAAGAACGACGGACAGTCTTTAGGGCCCACACCCTCCGAAGCGTCGCGGACGTTTCCCCAGGGGCCCGAGTTTCCCGGAGCAGACAATACGGTGACGGAGCGGTATTTCACGTGGGATCCTCTTGACGATCCCGATTTCGCCCATCTCATCATCGGGAAGGGCAGCATCGGCGGCAAGGGACGGTCCCTGCTCTTTGCCATGGCCAAACTCCGGGACAGCACGGAGGAGACGCTGAAGCGGGTGGTCTTTCCGCCGTCTCTTTTCATCGCCACCGATTCCTTCGATTTCGTGCTCCGCCAGATTCCCGACCTGGAGGAACTGAAAAAGGAGGAGCCGGAGGTGATCGAGTACGCCTTCCTCCAGGCGAAACTCCCCCCCGCTGTGAGCGAAGGCATCCGCACTTTTCTCGGGAAGATCACCGACCCCATCGTGGTGCGGAGCAGCAGCGTCCTCGAGGATTCACTGAAATATTCCTTCGCGGGAAAATACCTCTCCACCTTCGAGTTCAACGACGGTGAGACCCCTCTGGAAGAGCGGGCGGCCCAGGTGGAACAGGACATCAAGAGAATCTACGCCAGGACGTTCTTCCCGGTAGCGGTTGCCTACCGGATGAAGCACGGCCTGGGGGACGACCGCATGGGAATCATACTCATGAGGGTCGCCGGGAAATGGCGGGGCAGGTACTACTACCCCACCATGGCGGGAGTGGGCTTCTCCAGGTACTACAGGAGATGGACCACCAGGATACGGTCCGAAGACGGGATCATCCGCCTTGTTTTCGGCATGGGCACCACAAGCACGAAGCGGGGATATGCCAGGACGTTCGCCCTGACCCTGCCGTGCCTCCGGCCGGAGGGACAGAACCCGTTCAACATCATGCGCCACGCCCAGGAGCATTTCCAGGTGATCGACCGGGAACAGAAAGCCCTGGTGACGGTGGACGTGAAGCGCATCTGGAAAGACATTTTCCCCTACCACAGCTGTTTCCCCGACTACGCCCAGATATACAGCCCCGACGACGACGGGGGCTACTTCACCCCCATGTCCCGTCACGGCTCAACCATCAGGGCGGGGGAAAAGGTCTGCTTTACCTTCGAAGAGTTCGCCTGCCGGTCGAAACACTTCTTCGACAGGATGAAGAAGCTCCTCGCCCTCCTCGACCGGGAGATGGGCGTGCCTGCAGACGTGGAATTCGCCTATCACCCCAGCGAAGACCTGGTGGAGATCGTCCAGGCCCGCCCTCTCTGGCTGAGCGAGGTGACCCACTCAGTAACCATACCGGACCTCGAGAACAGGAATGTTGTTCTCAAGGCGGACAGAATGGTGACCCACGGCGTGAAGGAAAACATTCCCTATCTCGTGTACGTGGACCATCATATTTACGCCCAGGAGACCCGGTTCCACGACGTGGCCCGGGGGATCGGCACGGTGAACGATGCCCTGAAAGGCTCCCGGTTCATACTCGTGGCCCCGGGCAGGGTGGGTTCCAGCAACCCCCTTCTCGGCGTGCCGGTACAGTACAACGAGATCACCAGGTGCTCCTGCATCGTGGAGGTGGGATTCCCCAAGGAGGGGTACATGCCGGAGCTTTCTTTCGGCACCCACTTCTTCACAGACCTGGAGATAGACGGGATCCTCTACATGCCTGTCTACGAAGGGGCGAAGAACAACATCTTCGACGAGAGTTTCTTCGACTCCGCCCCCTACGCCCTGGGATCCCATGCAGGCATCCGCATCTACTCCGGGTCCTTCTCGGTGTACACCGACGGCGACAGGAATTTCGGCGTGGTGGTGGCGGACAGGGTGGACGAACCGGAGAACGGGTGGGACTAAATAGCCGGTCTCCGTAAAAAACGCCGTCCGCAGGAGTGGCTCTCCAGCGGACGGCGTTCAGTTTTTTCCCGATCCTAGACGGAGATTTCCCTGAGGGAGAGCTTTTCCGCCAGTTCGGTCACCTCGAGGGCCTGGGCGCTGTAATTGGGCCGTCCCATGAGGCCGTAGGTGTAGTTCTTCCCCTGCTCCACTCCCGGCTGGTCGAAGGGGTTCACGTCCAGAAGGTACCCGGCGAGGGCGGTCACGTGCTCGTAGAACTGGATCATGGCTCCAAGCCTGCGTTCGTCGAGCTTCGGTATCTCGATGGAGACCACCGGTTTTCCGGATTTCGCGATTGCGGCGGCGGTGGAAAGGGCTTCGTACCGCCGGAGGGAATTCATGGACTGGCCGAAAAGATAGGAGAGGGACACCAGGGCCTTCTCTTCCGTCTCGGGAATGGTGATTTCTTCCGCCGGGTCGGCCACGGTCATCACGGTAAAGAGCTTGTCGTCCGGACCTTCGGTGTAGAGCTGGATCTGGGAGTGCTGGTCGATGGCGCCCAGGGCGCGGACCGGGGTCGAGCCCGTTCCGTTTTTTCCGAGACTCTCTCCCCAGAGCTGGGCGAACCATTCGCAGAACCGCTCCAGGGCGTCCTCGTAGGGCATGAGGACCGTCATATTCCTTCCCTGCCGGTAATGGGCAACGGAAAGGGCGGAAAGAAGCCAGGCGGGGTTTTCAAGAACGGTATTCCTCTCCGCCAGCCTTCTGTCCATCTCTGAGGCACCCTCCAGCAGTTTCCCGGCCGATATGCCAAGGGCGACGGCGGAAAGAAGCCCCACCGGCGACAGGACCGAGAAGCGGCCTCCCACGTCCGAGGGAAGAATCAGGCGGCGGCACCCGATTTCGTCGGCGAAGGGACGGAGGACACCCTTTTCCTCGTCGGTAATGACCACCACGTGCTCCGCCGCTTTTTTCGGGCCGAGATCCACCTTGAGGCGGTCCCAGAAGAAGAGGAAGTTGGCCATGGTCTCGGCGGTGCTCCCCGATTTGCTGATGACGGTAAAGACGGTCTGCACGGGGTCGATGAGATTCCAGATCATCCTGTTGTCGGCCGGATCCACATTGTCGGACATGTAGAATCTCGGTCCCTGCCTTTTCGACCGGGGCAGCTCGTTCCAGTACGGAGGCAGCAGCGCCCCGTGAAGCATAAGGTTTCCCAGTGCGGATCCGCCGATGCCCACCTGGACCATGGCGTCGAAGCCGGAAATCCATTTCCCGGTCTCCTCAACGGCTGAGATATCCATGGAGGGCAGATTGATCCAGCCCACACCCTCCCGCCCTTCGGATGCGGCTTCCCGAAGCCGGGCGTCTCCTCTCCGGAGTATTTCCTCGTATCCCTCGACAGCCTCGATATCCACCGCACCGCCGGGCGCGAGGAATTCGCCGTCGCTCACCGCCATTCCATAGGACAACGTGAGCAGTTCCGATCCTGTTTCCGATCCTCGAGGCACGACGTCAACCCCTTCCTCTCAGGTTACTGATCCTGCTTCGCCTGCTTCGCCAGCTCCGCCTCGATGGCCTCCGGGCTGAACCCGACGATGTACTTCTCGCCGATCTGCGTGACGGGAACACCCATCTGCCCGGTTTTCTTCACCATCTCCATTGCCGCTTCCCGGTTCGAGGAAACATCTACAGTCTCGAATTCAAGCCCCTTGTTCTGCAGATATTCCTTGACCTTTGTGCACCATGGACAGGTCGTCGTTGAAAATACTTTTATCATGATGTACCACCTCCGCAAGAATATATACCCATATAGGGTATATATGAAAAAGTCCTTCCAGTCAAGTTCATTATATACCGAATTCGTTCCACGAAGATTCTTTTCCCCTTGTTTAGGGGTATAATGCATACCATAATTCGGGTTTATCAACGAAAAGTGAGGAGGAAAAAGGATGACCATGTCGACGGAAAGCGCCGTGCGATCCGACCTGGAGAGCCGCCTGCTTCCAATTGCCGACCGTTACAGGGGGAGGAAGGGCATCACCATTCCGCTGCTGGCGGACCTGCAGGGGGAAATGGGGTATATTGCGCCGGAGGCCGTGGATTTTTTCGCAAGGGAGCTTGACATTCCAGCCGCAGAAATTTTCGGCGTGGCCACGTTCTACGCCCAGTTCCACCTGAAGCCGAGAGGCCGTCATATCATCCGCGTGTGCAGGGGAACTGCCTGCCACGTTCGGGGAAGCCTGAAGATCCTGGAAAGCGTGAAGGAAACTGTCGGAGTGGAAGAAAACCAGACCACCGAGGACCTCCGGTTCACCCTGGAGCCGGTGGCCTGCCTGGGAGCCTGCGGACTGGCGCCGGTGATGATGATCGACACCCAGACCTTCGGACGGCTGACCCCCGACATGGTAAAGGGCATACTCGACAAGTTCGAGTAGGAAGCCGACTGACGGAGGAGGATGACCTATGCCTATCTATCGTTCCCATATCCTGGTTTGCGGCGGCACCGGGTGCACGTCCAGCGGTTCGCACGAGGTGATGGACGCTTTCAGGAAGGAACTTGAAAAAAGGAAACTGTCAGGAGAAGTTCTCGTGGTGCCCACGGGATGCCACGGGATGTGCGAGATGGGGCCCATCGTG
>Ga0123333_10003316_pt1 | contig 15707 bp, 9 predicted proteins | sample BioC12SIPDNA_3_FD_89957 | JGI IMG/M metagenome (GOLD analysis project Ga0123333, IMG submission 89957) | Anaerobic biogas reactor microbial communites from Washington, USA - Biogas_R2_B C12 SIP DNA | ecosystem: Engineered > Bioreactor > Anaerobic > Unclassified | place: Washington, USA... | reverse complement strand
GCGGCGGCGCGAAGGCCGCGAACATGCATCGTCCCTTGGTGCCGTGGAACACGTCGATATTACTGCCGAAGCAGCCCACGGCAGTCCGCACGGCACCGTAGATCTTGCACCCGTTGGCAAACTCGTAGATCAGCGAATGATGATCGAATGACGTTCCCATCTCCGGCTGGAACTGTGTCGACCGCCCGCCGAGCCCGTAGACCCTCACCGGCGACTCGTCACGCATGGCCCACAGCGCCGAGTCCAGGTTATGGATCAGCGACTGGGGCACGTCGTCCCCGGAGAGCCAGGTGAAGTGGTACCAGTTGCGGAACTGATACTCCATTTCGCTCCAACCCGGCTGCCGCGCGACGAGGCTGTATGGGGCGCGGAGGTAATCACACTGGATCGCCACAATCTCCCCGATTTCGCCGTTGTACATGCGTTCTACCGCCGCTCGCCGCCCCAAATGATAGCGATAGGTGAGCCCGGCCAGCACGCCAGTGCCGTTCTTCTTGGCCAGCTCGTCGGCCTCCAGCAGTTGGTGCACACCGGCGACGTCGATGGCGGCCGGCTTCTCGACGAACACATGCTTCTTCGCTTCCACTGCGGCCAGAGTGTAGGGGGCGTGGAATCGCGAAGCGCAGGCGATCAACACCACGTCGCTGTTGTCGATCACCCCCTTGTATCCGTCCAGGCCGGCAAAACGCCGCGCCGGATCTACCTGGACCTGATCCCCGAACTCCGCGGTCAGATTGTTGATGCTCGCCTCCATCTTGTCGGCAAAGACGTCGGCCATGGCCCACAACTGCGTGTTGGGATCCCCGGCCAGTGCATCAGCCGCCGCACCTGATCCTCGTCCGCCACAACCGATCAGTCCAATCTTGATCGTGTCACTCCCCGCGGCATGGGCGCTGCGGCCGATCGCCAGCTGCGTGCCTGCTGCGGCCGAGGCGAGCAGTGCCGACCTGGCGAGGAACTTGCGGCGCGATTCACGGGCAACGGTAGTCACGGCGGCGTGCTGAGACATGATGGCTCCTTCATGGCAGCTGGGATGATGATGGATCCGCGCGGATCTCGTGGATGGAACATTGACGTCCGCACCCATTAGTGTAACCATGGAAACGCCCGCTGACCAACCGGCTTGCCAGGAGCGGTTGGATGTCAACTACCGGCCGATCGGCAAGGCGGCTGGATCGAGCACCGCTCATGACGAACCATCTGCGCATTGACGGCTCGTACGGTGAAGGCGGCGGCCAGATCGTCCGCTCGGCGCTCGCCCTGTCACTGGTGACCGGCCGGCCGGTCACGGTCGATAACATTCGCGCCGGGCGCCCCCGTCCCGGTCTGATGCGCCAGCACCTGACGGCCGTACGAGCGGCCGTGGAGATCTGTGCCGGGGCGGTGATGGGCGCCCGGCTCGGCTCGCTGTCGGTCACGTTCGAGCCGCGGCCCGTGCGGCCCGGTTCGTACTGTTTCCGCGTCGGCACGGCTGGGAGCGCGGCACTGGTGCTGCAGACGGTCTTACCTGCCCTCGCGATCGCTGGCAGCCCGTCCCAGCTGACGCTGCAGGGCGGCACGGACAATCCCTGGGCGCCCCCGTTCGACTTCCTGCAGCAGGCCTTCCTGCCGTTGCTCAACCGCATGGGGCCGCGTGTGACGGCGAGTCTGGAACGGCGTGGATTCTATCCGGCGGGCGGTGGGCAGTTCACGGTGACGGTCGAGCCGTGCGCGCAGCTTGCCGGCTTCCAGCTGCACGATCGCGGGCCGCTGGTGGCGCATGCCGTCCGGGCGCTGGTGGCGAACCTGCCACGCCAGATCGCCGACCGGGAAGTACGGACCGTCCTGGCCAAACTGGGTTGGGATGCGCCGTGTGGCACAGCCGAACAGGTCACAGCGCACGGGCGCGGCAACGTCGTCCTGGTCGAACTCCACAGCCAGCATGTGAGCGAGGTGTTCACCGGATTCGGCCGGCTCGGTGTCCGCGCCGAACATGTCGCGGCCGACGTCGCGCGGCAGGTGACGGACTACCTGGAGTCCGGCGCGCCGGTGGGACCGTACCTGGCGGACCAACTGTTGCTGCCGCTGGGGGTCAGCGCCTGGCAAACCGGTGCGGCGGACCGCCACCGCGGTGGATCGTTCTGCACGGTGCCACTCACCCGTCACGCGCTCACCCACATCGACCTTCTGCGCCGCTTCCTGGAGATTGACATTCGCGTGGCGGCAGCGGACAACGGGAAGACGTGCTGCGTCAGCCTGCTCCCGCCCTGAACCGACTTGAACAGAAGGGAGTCAAAGGAGTTCTGCATCATGCGAGAAATGAAGCAACTGCGGCTCGACCTGACACCCGACGCGGCCCTGGTGACCGGGACCTGCCGGATCGATTACATTCAGATTATCCATTCCAGATAGTTGACACGATTACCACGTCGCCCCTCGACAACGGAGATAAGGTCACATGATTCGCTGCGACTTCATCTTAACCGTGCTGTGCGCGGTCTGGGCATGTGCTCCCGGAACGGTTCACGGCGCAGACCAGGCGGAGATCGAGACACTGCTCAAACGCGACATCATCGGCGGCGACTTGTCGATGGCAGAAGTCCAGTGGTACTGCGACGAGCGTGTGCCGGCCATGCCTCCGGTGACAACGGTCGAGCAATGGGAGCAGGAAGCGGAGCGGATCCGGGCGGCGGTGCTGGAACGCATCGTCTATCGTGGAGCAGCGGCCGGCTGGCGCGACGCGGAGACGAAAGTCGAGTGGCTCGACACCATGGATGGTGGCCCCGGCTATCGGATCCGCAAGTTGCGTTACGAGGCGCTTCCCGGCCTGTGGATTCCTGCGCTGCTGTACGAGCCGGAGCAACTCACCGGCCAGGTACCGGTGATCCTGAACGTCAACGGGCACACGCCGCTGGGCAAGCAATACCCGCCCAAGCAGATCCGCTGCATCAATCAGGCGAAACGCGGCATGCTGGCTCTGAACATCGAGTGGGTCGGGATGGGGCAACTTGCCGGCCCCGGCTTCAACCACGGGCGCATGAATCAACTGGACCTGTGCGGCACCAGCGGCCTGGCCCCCTTCTATCTGAACCTGAAGCGGGGGCTGGATGTGCTGCTGAGTCTGGAACATGCCGATCCCAGCCGCGTGGCGGTCACCGGACTCTCGGGTGGAGCCTGGCAGACGATTGTCATCAGTTCGCTTGACAAGCGGGTCACCTTGGCCAATCCGGTGGCCGGTTTTTCGAGCATCAAGACCCGGGTGTGGCATCTGAAGGACCTGGGCGACTCGGAGCAGATGCCCAACGACCTGGCCACCATCTGCGATTACACCCATCTGACTGCCATGATGGCGCCGCGGCCCACGCTGTTGACGTTCAACCTGCACGACGACTGCTGCTTTGAAGGCTCCTACGCGCTCGAACCTTTGCGCGCCGCCGTCCAGCCCATTTTCCGGCTCTACGGCCAGGCGGATTCGCTGCGGTGGCACGTCAACGATGATCCGCCCGCGAAGCACAATTACGAAGTGGACAACCGCCAGCAGAACTACCGTTTCCTGGGCGACTTCTTCTATCCGGGTGACGCGGCATACGACGCGCGCGAGATTCCTTCGGATGATGAAGTCAAGTCGGAAGAGGCCTTGCACATTCCGTTGCCCGACGACAATCTGGACTTCAACAAGCTGGCGCTTGGTCTGAGCCGCGATCTGCCGCGGGAGGGCGCGCTCCCGACTGACCCCGCCGCGGCCGGCGCGTGGCAACGATCGCGCCGCGCGGTGCTGCGCGATGTGGTACGTGCGAAGGACTACCAGGTCGCGGCCGGCGATGTCGCGCGCGAGGAGAAAGAAGGGGTCACCGTGACGTTCTGGAAGCTGCGGATGGACAACACCTGGACGGTCCCGGCCGTCGAGTTCGTCCCGGACGCGCCTCAGCAGACGGCGATCCTCGTCGCCGACCAGGGGCGGCAGAGCACGGCGGTTCAGGTCGCAGAACTGCTTGCTGCCGGCTTTCGCGTCATCGCCGCCGATCCGTTCTACCATGGCGAGTCGAAGATCGCGCAGCTCGACTACCTGTTCGCGCTGCTTGTGGCCGGGGTAGGGGACCGCCCGCTGGGCTTGCAGGCCAGCCAGATGGCAGCGATCGCCCGCTGGGCAGCAGCGCACCGTGCCGCCGGCCCTGTGCAGCTCGTGGCAGTCGGCCCCCGGTGCGGCGCCGCCGCCTTAATCGCCGCTGCGCTGGAGGACCAGGCGGTCCACAGTGTTGTGCTGCACGGATCACTGGGCAGCCTGAAAGAGGTGCTGGAACAGAACTGTGGGGTCCAGGAGCAGCCCGAATTGTTCTGCTTCGGACTGCTCGAGTCGTTCGACATCAAGCAGTTGGCGGCCCTGTCGGCACCGCGGCCGGTGCAGTTTGTCGCACCGAGCGACCGGGCGAAGAGCGAGTTGGCCGAGTTGGCGGACTGGTATCAGGTGTGGGGAGCTGACGTCGATCCGTTGCGGAACTGAGCCTCCGAAGCGCAACGGCGGGGGGCGGTGTCAGGCGGCGGGGACGCGTACACGAGGCGAGCCGAGCATGTCCGAAGTGTCGATTGTGATTCCGGCCTACAACGAGCAGGAAGCGATTCACGGCGTGGTAACACGTCTGCGCGAGGTGCTCCAGGCGGCCGGCATCCCGCATGAAATCCTCGTGGTGGATGACGGGTCGAGCGACGCGACGGCCCGCGCGGCGGCCGAGGCGGGCGCGACGGTGGTCCAGCATCCGCAGAACCGGGGCTATGGCCGCAGTCTGAAGACCGGGATCCTGGCGGCGCGGTACGATCGGATCGCGATCACCGATGCCGACGGGACGTATCCTGCCGACCGGCTGCCCGAGTTGATTGCGTTGAGCGATCGGTTCCACATGGTCGTTGGTGCGCGCACCGGGAAGTACTACCGCGGCACGCTGGTCAAGCGTCTGGGGCGGTTTTTCTTCCGGCTGTTGAGCGAATATGCGGCGGGGCAGCGGATCGCCGATATCAACTCCGGCATGCGTGTGTTTCACCGGCACGACGTGCGGCGGTTCTTTCCGCTGATCTGTGCGGGCTTCTCCTTCACGACCACCACGACACTGGTCTATCTGCTCAACGATCTCTGCGTGCACCATGTCCCGATCGACTACCAGTGCCGCGAGGGCTACTCCAAGGTCAACCATTTCCGCGACACCTTGCGCGCCCTGCAGATCATCGTCGAAGCGATTCTCCGCTACAATCCGATCAAGATCTTCCTGCTCCTGGCGTTCCCATTCGTACTGCTGGGCGCCGGGTTTCTGATCGGCGCGGTGATGGGCCGCAACTGGCCGGCTGCGCTGTGTGCCTGCGTGGCCTGGGCGACCGCCGGGCTCGTGTTGGGTCAGGGGTTTCTGGCTGTGTCGGTGATGCCGCAGCGCCGATTTGTCAACGTGCCGACCGAATCCAGCTCGCGGGATCCAGGGGACGACAGTCCGCATGACATGTGACGCGCCGCGCGCGGTCTGCTGTTCTGCGATGCCGGAGCCTACAACGGAAGACGCCAACCATGTGCGGTATTGCAGGGATCTTTCAGTACGGCCATTCGCCAGACGCCCGGCTGTCGGAACCGGCCGGGCTGGCAATGACGGAAGTATTGCGTCACCGGGGACCGGACGGCGGCGGGCTGCTTGTCGCGCCGCGCCTGCTGCTCGGGCATCGGCGGCTGGCGATACTGGATCCGAGCCGCCACGGACGGCAGCCGATGAGTGACGAACAGCATCGCGTCTGGCTGGCGTACAACGGCGAGATCTACAATTTCCACGAGTTGCGGCGGACGCTCGAACAGCGCGGGCATCAGTTCCGGTCGCAGACCGACACAGAGGTGCTGCTGCGCGGCTACCTCGAGTGGGGCCGCGCGGTGGTCGAGCGTCTCAACGGCATGTTTGCCTTCGCGCTCTACGACACGGCGGCCTCCGCGTTGTGGCTGGTCCGCGACGGCACCGGCATCAAGCCGCTGTTCTACCGCGACGATGGCACGCGCCTGTGGTTTGGATCCGAGATCAAGGCGATCCTGGCCGATCCGCAGGTCCCGCGCCGTCCGGACTGGCCGGCGCTCGACGCCTTCTTCACTTTCGCGTATGTGCCGGCACCAGCGACCGGCTTCGCCGGCATCCGCCAGCTGTTGCCGGGGGAGTGGCTGGTAGCGCAGCGCGGGCGTGTGGAGACCCGCCGCTGGTTCCGGCTGCCCTATCCCGACGGCCCGCAGAACTGGAGCCAGGAGGAGAGCATCGAGCGGCTGGACAGCGCGGTTGGCGCGGCGGTGACGCGGCAGATGGTCAGCGACGTGCCGCTCGGCACGCTGCTGAGCGGTGGCCTGGACTCGGCCGCCGTCCTGCGCGCCATGCAGCGCGCCACGTCGGCGCCGGTCAGCGCTTTCACCATGGGCTTTGACGAGCCGACGTTCGACGAGTCACGGTTGGCGGCGCAAGTGGCCGACCATTACGCAGCGCGGCACCATGTTCAGACGCTTCCGCCGGCGACGGCCGAGTTGCTGCCGGCGCTGCTGGCCCACGCCGAAGAGCCGCTGGCGGACAACTCGCTGATCCCCGTGTATGTGCTCGCCCAGTTCGCGCGGCGGCACGTCACCGTCGCGCTCTCCGGCGATGGCGCCGACGAACTGCTGGCCGGGTATGCCACCTACCGGGCCAGCCGCTGGGCACCCTGGTACCGGCGGATACCCGGCCCGCTGCGGCGCTGGATCCTCGAACCGCTGGTACACCGGCTGCCGCCGTCGCAGCGCAAGTATGGCTGGACACAGCTGGCGCAGCGGTTTGTCGCAGGCGCAGCCGAGCGCCCGCCGCGCGATCATGCCAGCTGGCGGCAGATTCTCACGCCGGCTCAGAAGAGGCGTCTGTACGGCGCACGCTGGCAGCAGTTCGGCGACCTCGATTCCATCGGCTGGTATGCAGCCGCCGCAGCGGACGCCCCCGATTGGCTCTCGCCGCTGGAACGTCAACTGCACATGGACCTGACATTCCATCTGCCCAACGACATGCTGGTCAAGGTCGATCGAATGAGCATGGCGCACAGCCTGGAGGTACGTGTGCCACTGCTGGATAACGAGGTGCTGGCAACCTGCCTGGCTATCCCGGCCCGCTGGAAGCTCCGCGGGCACGGCAAGTGGGTGCTGCGACAGCTGCTGGCGCAGGATCTTCCTCCCAGCATCGTCCGGCGCAAGAAGTCGGGATTTCTGGTACCCTTGGAGTCCTGGCTGGCCGGTGCCTGGCAGCCGTTGCTGCGCGAGTACCTGACGCCCCAGTGGGCGGCCGAGACCGACGCGCTGCGGTGGGGCGAGCTGCGCGCGATGCTCGACGCCCAGCAGGCCGGACGCCGCGACTTCGCCTATCCGCTCTTTACCTTGCTGATGTTCTCCCTGTGGTGGCGCATGTGGCTGACCGAGCAGTTGCCGGTCCCGTACCCCGTGGATCTGCGTGCGGCACCGTGTGAAATCGTACACTGGTCCCCCAACCCATCAACACCATGAAACGCATCCTGCGCCAGCCGTGGCTGTGGTTGTTTCTGCAGGCCGCCGTGCTCGTCACGGCCCTCTGGGGGCTGGGGCGCCTCCAGCCACTGCGGCACCCGGACACCGCCTCGTACGAGCAGGTGGACTGGTCCAGCCTGTCCGACATCTGGTCTGGCATTCGCACCCCCGGGTATCCCCTGTTCCTGGATGCCGCGCAGTTCCTGGCGCCCGCGCACCGTGCTGTGCCGCCGCTCCAGCTTGCGGCACACATCCTCGGCGTGTTTGCCCTGTACCTTGGCCTGCGTGCCAGCGGTTACCGCGGCTGGGTGGCGCTGGCGTGTGCCAGCACACTTTACTACCGCGACGATCTGCTGCGATTCATTCCGAACGTACTGTCCGATTCGCTGGCGGCCTCGCTGGCATTGATGTCTGTCGGCTGCTTCCTGGTCACTGACGCGCGCGACGGCAAGTGGTATCGGTGGATTCCGCTCGTCCTGCTCACATTCACCACGTGCCTGGTCCGGCCGGCATACCTGTTTCTCATCCCCCTGTGGCCGCTGCTGACACTGTTGTTCGACCGGCTGTTGTGGCGACGTGACCGATCCTGCTGGTATCCGCTGAGGAAAGCCATCCTGATGGCCGTGGCACTCGTGGCACCGCTGCTGGCGGTCTCGGTTGTGCGGTGGGGGGTCGTCGGCCATTTCGGCTTTGTATCTTTCGGGGGCTACAACATCATCGGGATCGCCGGCCAGTTGCTGGATGCTCCGCTTGTGCGCGAGTTGCCGGCAGGCAGCCAGCGGCTGGCGGAGGAGATCCTTCGCGCGCGTACAGAGTATCCGGGATTTGAGCCCCCCACCGACTTCCTGGCGATGGAACGCATGTACAACGTGACGGTATGGGATGTATCGGTGCCCGTGGCGCAGCAGCTATACCCGGGTGACACCGTGGCGGTCAATCAGGCGCTGCGCGATCTGTCTTATCAGATTCTCGCCCATCGCCCGGCCGGCTACGCACGCTGGCTGTGTCTGAACACCCTGCATGCCGTGAGTGAAAGTGCCAAGATCCTGGCGACCAATGTGGCTGTGCTGCTGGTGCTCGGTCTCTTCTGTGTTGTCCATGCACTGCAGCTGCTCAGCAGCGGCGCGCCGGCACGAAAGTCCTGTCCGCTCCCGGCGCCCGACGTGCGATTCCGCGAATCGCATCTGCTGTTCTGGATGGCCCTGCTGTTCTGGATGGCCAACTGCGGGCTGGTGGCGCTGGTCGAGCCCACGCAGTTCCGCTACATGATCATCGGGAATCTGCTCCTGCCGGCGGCCCTCGCTTGCTTCGTCGCGCAGTATGCCGTGGATACGCTCGCCGCGGCCGGCACGCGCGGAACCCGTGCCCGGCGTGAAACGGGCCGCCGGGCAGACAAGGCATCGTGACCGATATGCCTGTACTGTGTATCGTGACAGCCGTGAAAACGGCTTCCAGGTGGGAAGCGGGGTGGCGGAGTCCCCGGCAGCGGCACATGCGCTTTCGCGGAAGATCTTCAAGACGGACCGGAGCGCGGCCAGAATAGTCATATATATCCCGGCAGACTGTTCTCAAGTAACCTGAACCCTCACGAGTAATCCTGATGCCCGAGAAAGCCCCTTGGGTCACGTATCGACCGGAATTGAAGGTGCTGGACTGCACCGTTCGCGACGGCGGATTGGTCAACGCACACAGGTTGTCTGACGAGTTCGTGCTGGCCGTCTACGCGACGTGCATCGCGGCCGGGATTGACTATATGGAGGTAGGCTACAAGAACTCGGTACGTCTGTTTCCGCCGGCCGAATTCGGCCCCTGGCGTCATTGCGATGAAGGGCTGCTGAATCGTGTCTTCGAGCACCATGACGCCGAGAAGACCGGGTTGAAACTTGCGGTCATGGCCGACGCGGGCAAGAGCGATTGGCGCGAAGTGCTGGTGCCTTGCCACGAAAGTGTGCTGGACGTGATTCGCGTCGCGTTCTATGCCCACCAGGTGTCGGAAGCGGTGGAGATGATCGAGTATGCTGCGGACCTGGGCTACGAGACTTCGGCGAACCTGATGGCGGTATCCTCCATCAGCGAGGTGGAAATCGACACTGTGCTGGACGCTATCCGCCCCACGCGTGCCAGTACGGTTGTGATCGTGGACAGTTTCGGGCATCTGTATCGCGAACGGATCGAGGCGCTCTACCGGACCTATTCCGCCGCCATGGCGGGCACCGGCAAGCAGATCGGCATCCATGCGCACAACAACCTCCAGCTGGGATTCGCCAACACGATTGACGCGATCATACTGGGTGCGAACCGGGCGGACGCCACGATGGGCGGGTTCGGACGCGGGGCCGGGAACTGCCCGATGGAACTGCTGCTCGGGTTCCTCCGGAATCCGAAGTTCAAGTTGCGCCCGGTCGTGGAGCTGCTCCAGAACCACATCGAACCGCTGCGCGAGACGACGCATTGGGGTCCCTCGTTGCCGTACAACATCACGGGGCAGTTAAACCGGCACCCGAACGCGGCGATCAAGTTTCTGGAGGGGGCCGACAACAAGAACTACCTGCGGTTCTTCGATGAATTAGTCCGGGACTGCTGACGTCGCATAGGTGTCTCTTCTATCGGTGCCAGACGGGCGCGTAGAAACCGATGGCCTCGTCGAACGTGGGCCTGCGGCGGAAGTCGGCCGGGTCGTACGCGGGGTTGGCCGGGTCCGCCCCGACCCACTGCGGATGCTGCCGGCCGAAGTACGAGCCGTAGAACTGGTAGTTCGTGTCGACCCAGCGGCTGAGAATCTGCAATTCGGTCGGCGTGAGCAACTGGGAATGGTCGTCCCGCGCGTTCTGCGGGTGCGCGGGATCCGTCAGGATCTGGATCAACGCGCTCGTGGCGCACCCCAGGCTCCGCGGGGGCAGATACGCGCCGTTGTAGTTGCCCTGGTCCCCTTTCAGGAACGACGTGAACTCGGAGATGAGTGGACCGGCCAGCTCGCGTCTGGCGAGTTCTTCATAGGACGTGTTGTAGAATTCGGTCACATCGCCGGTCAGCGGGAGTCCGGCAGCAGGGTCCGTCTGGCCGTGACAGCTCACACAGTGGGCGTTGAAGATCGGTTGGATGTCGGTCGGGTAATGAATCACCTGTCCGGCCAGACCGTCTCCACCATTCTCCACCAGGTCGCACGGCTGCGGCTGCGGTACGCTTGGCGGTCGGGTCAGTGCGCGCGGCATGGCTGCATCGACAGGGGGCACGGCATGCTGCCGTTGGCCGTGGCAACCGTTGCACGAGCGGGTTTCGCCCGGCGCATAATTCACATAGGTCCGCTCGCGCTGGATCTCCCGGAAGTTCGCATCCAGCGCCTGGTAGAAGATGCTGCGATTGGCCGGCACCACGAAGTAGGCGGAGCCGTCATCCTCCACAGGCACGACTCCCCACTGCACGCGCGGCCACAACGCGGCCTTCCAGCTGGAACTGCTCAACGATGGATTCCAGCGCCGACCGGTGGACCAGTAGCGTGGCAGCGCTTCGTTGATGCGCAGCCATTTCACCTCGCCCCGCGCAACTCCTTCCATCCCCTCGTAGATATTGTTCACCAGACAGACCGCCTGATTGCTCGCCGCATAGGCCGGATCGCGAGGCAGCTGCACGTTCGGCGGCACCGGTCGCGCGACCAGCGGCAGCGGATGCCAGCACGACAGCTGAGCGTCGGCATGCACCTGGCGATGCCGCCCCTCGGTGTCGATCAGGTACAGCGCATAGGCATTCGGCACTTCCTTGTAGTGGTCGGCCGGGTTGACCTTGTACGATACCAGGAACTCGTGATCGCTGACCGGAAACGGATGCGTATACAAGTGCCCGTGCTGGCCATCCGGATCGTGCACGTAGCTGCCATCCGCCGTCAGAAAGAACCATCCCGGTTCGGTGCGCCGCTCGATGAACTCGTGCGGCGTGATGTTCGTCACGGAGTACCGATCGTCGCGCGCCCGGTACTCCGGCTCGTCGGGATCGGGCCCGCGTACACGCACTCCCTTCCGGTAGTCGATCAGCATGATCGCGCCCAGGCACCCGCCCTGTGGAAAGTGGCAAGTCCCCACGCACACCAGTCGATGGTCGGTGCCGGGCAGCGGTTGAGGATACATGTAGATTGTGGTGGAGTCGTCCGCCACGCCATAGACTTCTTCGGGCCGCGTTCCGTCCGGGTTCATCGTCCAGATGGTCTTGCTCACCCGCGCGCCCTTGTCGATATACTCCCAGCGATGGTACATGACGCGGCCGTCTGCGAGCACGACCGGGCAGAACTCGCTCACCGGGCTGTTCGTGAGCGGCTCCACGTGCGACCCGTCCGCGGCCATACGATGCAGGCCGGGTGCCACCAGATGGCTCGATCCGCCGCACAGTACCGTATGTTCGCCGCGCGTCGACGAGAAGATGATACTGCCATCCTGGAGATAACACGGATGGATGTCGTCGGTGTGCCAGCCCGGTGCCCAGCGGGCCACCTTCTCCGCTTCATCAGCCGGCGGGAAGGACACCTGCCGCAGCCCAGTACCATCCGTCTTCACTTCCCAGATGCGGAACCCGGAATCAGGATTCGGTCGCATGTCGAACAGAATCCGAGTGGCGTCAAACGAGAGGCTGATCATGCCGATCAGGCCTTGACCTCCCGGCAGGTCGCGCGCCGTCACCACCGGGCGTTCTGTCCGCGTGCGGACGTTGTAGATGTAGATGCCGTTGTCCGGCACGAACCGATCCGGACTCGTGCCATTGTTGATGTCCGTATAGTAGTGATCGGACGAGTAGGGCTTGCGTTTGACGAACACAATCTCATCGCAACCCAGGTCCGCCGGCTCTACCGCCGTCTGTTCGCACCTCGGCATGCGTGTCAACCTGTCCACTTCCGCTGCGGTTCCGGCGCGCGGCAGGATTCCCGCTGCCAGGACTGTCCACGCACTGTACCGCAGTACCAGCGCCATGACGCGCAGAACTGGTGACGCATGATCCATACGATCTCCCTCCCGATCAAGCAACGTATCGCGTGCCTGGAAACAGGCGTTTGGCGGCTGTCTTGAGTCTATCGCGAGCCGAACCAGACAGCAAGCAAATGCCCGGATCCAGTGCGAATCACCTGCCGTAAACCGGCCGTGGCGTTTCCCTGAACCGCAGCATGGCAAGTCTCCCATTCGGTGGAACAACGCGGGCGGTCAAGTAGGGCGGGACCGCGGAGTCGGCCGGTCAGGCGTCCGCGGCAAGCTGCCAGCGCAGGATGCGGAGGCTGCGGCCTGGCAGGCTCCAGCTCTTGCGTGGCGGCGCCGGTGCGCCCTGCGCAACGCCGGTGAATTCGTCGGCGGTAACCACTCCCGCCGGCGTTGTGGCGTAGTTGGCCAGCACCAGGTGCAAATCTCGATTGGCAAAGACAGAGGCCACGACCCCGGCCGGCAGCGAATCGCGCAGCGGCGTGGATTCGCCAATTTCCAGCCAGGCCCACGTTCCTTCCTCGACAAGCGGCAGATAGCGCTGTAACCACTGCCTGGGCGAACCAGGCGTCAATCCGCGCCAGGCACTCGTTGCAGTCGGGTATCGCCGACAACTCCATCGCCGTCAATTCACGAGTTCGTCGCAGTCCACAGATGGGCTGCGGCTGCCGGACGGCAATCGCGTTCAGCGCGCGGCGTCTGCAGGTTGGACCGGCTCGCCCGGCGCTGGCAGGCGTGGTGGAAAGAGCCGCTCCGCTTCCTCCCGGCCGATGTGCATCACCTGCGCGACCTCCGCGGCGTCATAACACTGGCCGTCAGGATAGATGAGCCCCTGGTAGGGCGGGTCGCTGCGCGAGAACTGGGTTCTGCCAAGCATCAGTTCCCAGAAGCACCATCCGATGCGTTCCTCGCGCAGGATCGGCATGGCGAATTCGAACGACTGGTGCGGGCGGCCCACCACTTCGTTGATGATCACCGGCTTGCCGAGCTGCTTCGCCCCCGCCTGCGCCGCACGCACTGCCGCGCGCAAGTCCCGCGTGTAATTGTGAAAAGCGATCACATCCACCTGATCCGCATACTGCGCCGGATCGATGGCCAGCGCCGCGGTCTCCCAACCGATGGTCAGCGGCTGGCAAGGTTCCTGCCGGCGCGTCATGTCCAGAGCCTGCCCGAGAAACGTGTGGATGGCCTGGCGGTCCGCCTCGCTCTGGAAGGAGGTCACGTACGGTTCGTTCATCACATCCCACATCACCACGCGCGGGTCCTGCCGATGGCGTCCCACCACGTCGCGGACATACTGCTCCATGGCCGGCCAGTGCTCGCGCCCCAGCCGGTTCTGGCCGGGGCAGGCCATCCAGTCTTTGTCCCGATAGCCGTCCAGATCTGGAAACTCGCCGAAACACGAGTCAAACAGGACGGGCATCACCTGGATCCGGTGTTTCGCGCACAGGCTCAGCAGATTCTCGAACCGGTCGAGGAACTGTTGCGGATCGTGTTCATACACCGCCACCTGCAGGAAGACCCGCAGGCAATTGAGCTGCAGTGTCTCGGCATAGCCCAGATCGCGGTCGATGATCGCCGGGTCGTAGTCCATCCAGGTCTGGACGTCGTTGCGCGCGTAGGCGGGGACGTAGTTGGCACCGCGCAGCCACCGAAAGTCATCCTGTACTTCGTCCGGCCCCGGCTGGATGATGAACTCGAGCGCGGTCACCGCGTCGTCATAGCAGGTGTCATGCCCCGCCTCCGGGCGATGGATCAGCAAGACGGGGCGTTGCAGCGCGCGGAGCACGGTCGCCAGACGCAGGACGCTGTCCGGCGGCACCACCGTGTCCTGCCCGGACGCCGTGATGGCCACCCGCATCTTGAGCCGCTCCGGCCAGTACTCGGCACTCCGCTGCTTGTATTCCAGCGGGATCTCCCACTTCGTTCCCCCGAACGACGCCTCGATCGCCTCCTGAAAGTTGGCATATTCCAGGAAATTGGCGGTGCCGTTCATGGTCATCACGCCGTCGATCAGCTCCGGGTGGAGCGCGGCGAAGGCCAGGCAGGCGGAGCCTCCCATCGACCCGCCACAGATGTAGACCCGGCGCACGTGGTACCGCTGCCTGATCTCCGCAATGATCTGCGCGACGTCCGCTTCGGCCGCCGGACCCATCCAGGAGGTCGATGCGCGGTAGTCGGGGGACACCAGCAGCATCGCGTGGCGGCAGGCCACATCGCGTGCGGCGCGGCACTCGTCGCGTGGATTCTGCACGAACTGCCAGCGGTCGGAGCCGTGGCCATGCAGCGCGATCAGAATGTCGCACGGCGCTCCGGGATCGAACCCGGGGGGCGGCACGAGCACGTACTGCTGCGCGGAACCGTCGAACGCAGCGGTAAACGTCACATCCTGTACAGGCGGCGCAGCCGGATCCTGGTACCCGCGGGCCGCCGGACTGCTCAGCGTGATCGCCAGCCCCACCACCGCGCCTGCCCACCACGTGATCAGATAACGCACCATGCTGTACTCGCCCTCCCACCCCAGGTCTCGCCGCGTGCCCCGGGCACCGGCCTGCCATGACTGTCCTGCCTGTCCGTCAGTGTACTGGCAGCGCACCCCGCATGCCACGCCGTAGCGCGCGCCCGGTCTATTCCGTGTGGCAGCTTACTTGTTAGCCGTGCGGCGTGGCGACGGCGAACGCATCCCTGGCATGTCGGCCGGCAAGTCCGTACACTGGCAAGTCCGTACCATGGGCTGGTGTGCACAGGGGACAGTCTACTATCCAGGGGCAGTCTGTAGCCAGGCAATTCGTGCCTGGGCTGTCCGGGGTGCTGGTTTTCGAGACGCATACCGCGATTACCGCGATGGTAGAACCTTCCGTCAGGCCGCTGACCAATCGTCTGTCGCTGGCCCGTTACGCGTGGCTGTCGATCGCTGCTGCGCTGGTAACGATCCTGCTCAAAGCAACGGCGTTCTGGGTCACCGGTTCGGTCGGCCTGTTGTCGGATGCGGCCGAGTCGCTGGTAAACCTGCTGGGAGCCGTGATCGCGTTCGTGATGCTCACGATTGCGGCGCGTCCGGCGGACGAGGAGCACCTGTATGGCCACTCGAAAGCGGAATATTTTGCCAGCGGAGCCGAGGGGACGCTGATTCTGCTGGCCGCGCTCAGCATTCTGATCACCGCGATTGAGCGGCTGGTGCATCCCCGGCCGCTGGCGCAGCCGATGTTGGGGCTGGTGATCTGTGCGGTGGCCTCGCTGGTGAACTT
>Ga0123333_10003300_pt1 | contig 15746 bp, 9 predicted proteins | sample BioC12SIPDNA_3_FD_89957 | JGI IMG/M metagenome (GOLD analysis project Ga0123333, IMG submission 89957) | Anaerobic biogas reactor microbial communites from Washington, USA - Biogas_R2_B C12 SIP DNA | ecosystem: Engineered > Bioreactor > Anaerobic > Unclassified | place: Washington, USA... | reverse complement strand
TCGATGACGTTGCGGTCCGTTTTGAGCCGTCGCAGAATGTACGGCTGAACGAGGTTTCGCAACGGCGCGTAGCGGTTTTCCTGCCGCTCGCCGAGCCGCTTGACGAACTCCTTGAACTTGGCCTGCGACCCCAGCAGGCCGGGGCAGAGAAAATCGAACAGCGACCAGAGGTCCGACAGGCGGTTTTCCACCGGCGTGCCCGTCAGGGCTATCCGCGAGCCGGCACGCAGCCGCTTGACGGCCTTCGTCTGTCGGGCGCCGGGATTTTTAACGGCCTGGGCCTCGTCGAGAATAGCCAACCGCCAATCCACCTCCAGAAGCCAGTCCTGACGCAAAAGCATTCCATAAGACGTTACAGCCAGATCGACCTTGTCTAGCGCCGCGACGGGGTTGGCGGCCATCCGGTCAAGTTCTTCCTTGGGCGTTTCTGCCGGATGAATGAACACCGCCCGAAGCGTTGGCGTGAAGCGGGCCATCTCCGACTTCCAGTTGGAAATCAGCGAGGCCGGCAGCACCAGCAGCGACGGTTTTTTCACGCCGCGCTGTTTTTTCAGAGCCAGCAGCATCGCGAGGACTTGCACCGTTTTGCCTAGCCCCATGTCGTCGGCCAGACAGGCGCCCAGCCCCAGTTCGGAAAGGAATCGCAGCCAGCCGACGCCCGTCTCCTGGTATTTTCGCAACGCGGCCTTGAAATCATCGCCCGAGACGACCGGCTGAAGACTATCCGGGCCGCGCATTTTAGCGAGTATTTCGCCGAGCCATTTGCCCGCGTTTACAAAGGACCATTGCCGCTCCTCGGCGTCGGCCTCATCGCCATCGGCCAGGTCGGCGGGCACGCCGGCCAGCAGCCGCATCCCCTCGACAAACGACACTCCGTCCTCGGCGTGCCGCTGCACCAGTTTCCAGTGGTCGAGCGCTTGTTGCAGCTTCTGGCGATCGACCTCGACCCACTGGCCGCGGAGCAAAACCAGTCCGTCCTCGGCGGCCATCAGTTGCAGCCATTCGCCCTCGGTCAATTCCTCGTCACCCAGGGCGAGTTGCACCTTGAAGTCGAGCATTGCCGCGGCGGTGAACTTCTTCTGTTTTGCATCGCCGATGGTGACTCCGACCCGCGGACGAGGCCGCTTCTTCCACCAGTCGGGCATACGCACCAACAAGCCGCTTTCCTCGAAGGCGGGCACGTCCTTCAGAAAACGATATGCTTGACGCGGCGTCCATGCCAGCGGTTGGTAGATGTCGCCCGTGTCGAGCAGCTCCTTGGCCAGCGGACTTTTCTCGGACGCCAACTGGACCGGCGAAAGCAGATGGATCAACGCCTTTTTGTTCTTCGCCCCGGCCAGTTCGCGCAGCGCGTGGCTGAGCGGCTGATACCGCACACGGGCGCCGGACGCGACGCCGGGCGCGTATGTCGCCATGAAGGCGAACGGGTAATCCTGGTTTCGACTATTTTCAGCCAGATGAAAACAGACCCTGCCGACTTGATGCCACAACGGCGCTCGACGCTTCAAAAATCCGGCTAACCCTTCGCCGCCGGTGGCCACCTCGCCGCGAGTCCAGCAGTCCAAATCATTCCATACGTCGGCCAACGACCCGCGATTTATGTACTCGGCGCCTTGAATCGGCGGAACGTTAAGCAGCAGGGCGTCAAATTCCGCGTCCTCGGGCGGCGGGATGGCGGCCAATTCGATGCCGGCGAGTTCGGGCGTATGGCACAATGCCGTCAGGTATCTGGCGGCAAAGCCGCGCCAAAAACCGAACGATGCCGGCAGCGGTCCCTCGAACCGCTCGGTCGCCAGAAAGAACAGGCCCGCGCCTTGCGCGGTCTCGAATGCCTTGGCCGCCTTCTTCAGCCGGCCGTCCGATTCGCTTTCCGCAATTCCCAAACCTGATTCGGCTGCGGACGCCGAATCGACAACCGCCAGCCGTTCGCTGGGTAAAAAGGCAAGATCGAGAGCCATCCGTAATTCTCCAGCCTTTACTCGCGTAAATTCTCCCGCCTGACGCGCGGATGTATGCTGGGCGCACTCGAGACCGAATACTTCCTACTTCCAATTTTCAACTGACTGTTAAATCATCCACGGCGCGCGCATCGGGCGATCCAGCATCTCGGCGGCCTTGGGGTCGTCGATAACCTCTTCAGTTTGCGGATTCCAGCGGACTTTTCGCCCTAGTTTCATGGCGATGTTGCCCAAATGGCAGAGGCTGGCAGTGCGGTGTCCGGCCTCGACCGGCTCGATCGGAGCCTTCCGCGACTTGATGCAATCGACGAAATTCCGCACATGCAGATAGTTCCTCCGGTGTCGGATTTTTCGCTCTGGAAGTCGCGGATCATCAGTGTAGAGCGGGCAATCGTTGGGACCGAGGGTTTCGTCTTTCAACGATTCGGGCGAAGTTTTAATGCCGGAATAATCGATTTCCACCCAGCCTTCGGTCCCCTCGAACCGCGTGCCGAAGCCGCGTTTGGTGGTTCGGCAGTGCAGCTCGACGCCATTAACGTATCTGGCGAAGAAATCAATTTTCGTGGGCGTGGTGAACAGGTCTCCGGCCGGGGGCCACTCGGAACCGTTGTCCTCGAACTCGACCGGACCGGAATCGTCCATTCCCATGGCCCACTGCGCCAGACCGTTGCTGTGGCAGCCGAAGTTCGTCGTCTGTCCACCGGAATAGTCCAGGATAAAACGGAAGCGATAGAAACAGCGATCCTTGTGATAGGGCGCCGCGGGCGCGGGGCCGAGCCAAAAGTCGTAATCGAATCCTTCGGGCACGGGCATCGGTTTCCAACCCGGCCCGGGGCTGACCGCGTTGTTCGGCGCCACGTCGGTGATGATCCGTTTCAACTCGCCGATGCGCCCGTTGCGAACCAACTCGCAAGCTCGACGGCCGTATGTATCGGACCGCCACATGCTGCCGGTCTGCAAGACCCGTTTATGCTTGCGGACGGCCTCGACCATTTTTCGCCCGTCGCGCACGGTGAGCGAAAGCGGTTTTTCGCAGTAGATGTCCTTGCCCGCGAGGGCGGCTTCGACGGTCATGATCGAGTGCCAATGGTCGGGCGTAACGATCGCCACCGCGTCGATGTCGTCGCGGCCGAGCACGTCGCGGAAATCGCCGTAAGCCTCGCAGCCTTGGTATTGACCGGCGCCGGTCTTCTTGGCGTAGAAAGCATTTACCGCTTCCAGGCCCGGCTTGCGGCCGAGGTATTGCTTGGGATTGGCATAACCGTAGCCGGCGGTGTTCACGTCGCATACGGCGACCATTTGCACGTCGTCCTGATCGAGGAACGCGGGCAGATCGACCGTGCTCTGGTTGCCCATCCCAATCATGCCGACGTTTATCCGATTGCTCGGGGCATTGGCGCCGAAGACCGAGGCGGGCACGATCGAAGGCATTATCGCCGCTCCGACAGCGCCACACGCCGCACGCCGAATGAAGCCGCGGCGGGAAATTCCCGTAAACTTGACGCTTTTAGTTCGCCACATTGCAGCCTCCTCGTTAGTATTTGTTGCGGAAAACATCTGCGAAATATATGCGTGTTTATAACACACCGGGCTTGAAATTAAAAGCGTCCGACGGCCATGCTACGAGCAACCAGCGTCGCCCTGGTTTGCCGCAAAGCGTTCACAGGGGACTGTCCCCCTTCGTCGGCCGACCAATGAACGGTTACGTTTGCCGGGAAAACCGAGTCTAATGAGCCGTTATAACGAGCTGAGCTTCGTGAAGTTGATCGTCGAGTTTATCGGAAACACTCCGTAGATGCCGCGAGTAAAGACCAGTTCGATCCAATCGTCGGCGACGAGTATCGGGCTTTTCGGCACGATGATGATGTCGGAGTCGTTGAGCCAGATTTCGCCGGCGGGGCAAGGTTGGTTGCCGAACAGCGCCGCTTGCAGATCGATCATCGTGGCCAATAGCCGCCAGTCGTCGCCGCGTCGGAAGACGACGATTTGCCGCAGGTTTGCGCCCACCCGCCAACTGCCGGCCATGCTGATCGCCTGAATGGCCGTCGTCGGGCCGTTCATTTCGAATCGGCCGGGGTTGTTTACCTCGCCCAACACATAGACGTAGCGCGGCGCCCGCTCTACAAGGATCGGAATCACCTCCATGCCTTCGACCACCTGCCTGTAGCACTCGTTTAATTCGATTTGCAGTTCGGGCAGGGTCAAGGACTGGGCTTGAATCATGCCGATGCCGGGTAGCGAAATCTTGCCCGCCGGCGTGACGCGAACGAACTGGCTCTGGCCGCCGATGCCCGCCCGGCGATCGACCGCCGCCCGCAAATCGTCCAGCTTCGTGTTCACCTTCAACGGCGTAACGGTGATCGCCGGTATCTTGTAATACTTGGCGTATTTCTCATCGAGCGACTGGCGGAGCTGATCGACCGTTAAGCCGGTTGCATGGACCTGGCCCAGCAGGCGGAGGGTGATGGTTCCGTCGGGTTGAATCAGCAGCTCGCGGTTGATTTCCGGGTCGGTGAACGATTCCACCCGGATTTCATCGCCCACGTTCAACTTGTAGGGCGTCGTCGTCTCGTTGCGCGTGATGCGATAGATCATATCGAGTTGATCGTCCACGCGGAGGCGGTACTCGGGCACGTGGGCAGTCCGCGCATGTCCGACGTATTCGCCTTGTGCGTAGGCTTGCCATTGGACGGCTCGGAGCGCCTCCCAACCGCGGCGGCTACAGCGGCAGGCGGAGCAATCGACGCCGCGCACGTCGCACGGCGCGGCGGGGCCAAGCGCCTGGCACAGCCGGATTCCGTGTTGCTTGTCCGGAAATCGCTCGGCCCGGCCGCAGGGACTGAAATCTCGCTCCTCCGGGTGAATTGAGGCAACGCGCGCCGAGCGATACTCGGCCTGGCGAGGCCCCGCCGGAGCGGCCGTGCCCGTAGGAGCGATAATTTCTCCCGACATTTTCAGCGCCGGGCAGAAAAATACAACCAAAACCGCCACCGCCAGACGAACTCGCCGCGCGCCCGCCCAGCGATCGATTACCGGACGGATGGGGATTTCGTCTTTAGCGAGGTTTGGTTTCATGGCCTTCGTGTATTGCTAATATCTATATGTATCTAATTTGCGGGAGACGCGCGGCGCGGGAGCCGGCGCGAGAGCGGTCGGCCGCCGTCTCGGCGCCGATAATTCCTCTGTCGGCTTGGCATCGGCGATCTTCCCCGGTCCGTTCGCCGACGGCAAGCGGCCCGGCTCGACCGGTTGCCCGGCCGCTTGCGTCGGCGGTGGAGTCCTCCCGGGAGAGATGTACGGCGAGTTTGTAGTCACTTGCGCGAACGTTTGCGGATCGAGCCAGTGGACGCTCCTATCGCCGATCGACCGCATGTATTTGTTCCTGGCGATTTCGGCCTGTTCGATCCATGCAGCCTCGTTGTCCACGTATCCGGCGAGCGCGGCTTCGCCGGTGTTTCGATAAACCGCGGCCAGATTGCGGAGCGTGGTCGATTGCCGAGAAAGCGAGAGGCTGTACTCCAGCATCCCGCGCGCGGCTTTCAGGTTTCCGGACCGGGCGAGCAACACGCCCAGATCGTTCGCCGCCATGAAGTTTTCGTGGTATGCGAGCAGGGCGGCTTGGTAATAGACCATCGCTTTCGGCGCGGCTGTCGGTTCCGAGGCGCCTTGTTTCGCGGCCAGTGCGTCGTACAGTTTTCCCAGGGCGTGCAGGGCCATCGACCCGGCCACTTCGCTACCCGCCGCGGCCGCGAACTGCTCTTGGGCAAACGTCATATAACACTTCATCGCGGTCAGCGAGGTAACGCGCTCGGCGCTCGTTTTCAGCACGGGCGTGGAATGCGTGGCAATTGTCCGCGGCAAATCGAAGTCGCTTTCCAGCCGCGCCCCGTTGGGCAGGAAATCCTCGGCCTCTCGAATCGCCGCCAGTGCGCGGTTTAACGCACGGACGTGCGAATCGGCCGACTGCTCCGTGTCGAGCGCCTCGGCGATAATCCGTAAAGCGCCGATGAATTCCGCTCGCGCGGCGTAAAAAGCGCCGCGCCCGGCAAGATCGAAACCGTGCAGGGTCTTCCGATCTGCTTCCCGTGCGACAAACTCGAGTTGCTCCGAGCGCTGCCGGTTCTCCCCCGCGACGTTCAGAGGCGATGCCTCGGCGGGGGGCAATTCGCGCGGCGCGGCCCATTTCGACGCATTCGCAAGCGTTGTATCCCGACCATGATTTGGAGGCGACCAGGGCGACCAGGCTCGATTGTCCAGCGGTTGAGCGGATAAGTCCCGACCGGCCGCAAACGGCTGATCGCCGGTCGTGCAGGCCGATGCGGTCAGCCCGATCGCGGCCGTGGACAGAATAACTGGAATAATCCTTACAATCCGATTCATCGTTTTTCCGCGACCTATTGAGGGGCAGAAGAAGAATGCAACAAGGCCGGACAACTGAAGGCCGGATATTTTGTAATCCCGATTGAATCGCGTTGCATAACAGATCTGAACATCAATAAATCCGCTAATCGTTAGGTGCGGTTAAGCGGCCCGTAACGAGTGTTCCTACTCTAACCGATCGGCCGGATATTTCGGCGGCGCTAAGTGAAAACGGGTTGTAACGGCAACGGCGGCCCGCGGTCGCCCTAAGAGCCGTCACAAGCGGCGCGGTCGGTGCGATCCCACCCCTCTTGACCCGTGGGGGGGTGACCGCTACGCTGGCGGGATGCTCTTGTTCAAGAAGAAATTTTTGGCGGCAATCCGATCGGGCGAGAAGACGCAAACGATCCGGCTCTGGAAACATCGGCGGATGCGCGCCGGCCAGCGAAGCTACATCCCCGGCGTCGGATATATCCGCATCACGGCGGTCGATCCGGTCGAACTCGACAGCCTGACCGACGCCGACGCCCGCCCCGACGGCTTCCCGAACGCTCAACTACTGCGGGAAGAAATACTACGGCTGTATCCCGAGCAACTGGCCGACGGTCATCAGGCATACCGCGTCGTTTTCGCGCTGATGGAAAACGAAGAATCATAAATGAATTTTCAGCTTTCCCAGCTCGATCTTGGGCCGGTCTTTCATCAGCAGCGCGGCGTTCCGATAAAACGGATAGACGCTGTTTTCTACACAGGCAATTAGATCGGGTTTGCCGTCGCCGTCGAAATCACCCGCCCAAACGTGCGGACCGTGGTCGGTAATCCGAATCGGTTTGCCGAAGCAGCGGAAAGTCTCTGGCGGCTCGAAGAGCGGTTGGGTTTTGGAGCCGCAATTCCGCAACAGATAGATGCTGCCGCCGTCTTGTGTGGCATTGTCGCAACCGCCTAATGAGTAAATGAGATCAATCAACCCGTCTCGATCCCAATCGCAGGCTTTGAAACTCTCGGTCCAATGTCTCCGGCGTCTCACAATGGAATCGTCGATGTGCCTGCCATCTTTGAGTTTTAAAGGCATCTCCATTCGCAGCCCAAGCGAGCCGTTCTTGTCCCTGAATTGGACAAAGAGGGTTGCCCGGCGATGATTGCCATCGAGGGTGACTAAATCGGTCAGCCCATCGCCGTTACAGTCGGCCGTTGCCGCGCCGGTCCGCCAGTAAAACGGCCGTTCTTTCTCTCGGGGATAGGTGTCCTTTTGCGCCCGTTGCGCCGAAACTGCCCGAGTCTCGGGTGAATCGCCGAATCCTTCGACGAGCAGTTGATTCCGCGGCCCGAAACCCGGCTGTCGCCGCGTACCGATGTTTTTATACCAGAAGATGCGGTTCGTCTCGTTCGGAAACAGCAGGTCCGGCATGTCGTCCGCGTTCCAAGCGACAAGTGCCGGATAGGAATAGCCCATGTTGTGCCAATGCGGCGGATCGCCAAGAATATCGTTTCGCAAAAAACGTATCGGCCGCCCATCGGCCTCGATCAACTTCGGCTCGGCAAATGCGGGGCGTTTCCGGCCGCCCTCGTTCAGTACAATTCTCGGCCAGCCGTGGCCGCCGCCGATCAACAAATCCAAATCGCCGTCGTTGTCCCAATCGCAGGCATAAGGCCACGCTTGATCCCCGAGGGCCATCACCGCTGAAATGGACTCCGCCCTGCCGCGCGGCGCGAACTTCGGGGGCTTGCCTCCCCCGCCGATCAACTCGAAGATCGAAATGTTCTGACGGCAATTGTGCTGTACGAGCAACAGGGTTTTGCCTGCGTCTTGGGCGGCGGCAACCAACGTGCAACCGGCCGCCTCGACGCCGGAAAGCAGTTGCGGCGGGGCGAAACTCGGTGGATTTCCGCCAAGATTCCGCCGCCATGCGACACGCACGCGGTCCAACAACGGCGGAACCACCGACTCGCCATGCGTGCGGACGTGCGTTTCCCCGTGCAAACACACGGCGTCCAGCAGGCCGTCTCCGTCGAGGTCGGCAAAGCACGGTTCGCGGCCCGCGTCGAGCGCGACGGGCTTATCCGCTTGGAACGGCCAGCCGTCGGGATTGAGATTTTTGACGTATTGCCCGTTCACAACCAGATCGCACGCGCCGTCGCCGTTAAGATCGACTGCCCGGCAGGCTTCCCAATCCGAAACCGGAACGGCGCCGGCCGGCGCGAAGCGGGGCATTCCGCCTGCGTCCTGCTCGCCGGTGTTTAGAAAAAAGGCCGCGGTCTTCGATCCGCGCCGCGTCCAAACCAGATCGATTAGCCCGTCGCGGTTGAAATCGGCAAAATCGCAGGCCATGTACGTGTGTGTAAAGTGTTTCGGCGATTCGTCCCGATTCTCGACGTATCGCAGCCGGGCAAGATCGCCGAATTCGAACCGCTCGGCCGCGCCGTCGCGGGGATAGCAGATAATTCCATTCCAAGGATCGCCGGGCCGATAAGCGTAGTTCCAACAGCCGAACAGATCGGTGCGGCCGTCTCCGGTCAAGTCGGCCAATCCGACGGCGAAATATGCCGTGACCGGCCTGGGCTTGCCAGCGTTGTAACGCAACAGATCGCCAGTCCCGATAAGCGGAACACGCTTTCTCGGTTCGGCTCGCGTACGCCGCAGGACAACGCAAAAGCGAATTTCGTATCGCTTGTGTGCCGGATTCTCGACGACCCACTCGACCCGCCCTCGGTCGCCATACATGAAATCGCCGGACAGCGCATGTTCGACGGCTTCGCCGGTCTCCGCATTCACCACGCGGATCGAATTTGAATCGAGCACGCCGGTTAGTCCGGCCTCGGCAATCAGCTTGCCGAAGTCGATCATCGGGTCTAGGGGAACATTCTCTTGTGGCAGTTCGCTCGCAACGGACAATACCACCCGGCAAGCGATTTTTTGCGAGTCGGCGGCGCCGAGCAGCGCGGCCAACAACAGAGCGGACAGCGTCATGGCAGCACCTCCGGGTTAATTATGGGCAGTTTTGGCGGCGTAACGGCGTGGGGCGTCTCGAGATGCTTGTCGATCCAAGCATAGATCAGTTCGCGGGTATCGTGCTGACAACTGTGCTTCTGTCCGCGAACGTAAAAGGCAAAGTTCTCCGGCGAGCCGTGTAATTGCCAGAGATCGGCCAGCAGCAGGTCCATCAGCACGCGTTGGCGATGGCTTGCCGGCGAGCCGCCGTATATGTCGTTAACCGACAGGCAATCGAGAAACGCCCGCGGCGCAATCAGGGCGATGATTTCGTGCATGTCGATCGGCGGCAACTCGCCTTTTTCCAGCGCCGGCCGGAGATTATCGAAGTATGAAAATTGACCGCTTGGTCGAACCCAGTTCATCACCTGGGTGTTGTAGCGGAATCCGTACGATCCGTCCACGCAGGCTGCCGCACGAATCCGTTCGTCGTAGGCAGCCAGATAGATGCCGGCCATGCCGCCAAGCGAATGTCCCAGCGCGGCGATCCTTCGCGGATCGACTTCGTCGAGCGATTGGAGCACGTCGACGGCAATCGAGGCGTCGTAGGCGATTTTGCCCGGCGCCGACCAACCTGGATGCCGCCGATAGAGTTCGTCGGTATGATACTCTCCTTCCGGCGGTAAGCGCTGCCCCATGTTGAAATGATCGGGGGCAATTACCACGTACCCGCGGCGGGCGAGATGGTCCAGATGCGCGGTGCCGACGTGTCCGGGCCGGTCGACGAAGCCGGCCGCGATGTCCTTGCCCTCGACGCCGGTGCCGTGCAGCGCGACCACGGCAGGCGCCGGCCGATCAAACTTCACCGGAACCGCCAGATACGCCCAGGCTCGCTCGTCCGGTTCGACCCGGTAGCTGATCAGTTTGCGCAGATAGACCCCATCTACCGATTGCGTCTCGTGAATTTTCAGGTCCAGCGTCGGCCGGGCGGGAGGCTTGGCCTCGTCGCCAATCAATTCGAGGAACCGCTGCCGAAGAATATTTCGCTTTTTCAGCCAATCATCAGTCGTCTTGACGTCTTTCAGCAAATCATCCCACCCCGACCTCACTTCGGGAGGCGGTTCGATTTTGCGCGTTTCAGTTTCTTCCGCCGAGACTGAAATCGCGATTGTCGAAAATATTGCCCAACACAGGAATAGCCGGCGAAAAGTCATTGCGTTTTTCCTCTCGGGGGTAACAATCTGTTGCCCGGTTTGACGAATCTTATTGCGTGGAAATCGTATCTCCCGGCAAGGTAAAAGTTTACATTATTGCCAGTCGCTTGGCGCGGGCAGCAATCGCTTCCGCCGCCCGGTTTCCGTGGTCAACGGCCGCCGCCACGGTCGAACCGCCGTTTACCACGTCGCCGCCGGCAAACACGCCCGGAACGCTGGTAGACATGGTCTCCTGGTCCACGGCAACCAGTCCGCCGTTATGCTCCAGCCCCGTCAGCAGTTCTCCGCAGTCGTCGCCGGGGCGCTGTCCGATGGCCTCGACCACAACTGTCCCCGGCAGAAAGCGTTCCGTACCCGGTAAGACCCGCGCGTTGGACGGCACGAACCGTCCTTCTTCGATCCATTCGATGCCGACGGCGCGTAGTCCCTCGACGCGGCCGTCTTCGACGACGATCTCTATCGGCAATAGGCGCGTGTGGAATATCGTTCCTTTTTCCCAGGCGTCATCCAGTTCCCGGCGTGCCGCTGGCATTTCTCGTGGCGCTTCCGGGCAGATTAGTTCAACTTTTTCCGCCCCCGCCCGCAAGGCCGTCCCGCACACGTCCATTGCCACGCTTCCGCCGCCCACGACCAGCACCCGCTTGCCCTGCATGTCCAGGATGCCGCGATGGGCCATGTCCATTACGTCCAAAGCAAAGAGCGCGAATTCCTCTCCCGGCAGGTTCACCCGAGCCGACGCTTGCAAGCCGGGAGCGACGAACACGGCGTCGAAGCCCCGTTCCAGCAGCGAGACCGCCGGCGGGGCGGCTTCGCCCTGACGCACTTCGATCATCGGGCAGCGCAGGCGGTCGATTTCGCGATTGCGAATTTCGTCGGGCAGTCGATAGCCGGGAATCGCCCAACCCAGCATGCCGCCCAGTTCCTTGCGCCGCTCATAAAGCACCGACTGGATTCCGCGTCGCGCCAGTTGCCAAGCACAGGTCATCCCCGCCGGTCCCCCTCCGATGATCGCCGCTTTCGCACCGGTTGGTTCCGCGAAACTCGGCCGGAAAATCCCTTCTTCCCAGTCGCGGTTGGCCACGTACTGCTGTAGCCGGGCAATCGTAACCGGGTAGTTGATCTCCGCGTAATGGCACTTGATCTCGCATTGCTTTTCCACAGGGCAAATGTACGCACAAGACCAATAGAACGGATTTTTCTCCATTAGCAGCCGCGCCGAACGCGTCAAATTCCCGGTGGCAATCTCATGGATGAACTCGCGAATATCGACTTTGGCCGGACAGCCATCCATGCAGGTCGGGTCTCCGCACCCGAGGCAACGCGACGCCTCGCGCCGCGCCTCCGCCTCGGAATAAAGCCGTAGAGCTTCGCTTTGCATTTTAGTGTTCCTCTTCCTCCCGGTAGCTGATAGCGCCCACGGGACAAAGGCTGCCGCAAACTCCGCAGCCGATGCAAAGCTCCGCGTCGATCGCCACGCGATCGTCCGCTCGGGAAACGGCCTCGCAATGTGCCGGCCGGAGGCAACGTCCGCAATTGATGCACGCCTCGTCGTCGACGACTGCAACTCCCCGCCTGAGCCGAACCCTATCCGGCGTGGTGAAGTACCGCAGCGACCGACCGCGGAAATCGGCAATGCTCGCAAATCCGTTGCGGTCCATGAAATCTTGGATGCCCTCGTTAATTGAATCCAGTATCTCGTAACCGTACCACATAAACGCGCTGCAGATCGACGGCGCCGTGGCGCCCCAGGAAATCACATCCACGCAGTCTTTCCAGGATTCCAGGCCGCCGCTAATCATGATCGGGATCGATATCGAGCGCGCCAGGATGGCGGCATACAGGTAGGAAGTGTATTTACATAGGGGGCCGTTCGTCGAGCCTTGCGGCGCGCCGTCCAGCAGTGGAATTTCAGGTCTGCCGTTCTCCGCCACGGGCGGCAGGCCGCTGGTCGGCGTTCCCACCACGTGGATACCCGCCGCACCGCAATCCTCCACGGTACGCGCCACCTCGATCAGAGTTCGCCGGTCCGCCGTAATGATCTTGGGCACGATCGGCAAGCCGCTCACCTCGCGGATTGCCCGCACTATCTCGGCGCAAACCTCGGGATTCTCGCCGATCGATGCGCCTCCGTGATCGTGTTTTGTGGTCGATGTCACCTCGCTCGTGTCCAAGTTTGGACAGCAGAAGTTCGGCTCCAACAGGTCGGCGCCGGCCTCGTCCAACTTTTCGCTCAGCAGTTTCCACTCGTCGAGCCGACTTCCAAGCGCGCTGTAATTGGCGAACAGCTTCATTCCGGTTATCCGCCGAATCTGGCGGGTGATCTCGATTGCTTTTTTCAGATCCAGCCGGCGGTTGGTGGGCGAGAGGATGACCGAACCCGGCATCGAATACGAGCGCATCTCACTTTGGAACGGCACGTCGACGAAGGTCAACTTCAGACTGGCCGCGCCCGCTCCGGCTTTCTCGGCGGCCTCGATTTTGCTCGCCGCATCTGTCAACGGCCCCGACGCCACGGTGATGAAGTTGTTGAGTTCGACCGAGCCGAATGCAATGCCGGTTCCCGCCATACAGTTTGCCTTCATTTCAGATGTTATGGACTTCGGGCACGGCGAACGGCGGCCGATACGTTCGCGTCAACATTGCGTCGGCGGCGGGGTTATCGACGAAGGACTCTTTTTCCGAGTCGATTTCCAGCCACGGTCCGCAGGTCAGGGGTGTTTCAACAATATCCACGCGGTTGTCGGCCAGATGCCCGCGGACGCGATCGAAGGTTTCCGCCAGGGCATCGCTGAGCTTTCGGGACGCAATATGTTTGGCGATTTCCTCGGGTGAGGCCGGTTGTCCGAGTCGTTGCGAGATGTTGCCCATGTGACCGACTGCGCTGGAAAGATGCCCTTCAAGAATCTCCGCCTTCAGGTTCTCTCGCTTGCGGCTACGGACGGCATCGAGGAAATTGCCGAAATGATCGGCATACTCTCCGTCGAAGCGGCGGACTTCCTTGCCTTGCGGATCGTACAACGCGGTGTTCCCCGAGGCAAAACAAAGGCCCATGATTCCCTCGGAACCGTGAATAATCACCGCGGCGGGTATCCGCGGCGGCGTGGTTTCCAGCCCGCGCACCTCCAGAACCACCGTTTGCGGGCCGAAGTCGTGGATCGTGATTTGGGTGTTGGGCGTCTGGCCGGCATCTTTATAACCGACCCGGCCGCCGCAGCTCGTCACGGCCTGCCCCAAACCCTTCAAGTCCAGCGCCCAACGGATCATGTCCAGGGCGTGGACGCCGTTGTTGACCGAGTCACCGTTACCGTAGTCCCAGAACCAGTTCCAGTCGTAGTGGAACCGGCGTCGGACAATGGGGGCCATCGACGCGGGGCCAAGCCATAGATCATAGTCCACGCCGGCCGGCGTCGGGTAGTTGCCGGGCGGACCGATCGAAGGGCGGCGCTTATAGATGATGCCGTGTGCCCAGTCGATCTTTCCCAGTTTGCCCTCGCGAATGCACTGGATCGCCGCCGCGGCCGCGCCGCTGGAGCGGTGTTGAGTTCCGGCTTGGCAAATTCGTCCGTACTTTCGGGCAACTTCAACCAAGCGGCGTCCTTCGACGACGTTATGACTGACGGGCTTCTCCAGGTAAACGTCCTTGCCCGCCTGCATCGCCCAAATACCTGCCAGAGCGTGCCAGTGGTTGGGCGTGGCTATGGAGACCACGTCCACCGAGCGGTCTTCGAAAATCCGCCGCATGTCGGCCGCCACCCGCGGCTCGCGTCCTTGACGCGCGGCAACTTCCCCGGCGACTTTCGCTCCCACCGCCGCATCCACGTCGCAAATATACGCGATTTCGCAATCGCGGCGAGCGGCGTAATAGAGCGCGTGCGCCCTGCCCCGCTGATTAACCCCGATCACGGCGCAGCGGAGCTTCTCGTTGGGGCTATTGCTCTCTCTGGTTTCGGCCATCCCCTGTCGGGCCGGGCCAATGGTTGCCGCCGCCAGGCCGGCAAGGATGTTTTGTCCGATGAAATCTCGACGGTTCATGCGATTCATGATAACGGCATGGATGGCTAAAAGCGAAAGGATTGGAGAAAGGGGGGGGGTAAAAGGTCGCGTATTGCAAGCAAATCGCGGTCCCGCCACGCTACGAACACGACCGGCGGGATCGCACTCAAGCTGGTCTCACTCTAACACTGTTTTTTCAGAAGTCCTTGCCATCGAGTACAAACCCGTCCATGCGGTTGCCCAGGCAGCGGTGGACCTCGGGGTCGATGGTGTAGCTGATCCGCTGTACCGAGCCGTCGCACAGCGCCATGCCCCATCCATTGGAGTGCGCGCTGCCGAACTTCCAGGGGTAATACCCACCCGGAGTGTCCTGTAAGGGCGGGCCGGCAATGACCAGGTCCGTCCAGCGGTTCATATCCACGTCCTGGCCTACATACATCGCGCTATTGTCGTTGCCCGGAGTCCCGTCCTCGTAATGGTCCGGGTTGAGATTCTTCTCGCCGACCAGATAGGTGCAGCTTGTGCCGTCGCTGATGTCGGCCATTTTGATTTCGCTGCGTACGAAGCTCACGCCCGTCGAATACTCCACCCGGCACTGCGTTTGGTTCCAATTATAGCTAGGGCTGTCGCCCTGTGCCAGCGTGGTCGGGCACCAGGGGTAGCTGGAGACCTCTGCGTCGCCGCTGTTGATGGCGTAATCGGAGTAGGCGTGACCGGGCGGATGATTGCAGTTGAAGGGGCGATACTGTGCGGCGATAGGATTGGGATACACCAGCGGCCGACGCCGCGTGGGACAGTTCATCAACGCCAGCGGCGTCATTTGCATGATTGCCGCGCTGGCTCTTTGGGCGGGCGAGGCCGGATCGTCGCTCAGGCTCCCGTCGCCCGCCAGTTGGTATACCGCCTCCTGCTCGATATAGGGTAGGATTTGGAAAATCCAGCCGCCCGGCTGACGACGGCCCACGCCCCGGTCGGCATCGCCGGTCCATTTGTATCCCCAGCCTGAACTGGGAAACATTCCCGTTCGTTCCTCGTGCTGCAAGCACCCCAAGGCGATTTGCTTGAGGTTGTTGGTGCATTGCACCTGCCGGGCGGCCTCCCGCGCCGCCTGCACCGCCGGCAGCAACAGCGCGATCAATATGCCGATGATCGTGATGACGACCAATAGTTCGACGAGCGTAAAACCGTGTAGGGGCCGGCGAAAGCTATACTTTCGCTGAGTGTGAACATTATTTCGACCCCTAACACGGAGACTTTCAGAATGTCCGACACAATTGTACCCTATCAATCGTT
>Ga0123333_10003294_pt1 | contig 15761 bp, 12 predicted proteins | sample BioC12SIPDNA_3_FD_89957 | JGI IMG/M metagenome (GOLD analysis project Ga0123333, IMG submission 89957) | Anaerobic biogas reactor microbial communites from Washington, USA - Biogas_R2_B C12 SIP DNA | ecosystem: Engineered > Bioreactor > Anaerobic > Unclassified | place: Washington, USA... | reverse complement strand
TGGCATTCGCCGTGACCTCCGCCGGCCGCCGGCCCCGTGCCGACTCCCCAGCCCGGCGCCGCCCGAGACCGACGCCCTACGAATGCCTCGCCCTCCGCCATGCGACGCCAGAGGGCGGCCACGCGGGGCCGGCCCTGCCACGGCGCCCGGCGACCGTCCTCCGCTCCTCTCCGATCCTAACCTCTAGCGCCTCTGCGTCTCTGCGCGGGAATTCCTCCCTACCCTGTGCATCCTGTCTATCCATGTGAAATCTCCGACTTCCCTCCGCGCCCGCCCCGTCCGTTTGACTTGTCCCCGCACGGTCGTACAATCCCACGCACCACACTCTCGATGCACTGCGAGGCAACCCATGGTCAAAGCGAGAACGCGGATTGTCGTCATGATGGTTGTTTGCGCGCTCTCCCTATCGTGCCGGGATGTTGTACGAGAGGGATTGTACGGGGAGGAACCCTGGGAATCGGACAAACGATCTGAAGCGACCTGGGAGACTCTCAGACCGGCCGATCCGACCGCCGCCGAGATATCCCCCGATGGCGGTGATGCAGAAGCGCCACTGCAGTTGGATTCGCCGTCGGAGGTTGACGAATCCCCCATCTCGGGGATCACGTATCGGGGTTCGACGACCATCAGCGAACAGTATGCCGAGTATTGGGACGGCGGCGAGGCTGTCACGAATGAGATCATCATCGTGGTCGCCGATGACGGAACGGTCACGGGCGTCATCGCGTCAGTATGGGCGGTCGGCCCGTTGGATCCAATTGAGTGGGAGGCCGAGCCGGGCGGCCCCACTCTTTACTGCGTCTCGGATGTAACGATCATTGACGAGGGCGCTCTCAGCGGTCAGCTTGAGGGTGTGACTGGCGTCCTCGACGTCGAGTTGACGCACATCTTTGAGGTCGAACACACCGATTGCCCCCCCGGCGATGGCTTCCCGACTTTCACAGAGCGCCTCACCGCCGAGGTCATCGTTACTGGCGATCGGATGACCGGCGTCATCACGCCGGATGGACCGAGCGACATTGAGCGGGCTCCGTTCACGTTCGAAGCGTCCAGATACTAGCGAGCAACGCCAGGAGGGCGGCCACGGGGGGCCGCCCCTACCGTCCTGTCCGATTGTCGCGGCCACCGGGGGGCCGCCCCTACAGCCGCATGAACGCCTCGAGCCGCTCGCGTGTGAAGTCCGGGCACGGCTTGCGGCCCATCGCCTGGTAGGCCTCGTCGTCCAGGCTCACGTTCGCCGCCGCCTGCGTCCCCGCGCCGGCCGAGACGATGTCGGTCTCGGTGTAGTAGTTGATGTTGTTGTGCGCGATGATGTTGTTGCGACAGGTCGCGTCCTCGTCGACGCCGATGCTCATGGGGACCTGGTCGCCCCAATTGAAGATCGTGTTGCCCACCACCTGGACGCCCTGCGTCCCCTCGGCCAGCACCACGCCCTTCATATGCACCCCGTCGCGCGACCGCACGCCCTGGTCGATGAACTCGTTCCCGTTGATCGCGCCCCACGACACGTCGCGCAGCACGATGCCGTGGCCCCGGTGCCAGCAGAAGATGTTGGACGAGACGTTCAGCTCGTGCGTGTTCTCCACCACCACCGCGTGCTCCTCCACCTGGAACGACCGGCAGCCCGAGATCAGCACGCTGTTGCTTGTGTCCCTCAGGTGGTACGCGTACCGTCCCGGCTGGAACACCGCGCATCCCACGATATTGAGCACGATCACGCGCGAGCACTCGATGCCCGTGCCCCCGCCGTACGTGATGCAGTTCGTCACCAGATTCGGCACGAAGTCGCCGCCGCGCCCGCCGTGCGCCAAGTGATCGAGGAACAGATTCGCCTTGCCGTTGTCCGCCGCCTTGCAGCTCTTCAGCTCGCACAGGAAACTATGGTTCCGCATCCAGATCCCATAGTCGCTGAACCCCTGCACCAGCACGTCGCGCACCTGGCAGTCGCCGCAATCGTCCACCAGGATGCCGGTCGACGGCCCAGCCGCTCCCGCCATCACCGCCAGGTCCGAGACCACCGTCCCCTTCAGCCCCTCGCAGACCAGCCCCGCCGCGCCCGCGCCGGCGACCACCCGCGTGCCCCGCCCGCTGCCCCGCAGCCAGACGTTGCTCGCCAGCCGGACCGCGCCCGCCAGCGGGAACTCGCCCAGCCCCAGCGCGACCGACCCGCCGCCCGCCGGCAGCGCGTCGATGGCCCACTGCAGCGCGTCGGCCGCGCTCGTCGACGCGAAGACCTGGTCCCGCGTCAGGTCGGTCACGACCCGAAAGTCTCCGCCATCCCTGACCACCAATAGGTTCTGTGAAACGTCTCCACTCATCTGCACACCCCACCCTTTCGCATAGTTGCTCGTCGGCGCGGCCGCGTGTTCGGGCCCGCCGTTCACCGCGCTACGCCTGGCCGAACGCGCCATCCGCGCTGAGCGCCTCGATCTCCGCATCCGTGTATCCCAGCTCGCGCAGCACCTCGACCGTGTGCTCGCCCAGATCCGGCGGGACGCGTCGCAGCGCCGCCGGCGTGTCGCTCATGCGCACCGGCGTGCCCAACATCCGCAGCGGCCCGGCCCGCTCGTGCGTCATCTCCACCACCATCTCGTTCGCCTGAATCTGAGGGTCGTCCGCCGCCTCGGCGTAGGTCTTGATCTCGGCGCACAGCACGCGCTGCGCCTCGAGAATCCCGATCCACTCCGCCGTCGTCCTCTCCAGGAACCGCGCCTCCAGGATCGCGTTGATCTCGCCGGCGCGCGCCGGACGCTCCGCCTTGTCGGCGAAGCGCGGATCCTGGGAGAGGTCGCCGATCCCCAGCGCCACCGAGATATCGCGCAGCGCGTCGTCCGAGAAGACGGGCGATAGCTCGATGAAGCCGTCGCGCGTGCGGAACGAGCTACGGATCGCATCCTCCGACGCCCCGACGCCGCCCCACGCCTCGATGCGGTCGTCGTTGAGGATCGTGGCCGCGTTCCACGTATTGCTGTGGAAGGCCGCGCTCAACAGGTCGGTTGAGACCAGCTGCCCCCGCCCCGTCCGCTCCCGCGCGTGGAGCGCGATCAGAATGCCGACCACCAGCAGCAGTCCCGCCGGGTAGTCGGCCGAGATGCCCGCCGGCGCCGGGAGCCCGTCGGGTCCCAGCGGCGCGAAGAGCCCGGCCGACGCCCGCGCCATCAGGTCGTGGCCGCCGCGCCCACTCTCCACGTACGGCCCGCGATCGCCCCAGCCGCTCGACTTGGCGTAGATCAGCCGTGGGTACATAGCGTGCAACTGCTCGTACCCCAACCCCAGCTTCTCCATCACGCCCGGCCGGAAGTTGTGGATCAGCACATCCGCCGTCCCGACCAGCTCCAGCAGCACCCGCCGTCCCGACTCGCTCTTCATGTCGAGCGCCACGCTGCGCTTGTTTCGGTTCAGGCTCACGAACGGCAGGCTGAGCCCGCCGACGAACGGCCCCCAGTCCCGGCTCCAGTCGCCCGACCCCGGCCGCTCGACCTTGACCACGTCAGCGCCGAAGTCGCCCAGGAGTTGCGTGCCCACCGGCCCCTGGAAGACGTGGCTGAAGTCGAGAACACGCAGTCCCTCCAATGCTCTCACGGCATCGTCCATCGTTCCTCCTTCGAGACGCCCGTCGTCTACAGCATCTCGGCGATCAGTTGCGCCGTCAACTCGGGCTCGAAGCTCTGCACCGCCGTCCCAGCGGGGTCGCCGTGCCGGTGGGGCTTCTCGCCGTGGCCCACATTCGCCGCGACGGTCGACTCGCGTCCCTGCGACAGCACGACGCCGTCGCGGAAGTAGTTCACGTTGTTGCCCGTGATCGTGTTGTTGAAGCTCTCGGCGTCCTCTCGCACGCCCCACGCGATCCGCGGCGCGACGCCCCAGTTGAAGATCGTGTTGCCCGTGACGCTATACCCGTGGGCGTTGAGCATCTCGATCCCGTTGTAGAGCGGCAGGTTCGGCGGCAGCGCGCTGAACTGCGTCTGGTGGTCGGGGCCGCCGGGGTTGTAGCTGCCCGAGTCGATCACCTCGTTGCCGCAGATCGCGCCCCAACAACTGTCCTTGACGACCACCCCGTGCTCGGTGTGCCAGCAGAAGATGTTGCTCGACAGGTTGAACTCGTGCGAATCCTCGACGACCACGGCCGAGCCCGTGATCTGGAACGTCCGGCAGCCGGAGATGACCACGCTGTTGCTCACATCCGAGATGTGATAGCCGGTGTCGCCGGTCTGGTAGACCGCGCACCCCACGATATTCAGCACGGTCGTCCCGCTGGCGTGGATGCCCTTGCCGCCGCCGTATACGATGCAATTCGTCACCAGGTTGGGGATGAAGTTGCCGTACCGGCCCCGCTTCATGCCCTCCAGGTAGAGGTTGGCCTTCCGGTTGCCCGCTAGCGTGCATCCGCGCACATCGCTCAGGAAGGTATTGTGGCGCAGCCAGACGCCGTAGTCGGCGAACCCGACGGCAAACAGATCGCGCAGTTTGCAGTCGTAGCAGTCGTCGAGCACGACGCCGGCGCTCGCCGCCGCGTTCCCCCGGGCCGTCACCGCCAGGTTCGAGATCTCCGCCCCCTGGACCTGCTCGCACACGATCGCGACGCCCTGGTCGTTCTCGGGGCTCACGGACACCCGCGTCCCACGCCCGCCGCCGCGCAGCCAGACGTGGTTCGCCAGCGCGACCGGCCGCTCCACCGAGAACTCGCCCCGCCCCAGCACGACCTCGCCGCCGTCCGGCTTCAGCGCGTCGACGGCCCATTGGATCGCCTCGCCCGCCCGGTCCGACCCGGCGACCACCGTCCCATCCAGCAGCCCGCGGACGTGAAACGCGCCCGCATCGTAGTAGACCAGAAATCCCTGTGCTATCGTGCTCATCATCGTCTCCTTCTTGATCGCTACATCTGCTCGCGAATGAACCGTTCGGTGAGCTCCCGCTGGAAGCTCTGGTAGTACGGCTTCAGGTCCTGCGGGTCGTTGTACGCCAGGTCGGCGTAGCCCACATTGTTGGCCGTCACCGTGTCCCGTCCGTGCGCGACGACCGCCGCGTCGGTGTAGTAGTTGATGTTGTTGCCCGTGATCGTGTTGTTGTAGCTCTCCGCGTCCTCGAGGATGCCGCAGCGCATCTTCGGCGCGACGCTCCAGTTGAACACCGTGTTGCCCGTGAGCGTGTAACCCCGCGCGTGGCGCAGCTCCACGCCGTTCATCAGCGGCGGGTTCGGCGTGTCCGCCTTGAGCGTCTCGTGGTTGTCGGTCCCGCCGTTGTAGCTGCCGGTATCGATGATGTTGTTGCCCGTGATCGCGCCCCAGTAGCTGTCGCGGACCACCACACCGTGCCCCGTGTGCCAGCAGAAGATGTTGCCCGTCAGGTTCAGCTCGTGCGTCCCCTCCACCACGACGCAGTCGGAGCTGATCTGGAAGCTCCGGCAGCCGGAGACCACGACGCTGTTGGAGAAGGAGTGAATGTGATACGCGTAGCCCGCGGTCTGGTAGACGGCGCAGCCGACGATGTTGACGACGATCGCGTCGTCGCACTCGATCCCCTTGCCGCCGCCGTAGACGATGCTGTCGGCCACCAGGTTCGGCACATAGTCCCCGTACTCGCCCTCGCGCAGGTGGTCGAGATAGATGTTCGATTTCCCATTCCCCGCCAGGCTGCATCCCTTCACCGCGCACAGGAATGAGTTGTTCCGCACCCAGATCCCGTGATCTCGGAACCCCGCGCAGAACACGCGCTCGACCTGGCAGTCGCCGCTGGCGTCGAGCACCACGCCCGCCGCCGCCCCATCCTGTCCCAGCACCGCCAGGTCGGCGACGCTGGCGCCCTTCGCGTGGTCGAGCAGCACGCCGACGCCGTCGGCGTTGTCCGCCCGCACGCGCAGCTTCGTTCCGCGCCCACTGCCGCGGAGACAGGTCGCGTCCGACAGACGCACGGCGCGCTCCAGCGGGTACGCGCCCCGCGCCAACCGCACCTCGCCGCCGTCGGTCCCCAGCCAATCCACCGCGAACTGGATCGCGCCGGCGGCCGACCGGCTCGTCGCCAGCTCCGCCCCGTCTATGCTACCGCGCACCGCGAACTCATCGTCCCGGCGATACACCACACAATCCTGCATCACTCCGCCCACGATCCCTCCCTGCACTCTAGGTCATGCCATCAGATCCCGGGTGATCTGCTCCGTCAACCCCATCTGGTAACTCCGTCCCCTGTCCTGGTCGCGCTTCCCGGCGCGCGCCCAACCCGGACGGCGCACGTTGTCCGAGACCGCCGCGCCCTTGCCCTGCGACACGATATCGGCTGCTGGCCAGTCAGCTCTTGCGGCGGCCCGCGAGCATCGCCGCGACCCGCTCCTTCGTGTCGCCCGACGAGATGCAGGCGACGGACGACACCGCCTCCTCCAGCGCGCTCTGCGCCAGCGTGATGGACGGGCTGGCGTCGATCATGCGCTTCATCTCCGCGACCGCCAGGGGACTGCACTGGCGCACGTTGGCGAAGAACTCGGCCAGGTAGACGTCCAGCTCCTCCGGCTCGCCGACGAAATCGATCAGCCCGACCGCCAGCGCCTCCTGCGCCGACAGCGTGCGGCCGGTGAAGAACATCTCCTTGGCCCGCGCCAACCCCACGCGCCGCGGCAGCCGGAACGAGCCGCCCCACCCGGCCACGAAGCCCAGACGCGCCTCGGGCTGGCCGAACTTCGCGCCCGACGACGCGACGATCAGGTCGCACGCCATCGCCAACTCCAGCCCGCCCCCCAGCGTATAGCCGTCGGTGCGCGCGATCACGGGTACTGGCAGCGCGGCCAGCCGGTTGAACACAGCGTGCCCCCGCTGCACCCACCGCACCATACTCTCCGGATCGTGCGTCTCCAGCACGTTGACGTTCGCGCCCACGACGAAGTACTTCGACGAGTCGCTGCGGACGACCACCGCGCGCACGGTGTCGCACCGCGCCTCGACCTCCGCCACCCGCGCCTCCAGCTCGTCCAACACGATCCAGTCGAGCGTCGCGGGCTTGCCCGCCTGGTCGCAGGCCAGCGTGATGAACGCGATATCGCCCTCCACGGTCAGGCTGACGTGAGTCTGCATGTCGATCACCCCCTGCTTAGAATCCGCTTGCTCGCTCCGGTCCGCTCCGCAAGCGCAAATTAGATCGATCTAAGGCGGACATAGAATGCGCTCCGCCGTCCAACTATCCCGGTTACTCGGTGAAGATCGCGGCGTCCATCTCCCGCAGGTCGCTCGCTACCCGCGGACGAAACGCCATCTGGCCCAGGACCTCCCGCTCCAGGTCGACGCCGGGCGCCGCCTCGATCACCGTCAGGCCGTCGCGCTCCAACCGGAAGACCGCCCGCTCGGTGACGAAGAGCGCATCCTGTCCCATCGCGCGGGCCGTCTCGCCGCTGTAGGTGATCTGGTCCACGCGCTCGACGAACTTGCGGATGCGGCCCTCCTCGAGGATGCGGAGCCGCCCGCCGCCCACCTCGCAGCGCAGTCCCTTCGTCGTCAGCGTCCCGCAGAAGACGACCTTCCTGGCGTTCTGCGAGATGTTGATGAATCCCCCGCACCCCGCCAACAAGTCGCCCACCTGGCTCACGTTCACATTCCCGGCCGGGTCGGCCTGCGCCAGCCCGAGGAAGGCGATGTCGATCGCCCCGCCGTCGTAGAGGTTGAACAGATCGTCCTGTCGCAGGATCGCCTCCGGGTTGTAGGAGACGCCGAAGACCACGCCCTGCGCCGGCTGTCCGCCGACCACGCCCTGCTCGACGGTCAGCGTCAGGTCGTCGATGATTCCCTCCTCGGTCGCCACCGACGCCACGCCGGCGGGCACGCCGTACCCCAGGTTCACCACCGCGCCCTGGAACAGCTCCCGGGCCGCCCGGCGGGCGATCACCTTCCGCACGTCCAGCGGAAGCGGCTCCAGACTGTCCAGCGGGATGCGCACCTCGCCGCTGAACGCGGGCTCGTAGTCCGACAGCGATGTCTGCCTCTGCGTCGGGTCGACGACGATGTAGTCGACCGCGATGCCCGGGATGCGCACGCGCCGCGGGTCGAGCGTGCCCGCCCGGGCCAGGTGCTTGACCTGTGCGATGACGATCCCGCCGGACGCCCGACCCGCCTGCGCCAGCGCCGCGCCATCCAGCAGCGCCGGCTCCTGCTCCGACGCGATGTTGCCGTTGAGGTCCGCCGTCGTCCCCCGCACCAGCGCCACGTCGATGTGGAACCGGGGGAAGAACAGCCATTCCTCGCCGTCGATCTCCATCACGCGCACCAGCTCCTCGGTGGTCACGGCGTTCATCCTGCCGCCGCCCAGCCGGGGATCGACGAAGGCGCCCAGCCCCACCTTGCTGAAGACGCCGGGCTTGCGCGCCGCCACCGCGCCGTACATCTGCGTCAGCACGCCCTGCGGGAAGTTGTACGCCTCGACCTGGTTATCGAGCGCCATGCGCGCCATGCGCGGCGACATACCCAGATGGCCGGCGATCAGCCGTCCGACCAACCCGGGAACCGCCAGCAGGTCGGCGCCGATCTCGCCCAGGTCGCCCAGACCGGCCGAATGACAGACGGTGATCCCCCGCGGCCCGGACCCCACGTCGAACCGGCGGCGGATGGCCCGCAGCACGGCCGTCGGCTCGCCCACACCGCCGCCCGATCCCTGGATCGCGACGAAGGCGCCATCGTGAATGAGCGCGGCCGCCTCCGCCGCCGAGATAACCACAGGCTTCAAGCCGCCCCTCCAGACCCCACCAGGTCCAGCCAGGCGGGGTCGCCCCGGTAGTCGAACCAGTCGAACGTCGGCGGCGCCGCCCGCCCGGTGATATCGTGGGCCAGCAGCCCCACAAACGCGCCCGTGAACCCGAAGGTCTTGATCTCATCCTCCTGCTCGACGAACTCATCGCTCAGGACCAGCGCGTCCTGCGGCTCGCCGATGGGCCGCCAGTCGCCCTCCGCGCCCGGCGCCAGGCGGAAGCGAAGCCGGCGTCCGTCGCAGTCGACGCCCAGCCGCAGCGGTCCGCCCGCATCGACCGGCGCGCGCCCGAGGTCCTCGTACGCAAACCGGGCGCTCCGCTTGGCGTAGAGCGCCACGCAGTGGCCGTCGCGCTCATCGTACTGGCGATGCAGGTAGTACCAGTGCCGGGTGTCGTAGTAGCAGATCAGACCCGCCCACTGCTGCAGCTCGTCCGGCCGGAAGTCGACGAGCGTCTCGGCCGAGAAGCGATGGTGACGCACCCGCTGAGCGATGAGCGCCGGGCGGATGAAGCTGTCCGGCGGGCTCGGCGTCGGCCGCAGCGTCAGCCAGCCCGGCCGCGATTGCAGATCGATCAAATCGTCCACCGGGCCCCGCAGGCTGTTCCAGTGCAGGCTCAGCCCATCGCCGTCGAAGTCCTCCCGCTCGGGCAGCGGCGACACCGGCGCCTCCGGCAGCCCAAAGTCCGGCAACTCCAGCTGCGGCGCGCGGGAATCCAACCGCAGCCATCCATCGGCCCCCCACCGGGCGCGGGCCAGGTACGTCTCGCGCCCGAGCAGGCTCTTCCGCTCGACCGGCCGGCTGGCCAGGTAGACCAGCGCCACCCGGTCGTCGTCCAGCGTGACCCAGTCGCCGTGGCCCGCGCGCTGGATCGGGCTGTCGCTCCCCCGGGCCGTCAGCACAGGGTTGTCCGGATGGACCTCGTACGGCCCCCAGATGTGGCGCGAGCGGGCCAGCGTCATCGCGTGGCCGTACTCAGTGCCGCCCTCGGCGACGCCCAGGTAGTACCAGTCGCCGCGCCGAATCATCTTCGATCCCTCCAGCGTTCCCAGCGGCGTGCCCTCGAAGATGACCTTCGCCGGCCCGACCAGCCGCCGCTCGGCGACCGAATACTCCTGCAGCACTGCGCCGTAGTGCCCCTTATAGCCCGGAATCAGCGACGACTTCGTATTGACCAGCCACTTGCGCCCGTCCAGGTCGTGGAAAAACCCGGGATCATTGCCGGCTGCGTTCAGGTAGACGGGGTCCGACCAGGGGCCCGAGACCTCCGGCGCCGTCGTCAGGTAGTTCCAGCACTCGTAGGCGTGCTGGCGCGAGCCGGATGCGATGGTGAACACCAGCCAGAAGAGACCATCAGCATACGTCAGGCTGGGCGCCCAGACGCCGGCCGAGTCGCCGATGCGGCGCAGGTCCGCGTGATCCGGTCGGGTCAGCCCGTAGGCTGCCAGCTCCCAGCAGCGCAGGTCGCGGCTGCGGTAGATCGGCGCGCCCGGCCACCACTGAAAGCTCGACGTGGCCACATAGAACTCATCGCCCCGCCGGCAGATGGCTGGATCGGGGTTGAACCCCGGCAGAATCGGGTTGAGCAGTCGGTCGTCCATCACGTCGCCTCCAGAGCGCCGCCCGTCTCGGATCACGGCGCGAAGTAGGTCCAATAATCGCCACGCGCCAGCCGCTGGACCAGCACGGCCAGCTCCATCAGATGGTAGTCGCCCCACAGCGCCGACTCGCCGCACGGCGCCCGGCGGCCGGCCGGCGCGTGATCCCAGCCGCGCGGGCGATGGTAGACGACGTGCAGCAGCAGCCCCTGGTGGTCGGGATCGGTCGAGAGATATGGATCGGTCAGCAGCGTGTCGGCCAGCGTCAGCCCGGCCTGCATGTAGCGCGTCGCCGCGTCCGCCTCGCCCCGCGTCGCCAGCCACCGCCCGAGCCGGATGAACCCCTGCGCCGCGATGGCGGCCGCCGAGGCGTCCACCGGCTCGACGTCGTTGAACGGGTCGGACGGCGCGTCCTGATACCCGGCCAGCGAAGCCAGGCCCGGGGCGCCCGTGTCCCAGAACGGGACGCCGTCCGCGCAGGAGTAGCCATCGATGTAATAGTCGGACGTCGCCCGCGCCACGCGCAGGAAGCGCTCCGCAAGCGCGGCGCGCCCGCCATGCGCCTCCAACTCGTCGTCGGGCAGCGCGTCCAGGCACTCCAACTGCTCGGCGTACCCCAGGATCACCCAGGCCGCGCCGCGCGTCCACGTCGAGAAGGGCGAATAGCCCTGCTGCGAGCTGGGACACCGGTACTGGCCGTCGTTCGGGTTGAAGATCGACTCGTGGGCGACGCGCCCGGGCAGATCGTAGACGTCCCGGCCCTCGCCGAAGTAGACGTTATATTCGGCGGTCGCCGCCGCGTGCTCCAGCGCGCGCCCGAGCAGATCGATCGCTGCATCGCCCTCGCCCATCAGGACGTGGCCCAGCCGGTGCGCCAGGATCAGCGAGCGCACCGAGCGAATCGTGTCGGCGAAGAGCGAGTGCGGGCCGTTGAACGAGTAGATGTATCCCGGCCCCGAACGCGTCCGTGCGAATCGACTCGCCTGCACCGCGCCCGAGACCTTCAGCGCCAGCTCGTAGAGGTCGAGCTCGCGACGGTCGAACGGAATGCGCCCCTCCAACATCAGCCGGCGCAGCGTCCCATAGGTCGACACGATGTTGAACCCGTGATCGTGCACGCCCGTGTGCGAGACGTGCGCGCCCATCTGCGCCACCGTCGCCTCGCGGCCCAGCTCCAGGAACCGGACGTCGCCAGTCGCGTCGTACTGCCACAGCGCCAGCCCGACGAAGAACCCGCGCGTCCAGTCGGTCCAACTGCGGGTGGTGTAGCGTCCATCCACCGTGTAGACCGGCGCGCCGCGCCCCGCGTCCCACGCCGCGTGCAGGCCCAGGATCTTCGGGCCGGCCAGATCGAAGAACCGCGCCGCCTTCGGTGTCAGTCGCTCGGCCGTCAACTCCATCAGAATGCGCATCGTCGCTCCTCTCCGTTCACCTGGTTCAGCGGGCGCCCAGCCCGGCCCGACCGGCGCCGCACGATTCCCGGACGATGAGTTCCGGCGTGAGGACCACCTGTCGCGGCGCCCCACCCGGATCCGCGATCCGCTCCAGCAGCAGCCGCGCGCTCTCCACGCCGATCTGTCGCGGCGTGATCGACACGGTCGTCAGCGCCGGCTGCCACAGCGCGGCCTCGTCGATGTCGTCGAAACCGATGACGGCAAGGTCCTCGCCCGGGCTGCGGCCGGCCGCCTGCGCCCCCAACATCATCCCGAACGCCACGACGTCGTTGTAGCAGACCACCGCCGTCGGCGGCTCGTCCAGCGCCAGCAGCTCGCGCGCGGCCTGGTAGCCGCCGTCGCGGCTCACGGGGCTCGTCGGCTCGAGTCGCGGGTCGGACGCGATGTGGCGCCGCCGCAACACGCGGCGATACCCCCGCAGGCGGTCGTTTCGCGCCGATGACGTCGCCGGGCCGCCGGCCAGCGCGATCCGCCGGTGCCCCAGGCGGATGAGATGCTCCACCGCCATCTCGGCTCCCAGCGCGTTGTCCGGCCCCACATAATCGGCCTCGACATTCGGCAGGTAGCGCACGACCAGCACGAACGGCAGCCCCCAGCGGCGGAGCTGTTCGATCTCGGCGGCGCCGGTCCCCATGGCCGGACAGAGGAGCACGCCGTCGACGCCGTACTCCTGCATGGTCCGCAGCGTCCGCTCCTGCCGGGAGAGGCGATCGGTCGTGTTCGACAGCAGGACGCCGTACTCGGCATCCTCCAGGAAGGTCTCGCCCGCGACCGTCATCTGCGCGAAGAATGGGTTGGTGATGTCGGTGAACAGGAGGCCCACCGTCCGCGACTCGCGGGTGCGGAGGCTGGCCGCGGCTCGGTTGTAGACGTAGCCCAGCCGCTCCATCGACGCCAGCACCCGCTCTCGGGTGCCGTCAGCCACGAGCGGGCTGCCCCGCAGCACCAGCGACGCCGTCGCGCGCGAGACGCCAGCGTCCCGCGCCACGTCGACCAGCGTGACCCGTCCCGACGTTCTGGACGGGCGTTCTCCATCACGCGCCATCCCAGGCCCCCTTGGTTTAGATCGATCCAATCATTCTAGAGTAGATCGCGCGACCTGTCAAACCCGTGAGTGACGGGGCGCCCGGCGCCCGCACCGTCCCGGACCATCCGCGGCGACCGCTACCCCTTGATGCCGGTCAGCGTGATGCCCTCGATGAACGTGCGCTGCGCGAAGAAGAACAGGATCACCATGGGCACCGTGAACATGGCCGACGCGGCCATCAGCAGGCCCCACTCGGCGCCGTGCTGCGTGAAGAAGAGCTGGATGCCGACCGACAGCGTGAAGGTCGTCGTGTCCCGCAGGTAGATCAGGGGCCCCAGGAAGTTGTTCCACGTCCACAACAGCTCGAACAGCGCCACCGTCGTGATCGCCGGCTTCGACAGCGGCAGGACGATGCGCGTGAAGATCGTCCCCTCATTGCAGCCATCGATCCGCGCCGCGTCGTCCAGCTCCACCGGCAGCGTCATCATGAACTGCCGGATGAGGAAGATGTAGTAAGCATTGCCGAAGTACGCCGGAATGATCAGCGGCTTGAGCGAACCGACCCAGTTCAGCCGGCTGAACAGCACGTACAGCGGGATCATCGTCACAGCGCCCGGCAGCATCATGGTCGACACAACGAAGAAGAAGACCTTGTCGCGCCCCGGCCACTTGATGCGCGAGAACCCGTAGGAGACCACCAGATTGGAGATCACCGCCCCGATCGTGGCGAAGACGGAGTACCGGATCGTGTTCAACAGGTACCCGAAGAAGTTGATCGTCGTCACTGCCGCAGGGAAGTTGCTGAACTGGATCGTCCGCGGGATGATCGTCGGCGGAACCTGGAAGATCTCGGCGTCGGTCTTCAGCGAACTCGACAGCATCCAGAAGAACGGCAGCGTGAAGATGATGCTCAGGATCAACAACGTCACGTGGATCGCCAGACGCCCGCCGATGTGCTCCAGACGGTAGTGCGCGCTGCTGCGCATCCTTCTGCCTCGAACGGAGATTGCGCCAGTGCTCATCGGTAGACTCCTCCTATTTCGCTGCCCCAGACTCGACGGACCCGGCTAGCGATCATAGACCACCAGATTCTTTGAGAGCCGGAACAGCACCACGGTCAAGACAAAGATGATGATGAACAGGATCCAGGCCATGGCCGACGCCATGCCCATCTGCATATCCTTGAACGCCCGGTTGTACAGATGCAGCCCGTACAGGAGCGTCGAGTTGTTGGGCCCACCGTTGGTCATGATGAACACCTCAGTGAACGCCTGCAGCGAGTGGATCAGCAGCGTCACCAGGTTGAACAACATCTGGGGGGTCAGCAGGGGCAGCGTGATGTGCCACATCTTCGCCGCGGCGCCCGCCCCGTCGATCTCGGCCGCCTCATAGAGGTGTTGCGGCACGTCCTTCAGCCCAGCCAGGTAGATCAGGATCGCCCGTCCGCTGCCCCAGATCGCGACCATCGCGATGGAGAGCAGCGCCGTGCGCGGGGACGCCACCCAGTAGGGCCCCTCGACGCCGATCCGCGCCAGCAGCCCGTTGATCAGGCCGCGCTTGGGGTTCAGGATCCAGACCCACGTCAGTGATGACGCGACCGCCGGCGTCATCACGGGCAGGAACAGCGCCGTCCGGTAGAGCGACAGCCCCCTGACCTTGAAGTTGAGGAGGAACGCGGCGAAGATATCCAGGATCGTCGCGCCGACGATCAACATCCCCGCGTAGCTCAGCGTGTTGGTCAGCGACTTGATGAAGAGCCGGTCGCGGGTGAAGAGCTGGACGTAGTTGCGGAACCCGATGAAGTCGGGGTTGAACCGTATCGCGTTGAAGTTGGTGAAGCTGAAGATGAAGCTGGTCACGACCGGATAGACCGTGAAGGCCAGAAACCCGACGATCCACGGTGAGATGAACAACAACGCCCAGCGCAGGCTGCGCCGCTGCTGAACGGTCAGGCCCATGCGCGCCATAGGACATGCCTCCGTGCTGAGGATGGGTTCCAGACCCCCGGTTGGGCTGGGGGTCTGGAACCGTCAACTGCGTGATAACTAACCCTGCTCGAACTTCTGATCGACCTCCAACTGCGCGTCCTCGACGGCGTAGTCGAGCGCCTCTTGCGCGTCCATCCCGTCCCACAGGACCGAGTTGAGGGCTTCCTTGAGTTTCGTCTGGTAGTAACCCACCGACGGCATGGAGGGTACGGGGAGAGCGTACGGCAGGATCTCGTCCCGCGCCATCGCGACCCACGGCTGCCCCTCCTCGACCTCGGGGAGCTGCGCGTTGCTCAGGCGGGAAGGCGTCACCGAGTCCGGCACGGCCTTGTTGACGGCGACCCACGGCGAGCTGCCCATGAACCACGCGAACTCGAAGCCTCCGGCGGCGTTCTGCGCGCCGGCCGGCACCAGGTACATGTTCGCGTCCAGATCGGCCGGCTTGCCGGTCACGCCCCTGGGCGATGGCGGCTTGGCCACGCCGAAGTCGACGTCGGGGCCATACTCGAGCATGTCGTTGTAGAGCCACGTGCGGTTCAACCAGATCGCCAGCAGACCGGTGTAGTAGACGCCATCGGGCGTGTTCCGGCCGTAGGCGTTGCCGCTGTAGCTGGACATGAACGCCTGGATCTCCTCGGCGCCGTACTTGTCGGTGTAGCTCTTGCACCAGTTGAACAGGTCGACCATGAGCGGCCCGTTCGTCGCATCGTTGGCGATGCACTGGCGGCTGTCGCCATCCCAGAACTCAGCGCCGAACATCGCGCCATAGGCCATGATGTAGATGTCGGGGACGAGCGGGATGTACCCGATCTTGTTGATGCTGCCGTTGGGCGATACGTCGTACAGCGCCTCGCCGATCTCCTCCCACCCCTCGAGATCCGTCGGGATGTCGTCGGGATCGAAGCCGCCCTCGCGCATGCGGTCCTTGTTGTAGAACATCATCTGGACCTGCGTCGAGATGCTCACGGCGTAG
>Ga0123333_10003293_pt1 | contig 15761 bp, 12 predicted proteins | sample BioC12SIPDNA_3_FD_89957 | JGI IMG/M metagenome (GOLD analysis project Ga0123333, IMG submission 89957) | Anaerobic biogas reactor microbial communites from Washington, USA - Biogas_R2_B C12 SIP DNA | ecosystem: Engineered > Bioreactor > Anaerobic > Unclassified | place: Washington, USA... | reverse complement strand
GATCGCCACCGACGGCGAACCCGAGCACAACGTCGACCCCATGGCCCGCATCCAGCTGGAGCAGCTCGCCCGGGTCGCCGAGCAGCAGGTGGCCGCCGCCGGCGGGCTCGACCCGTGGAGCGTCGACCGCATCGAGCTCTCGGTCCCCATGTCCGTCACGAGGACGATCGCCGAGCCCCGCGAGGCGAAGATCAACCCGCAGAGCCCGTACCACGCCCAGTTCAGCGGTCCGCTCACCTTCGCCATCGCCTTCCGCGGCGGCTCCGGCCTCGGCGTCTACCTCGACGACTTCACCGAGGAGATGCTCGCCGACCCGGTCGTGCGACACCTGGCCGAGCGGGTCTGGTACGTCCCCCACCCCGACGTCGAGGCGCTCTACCCGAGCAAGCTCCCGACCATCGCCCGGGTCCACCGCACCGACGGGGCCGTCATCGAGCAGCGAGTGATGGCCAACCTCGGTACCGCCGAGCGACCCATCAGTCCCGACCAGCTCCGCACCAAGTTCGATCTCAATGTCCGCGGTCTCGGACCCGAGCGGGCGGCGGCGCTGTCCGCTGCGATCGAGCGGCTCCCGGACGCGCCGGTCGTCGCCGACGTCCTGGCCGAGCTCACCTGACGCATCACTGAGCGGGTTGCCCGGATGACCAATTCCACTCGGTGATATCAGCGTTTCCCCCGCCCCACAAACCTCCGCTTCGCTTACCCAAGCACCCCACTCAAGGAGACATGACCATGGCAACTATCGAGTCCTCGCCGTTCAGCCTCACCGAGGAGCAGCTCGCGATCCGCGACGCGATCGACAGCCTCTGCAAGCCCTTCGACAACGACTACTGGCGCAAGCACGACGCCGACCACACCTACCCCGAGGAGTTCGTCGACGCCCTCTACGACGCAGGCTGGATGGGCATGCTCATCCCCGAGGAGTACGGCGGCGGCGGTGCCGACATCCGCGACGCGGCGGTCGTCCTCGAGCAGCTCGAGCGCAACGGGTGCCACGCCGGCGCGGCCCGTGCGGGGATGTACACGATGGGCGCCATCCTGCGGCACGGCTCCGACGAGCAGAAGGCCGAGTGGCTGCCGAAGATCGCCTCCGGCGAGCTGCGCCTGCAGTCCTTCGGCGTCACCGAGCCGGACGCCGGCAGCGACACCACCCGCATCCGCACCTTCGCTGTCCGCGACGGCGACGACTACGTCGTCAACGGCAACAAGATCTTCATCTCGCGGGTGCAGCACTCGGACCTGCTCCTTCTGCTGACCCGCACGACCAAGCGAGAGGACGCCGCGAAGCCCACCGACGGCTTCACCGTCCTTCTCGTCGACCTGAAGAAGGCCATCGCCGACGGCACGATCGTCGCGACGCCGATCCGCACGATGGTGAACCACGAGACCAACGAGCTCGCGATCCGCGACCTCCGGGTTCCCGTCGCCAACCGGATCGGTGAGGAGGGCAAGGGATTCCGCGTCATCCTCTCCGGCATGAACTCGGAGCGGGTCATCGTCACGAGCGAGTACATCGGTGCCGGCTTCTACCTCATCGCCCGCGCCGTTGAGTACGCGAACGAGCGCGAGGTCTTCGGCCGCAAGATCGGTCAGAACCAGGGCGTCCAGTTCCCCATCGCCCAGGCGTATGCCAACCTCCAGGCCGCCTCGCTCATGCGGTGGCGCGCCGCGGAGATGTATGCGGCCGGGGAGAATCCGCGCTTCGAGGTCAACGGTGCCAAGCTGCTCGCCTCGCAGGCGCTCTGGCAGGCCGCCAACGCCGCCTTCGACACCTTCGGTGGGTATGCGGCGGCTGAGGAGTACGGCATCGAGCGCAAGTTCCGGGAGGCCCGGCTGCCCTCGACGGCCCCGATCTCCAACAACATCGTGCTGGCCGGAATCGCCCACGGCACCCTCGGGATGCCGAAGTCCTTCTGACCGGCTCCCCCGCCCCTGTCGCCACGACAGTCCCGACGACCCACGATGAGGTTCCCGTGTGCATGACCGATCCAGGCCCGACCGCCATCCTGGCCGGTTTCGCGGTGCAGGCTTCGCCGAGCTCGATCGACAACACCGAGGCGGTCACGCGGGCGCTGCTCGACACGGTGGCGGTCACCGTGGCAGCCACCGGCCAGGAGGGTGAACCCCTCCTGCGCCGGTGGGTGCGTGGCGAGGGCAGCGTCGACGGTGGGGCCACCCTGTGGACCTCCGGGGAGGCAGCCAGCGCCGCCAACGCCGCGCTCCTCAACGGCACCGCCGCCCACGTCCTGGACTACGACGACATCTCACCGACGATGCCCATGCACCCGAGCGCGGTCCTCATGCCCGCACTCGTGGCCCTGGCGGAGACCCGCGGGCCGGTGAGCACCGAGGAGTTCGTCGCGGCCCATGACATCGGTGCGGCCGCCTTCCGCGCCATCTCGGAGGTACTCCCTCAGCACATCCACTACGCCCGTGGCTGGCACACCACCTCGACCGTGGGTCGTCTGGCAGCAACCGCCGCTCTGACCCGCCTCGTGCGCGCCGACGTCACGACGGCCCAGCACGCGCTCGGGATCGTGTCCTCGCTCGCGGCAGGCAGCCGACCCAACTTCGGCTCGATGACCAAGCCGCTGCACGCCGGTGCTGCAGCCCGGGACGCCGTCATGGCCATGGAGCTGGCCCTGGCCGGCTTCACGGCCAACCCGGAGGAGCTCGAGGCGCCGAACGGCTTCCTCGAGCGGTACGGGGACCCGGACGAGGCCCCGGCAGGTGGCGCCGCCCAGACCCTCGAGGAGCGCCTCGAGTACTGGCTCGAGGCGTGGGCGGGGAACTGGGGACTCAAGCGGTACCCGAGCTGCTACGCCACCCACCGCGGCATCGATGCCGTGCTGCGCCTGCGCGAGCAGGCGGCCGGAGCCGAGGTCACACGTATCCACGCCACGCTGCACCCGCGAGGCACGCGAGCGCTGCGCAGTGCGCGGCCGCAGAGCGCAACCGAGGGCAAGTTCAGCCTCGAGTACGTCCTGGCCACCGCATACCTGCGCGGCTCGGTGACGCTGAGGGACTTCACCGAGGCCGCCTTCGCCGACCCGAGGGTGCAGTCCCTCATGGACTGCATCACGCTCGAGGAGAGCGCGGTCCCGCCGAGCGGGACGGCCGAGTTCCGGACCGGCTACACGGTCGTGCAGCTGACCCTGGCCGACGGCCGCACCCTGACCGAGCGGGTGGACGTCACCCACGGCCAGGCGCTCGACCCGCTCACCGACGAGGAGCTGCGCGGCAAGTTCGACGACTGCTGCGCCGCAGGCGCACTCACTCCCACACAGACCGAGGCGCTCTACGCCGCCGTCACGAGCAGACCGGGCGCCGACTTCACCCACATCCTGAGGAAGCAGGTAACGGCATGACCACGTCCCGACCCACCGTCATCGTCCAGGAAGAGGGCATGCGCGAGGGGATGCAGATCGAGAGCGTCGACATCCCTGTGTCGGAGAAGATCCGGCTCCTCGACGCGCTGTCCCGCACCGGTCTCTCCCGGATCGTGGTCGGCTCCTTCGTGAGCCCAAAGTGGACTCCGCAGATGGCCGACGTCGAGCAGGTCATCGAGGGCTTCGAACCGGTCGACGGCGTGCAGTACACCGCCATCGTCCTCAACCCCCGGGGTGCCGAGCGTCGGGCCGCCTACTCCGACAAGCTCACGCTCCCGGAGTCGACGCTGGGCCGGACCAAGGTCCACCTGTGCGACGTGTTCGTCCGCCGCAACACCAACCGCAGCCAGCAGGACGAGATCGACTCGATCCCCGGCACCGTCGCACGGGCGGTCGAGGCCGGCGTGACCGAGGCGGAGATCTCGATCAACGCAGCCTGGGGCTCGAACTGGCTCGGCGGCTTCGACGAGGACGAGCGGATGCGCCTGCTGACCCTGCAGTATGACGCGTGGACGGCTGCCGGCGTCCCGGTCACGCGGCTGCACCTGGGCGACCCGATGAGCTGGAACACGCCGGCCCCGATGCGCTCGATGATCCGTCGCATCCGTGCGACGTGGCCCGAGATCCACTACTTCCATCTGCACCTGCACGACGCACGCGGGATGGCCATGCTCTCCGCCTACGTCGCCATCGAGGAGCTCGACGAGCAGGACACCGTCCTCATCGACACCGCGATCGGCGGCATGGGTGGGTGCCCGTACTGCGGCAACGGCCGCGCGACCCGGATGATCCCGACGGAGGACTTCGCCCACCTCCTGGAGGCTGAGGGGATCGAGAGCGGGCTGGACGTCAAGGCGCTCATCGAGGCCGGTGTCATCGCGCAGGAGGTCGTCGGCCACGAGCTGTGGTCGAAGGTGACCGCTGCCGGTCCGCGTCCCGAGGGCGCCGACCTCTACCCCATGGACATGCCGTTCATCGAGACCTTCGAGGAGGCCCAGCACTTCCGCCTCGGGCCGTCCGTCTACGAGGGTGCTCTCTCGCCTTGGCGTGAGCCGGTGTCCTCCCCAGCCCGCGACGCGCTCGACGCCCGTCTCGCCCAGACCAAGGAGTCCTGACCTGATGAGCACCGAGAAGTCCCTGCACGGGATCAGAGTGATCGAGATCGGCACGAGCGTCGCCGTGCCCTACGGGTGCCAGATCCTCGGCGACTTCGGCGCCGAGGTCGTCAAGGTCGAGCGGGTCGGCAGCGGTGACGACGCCCGGGCCTGGGCGCCGTTCACCGACGGCGTGTCGACCACGTTCCTCTCCCTCAACCGAAACAAGAAGTCGGTCGCCCTCAACTACAAGGAGCCCGAGGGCAAGGCTCTGCTCGAGCGGCTCATCTCCTCTGCAGACGTCCTCGTCCAGAATCTGCGCCCCGGCGCCCTGGCGGCTGCCGGCTTCACCTGGGAGCGGCTGCACGAGCTCAACCCCCGCCTCATCTATGTCGAGATGACCGGCTACGGGCGCACCGGTCCGCGGGCCGCCCAGCCGGCCTACGACGCCATGCTCCAGGCCTACTCGGGTGTCGTCGCGATGACCGGCGCCGATGGCGGACCTCCCGCCCGGGTGCCGCTGTCGATGATGGATATGGGCACCGGGATGTGGCTCGCCCTCGGCGTCTTCGAGGCCCTGCGCCGCAGGGACCGCAGCGGTGAGGGGGCACACCTGCAGGTCTCCCTCCTCGAGACCGCGCTGGCCTGGGTCGCCACCCCGCTCATGGGCGTGGCCGCAGGTGGCCCGGTCCCGGCCCGGCTGGGGTCCGGGTTCCGCGGCAACGTTCCCAACGGCGCCTACGCCGCGAGCGATGGCTACGTCTTCATCTCCGCCGGCAACAACGACACCTTCCACCGGCTGCTCGACGCGATCGAGGCACCTGAGCTCAAGGACGTCCCGGAGCTCGTCGACAACGCGACCCGGGTCAAGAACCGGCACGTCGTCAACGACAAGCTCGAGGCGGCCACCTCGAGGTTCACCGTCGCCGAGCTCCTCGAGCGACTCGACCGGGCGGGAGTCCCGCACTCCGCGGTGAACACCCTCGATCAGGTCATCGACGACGCCCAGGTGCGGGCGCTCGGTCAGCTGCAGCCGGTGACCCACCCGGGCCTGCCCGATGTCACCGTCGTCAGCACCCCGGTCACCTTCGACGGCGACTACCTGGCCCAGGAAACCTACCCACCCCGGCTCGGTGACAGCACCATCGCTGTCTTCGAGGACCTCGGCCTCTCCGCCGACGAGATCGACTCACTCATCGAGGCCGGCGTCATCCAGCAGGCCGCAGACCACTCCCCGGAAGGAGCGCGCTCATGACCGATGGACTTCTCGAAGGTGACGCCCAGGAGGTGCTGTACCGCAAAGACGGTCACACCGCGTGGATCACCATCAACCGCCCAGAGCGGCGCAACGCGATGAGCCGGCACACTGTCCAGCTCCTCACCGAGGCCTTCGTCGAGGCCGGGGAGGACCCGGACGTGTGGGTCGTGGTCATCACCGGTACCGGTGACAAGGCCTTCTGTGCCGGTGGTGACCTCAAGGAGATGGACAGCATCGCCCGGGCAGGCCGCCAGGTGCACACCCCCATGACGGGCCTGCACCGGGCCCTTCTCGAGGTGATGCTCGAGACCTACAAGCCGGTCATCGCCGCCGTGAACGGACACGCGATGGCGGGTGGCTGCGAGATCCTGCTCGCCGCCGACATCCGCATCGCCGTCGCCGGTGCCACCTTCGGGCTCACCGAGGCCAAGCGCGGCATGGGAGCGAACTTCGGCTCGGTCGTCCTGCCCCGGCTGATCCCCCGGGCCCTGGCCATGGACCTGCTCTACACCGCCCGGGCGATCACCGTGGAGGAGGGCCAGCAGCTGGGCCTCATCAACAAGGTGGTGCCCCGCGAGGACTTCGAGGCCGAGGTGGACGCATACGTCCAGTCGCTGCTGGCGAACTCGCCGGTCTCGCTGCGGCGCTTCAAGGAGATGGCGACCAAGAGCTGGGGGCTGCCGATCGCTTCGGCGCTGCGTCTCAACGTCGGCCCGAACCCCTACACCAGTGAGGACCGGGCCGAGGGTGTGCGCGCCTTCGTCGAGAAGCGGGAGCCCCAGTGGAAGAACCGCTGAGCCCGACCGGTCTGATCCGCCCGGAGCACCTCACCGACAAGATCTGCACCGACGCCTGGGTGCAGGGCGACGGCACGCCGATCACCGTCCGCGAGGCGGCCACGGGTGAGGAGATCACGACGATCGGTGCCGCCTCGGTTGACCAGGTCGGTGCCGCTGGCATGATCGCTGCCCGGGCGCAGCGCGAGTGGGCAGCCCTGCCGCCTGCCGCTCGATCCGCGGTGCTGCGCCGGGCTGCTGACCTCTTCGAGGCTCACGCCGACGAGATCCGCCCCTGGCTCGTACGCGAGTCCGGCGGCACCCGCACCAAGGCCTCCACCGAGCTGCTGGCCTCCGCCGCCGAGTGCCGGGAGGCCGCCGCACTCCCGACGCATCCCCACGGAGAGGTGCTGACGAGCAACAAGGACCGCTGGTCGATCGCCCGCCGGGTGCCGGCAGGAGTGGTGGCGGTCATCGCTCCCTTCAACTACCCGCTCACGCTCGCCATCCGCTCGGTGGCCCCGGCGCTGGGGCTCGGGAATGCCGTCATGCTCAAGCCGGATCCCCGCACGAGTGTCTGCGGTGGTCTCGTCCTCCAGCGCGCCTTCGAGGAGGCTGGGCTTCCGCCCGGGGTGCTCCAGACCCTCCCGGGAGGTGCCGAGGTCGGCGCTGCCGTCGTGGCGGCCCCCGAGGTGCGCATCATCTCGTTCACCGGGTCGACAGCAGCCGGTCGCCACGTCGGAGAGGCGGCGGCGCGACACCTCAAGCGGGCCCACCTCGAGCTCGGCGGCAACAACGCGATCCTCGTCCTTCCGGGCGCGGATATCGAGCGGGCAGCGCGGGCCGGCGCCTACGCCTCCTTTCTGCACCAGGGCCAGATCTGTCAGACCGCCGGCCGCCACCTCGTCCACGAGTCGCAGTACGACGACTACGTCGCGGCGCTCTCCCAGGTGGCTGCGGACCTGCGGGTCGGTGACACGTTCCGCGACGAGTCCGCCCAGCTGGGCCCGCTCATCGACGCCACGCAGGCGGCCCAGGTGCGCGCGATCATCGAGGACGCCGTGGGTGCAGGGGCAAGCATCGCGACCGGCGGCGCGGGTCCCGATCAGTTCATCCGGCCGACCGTCCTCACCGGCGTCACCCTGGACATGCGGGCGTGGCACGATGAGATCTTCGGCCCGGTCGCCCCCGTGGTCGCGTACGCCACGCTCGATGAGGCGATCGAGATCATCAACGCCAGCGAGTACGCCCTGTCCGTGGGCGTCCTCGGTGACGTCGGCACAGCGATGACCGTCGCCGACCGAGTGGTCAGCGGCAAAGTCCACATCAATGAGCAGACCGTCAACGACGAGGCCAACGCCCCGTTCGGCGGTGCCGGTGCCTCCGGGAACGGCGCCCGCTTCGGTGGTCCGACAGCCAACATCGAGGCGTTCACCGAGACCCAGTGGGTCACCATGCGCCCGGAGATCGAGGACTACGTCATCCGTCCGTGATCCGCGAGCGCGTCTGAACGCACGGAGCCCGGCACACACAGAAGAGCCCGCCCCGGTCATCCAGATGGATGACCGGGGCGGGCTCTTGGCAGGCCAGCGCGGAGGTATGCGCGGGCCGGGTCAGTCGCGGCCGACCACCGGCATCGTGAGCTCACCGATATCCGGGATGGTCAGGACGACCGTGTCACCGGGGACGATCTGGCCGACACCCTCCGGGGTGCCCGTGGCGATGATGTCGCCCGGCTGGAGGGTCATCACCTCCGAGTACACGGAGATGAGCTTGGCGATGCCGTAGATGAGGTAGGAGGTGTTGGACTTCTGCCGGGTCTCGCCGTTGACGGTGAGCCAGAAGTCGAGGTTCTCCGGGTCCGGCACCTCGTCGGCGGTGACGATGTAGGGGCCGATCGGGGTGAAGGTGTCCATGGACTTGCGGAACGACCGGTCCTCGTCGCCGCGCAGCGTGATGTCCAGGAGCGGGGTGTAGCCGAACACGTAGTCGAGGGCCTCCTCGACGGACACCCTGCTCGTCTCCTTGCCGATGATGACGCCGACCTCGGCCTCGTGGTCGAAGCGGCGGTCAGCCCAGGGCAGCACGATGGCCCCGTCGGGGCCGGTGATCGACGTGACCGCCTTGAGGAAGCCCTTGCGGACCTCGACGCTCATGATCGTGGCGCCCTGGTAGACACCCTGCTCTCCACCCATCTCGGCCTGGTGCTTGTGATAGTTCACCGGAGCCGCGAAGAGATTGACCGGGCGCGGCTGGGGCGCCCGCAACGTCACCTGCTCCTCGGGGGTGCCGCCGCCCTGGCGGACCCGCTCGGCGACCGACTCACGGGCGTCGGCCCAGGCGGCGATGAGCGCATTCATCCGCTGCTCAGGCGAGGTCGTCGCCGGCACGAGGTCGGTGAGGTCGACGATGGTGCCGTCGTCGGCGAGGGCGCCCAAGCGGGCGTCATCATAGATTCCGAGTCGCATCAGTCGGTGCCCTTCTCGCGCCAGATACCCAGGGCGGTGATCGCCGGACGGTCGGTGTAGGAGAAGAGGATCGCGTCCTCGTCGCCGTGGTTGTGGTGCGAGTGCTCGTACCAGAGTGGGATGGCCAGCGTGTCGCCCTGGGTCCAGTCGATCCTGCGGCCGTCGACGACCGAGAAGCCACTGCCCCTGACCACGTGGTAGACGGTGCTGTGGGTGTGCCGGTGGGCCTTCGTGTCCACACCGGGCCGGATCGCCTGCAGGTAGGCGGAGATCGTCGTCATGACGGGTCCGCCGGTGACGGGGTTCTTGTACTCGACGATGATGTCGTCGTAGGGGTCACCCTCGCCGTCGCGGAGGTACTCGATGGCTTCGAGCGCGTCCTGGAGCTTGTAGACCAGCGGCTGGGTGAGGGCGTGCGGCGCACCGTAGGTCTTGGCCAGCATGCCCTGGACGTAGGCGGCCGGCATCGGCCGCTCGACCTCCTGCAGCTCCTCGACGTCCTCGAGGAAGTACTGGTTGATCCGACTCATGAGCGGGGAGTCCAGTCCGTCCAGCCAGATCATCGGACCGTCACCCTCGTGACCGTGCTCGTGCCAGTACATGGACGGGGTAAGCAGGAAGTCACCGACCTCCATCGGCACACGTTGGCCGTTGACGGTCGTGTATGCGCCCTCGCCTTCGACGATGAATCGCAGGGCCGAGGGGGTGTGACGGTGTGCCGGCGCGACCTCACCGGGGAGGACGAGCTGGAGAGCCGACCACAGGAAGTCGGTGGCTCCGGTGCGCTGGTCCGGCCGGGAGCCGGGGTTGCGGAAACCGAGCACCCGGCGCACGGCGTCCTCAAGCGGCACGATGTCGCCGGCCTGCAGGAGCAGCTCCCGGGCCTCCTGGTAGCGCCAGATGTGGGGCACGAGGTTGGTCCTCGGCTCCGACGGGATCTCGGTCATGAGCTCCCACAGCGGCGAGTAGTGCTGCTCCTTGAGGCGGGTGTAGAAGTCCTGCTCCGTCGTTGTCGCGATCGCGGTCACCGGGAGCCTCCTTTCTGCGCTGCAGCCTTCTGTGCTGCAGACTCGAATTCTGTTGTTGAGAATGATGCCCTGGGTATCAGGGAACGTCAACACTCCCCGGCCGGCGCTTTTCGGTGAGTGAGAGACCGCCGAAGTGAGAGACTTCGGCGAGGGCGCGCAGGCGCGGATCAAGTGCAGGAGCGGCATGACGGAGTCACAGGGAACCCCGGACGACCCCGTCGACGGCGACGAGACCGTCGACGAGGGGACCGGCGTCGGCACAGAGGACCCGGTCGAGACAGGGGTGCGAGTCGACACGGAGGAGAAGGACGACCCCAAGCGCAGCGTTCTAGGTCGGGCCTTCGACATCCTCGACTGCTTTGCAGGGGGAAACGAGATGACCGTCTCCGGGATCTGCCGGCGCACCGGCCTGCCCCCCGCGACGGTTCACCGGATGCTTGCCTCCCTTGTCGAGTGGGGCGGCGTCGAGCGACTCGCCCGGGGGCGGTACCGACTCGGCGCCCGCATCTGGCGTCTCGGCGTCGGCGCTCCCCAGGTGCGGCGGCTGCGTGAGCTGGCCCAGCCCTACCTCGTCGAGCTGCACGTTGCGACGCGCGGCACGGTCTACCTGGGGCTGCGCGACGGTAGCGACGCCATCTTCGCCGATCGCATCACCCGGATCCGTCCGACCCCGGGCTCAGCCCGCGCCACGAGGCGCATGCCCTTGCACTCCACCGGCGCCGGACGGGTCCTGCTCGCCCACAGTGACGATGCCTGGGCCGAGCTCGTCGAGGCGGCCGAGACCTCGGAGACCCTGGCTCCCCTCATCCCGGTGCTGCGACGCGAGCTCGAGGAGATCCGCCGCACCGGCCTGGCGTTCTCCCGCAATGACGGGCTCCCCGGCCGCACGTCGGTTGCTGCGCCGGTCTTCGGTGAAAACACCTCCATCGTCGCCAGTGTGGCCGTGGCCTTCCCGGAGACCCGCATCGCCGACCCGCGGACCATCGCCCCGCACGTGCTCGCCGCCGCCCGCGGGATCAGCGCGAGCCTCATGCGCCGCCCGCACATCCCGGCGGACATCGACCCCGAGGGCTAGCCGGACTCGGCGTCAGCCTTGACTGAGCGCCGGCCGGCGTCAGCGCCAACCGAGTCAGTGGCTCAGGGCGTCGATGAGACAGGTGCGGAACCAGTCCATCTCTGCCGACGGCAGCTCCCGGCGCATCGTGTAGAGCGCCGACTCGCTCGCAGGGAGGTCGAACGGCAGGTCGAAGACCCGCAGGACGCCGCTCGCCTCAAACCGTCGCGCGACAGCGGCCGGTGCGTAGGAGAGCAGCTCGGTGCCGGCCAGGACCATCGGCAGGGCGGAGAAGGAGGGCACCGTGACGGCCACCTTCCACGTGATGCCGAGGTCGTGGAGCCGCGACGCGAAGGTGCGGTGCCCGGTCTCGACAGCCACCGCGAGATGTTGCTCGGCCTCGAACTGCGCAATCGTCGGAGCCGGACCGATGCGCGGGTGGTCCGGCGCGCAGACCCCGAGATAGGGCTGGGCGAACAGTGGGTCCCGAAGGAGCTCAGGGCCCTCGAGTCGCGTGGCGCAGATGGCTGCGTCCGCCTGCCCGAGCCGCAGCTCCTCGACGACGGTGGAGAAGCGCAGTGCCCCGACATCGAGGACGACGTTCGGGGCCTCCGCACGGAGGCGGTGCAGGATGCGCGGCAGCAGTCCGTTCACACCGACATCGGTGAGTCGGAGCCGGAAGGTCCGGGTGCACTGTTCGGGTGTGAACTGCTTGGCACCCGACATCACCTCGTCGACGGACTCGAGCAGCTGACGCAACCGGGGGTAGAGGTCCTCGGCAACCGCCGTCGGCTCCAGACCCTGGCCCGTACGGACGAAGAGCTGGTCACCGAAGAGCTTGCGCAGCTTGCGGAGCGTGTAGCTCACCGATGGTTGGCTGATGTAGAGCCGCTCAGCAGCGGCGGTCACGCTCCGCGTCTCATAGACGAAGACGAAGACTCGAAGCATCCCGAGGTCATAGTCGGCCACGCTGACTCAACATAGAGCACATCTATCGACCCATCAAGAGTTCGTTATTCTCCTTTAGATCCCCCGCGCCTAGCATGAATCGCTAAGCGAGGGCGCTTCGGCCCTCATCCATACCGAGGACCGATCACGTGCCCACGATTCGCGAAGCCACCTTCGACCTCCTGCGTCGTCATCAGATGACCATGGTGTTCGGCAACCCTGGCTCGAACGAGCTCTTGTTCCTCACCGAGTTCCCCGAGGACTTCACCTACATCCTCGGTCTCCACGAGGGCGCGGTGATGGCGATGGCCGACGGCTACGCCCAGTCCAGCCAGAACACTCCGCTCGTCAGCCTGCACTCCGCGGCCGGTCTCGGAACGGCCATGGGGATCCTCGCGAACACGACCCACTCGAAGTCCCCGGTCGTGCTGCTCTCCGGCCAGCAGATCCGCGAGATGGTCGGCCAGGACATCATGGTGGCCAGCTCCGACGCCGCCTCGCTCCCCGCGCCGTTCACCAAGTGGAGCACCGAGCCGCTGGCTGCCGATGACGTCGTGCGCTCCTTCGCCGAGGCCATCCACCTCGCCAACCTGCACCCCAAGGGCCCGACCCACATCTCTGTTCCCTACGACGACTGGAACCAGGAGAGCACCGCGAACGCGGCATGGACCGTCAACCGGCAGGTCGTGGACGCCATGGCACTCTCCGAGAGCGCCCTGGACGAGCTCACCACACTCATCGACGACGCGCGCTCCCCTGTCCTCGTCCTCGGACCCGAGGTCGATGCGACGAACGCGAACGACGACGCGGTCAGCCTCGCCGAGGCTCTTGACGCACCGGCGTGGATCGCCCCCTCTCCCCCGCGCTGCCCCTTCCCGACGAAGCACCGTCTCTTCGCCGGCCTCTTGCCGGCAAGCGTCGCCGGGGTGGCCGACAACCTTGAGGGGCACGATCTGGTCATCGTCGTCGGCGCCCCGGTGTTCCGCTACCACCACAACTACCCCGGCAGCTACCTCAACGGCGACAGCCGCCTGGTGCACATCTCGCAGGACCCGAGCGAGGTCGCCCGCGCCCCCTTCGGTGACGCCTACCTCGCGCCGGTCCAGGACACCCTCGCTCGTCTCGCCAAGCGTGTCCGGCAGCGTGAGGTGGTCCGCACCGCTCGGGCGGCCCAGGTGCCCGGCACCGATCGCGCGGACCGGATGCACCCGGACACCGTCTTCCGGCTCATCGACGAGCTCACCCCTGCCGACGTCATCCACGTCGTCGAGTCCACGTCGACCGCGAACTCCTTCTGGAACACCGTCGACATCAGCCACCCCGGCTCCTACTTCTCCGCGGCCGCCGGCGGCCTCGGGTTCGGGCTCCCGGCCGCGATCGGAGTCCAGCTCGCCCAGCCCCGCCGACAGGTGGTCGCCTCCATCGGGGACGGGTCGGCCAACTACGGCATCACAGCACTGTGGACGGCTGCCCGACACGAGGTCCCGGTCGTCTTCGTGATCCTCCGCAACGGCACCTATGGCGCGCTCGTCTCGTTCGGCGACCGCCTCGAGGCCACCAACCTGCCGAGCTTCGATCTGCCCGGCATCGACTTCGTCGACATCGCACGGGGCTATGGGGTCCCTGCATACCGCGCCTGCAACGCCGATGAGCTGCGCAGCGCACTCACCGAGGCCCTCGCCTCGGGCAAACCCGCCCTCATCGAAGCACTGACTTTTCACAACTAGGGAGACCCCGATGAAGATCACCATCGAGAACCTTCAGCTGCGGTACGGCAAGTTCACCGCGATCGACAATATGAACCTCGAGATCAACGACCACGAGTCGGTCGTCCTCCTCGGGAAGTCCGGCTGCGGCAAGACGAGCACGATGCGCTGTATCGCCGGCCTCGAGGAGCCGACCGCCGGTCGGATCACCATCGGCGACACCGTCGTGTTCGACGCCGACCGGGGCATCAACCTGCCCCCCAACAAGCGCAACGTCGGGATGGTCTTCCAGTCCTACGCCGTGTGGCCGCACATGACGGTCTTCCAGAATGTCGCCTACTCCCTGCGTCTGCAGAAGGTGAAGAAGCAGGAGATCCAGGAACGGGTGCTGGAGACCCTCGAGCTCGTCGGCCTCGAGGAGTATGCCGAGCGTGGTGCGAGCCTGCTCTCCGGTGGACAGATGCAGCGGGTCGCCCTCGCCCGCAGCCTCGTCATGCGCCCCTCGGTGCTCCTCCTCGACGAGCCGCTGTCCAACCTCGACGCCCGCCTGCGGGATCGGCTCCGTGTCGAGCTGCGGGAGATCCAGCTGCGCCTCGGTCTGACGTCGGTCTACGTGACCCACGACCAGCAGGAGGCCTTCGCCCTCGCCGACCGGATCGCGCTGATGCAGGACGGCGTCATCGTGCAGATGGACGACCCGCCGAGCATGTACCGCCAGCCGAAGAGCTCCTCCATCGCGCACTTCCTCGGCGTCTCGAACGTTCGCCCGGTCGAGCGCCGCGGCGGGGGGCGCTACGTCATCGAGGGCACCGACCTCGACATCAGGACAACGAACACCGAGCCGACGGAGAACGAGGACCTGCGTGCCTGCTTCCGCAGCGAGGACCTCAAGGTCTCGCCCGTCGAGGCCTCATCCGTGAACCGCTGGAAGGGCATCGTGCGGGTCGCCAGCTTCCAGGGCAGCACGATCCGCTACGCCATCGAGCTGGCACCCCACTTCGAGGTCGACGTCGTCACCGCCATCGGCGAGCAGCTGCCGTTCGAGGTCGGCTCCACCGTCTGGGTCTCCATCGACCCCGCAGCGGTGCAGGTCCTGCCCGAACGGCCCGCCTCCCTGGTGCGGGCCAAGGCCGGTGCGGCGGCATGACCGTGCTCACCAGACCCCCCGTCCAGGACCCGCCGGCGCCACCCGTGACACCGGCCCCCGCTCCTGAGAAGCCTCGCACCCGCAGTCACACCCGCATCGCGCTGCAGAAGCTGCGTCGCGAGGGCTTCGCGATGGTCCTCGGGACCATCCTCTTCTTCCTCGTCATCCTGCCGCTCCTCTACATCGTCGTCGCGGCGTTCATGACGAGTGTCCCGCGGCCGGGCAACACCGAGCTGGGCCGCTTCACCCTGGAGAACTTCGGGATCCTTGCGACCGAGCAGGGTCTGCAGAGCCTCCTGAACTCCCTGATCGTCGGTGTCGGCTCGGCCTTCTTCGCCCTCGTGATCGGCGCCGCTCTCGCGTTCATCGCGGCCCGCACCGACGCACCGTGGCAGAAGTTCATCTACACCGCGGGCATCGCGCCGATGTTCTTCCCTGCCATCGTGGGCGCGCTGGCCTGGTCGATCCTCGGCAGCCCCTCCTCCGGCCACATCAACCTCTTCCTCCGCGAGATCGGCATCCCGTGGACGTTCAACGTCAACTCGTACGTCGGCCTGATCCTCGTCCTGAGCCTGTACTACGCGCCGTACACGTTCATGCTCACCTACAACTCATTCTCGATGATGAACTCCGAGCTCGAGGAGGCTGCAGCGGTCCACGGCGCCGGGCTCGGCCGGATGTTCCGGACGGTCACCCTGCCGCTCGCGATTCCCGCCCTGGCGGGAGCCGCCATCCTCAACTTCGTTCTCGCGGTCGAGAACTTCCCGGTCAACGCGATCCTCGGCAACCCCGGTGGCATCGAGACCCTGCCGACCTACATCTACCGCCTCATGGTCGGCGACCCCCAGCCCAACCGCGCGGCCGCGATCGCCATCGCGCTGACGCTCGCCGTC
>Ga0123333_10003291_pt1 | contig 15767 bp, 12 predicted proteins | sample BioC12SIPDNA_3_FD_89957 | JGI IMG/M metagenome (GOLD analysis project Ga0123333, IMG submission 89957) | Anaerobic biogas reactor microbial communites from Washington, USA - Biogas_R2_B C12 SIP DNA | ecosystem: Engineered > Bioreactor > Anaerobic > Unclassified | place: Washington, USA... | reverse complement strand
GAACGGCGCAACCTCCGCAAACACGCCGGACAGAACCGCCCGGTACCGGTCCAGCGGCACGGCGTCCAGGTCGAAGCCCGGCGCCGCCCCGATCAGCGACAGGGCCGTGATGTGCAACTCGTCAGCGCGATAGAGGTGCTGGCCCGGCGCGCGTTGGCGCAGCCCGTCGAGAGCGGCCATCACCCGCGCGACGGTGGGCGCGTCGGGCCGGATGATCAGCGACAGCCCGCGCCGCTCGTCGCCGGAGCGATCGGGCAGATGCGGATCGAGCCGGGCGCGGCCCGCCGCGAACCAGTCCTGCGCCTCGGCCCACAGCCGGTCGTAGACCTGGCGCGGCGTTTCGCCGGGCGTCAGAACGGGCACAGATCCCCCAACTGGTAGGACCGGTTGCTGGTGCCGTAGCTGTTGAGCGCGCCGAGCACGCCCGCCCCCGCGCCCAGCGAGGCGGCGCAGGCCGCGCGGGCGTCGCCGGTGGCGCGGAAGTTGTCCATGAAGGCTGCGCCCATTTGCGCCAGACCGTGGCCGGACGAGCCGGGCGGGTTCTCGCCCTGCAGCACATTGAACCAGTCTTCGGCGCGGGCGTTGCCCAGGCGTGCATAGGCGATCATGATGCGGAAGGCGGCATAGGCCCGCAGGATTTCGCGCTCGCCGGCCACCGACCACGCCAGCAGGTCACCGTCGTCGCGGGCCTCGGCGTAGGCGCTGATCGCCTCGCGCAGGCTCCCGTTGCGGAACACGTCGTCCGCGTCGTAGATGGCGTGGATACGGTAGCGCGGCCCCTCGGACTCGCGCAGGGCAAGCACGTACTCCTCGCCGTTCCAATCCCAGATATCGACCACACTGCGCGGCGGCCCGGCGGAGGCATTGCCCGGCGGGTTGATCTGCGCGCTCAGCTCGAGCACGCCGTCGCCGTCCACATCCACGATCCCGACGCGCCCGTTGATGGCGACGATCTGGCCGTTGTTCAGCTCCTGGAACGCGCCGACGATGGCGTTCCAGGTCAGGATCTTGGCGTCCTTGGTGCACATCGCGGCGCTGCACGTCTCGGTATAGAACACGAGCTCGTTGCGCACGTCGGCGTTCATATCCCCCACGCGGCCCAGCACCGGCAGCGCCACGCCGGAGTTGAATTGCGTGCCATACAGCAGCCGGTAGCCACCACCATCGCAGCCGTAGACCAGCAGTTGCCCGGCGTTGAGAAGCGCGTCGGGGTTATAGGCCGCCGGGTTGTAGAGCGTGACGATCACTTCCAGCACGCCGTCGCCGGTCAGGTCGGTATCGGCCTGGACCACGCCGCCGGTATCGGTGAGCGCGCCCCAGTTGCGCAGCGTCGCCTCGAGCACCGTCGACGATCCGCCCGCCGACAGGTACCGGCCAATGATCGCGCTGGCCTCGTTGAAATTATCGGGGCGAGCCGGGGGCGCGGGCGAGCCGGGAGCGGGGCATTCGCTGGGCTGGTAGTTCGGCGCGGGCGGAGGCGCTGCCGCGATCTGGGTGGCGGCCTGGATGGTGGCGATGGCCGCGGTCGCGGTCGCCGCCGGGCCGACGGGGTTGCCGCCCGGAATGCTGCCCGGCGCGGGCGTGCCCGGCGCGGAGTCGCTGCTGAACTGGCCGGTCGGCGTCACCAGCCAGACCGACAGCCGCCCGCCCGGCGTGGCCGTCGAGAAGGGGACGCTCGTCGGCGTGGGCGGCTTGCGATCGCCGATGACGTCGGCCACCGGGCCGCACCCCACCGCGATCAGGCTGACGGCCAGCAGCCAGGCCGCGGCGCAAACGAAGCGCTTCAGGACGGTTGGGTTCCCCATGCGGCGAAGTATAGCGCGGGCCGATCGGTGCGGCAACGCGGCCTCACCTAGTCCCCTGGCTCCAGCGTCGGCATCCGCGTGGGCGACGCGGTACGCATCGGCGATGGCGTGCGCGTGGGCGTATCGGCCAGCGTCTCAGTGGCAGTCGGCGTGTCGGTGGGACTCGGCGTGTCGGTGGGCACCGGCGTACGGGTCGGGCGCGGCGTGCGCGTCGCGGTCGGCTCGTCCGTCGCCGTGGGGGTATCGGTCGGTGCGGGCGTAGGCGTGTCGGACGGCGTCGCCGTGTCGGTTGGCGTGAGCGTTCGGGTTGGCCTGAGCGTCCGGGTCGGTGCGAGCGTCAGCGTGGGCGTGCGGGTGGGGCGCGCCTGCTCGGTCTGGGTGGCGTAGTCCGCCTGGCGCGTGGCTTCCAGGTTGAGCGAGAGCGTCACCGTTGGCGCGGCGGGCTGGGCCGGCTCGGTCCCGTCGTCGTCCGCATCGAACACCCCCGCCAGCGCCGCGATCCCCAGCCCGGCGATGATCGCCACGGCGGCCACCAGGCCCAGCCCCAGCATCCAGCGCGACCGGTCGGCGGGCGCGCCGCGCTTGGGCGCGGCAGCGTGCAGCGGTTCGGCATTGGCTTTGGCCCAGCGCGCCACCAGCCCAGCGCTCAGGGAATAGCTATCGGCTTCGGAACGGATCAGGCCCTGGTAACCCAGGCTGCGCAGCGCGGCGGCGAGCTGCGTCCGGTTAACGGCATACCCGCTCGCGGTCAGGCGGTCGTAGATTGTCTCGAACGAGGCCGGCTCACCGCCCGCCTCGAGCAGATCGATCAGGGCGAGCAGCGTCAGGCGCTCGTTCTGCGGCGCGCGCTCCCACAGCGGGCCGTAGACGTCCCCGGCCTGTTCGACCACGGCGTCGTACACGGCCGTCAGGTCGAGGTTGGTGATCGGCCCGGCGTGGCCGCGCTCCTCCGACCGGCGGAACAGCAGGCGGCAGATCGAATGCAGCAGGAAGGGATGCCCCCCGCCCAGGTCGAGAATCCGCTCGGCCAGCCCGCTCTCGTAATGGCAGATCCCCTCGATCGGCTCGGTCACCAGGCGCGCGGCGGCGTCGCGTCCCAACTCCGCGATGCGAATGTGCAGCGCGGGATCGTTCATCAGGTCGATGCTCAGTGCGCGGTCTTCAACCGCCTGGTCGAGCACTACGATCATGTCCAGGCGGGGGTCGGAGCGCAGCAGCCCGGCCAGATAATCGAGCAGATCGGCGGGCAGCGTCCCCCGGTCGATGGCGTCCAGCAGCACGTAGGCATTGTCCAGCGCCAGCACGAGATGCCGGGTGCGCAGCGCGGCCAGCACGACATCCATGTATTCGTCGCGGAACCATGCGCGAAGCTCGGGCGCCGGCGCGCCGGACTCGTCCTCCGGCGGCGGCCAGTCGGGCAGGCGGTAGGTGCTGGCCCCGGCGTCCTCCAGCGCCAGCCGGATCTCGTCCATCAGCGTGGCGAAGAAGCGCTCCTCGCTCTCGACCTCCGGCGCGCCCAGGTCCACGATGCACGTCACGTAGCGTTCATCGAGCTGGTGATGGAGTTGGTGCAGGATCGAGCTCTGCCCCAGCCCGAAGCGCCCGATCAGGACCAGGGCGTGAGCGTGGGGCGTGCCAACCAGGTGCTGCCGGAAAAACGCGAAGACATCGGCCCGGCCAAAGAAACGATGCGGATCCGTCATCGGCTGGAGTGGGTTGTACGGGTTGGCATCCATCGCGCGGCCCTCGGTGGCGTGGTAAGCGATGCTGCTAGTGTACGCTGGGGGTCTGTCCGGGGCAAGTGAAGCGGCGCGGCGAGCAGCGATCGATCACCGGCGCCCGGCCACCCGTCCGCCGCTAAAGATCGCCGTGCGCGCGATACCACTCGTAGGCTTCGCGCAGGCTCTGCTGGATCGGCACACGCGGCGCGCCCAGCTCGAGCCACGACTTGCGGCAGTCGTAGAACATCATGTTGGTGCTCAGGCGGAGCTGGTTGCCTTCGATCGGCACTGGGACGCCATAGCGGCGCAGGACGTCCGCCGCGACCGCCACCCCCCGCACCAGCGGCGCCGGCAGCGTCACTGCCATCCGGCTGCGGCCCACCGTGTGGGCGGTCAGGCGCAGCCAGGCCTTGTGCGTCAGATCGACCGCGCCCAGCAGATAGCGCTCGCCGGTGCGCCCGCGCTCGGCGGCGGCGACGTGCGCCTCGGCCACGTCGCGCACGTCGATGAGCGTCACGCCGCCAGGGGGCGCGGTCGGCGGGACGTTGCCCCGCGCCGCCTCGACCACCACGCTGCTCGAAATCTGGTTCAGGTCGCCCGGCCCGATGATCACGGTCGGGTTGAGGATCACGCAGTCCAGCCCGCGCCGGATCGCGCGGTAGACTTCCGCCTCGGCCAGAAACTTGCTGTGGCCGTAGGGCGTGATGTGCTGGTCGAAGTTGAAGCGCACCGACTCATCGACCGGGCGCAGGTCGGTCCGGTAGCCCATCGCCGCCGCGCTGCTGGTGAAGATCACCCGTTTGACGCCCGCCGCTTCCGCCGCCAGCAGCACGTTGCGCGTGCCGTCCACGTTGACGGCGTAGATACGCGCCGGATCGTTGCGCCAGTAATCGGCTACCGCCGCTGTGTGGAACACCCAATCGACGCCCTGCATCGCCGCAGTCAGGGACTCGGGATCCATCACGTCGCCGATGGCGTGCTCGCAGTCCAGATCAGCGATGGCGTCCAGGCGGCTGGTCGTCCGGCGCAGGATGCGCACCCCGTAGCCGCGCTGGACGAGCGCCCGCGCCACGTGCGACCCGACGAAGCCCGTACCCCCGGTAACCAGTGCGGTGATCATCCTCGCTCTCCTGCCCCTACACCCGGTACGACCCATCCTCGATCAGCGTCGCGCCGTCGACGACCAGCGTCGGCTGGCCGATCACGCCGTCGAGGTGCAGCGGGGCGCGGTTCTGCCCGCCATACGAGGCCAGCGCGTTGTGCCCGATCGCAATGTGGACCGTGCCCATCACTTTCTCGTCGGTGAGTACGTTGCCCTGCAGCCGCGCGTTCGGGTTGGTGCCAATGCCCAGCTCGCAGACCACCCGACAGCCTTCGCCGTAGGGCTTGCGTTCGCCCTCGCGGAGCATGTCCTCCAACTGGCGCGCCTCGCGCCCACCCGCGATGTCCACCACCCGCCCGCGCTCGACGGTCAGGCGGATCGGCTCCTCGATCAGGATGCCGGGGTACGATTTGTCGACCACGAACACCCCGTTGGTCCGGTCCTCGATCGGCGCGACGTAGCACTCCCCCGCCGGCAAATTGCCGTGATCGCGCGGCTTGTGAAACAGGCCCGTGTCGCGCATCACCTTCCGCCCGGCGATCTCCATCGCCAGGTCGGTGCCCAGCGGCGTGGTGATCCGCACGTGCGAGCGCCCGTCCAGCCGGTCGCCCAGGCGGTTGGTCAGGCTGGCGATCTCACGGTAGTCGGCGCTCAGCTCGTGCTCCAGGATGCTCTCGTTGATCATCGGCCCGGACGCGAAGCGAGCCTGCCCGCGCTCGACCGCCTCGACCATCTCCAGCGCGCGCGGCGTCTCGATCTCCGGGTTGCGGCGGTGCTCGAAAATCAGCACGACGTCCACCTGTCCGGCCAGCTCGTACAGCGCGGCGGGATAATGTGGCAGCGGGCGCGTGGCGTCGGCGACGGTGTAGGTCCACAGCTCGCCCGGCCCCACCTGCACGATGCGCTCCACCAACTGCTGGCGCATCACGGCCATTGGCTCGTCGGTGATCAGCAGCACTTTCTCGCCGGTCTGGATCGCCATGCAGACATCGACAATGTTTTCGACCCAACGCGGAAAAGCCATCCTGTTTTCGCTCGCTTTCAGCTCCGGTGTCCTGTCCGGCCCAAAGTATACCGCACCGCGCGACGCCCGGCGACGGCTCACCCGTCCGCCGGCTTGCGCCCGACCAACGAGCTCGTATCGCCCTCGTCCGTCGCTTCGAGGATGGTCCAGCCGGGGAAGAAACCGGCCAGCTCGCCGGGGCGCAACAGGTGCTCCTGGGAAAAGGTGGGGTGTAGTTCCAGCCGCCGGAGGTTGAACGTCTGGTAGATCACCAGCCCGCCGGGCCGGGTCCGGTCGCGGATGGTGGGGAACAGCGCCCGGTCCAGAAAGCGGAACACGACCACCAGATCGTACGGGATATCGGGCAGCGGAAAATGATCGAGATCGCCCAGGATGAAATTCACGCCGCTTACGTTCCGGCGCTGCATCTCGGCGCGGGCATGGCGCAGCGCCTCCAGGCTGATGTCGATTGCGTCGACCCGGTACCCTTGTTCGGCCAGCCAGATGGCGTTCCGCCCCAGCCCGCAAGCCAGCTCCAACGCGCGGCCCCCAGGCCGGACAGGGAGCGCGTGGCGCACCAGCAGCGGATTAGGCCCCCGTTTCTTGAGCCGGGCGATCGGATCGGCGTAGCGGCGATCCCACCGCTCGCGGTCGGATTTCGCCATGCGCGATCTAGGCCTTGCCCATGTACACCGGCACGTACGACAGGGCATCGGGCACCGCGGCCAGCGCCTGCTTGTCGCCGGGCATCAGCGCCATGCGCGGCGCGCGCTCGCGCAGGCGGTGAACGTGGTACGCCTCGCGCAGGGTCTCCATGTCGGGCGTGCGCCACGCGTCCGGCAGCGCCAGCACCCCGGCCACCGCGCGCATCCGCTGGCCGGACAGGCTGTTCCAGATGTCCCTGCCCCCGTCCATCACCAGCGCGCGCGCCTGAACCTGCTCTTCGCGCTCCTCCGGACCGGCATCTTTCATCAGCCTGCCGAATAGACTGTCGTAAATCCGCTCGAAGATATTCCGCGCCTTACGCGTGTCGACGCCCTTTTCCTCGGCCAGCTGCCGGATCTCGGAAGGCAAACCTCCGGCGATCGCCACCGGCTCGACCGGCAGCTCGCCCTGCCATGCGCGGCGCAGGCGCTCGAGCGACTCGCCGGGGCGTAAATAGCGCTCGAACACGACCGGATCGGTGTGGCGCGCCTCGCCCTCGATCATGACGAACCCGCCGTCCTGTTCGTCCAGCCAGCCGTGAATCACCGGCAGGGCCAGCCGCCGGCTGATCTCCGGCAGGATCGCCTCGACAGGCTCGCCCAGCACGCGCACCCAACCCGCCTGCGCCGGCGCCACGAACTGCCGCACCAGGTTGGACCAGCCGGGAGGCGTGCCTTCGCCGCCGGGAAATGGATCGTAGGGCGCGTAGCCGCGCTCCTCTAGAATGTCGCGCAGGACGGCGGCGACTGCCGGGCTGTCATGCGTCTGTATAAAGAGGCTCGACCAGGTCTGGCTCATCATGTTCTCCTTCGGGCCGTGTCTCCCGGCCCGCGAACTCGGCGGGAGGGCAGTAACTCAAGATCAAGGTCAACGGCACGAATCCCAGGCGATAACACAGGCGCGTTTGCTCCGCCGATGGTGCGATCGTAAACACGATATCGCAGCCCTGCTCCAACGCGGCCCGGACCGCCGCCGTCACCAGCGCCGCCTCCAGCCCCATCCCGTGCCATAGTGGGGCCGTCGTTACCATCTCAAGCTGGGCGGTGGGCGGGCGCAGCGCCACACGGGCCGCGCCCAGCGGCGTATCGGTGTAACTCGCCAGGATATAGGCCGCGTGCCCGTCGCGCGTGGCGGCGATCAGCGGCTCGATTTCTTCCAGATCCACCACCGGCGCGTCACGCGGATCATACCCGGCCCGCGCCACACACAACCACGTCGAGAGGTCCGCCGGGGTGCGCGCCACGGACGCCGTCACCGGGGGATCGATGGCCGCCGGGAGGCGCCCGCGCAGCGTCTCGCCCGGCGGGTCCGGCCCCAGCACGGGGCGGTAGACCATCAGGGCGCGCTCGTCGTCCGCGATCAATCCCGCCGCCTCGACCTGCTGCCGGAAGCCCGGCGGGACCAGCGCGTCCTCGAACACTAAGCGCGGAACGCGGCCCAGCCGTTCGAGCGCGCGGAACGCGACCGCCAGATCGCGCGGCTGGACCCACGCGATTCCGTCGTGCGGGCGCGCGCAGTTCAGATGGGGATCGGGATGGTCGGGGTGGAACAGCACATCGACCGTGCCGACCTGCTCGACGATGACGGGCGCGTAGCGTGCCGAGGCAGCGATGTGCTCCTGAATCTGCCGGTAGATGTGCTGTTCGTCGCGGTCGAGTGGCGTCATAAGACCGGGTATTTTCTCCGGGTGAATCGGGTCACTCACCAGTGTACCGGTTTTTCGGCAGAACGCCATTGGCGGCCAGCACGCTTCTCAGGCGTGCCCGCAACTGACGGGACCCGCCGACTGTGCTACAATAGCGCCTGATCTTGTTATCAAGGAGCCAACATGCAGGTCGCAATCGTGGGCGCAGGAACGTTGGGATCCGACATCGCCCAGGCAGTCGCGCTGGGCGGCGACGCGATCATCCTGCACGACATCCACGAGCACACGCTGCGGCAGGCACTGGGGCGAGTCAGCCGGGGCATCGATCGCGGCGTAGCCCTGAGCAAGATCGACCCGGTGGACGGACGGCGGGCCAAGCGCGTCTTCACGCTGACCACCGAGCTGGCGGGCTGCGCGGGCGCCGATCTGGTGATCGAGGCCGTGCCCGACAACCTGGAGGTGAAGCAGTCCGTGCTGCGCGCGCTGGATGACACCGTCCGGCCCGACGCGATCTTGGCGACCAGCACCAACATTCTCTCGCTGACGGCCCTCGCAGCGGCTACTCGCCTGCCGGAGCGCGTCATCGGTCTGCACTTTTTCAAACCGGCGGCGATCATGCGGCTGGTGGAAGTGGTGCGCGGCGATCTGACGCGCCCGGACGTGATCGAGCGCGCGGTGGAGCTGGCGCAGCGGATGCACAAGACGCCTATCGTGGTCAAGGACGCGCCCGGCCTGATCGTCAACCGCGTCGCGCAGGCGTATTTCGGCGAGGCGTTGGGCCTGCTCGACGAGGGCGGCCTGGACGTGCCGACGGTCGATCGCCTGATGGAAGCGGCGGGCTTCCCGATGGGGCCATTTCGCCTGATGGATTTCGTGGGCGTCGACTCGGCCTTCGACGTGGCGCAGACGCTCTATGAGGCGACCTACCACACGGCGCCCTACCGGCCCCATCCCCGGCTGCGGCGCATGATCGACGCGGGCCTGACGGGCCACAAGAATGGGCGCGGCTTTTATTCGGATGGCTGATCCGGGCCGGACAGCGCGGAGTGTGGGATGCGGGTGTTAATCGTGGGTGAGGTCCCGTTTGTGGACACATTGGCCGGAATCTGCCGCGCCAAAAACCACAAAGTGGACCTGTTCCTGTCGGACGATCTCGAAGATCAGGCCGTGCTCGACGGTATGGTGCGCGCGGCGACGCGCTGCCAGATCGCCATCGAGAGCCTGAACGAGTCGCAGTCCGGCAAGCTGTGGCTGGTGGAAGGCATCGAGGCTAACATGCCGGACGCCGCGCCGCTGCTGACCAGCGCCCTGGCCGCCAGCGCCACCGAGGTCGCCGGCTGGACCGAGCACGCGGGCCGCGTGGTGGGCTACGGCCTGCTGCCGCCCTTCTCCACGACCGGGCTGGTCGAGTTCGCGCCCGCGCTGCAGTCCGACTTCGAGGCCGTGAGCACGGCGCGCCGCTTCTGGGAAGAGCTGGGCTTCGATGTGGTGCGCGTGCCGGACGCGCCGGGCCTGGTCCGCCCGCGTATCGTCTGCGGGATCATCAACGAGGCCGTCCGCACGCTGGCCGCCAGCGGGATCAGCATCGAAGACCTGGACGCGGCGCTGCAGTTCGGCATGAACTTCCCGCGCGGGCCGCTCACCTGGGCCGACGAGATCGGCCTGGATGTGGTCGTCGGCACGCTGGAGGCCCTGCAGCGCTATCTAGGCGAGAGCCGCTACCACCCCGCGCCCCTGCTGCGCCAGAAGGTCTACGCCGGGCATCTCGGCAAAAAGACCGGGCGCGGCTTTTATGCTTACAAACCGCTCGCTCCCTAGGACACACGCCTCATGCAATTCGCGCTCAACTATTCGCCTCAGGCCGCCAGCCTGCTCGACGCCGGCGCGCTGGACATCGATCGTTTCAAATGCCCGGACTGGCCGGACCTGATCGCCGCCGCGCGCGCCTACCGGCCCGTTTACGTCCATTTCGAGCTGCGCACCGACCGCCGCCACCTGACCGCCGAGGCGCTGGACGCCACCGCGCGCTGGCGGGACGAAACCAGCACGCCCTACATCAACGCGCACATCATCCCGGCCTGGGGCAGTTTTCTGGACATGCCGGTCGACACGGCCGATCCGGGCGACGAGCGCGCCGTGTTCGAGTGCCTGCTCGACGGGGCGGCGGCGTTGGTCGAGCGCTTCGGCGCGGAACACGTGATCATCGAAAACGTGCCGTACTACGGGCGCGCGGGCGAGACACCCCGCCCCGCCGTCCTGCCAGACACCATCCGCCGCGTGGTGGAGGAGACCGGCTGCGGCTTCCTGCTGGACATCTCCCACGCGCGACTGGCCGCCCGCCACCTGGGCATGGACGAGACCGCCTACCTAGGGCAGATGCCCGGCGAGCGGCTGCGCGAGATCCACGTCACCGGGATCGGGCGCGACCCGGACGGCCGCGTGTGCGATCACCTGGCGCTGACCGGCGAGGACTGGTGCTGGGTGGGGCGCGTGCTGGACCGCGTCCGCGCCGGGGAATGGGCGGCGCCGTGGGCGATGGCGTTCGAGTACGGGGGGATCGGCCCGCTGTTCGAGTGGCGCAGCGAGCGCGACGTGATCGCGACCCAGGTTCCCCGGCTGGCCGAACTCGCTCACGCGGTATAACCCGTTTGGGGTACAATCATGTTGACGGATGATCGACCTTACGCGCAGCGGATGATTGTCTATGACAGGCGAATTTGAGGTTTCAACAGGCCACTTACTGGTCGTCGGCGGGCGCGCCGTGAGGCTGACACCGCCGGGCGCGCTGGTCGAGAGCGCCCCGCGCCGGGCGCCGCGCATCCGCGAGGGCGACACGTTCTTCATCCTGGTCACGCCCACCGGCGAAGAGCACGCGTCCGCCGCGTTCTACGAGGAGCTGGCGCACGTCGCCGCCAACGCCTATTTCATGAGCGGCGGTGGCGTGACCGGCGGCCTGCGCGAAGCCCTGGCGGCCATCCACCAGCACCTGGTCGAGATCCAGCGCAACGCGGGCACCCGCCTGCTGGTGAGCGCCGCGGCGTTCGTCCTGCGCGGCGCCGATCTGTTTGCCGCCCGCTGCGGGCGCACCTTTGCCGTGCTGGCCCAGGCCGGTGCGCTGGACAGCTTTCCCGCCGAGCGCCACGATCCGCTGAGCCTGAGTCTGCCGCCGCTGGGCGCCGACGACGAGCCGGACGTGCAGCTTGCGCGCTATCGCGTCGAGCCGGGCGACAGCCTGCTGCTCGCCAATGACGGCCTGCTGGGCGCGAGCGACGAAGACCTGGCCGCCGCGCTCGAAGCCGGGCCAGTGGCGGACATGATCGAGCAGCTCAAGCCGCTAGCGGGCCGCGAGACATCCGCGACCGTGATCCAGTTCGCGCTGTCCGGCGGCGTGGAGGCCCCCGCGCCCGCACCGGAAGCCTTCGCTGCGCCGGAGTCCGAGCCGGAATACGAGCCGCCGGAAATCGCCCCCGCCCCGATCGCCCCCGCCCCGCGTGAGCCAGAACGCCGCGTCATAGACAGCGAGATGGCCGCACCCGCTCCCATCCCTGCCGCACCTAGGCCCAAGCCGGAGCCGAAGATGAGCGCCATGGTGGACCAGGTGCGGCGGCGTGCCAGCCAGGTGTCAGAAGCCGCCAACCAGGTCGCCCAGACGACGCAGGCGCGCGGCCCCTCGGCCGTTCAGGGCGCCAGCTACCGGCTGCGCAAGGGCCTGCGCGATGGGGTGCGCGCCATCCTGGCCGGGTTGTTGTTCATCACCAACGGGTTCTCGGCGCTGCTCAACCGCATCCTGCCCGAACCGGACGCCGAAGGGCGCCAGGGCATCCCGACCAACGTGGCGATCGGCCTGGCGATCCTGATCCCGCTGGTGATCGTGATCGTGGTGGTGGGTGTGGCGCTGTCGCGGCAGGGCCAGAGCGATTTTGAGGTGTATCTGGAGCGCGCTCAGACGGCCTACGACAAAGCGATCACCCTTTCCGGCGAGGGGTGCGAGAACGCCACCCTGCGCCCCAGTTGGGTCGAGGTGCTGGAACTGGCCGAGCAGGCTGGCCGCTTCCGGCCGGATGACGACACGGTGCTGCGCATCGAGGCTGACGCGCGTAACTATCTGGACTGCTACGACCGCGTCCAGCGACGCGACCTGACCGTGATGCACGAGTTCGGCCGCAACGCCAACCTGGCCGGCCCAATCATCTCCAACAGCGGCGTGGATCTCTACACGCTCGACCGGACGGCGAGCGCGGTGTATCACGACACCCTCAACGAGCGCGGCGACAGCCTCACCACGCGCGACGAGGCACCGATCATTCGCCGCGGGCAGGAGGTGGGCGCGTACACCGTCGGCGATTTGTTCGACATCGAGTGGCTGACCAGCGGCGGCACGGTACACGACAACGTCCTGATCGCGCTGGGCCGTGACGGCGTGCTGGTGTCCTATTCGCCCACATTTTTCGCCAGCGCCCAACAACTGGTGACCGACGGGATCTGGGTCAGGCCAGTTGCCATTGCCGTCTTCCGATCCAACCTGTACGTGTTGGACGCCGGCGCCAACCAGATCTGGCGCTATGTGCCGCCGGCGGGCGAGCGGCGCTACAGCAACGCGCCGGAAGAGTATTTCGTCGGCGAGAGCCGCCCCGACCTGAGCACCGCCGTGGACCTGGGCATTGGCGACGACGGGTCGATCTACATCCTGTTCGCCAACGGCAGCGTGTCCAAATACCGGCGCGACGCCCAGGGATTCGCCGAGATGCAGCCGTTCGTGTACCAGGATCACCCGGCAGGCACGCTGAGCAGCGGTGTGGCCCTGTTCGTGGACAACGATCCCGCGTCGCGCAACCTGTACATTCTGGACGTGGTGAACGAGACGATCTACGAGACGTCCTGGGCCGGGACGTTCCGTGGCGCGTATCGCCCCGGCAACATGCCGGACGCGTTCGGCGCGCTGACGGGCATCTATGCCGGGTCGGTGCTCGGCAACAATATGTATGTGGTGTCTGGCAACACGTTGTACCACTTCCCGCGCACGCCCTAGCAGCGCCCGCTCGCGCGCCCAGCGCCGTAGATTGGTTGGTGGAGCCGGCTGTTGCGTATAAGACACTACAACCGACCACACGGAGACAGGTGCGCCATGCGATCTACCCGACTGCCCACTGCCTGTTTGCTGCTCGCGCTGGTTCTGACGCTCCTGCCGCGCGCCGCCGCCCAGGACGCGCCATCCCTCCTGCGGCTGACCTTCGACGGGCACGAGCGCGCGGTGACGCTGGCCTTGCCGCCCGGTTACGATGGCAGCCAGCCCGCCGCGCTGATCCTGGCGCTGCACCCGTTCGCCTCATCGGGCAAGGCCATGCAGGCGCTCACCGGCCTGGACGCCGTCGCCGACGCGCACAACGCGATCGTGGCCTACCCGGACAGCCTCGACCTCAACTGGAACGATGGCCGCGAACAGACCGGGTGGCTGACCGATCTGCCGACCACGGACGATCTCGGCTTTCTGGCGGCGCTGCTGGATGAGATCGGCGCGACTTACGCTGTCGATCCCGGGCGCATCTTCGCCGTCGGCGCGGGCGGCAGCGGCGGGTCGATGGCCTTCCGGCTGGCCTGCGAAATGCCGGCGCGGCTGGCGGGGGTGGCCGTCGTCGGCGCGCTCATGTGGGATTATCTGGTCGATGCCTGCCCGCAGGAGGCCGCCGCACCGCTGCCGGTGCTGGTGCTCAACGGCGCGCAGAACGACGATTACCCGCCTGCCGGGCGGACCTACGACAATGCCGCCGGGGACCAGCCGCAGACGACTTTGAGCGCGCAGGCGACTGCCGCCTACTGGGCGCGGCGGAACGCGTGCGATCTGGCCCGCGTCCAGCTCGACCCGACCGGCCCCAACGCGGTCTATACCGGCTGCGCGGAGGGGACATCCGTGGCCGTGTACAGCCTGGAGGACGTGGGCAGCAACTGGCCGCGGGCCGGCGATTACACGCTCAACCAGGCGGGGATCGACGCGACCCGGCTGATCGGGCAGTTCGTCGGCGGCGCGCCGCTCGATTTCACGCGCTCGGCGCATGGCCCGCTGTACAGCGGCTTTCCGCGCCAGTACAGCCTCTACGTCCCACCCACGGCCGATCCCGCCGAACCGCTGCCGCTGGTGATCGCGCTGCACGGGCGGCCCGGCACGGGCGCCGGGTTGGCCTACCTGCTCGACATGAACCGCGTGGCGGCGGCGGAAGGGTTCGCCGTGGTCTACCCCGACGGCAAGCCGGTCGGGGCGGCTGTTTCGGGGAACGAGTGGAATTACGCGCGCGGCTTCGCCGGTTTCGTGGACAATGGTCAGGATGACGTGGCGCTGCTGCGAACGCTGGCCGAAGACCTGAGCCGCGACCTGAACATCGATCCCCGGCGCGTGTACGTGACCGGCTTTTCTAACGGCGGTTTCATGACACAGCGGGTGGCCTGCGAAGCGGCGGATACCTTCGCCGCCTTCGCCAGCGTGAGCGCGACGGCGGGCGTCGGTCTGCTCGAGCTGTGCGACGGGCAGCCGCCCGCGCCGATGCTGCTGATCCACGGGACGCATGACATCGTCGTGCGCTGGGCCGGCGAGACGATCCAGAACGTCCCGATCATGCTCTCCGCGCCCGACACGGCGCTCTTCTGGGCGCTGCACAATGCCTGCCAGCCGGAAGCGACGTCCTCGCAGGCATTGCCCGCCGCGACGGAGCAGCCCGCCACGCGCGTCACTCTGTACGCGTTCGGCGGCTGCCAGAACGACGCCGACGTCCATTTCTACGCGATCGACGGGGGCGGGCATAATCTTCCTGGCATGCCGGAACGGCTCGACCCGGCCATCGCCGGGCAGGTGAATACCGACATCCGCGCGGCGGAAGTCATCTGGGGCTTTTTCGAGGCACACCCTCTGGCTACCGACAAATAACCCGCGGCGATGGCGGCGGGTTGTCCTCATCTGGTGAGCGTCCCGGTGGAGGGTGGGGACGCTCATCGCCTGTCATCGAGCGGTCGCGGGGCTTAGATCGAAGGCTGGCGCCCGGTGATCAGATCGTCATAGCAGGCAATCAGCTCGTCCATCATCACGGGCCACGCCTGGGTTTCGGCGAACATACGCGCGTTCCGGCCCATGACCTGTCGCTTGTTCTTGTGGCTGAGGATCGCGCGCACGCCGTCGATCATACCGCGCACGTCGCCCACGTTGAACACATAGCCGTTGACGCCAGAGCGCACCATATCGTCCACGCCGCCCACGCGCGAGGTGACCACCGGCAGCCCGGCCGCCATCGCCTCGATCAGCACCAGGCCGAAAGTCTCCAGCGCCGAGGGAAACACGAAAATGTCGGCGCTGGCGAACGCCGACCACAGTTCTTCGCCGCGCAGGTACCCCATGAACTTGGTGGGCGTCCCGGCGAACTGCGCTTGCAGGTCGGCGCGGGCCGGTCCGTCGCCCACAACCGCCAGCCGCGTACCGGGCACCTGCTGGAGCACCGCGCGGATCTTGTCGATCTGCTTTTCGCCCGACAGGCGACCCACATACAGCAGGATCGTGTCGTCCGGATGGCCGTCGCTCAGCCGGGCGCGCATTTCGGTGCTGGCGTGGCGCGGGTGAAACTGCTCGGCGTCCACGCCTCGGCGCCACAGGCCGACGTTGCGCACACCGTGGCGGAGCATATCATTCTGCACCAGCCGCGAGGGCGCCAGGGCATAGTCCGCCGCGTTGAAATTGGTGCGCGTGTACCACCAGACCACCGGCTCGAGGAAGCCCAGCCCGAAATACTGCGCCATGTTCGCCAGG
>Ga0123333_10003289_pt1 | contig 15771 bp, 11 predicted proteins | sample BioC12SIPDNA_3_FD_89957 | JGI IMG/M metagenome (GOLD analysis project Ga0123333, IMG submission 89957) | Anaerobic biogas reactor microbial communites from Washington, USA - Biogas_R2_B C12 SIP DNA | ecosystem: Engineered > Bioreactor > Anaerobic > Unclassified | place: Washington, USA... | reverse complement strand
CCTGTTGGCTCGGCGGGTAGGATTCGAACCTACGACCAATCGGTTAACAGCCGATCGCTCTGCCACTGAGCTACCGCCGAACGCGGTACGCCGCGAGCCCGGCTCGCGGCAGCGGCATGCAGTCTACCAGAGCGCCTGGCGGCCGCACAAGGAACGCGGCGACCCGGCCGGAAGGCCCGAGGGGCGGGTCGCGGCCCCGCGGGGCCGCGCCGGCCGTGGAGCTCCTCCGTGGCGCGTGAGGGCGCCCGCGGGGGCGGTTTCCCCGCCCGCGGCGCCCTCTCGCCTGCATCACCTTGACGAATCCCGTATATCGCGGTATCATTCTCCTCAGTCAGCGCGCGAGAGCGCGCTCGTTTCCGTTAAGGACCCCGCACACGCAGGCAACCGAAGGCGACCGCCGCGCCGTCGTCCGCGGTCATAGGTCCGCCGCGCCGTCGGACGCCGCGACCGGCTGACTACGCTGTCGTCCACGATCACCGGGCCGCCGTCTGGCTCCCCGTCAGGTCACGTCCTCGCGCGTGACGCCCTCGCACTCCAGCACGAGGTCAGCGCCGTAAGCGCCGGCAGGCGTCTGGAGGCCGGGCGGGGCGTCCCCGGCCAGCGCCCTGCGGGCCACCGCCAGCGCCAGGCGGACCGTCCACTCGACGGCCCCCTCGGGTCCGTGCAGGCGCGCCGCCGCGACCCCGCCGGCGTCGTCCCGGGCCTCGGCCCAGGTGTGCGTGCTCGAGCGGGCGCGCGCCTCCTCGCTCGGACCCGGCAGGACGACGTGCGACAGCAGGCGCCTCACGGGCTCGGGCCGCAGCAGCGGCCGCGCCAGGCGCAGCGCGCGGTAGGCCAGCCGCAGCGCCGGCGGCAGCGCCACGAACGCCTGCACGTCGGGGACGCCGGTCGTCCGGTGCGCGACGAACGGGTCGGGCCCTGGGTACCGCACGACCGTCACAGGGCCGTCCCCGAGGCCGAAGTCGACGGCCATGCTCGGCGTACCGGCCGCGGTCACCAGCCGCCCGCCCGCCACGACCCTGTCGGGCAGGTGCGAGAGCGCGATCATCGTGCGCTGCGTGCCGGGCGGCAGGCCAGCCGGTCCGACGGTGCGGAGGGCGAAGCGGAGGCGCGTGGCTCGCGGCAGCTTCCTGGCCAGGTGGGCCGCCAGACAGTCGGCGGGCACCGAGTCCAGGCCCGCGGACGGCAGCAGCATGACCCCGCGCTCCCGCGCCGGCCCGTCGAACCCGGCCATGCCCTCCAGCACGGGCAGCTCGCCGGTGATGTCCACGTAGTGCGACCCCGCCTCGAGGCACGCGCCCACGAGCTGCCGGTACGTGCCCACGAACGGCCCGGCCATGTTCAGGACGACGCGCGCGTCCTCCAGGGCACGGGCGACCGCGCGCGGGTCGTCGAGGGCGAACGGTCGCGCCTCGACCTCGAGCTCGCGCGCCACCCTGGCGACCGCCTCGGCGTCACGGCCGGCTGCCACCGGCTCGAGCCCGAGGTCGCGGGCGAGCCGCGCCGCGGCGCTCCCTACGAAGCCGTTGGCGCCGTAGACGAGGAGCCGCTCCCCGGCCATGCCTCACCTCAGCGGCGTGGCGCCGCGTCCTCCTCCGCCAGGAGGCGCGGCGGGCATACCGTCCGGCGCGCCTCGATGAGCAGCCCCTCGAGCTCGTCCTCGCTCAGGCCCGCGTCGAGGTAGACCCCCAGCCAGCCGCGATGCCCCACGTAGGGCGGCCGGAAGAACACCTCCGGCCGTTCGGCCACGAGCGCCTCCTGCGCTCCGGGAGGGGCGGCGCACCAGACGTGGGGGCGGTCCACGTCGTGGTGCCGGGCGTGGTAGGTGGCGAACTGACGGCCGCCGCGCACGAACCACGCCGGATGGCCGTGGCTCGGCCGCTCCTCGACGGCGGGCAGCGCGGCGCAGATGCGCCTGACGACGGCGCCGTGGTCGGCCATGCCGCGAGTGTATGCGCCCGGTTAGCATCGCGGCATGACCCTCGGCGAGTACCAACAGGCGGCGCGCGCTACGGCCCTCTACCCCGCGGAGGCCCGGGTCCTCTACCCCACCCTCAAGCTGGCGGGCGAGGCCGGCGAGGTGGCCGAGAAGCTGGGCAAGCTCATGCGCGACGAGGGGTACCTGCCCGGCGACGCCCTCAGCGACGAGCAGCGCGCGGCTCTGGCGGCCGAGCTGGGCGACGTCCTGTGGTACGTCGCGAACCTGGCCGCCGACCTCGACCTCCCGCTCGAGGAGGTCGCTCGCTCCAACCTGGCCAAGCTCGCCAGCCGCAAGGCCAGAGGCGTCCTGCACGGCTCCGGCGACGACCGCTGAGGCGCGTCGCCGGCGGCACCGGTGACGGGCGGCCCCGGCGCACCGCGGCGGCACCGGTGACGGGCGGCCCCAGCGCACCGCGGCGGCACCGGTGACGGACGGCCCGGCGGACCAGGGTCAAGGGTCACCCCGGGGCGGGCACGGTCAGCCTTCGAGCAGCTCCCGGAGCACGACGGCCTGGTTGTGCTCCCTGTCCTTGGCCCCGAACACGAGCGTGACCTCGCCCTCGCGGGCCAGGCGCCTGAGGCGCTCCAGGTCGGGGTTGCCGTCCAGCTCGGCCCGGTAGCGCTCCGCGAACTCCTCGAAGCGCCGCGGGTCGTGGCCGAACCACTTGCGCAGCTCCTCGCTGGGAGCCAGGCCCTTGGCCCACCAGTCGACGGCGGCGCGCTCCTTGGTGACGCCGCGCGGCCACACGCGGTCGACGAGCACCCGAGTGCCGTCGTCGTCTCCCCGCTCGTCGTAGGCCCTCTTGAGCTTGACCATGCCAGGAGGTTAGCTCCGGGCGGTCGCGTCGTCGGGCCGGCATGCGTCCGAGCCCGGCCGGTCTAGGCCCTGGCCCTGCCGGGGCCCGCGGCGAAGCCCCGCGGTCCGGCCGCTCGGCCCTGGGGTCCTCGGCGCCCTGGGGCCCCGGACCCGGCACGACCCAGTACGGCCCGTACGGCCCCGCTCCTAGACGGTCTCCGCCGTCTCGCCCTTCTCCACCGACGCCTGCCCGGCCTTGACCGTGACGATCCACTCCTCGAAGGCGCGCATGACCTCGGCCAGGAACTCCCGCGTGGCCGCGACGCCGACCTCGCCCTCCATGTCGATGAGGTCGTCGGGGTCGAAGTAGACGTAGACCTCGGGCTGCGCCATGACCGGTACGTCGAGGTACGCCAGCACGCTGCGGAGGTGCGCTTGCGCGACGGCCGTGCCGATCTTCCCGGTCGACGTCCCGGCGATCAGCGCAGGCTTGCCCGCGAACGAGTTCTGCCCCTTGGGACGCGACGCCCAGTCGATCGCGTTCTTGAGGACGCCGGGGATCGAGCGGTTGTACTCGGGCGTGACGAACATCAGCGCGTCGGCCTCCTCGAAGGCGCGCTTGAGCCTGGCCACGCTCTCCGGAGCCTCGGCCTCGCTGTCCTGGTCGTAGTAGGGCACCTCGTCGATGGGCACGTTCTCGTACTGCCAGTCGTCCGGGCCCAGCTTCTGGAGCGCGAGCGCGAGCCTGTGGTTGTACGACCTGTCCCGCAAGCTGCCGACGAACACGGCGACCTTCACGGCCATGGCTCCTCCTCGGGCGCCCGCCTGGAGACCGGGGCGCCGCCTGGGACGACCTTAGGCGGCGCCGTGGTTAGGCCCGTGAACGGCGCCGGCCGCAGGGGCCGGCGCCGGTGTCACCCGCTGGCCGGAGGGCTCAGCCGCACTTGCTGTAGCCGCAGCTCTCGCACTTCTGGCAGCCCTCCTCGAACCGCAGCGGCGCGCCGCAGTCGGGGCAGCCCTTGCCGTGGTTCAGGACGTTCTCGACGCCGGCCGTCTCGAGCGCCACGGCGATGATGTCGGCCCGCGAGGCGACCATGCGCCCGTGGTAGGTGCCGTACATGCCGCCGTTGATGCCGCGCAACGTCTTCACGATCGCCTCGGCCGGCACGCCGTACTGCAGCGCGATCGAGACGACGCGGCCGATCGCTTCGCTGTCGGCGTTGGCCTCGTCGCCGCCCTTGCCCGAGGTGATGAACACCTCGGTGGGCAGGCCGTCCTGCATGTTCACGGTCACGTAGAAGCCGCGCTTCTCGCCGCTCGGGCCGAGCAGCTTGACCTTGTCGGTGAAACCCGTCAGGCGCCCGGGGCGCTCGAACAGGGGCTCGCCCGGCAGCTTGTCGTGCTGCGGCGCCTTCACCGCCACGCTCGCGGCGGCCCGGGCCGTGGCCGTGGCCGCGCCGGCAGCCGGCGCCGCGGGACGGACGGGCACGGGAGCGGCGGCGGCGGCGACGGACGTGGCCGCGGGCTGGCCGTTCGTCGACGCGACGCCCCCGCCGAGCGCCGGGGCCTCGGCCTGCGGGGCGGCACGCTGGGGCTCGCTCTTCGTCTTCGCCGCGTCCGCCGACGTCGAGAGGACCTGGAACTCGCGCGAGCCGTCGCGGTAGACGGTGATGCCCTTGCAGCCGGTCTCGAAGGCGAGCCGGTAGGCGTCGAAGACGTCGTCGACGGTGGCGGCGTTGGGCAGGTTGATCGTCTTCGAGATCGAGTTCGCGACCTTCGCGCCGCCGTCGAAGGCGCGCTGCACCGTGGCCTGCATCTTCACGTGGTCGGTGGGCGTGATGTCGTGCGCGCAGATCAGGACCCGCCTGACGGCCTCGGGGATGAAGTCGAGGCCCTGCACCGAGCCGTGGTTGTCCTGCACGGCCTTCACCACGGCCTCCCAGTCCCAGCCGCCGTCCCGGGCGTAGCCGCGGGGCGGCTCGTGGGCCTCGAGGAGCTCCTGGAACAGCGGGTGGATCAGGGCGTGGTAGCTGGCGCCGATCTTGCGGTAGATGAACGGCGCGAAGACGGGCTCTACGCCCGAGGAGACGCCCATGAGCATGCTCGTCGTGCCGGTCGGCGCCACGGTGAGGATCGCGACGTTGCGGCGGGGCGTGTCCAGGTCCGCCTGCGCGGCCAGGGGGAACGCGCCGCGCTCCTCGGCGAGCGCCTCCGAGGCCTCGGTGGCGGCGTCGCGGAGCGCCGAGATGACCGCGTGCACGGCCGCGCGGCCCTCATCGGTGTTGTACGCGTAGCCCATCTTGATCAGGGCGTCCGCGAGGCCCATCACGCCCAGGCCCAGCCGCCTGAGCCGCATGCTCATCTCGCGGTTGTCCTCCAAGGCGAAGCGGTTCACGTCGAGGACGTCGTCGAGGAAGCGCACGCAGGTGCCGACGTCGCGGCGGAACGCCTCCATGTCGAAGCCCTCGAGGCCGACGCCGGCCCGCACCACGTACGCCGCGAGGTTCACGGCGCCGAGGTCGCACGGCTCGCCCGGGTAGAGCGGGATCTCGCCGCAGGGGTTCGTCGACTTGATGTCGCCGAGCGCGGCGCGCATCGGGTTGTGCTCGTTGATGCGGTCGATGTAGATGAGGCCCGGCTCGCCCGTCGCCCAGGCATGCTGGGCGATCTCCCACAGCACCCCGCCGCGGCTGTGCGACTCGCGCCGCATGAACTCGTCGGTGACGAGGACGGAGATGTTGAACGTGGAGATGTCGCCCTCGTCGCGCTCCCGCTCGAGGTCCTTCGCCGTGATGAAGTCGTGGACGTCGGGGTGCGTTATCGAGATCGTCGCCATCCCGGCGCCGCGGCGCGTGCCGCCCTGGCGGATGGCCCTGAGCGTGGGCGCGAAGACGTACCGGAGCGTCGCCACCGGCCCGGCGTGGTCGGCGCCGCCGAGGCCGGCCCAGACCGCGAAGCTGTCGAAGATCTCGACGGCGAAGCTGGCGGGGCCGGAGCTCGTGCCGCCGGAGCCGCGCACCGGCGACCCGACGGGGCGCAGGCCCGAGAGGTCGACGAGGACGTCGCGCCCGGCGAGGAGGCCCATGGCGGCGCTGCCCGCCGAGTCCCAGATGCCCTCGACGGAGTCTGGAACAGCGATCGTCTCCGCGGCCGGCGGCGCCTCCGCCTTCTCGACGAAGGCGGCGACGCGGTAGCCCTTGGTGACCATCTCGTCGCGCACGAGGTCGAGGAACGTGCCCGTCCTGATGGCCTCGTAGTCGGCGTGAGTGGGGTCTACCGTCAGGTAGAGCCGGCCGACCTTGCCGGCGAAGCGGCGCTTGGGCGGGATCGGGTCGAGGTTCAGGCCGTTGCCGCCGCCGACCTTGGTCACGAGGGCGAGCTTCGTCGCGAGCCTCAGCACCCAGGCGTTCGTGCCCTCGGGCTCGGGGCTGCCGTCCTGGACGAAGCAGTTGAGGACGTTGCCGTGCTCGGTGGCGGCGCCGGCCAGCACGCGGCCGCCGGGGCAGAAGCGCTGCTCGGCCATCAGGCGGTAGAACTCCGCCGCGACCGCCTCGCGCCGCTCCTCCGGCTCCGGCCGCGCCACCCACCGGGCGACGCGCTCGAACATGTCGAACACGGTCTCGTCGCCAGGCTGGAAGTACTGGCGCCTAGCGACCTTGACGGCGTGGTCACCGAAGGCGCCCGGCACGGCGTTCGAAGAAGACGACAGCTTCGCCATTGCGATCTCACTCCCTCCACCCCCGCGCTCGCCGCGTCGAACGCCTAGGTGGTCGCCCCTTTGTCGGTCGGCACGCCCCTCTTGCCGCTGTGGCCTCTAAGGCTCCCCGAACGGCGAGTCGCTCGGCACAGACGGGGAGGAAGGGGTACTAGATGTTGTACCGAGCAATGTAGCGCCTACCAAGGGTGGCGTGTGTGGCCGAATATACCCCTTCGGCGGCCGGGGTGTGGCGGGGTCCGAGGGCGGCTCGGGACACGGTGCCGGGCGCGGGAGGTGGCCGCGCGGCGCGGCGCCAGCCACGAGCGGAAGCCCGGGCGCGCGAGGGACGCGCCCGCCGACCTCAGTGCCTGAAGTGCCGGTGCCCCGTGAGGACCATCGCCAGGCCGAGCTCGTCGGCGGCGGCGAGGATCTCCGCGTCCCTGATCGAGCCGCCCGGCTGCACGACGGCGGTCACCCCCGCCGCCGCCGCGGCGTCGAGGCCGTCGCGGAACGGGAAGAACGCGTCGGAGGCGCAGGCACCGCCGCGCGCCCGGCCGGCGGCCTTCTTGGCGGCGATCTCGACGGCGTCTACGCGGCTCTGCTGGCCGGCGCCCACCCCCACGGCGACGCCGTCCTTGACGAGCACGATCGCGTTCGAAGAGGTGTGGGCACACACCCGGTAGGCGACCTCGAGGTCGCGCCACTCGGCCTCGGTAGGCTGCCGGCGCGTGACGACGCGCCAGGCCCCGCGGCCCTCGACCGCGTCGGGCTGCTGTACCAGGAAGCCGCCATCGACGCGGCGGACCTCCACGCCACTCTCCCCCGGCGCCGCGAGCGAGATCACCCGCGTGCTCTTGCGCTTCGCCGCCAGGAGCTCGAGCGCCTCGGGCTCGTAGGCGTGCGCCAGCACGACGTCGGCCTTGGGCCTGGCCGCGATGCGCTCGGCCAGCGCCAGCGTCACGCGGCCGGGCAGCGCCACCACGCCGCCGAAGGCCGACTTCGGGTCGGCGTCGAACGCGCGCTCGTAGGCCGTGACCAGGTCCTCGGCCACGGCGGCGCCGCAGGCGTTGGCGTGCTTCACGATCACGCAGGCGACACCCGGCAGCTCGTGGGCCAGGCGCCAGGCCGCCTCGGCGTCGAAGACGTTCAGGTAGGAGAGCGCCTGTCCCGAGTGGAGCACCGCGTCGTCCCAGACGCTCGCCGCGCCCACGAGGCGGTAGCGGGCGCCGGCCTGGTGCGGGTTCTCCCCGTACCTGAGCTCCTGCGCCCTCTCGAGGGGCAGGCCGAGGTAGCGCGGCAGCGCCTGGCCGCGCTGCAGGTACGCGACGATCGCCGCGTCGTAGGCGGCCGTGTGCGCGAACGCCTTGAGGGCCAGCTCGCGCCGCCTCGCCGCCGTGATGCCGGCACGGAGCTCCGCCAGCACCGGCGCGTAGTCGGCGGGGTCGACGACGACGGTGACGTGGGCGTGGTTCTTGGCGGCGGCCCTGATCATCGCGGGGCCGCCGATGTCCACCTGCTCCATCGCCTCGGCGTCGGTCACGCCCTCCCTGGCGACGGTGGCGCCGAACGGGTAGAGGTTGCAGACGACGACGTCGACGGGCGTGATGCCGTGCGCCTCTAGCTCGGCGAGGTGCTCCGGGGTCCTGAGCGCCAGCACGCCGCCGTGGATCGCCGGGTGCAGCGACTTGACGCGGCCGCCCAGCACCTCGGGGAACCCCGTGACGTCGGCGACCGCCGTCGCCGGCACCCCGGCGCCCGCGAGCGCGCGGAGCGTGTTGCCCGTCGAGACGACCTCGTAGCCCAGCGCGACCAGCCCGCGCGCCAGCTCCTCGACCCCGGTCTTGTCCGAGACGGAGACCAGCGCGCGCGGCCGGCCGGCCACGGCTACTCCTCCTGGCCTTCCCCGGCCGGCTCCTCGGCGTCGTCGGCCTGGTCCTCGGCGGCTTCGCCCTCTGCCTCGCCGGTCTCGCCCGCTGCCTCGTCTGCGCCCGGTACGGGGACCGTGAAGGCCGCGTCCTCGCCGGGCAGGCCGCCGAGCGTCACCAGCTCGCGCACCTCGATCTGCTCGCGCAGCGAGGCGAGCCACTCCTCCTGGAGCCGCTGCCGGTTCGTCGCGCGCACGGCGTTCTCGACCTGGGCGCGCACGTCCTCGAGCGGTCGCACCGACTCCGGCGTGCGCTCGGCGACGAGGACGACGTAGCGCTCGGCCGCGGGAGCGTCGGGCTCGTCCGCCTCGTCCGCGGCGCCGTCGGCCTCCTCGTCGCCCGCGGCGTCAGCCGCGTCGTCTTCCTCCTCGACCGGACGGGCGATGACGAGGACGTCCGAGACCTCGGCCGCGCTGCCGGCGATCGGCTCGAACGCGTCGGTGCCGAACAGCGCGGTGTCTATGTCGGCCTCGAGCGTGCCCGGCAGGACGCGGCCGTGCTCCACGACCTCACCGCCGTGCTCGGCCGCGGCCGCGGCCACGTCGGCGCCGCCGAGCACTTCGGCGCGGAACGCCGCCGCCGCCTCCTGCGAGGCGAGCTCGACCTGGGTCACGACGGCCTCGGGCCCGACGGTGAACGCGGCGACGTTCGCCTCGTAGTACTCGCGGACCTGCTCGTCGGTGACGGTGGCGTCGCGGGCGACGTAGTTGAGCGCCGCCTGGGCGATCGCGGCCCGCGAGCCGACGAAGTCGACGCCGAGCGACCGCGCGCCCTGGTAGGCGAGCTCGGTGTCGATGAGCTGCTGGAGGATCGCCGGCCGGAAGAGCTGCACGATCAGCTCGGCGGTGTCGGGCGAGAGCGCCTGCTGGATCGTCGTGTTCATGTACGTGGCGCGGTCGAGCTGCACCTCGGTGATGCGGGCGTCGCCGACCTCGGCGACCACGGCGTCGTCGAACGAGAGCGTGCTCGTCTCGGGGAACGTGACGGCGGCCGTGGCGCGCAGGCGCTCGACCTCGGCCTCGATGACGCCCTGCTTCTTGGCGTTGAGGGCGTCCTCGGCGACCTGGTCGCGGACCTCCTCGAGGGGGCGCGTGGCGGCGGGCAGGTACTCGACGACCTGGACGAGGTAGAAGCCGTCGGCGGCCGCGATCACCTCGGTGAGACCGGCGCCCCTGAGGGCGAAGGCGGCGTTCGCGACGGCGGTCGGGAACGCCGCGCGCCCGACGGGCCGCGGCTCCGTCTCGCCGGCCGGGGCGCCGACGGCGCCCTGCCTGTCGGCGAGCTCCAGGCTGTGCTCGGCCGCCAGCTCGGCGAACGACTCGCCGGCCGCGACCCGGGCCCTGATGTCCTCCGCGGTCTCGCGGTCGGAGACGACGATCTGCCTGGCGCGCACGCGCTCCTCGCTCTGGTACGAGCTCTGGTGGGAGAGGTAGTACGCCTCGATCTCGGCGTCGGTGACGGCGACGTCGCCGAGCACCGAGTCCTGCCAGGCCTGGAGCTTGAGCTGCTCGCGCAGGTAGTCGCGGAAGGTCTGGTCGGTGAAGCCCACCTGCCTGAGGCGGGCGAGGTAGGCGCTGTCGTTGCGCCTGCCGGCGAGGCCGTTCGCCTCGCGGAACGCGTCGACCTCGGCCCGCACCTGCGCGTTCGTCACGCGCATCGGGGCGGCGGCCTGCCTCACGACCTCCTGGCGCACGAGGTCGTCGACGAGGAGGCGCTGGAGCTGCGCGGCGACGGGACCCTCGCTGACCGCGTTGTAGAGCGTGCCCTGCTGGGCCTGCAGGACCTCCGCCTCGCGGATCTCCACGCCGTTCACCGTGAGCTGGACGGTGCCGCGCACGGCCTCCTGCCCGCCCAGGTTGAAGCCCAGCGTGGGCGTGAACTGGATGATCATGCCCGCGAGCAGGCCTATGGCGATGCACCATAGGATGATCGTGCGGGTCCTCTTGCTGATCTTCATCGGATCCTGTCCTCCAGGGATGCCGCGCCGACCGTGACGAGCGCCTGGCCGGCCCGGCGCACGCCCGGGAGTCTAACAGACGCGGGTACGGCGGTTACCTGGGGCGCGATGCTATATTGCTATGGCTGTCGCGGCGCTCCAGGCGCCGCTCGTCGGCCGCGTCGCGCGCCCGTAGCTCAGCCGGATAGAGCGTTCGCCTCCGGAGCGAAAGGTCACAGGTTCGAATCCTGTCGGGCGCACCACCCACACCCCAGCTCAGAACCACCTGCCCGGGCTGAAGGGCAGGCCGGCGAGCAGCCGCACGCCCTCGGCGATGGGCGCGTCGTAGCCGCGGGCCAGCTCGCGCACGTCGAGGGCGGCGGTGACGTCCGGCTCGATGCCGCCGTCGAGGGGCCGGCCGTCGCTGAGCTCGAGGTTCGCGACCGCGACGAGGACCTGGCTGCGGTCGGGCAGCACGTACGACCTGACGACCTCGACGTTCCCGGCGGTCGCGGTGCCCACGACCCGCGCCCGGCCCGTGGCCTGCAGCACGGCGGCGGCGACCTCGGCCGCCGAGCTCGTCTCGGCGTCGACGAGGACGACGAGGGGCCCCGTCACCAGCGCGGGGCTCGCGACAGGGGCCGAGCGCACGAGGCGGCCGTCCTCCGCCCTCAACAGCGCCACGCCGGCCTCGCCGCCCGCCCGCCGCTCGAACGAGGCTGTCCACGCGACCCGGCCGCGCGCCACGGCGCGGGCCCACTCGCCGTCGAGGAACGCGCCCATCAGCACGCCCAGCTCGGCCAGGCTCCCGCCGCGGTTGCCGCGCAGGTCGAGGACGAACGAGCGCGCGCCGCGCGACAGGAGGTCGGCGAGCAGCTCGTGCGCCCGCGCGCCGGTGCCGGCGAGCGTGAACGAGGGCACGTAGAGGTAGCCGACGGCGCCGTCGAGCAGCTCGGCCGTCGGTGTCCGCTGCAGCTCCGCGTGCGCCACGAAGCGCGGGCTGAGGCTCACGGTGAGGGTCTCCCTCGCGGCGCGCCGGAGCGTGAGCTCGACGCTCTCCCCGCTCACGCCGGCGCCGAGGACGAGGCCCACGCCGGCGGCGCCCAGGCCCTCGAGCGGCGCGTCCCCCACCGCGACGATCACGTCGCCGCGCCGCACGCCGGCCTCGTCCGCCGGCGTGGCGGGCAGGACGCGCTCCACGACGACGCCGGCGCCGCCGACCCAGCGCACGACCATGCCCAGGCTCGGCGTAGGCGTCCCCTGCGCGCGGTCGTCGCCCTCGAGCCCCGGAACCCCATGCCCCGCGGACGGGCCGTCCGGGCGGGCCAGGGCGTCGAGGCCCCCCGCCGCGGCCGACCCGCCGGGCTCGAAGGGCGCCGTGATGGGCGCCGCCCCGGGCTCGAGGCCCGCCAGGCCCAGCCAGCGCGAGTGGTCGTCGCCGACCTCGGCCACCATGCGCCGCATCACGGCGTCGAAGCGGGCGCGGGTCTCGGCGTCGACGGCGGCCTGGCGGTAGCGCGCCGCCCACGCCTCCCAGTCGAGACGGTCCTCGTCCCAGTAGTAGTCCTCGAACAGGTCGACGGTCGCCTCGAACACGGCCGCTCGCAGCTCGCGACCCTCGCCCGCCGCGGAGTCGCCCGACGCCGCCCCCGCCGCGGCCGCCGCCGGCGTCAGCAGCGCCAGCGCCGCCAGGGCGGGGAGCAGGCGCCTCACCACGACGGCACCTCGGGGTGCTCGGCCCTGACCCAGACCGGGTCGACGATGATGCCCTCGCCGCCCAGCACGGTCAGGGGACGGCCCTCGACGGTGACGCTGACCGCCGCGACGTCGGCCGGCTGCGTCAGCGTGTAGTAGAGCTGGTTGAGGCGGCCGACCATCGAGGCCGTGCCGCCACCCGCCGTGAACTCGCGCGAGAGGTCGACGGTGAGGACGCCGTCGTCGAGCCTGACGCCCAGCACCCGCGTGCCCTCGGGCACCGTCGTGCCCAGGCCGTCCCGCTCCTCCTCCGGCGTCGGCCCGGCCGTCAAGGCCGCGACCTGGGCCCGCACGCGGTCCTCGAGGCCGCCGCTCCGGGCGACGCGGGGCACCGCCTCGAGCGTGAACGTGCGGCCTGTGTCCCGGGTCAGGTAGACGAGCGTGTCGGGCATGCGCGACAGGGTGCGGGCGGTGATCACGCCCACGAGCGCCAGCAGCAGGAGGAGCGCCAGCGCCACTACGCGCAGCACGACCGTGCGCAACTCAGGCCTTCCGGATCGGCAGGTAGCGCGGCTCCCACATCGCGCGCGCCACGAAGTCTGCCGGGTCCTCCGGCCGCTCGACGCGGGCGTTGCCCTCGTCTATGGCCTGCTCGAGGACCTTGGTGGCGACGTGGCGGCTGGCCCGGCGCAGCGCGGAGATCGAGGGGTAGACGGCGCCCTGCGCGATCCGGGCCGGGTCGGTGTACTCGGCCAGGGCCTCGGCCGCGGCCCGCAGCATGCCGGGCGTGACCCGCTCCACCCGCGCCAGCAGCGCGCCCAGGCCCAGCCCCGGGAAGACGAACGCGTTGTTCGCCTGGCCCACCTGGTGCCTGGCGCCGCCCCACTCGACCGGCGGGAACGGACTGCCCGTGGCGACGATCGCGCGGCCGTCCGTCCAGCGGTAGACGTCCTCCGGGGTGGCCTCGCTGTTCTCCGTGGGGTTGGACATCGCGAACACGATCGGCGTCGGCGTGTTCGCCGCCACGGCCTCGACGACCTCGCGGCCGAAGGCGCCGCCCTGCCCGGAGAGGCCGAGCAGCACGGTGACCTTGCCGCGGCGCACGGTCTCGAGGAGGCCCGGCGGCCGCCCGTCCTCGCCCCAGCCGGCGACGCGCGCCGGGTCCTGCGCGACGGCCTCCTTGTACCCCTCGACCCCGGGCCTGCCGGCGACGACGAGGCCGCTCGAGTCCAGGCAGTAGACGCGGGCCCTGGCCTCCTCGCGGCTCAGGCCGAGGTCCACGAGGCCCTCGATCACCTGCAGCGCGACGCCCACGCCGCCGGCGCCGGCGCCGTGCACCAGGATCACCTCGTCGGTGAGCGGCCGCTTCGTGCGCCGCGTGGCGGCCAGCAGCCCGGCCAGCGTGACCGCCCCCGTGCCCTGGATGTCGTCGTTGAACGACGGCAGCACGTCCTGGAAGCGCTCCAGAACGGTGAACGCCTTCTGCTTGCTGAAGTCCTCCCACTGCAGCAGGGCCTCGGGGAACCGCCGCTTGAACGCCGCGACGAACCGCGCGATGAAGTCGTCGTACGCCTGGCCGGTGAGGCGCTCGTGGCGCACGCCCAGGTACAGGGGGTCGTCGAGGAGGTCGGCACGGTTCGTGCCGACGTCGAGCTCGATCGGCAGCGTGACGGCCGGGTCGATACCGGCGGCCGCGGTGTAGAGCGAGAGCTTGCCGATGCAGATGCCCATCCCGCCGAAGCCCTGGTCGCCGATGCCGAGGATGCCCTCGGAGTCGGTGACGACGGCGAGCCGCACGTCGTGGATCACCGCGTGCTCGAGCACCTCGTCGACGCGGTCGATGTTCTCGGTGCTGATCGTCAGGCCGCGCGGGTAGCGGTAGATGCGGCTGAACGTCTGCACGGCCTCCGCGACGGTCGGCGTGTAGACGATCGGCATCATCTCCTCGAGGTGCCTCTCGAGCAGCGCGTAGAACAGGACCTCGTTGCGGTCCTGCAGGCTGCGCAGGTAGACGTGCTTGTCGATGTTCGTCGTCGAGCGCTGGTAGTTCTCGTAGGTGCGCTTCAGCTGCTCTTCGAGGGTGGCGACGTGAGGGGGCAGCAGGCCCTCGAGGCCGAACTCGAGCCGCTCCTCGCGCGTGAACGCCGTGCCCTTGTTGAGCAGCGGCAGCCGCATCAGCATGAACCCGGGCAACCCGGTGGCCAGGTACGGCTCGCCGTTCGCGTCGACGCGCCTCTCGAACTGCTTCATCAGCCAGCGCCTCCTAGTCGCCGCCGTCGCCCGGCGGCAGCGGCAGTACCGGGCCGCCGCCCGGGGCGTCGGGCGGTTCGTCGCCGTCGGCGTCGTCGCCGCTCGGCGCGCCGGGCGAGCCCTCGTCGCCCGCCGGCGGTCCGGGCGCGTCGTCGCCCTCGGCGCCGTCCCCAGGCGGCGCGTCGGGCGGCTCGGCGCCCTCGCCGTCGGGAGACGGCGGCGCGTCGGGCGGGGCGTCGGGGGTCGCCGGCGCCGTCTCGGCCGCCTCGCCCCCATCATCGGCCGCGGCGGCCTCCCCGGCGAGGCGCATGGCCTCCTCGGCGAAGAACGCGTACTCGCCGACCGCGGGCGCGAGCTCGGCGGCGCGCTCGTAGGCGACGGCGGCGTCGGCGTAGCGCCCCTGCTGGAAGGCGATGCGGCCGAGGTAACCCCACGCCTCGGCGAAGCCCGGCTCGGCCGCGACGGCCTCCTCGAGCAGCCGCCGCGCGCGCTCGGGGTCGCCGGCGTCGTAGGCGGCCAGGGCGTCGAAGAAGGCCGGTCCCGCGACGTCTCCCCTGTCCTCCGCCAGCCGGGCGCGGCGCAGGAACCACGCCGCGCGCTCGTCGGCCGGGTCGAGCGCCAGCACCCGCTCCCAGTACGGCACCGACTCGGTGGCGCGGCCCGACTCCTGCAGGCTCCTCGCGGCCCACACGAAGGCGTCCGCGAAGCGCTCGTTCGCCGCGGCGGCCGCGACGAACCGCTCGCTGGCCGTGGCCAGGTCGCCGGCCTCGTAGGCCGACAGCCCCTCGAAGTAGAGGCTCCCGGCGCGCACCCCGTAGCGCGCCTGGGTCTCGGCGACGGCGAGGAAGTGGGCGGCGCCGGCGTCGTCCGGGCGAGAGGCGACGACGCGCCGCCAGTGCCCGGCCGCGAGCTCGGGCAGGCCGAGCTCGAGCGCTACGCGCCCCGCCCACACCTCGGCCTCGACGAACGCGGGGTTCGCGGTCAGGGCCGTCTGGAAGCTCTGCAGCGCGCCCTCGAGGTCGCCGGCCTCGTACTCGGCGACGCCGGCGTGGAAGGAGTCGCTGGCGGCCACCCCGACGGCGACGCGCTGGCGACTGCGCTCCAGGTAGTAGCGCGCGGTCTCGTCGTCCGGGGTGACCTCGAGCAGGCGCTCCCAGAGGCGGGCGGCGACCTCGGCGCCCTCCGCGTCGCCTCGCTCGAACGCGATGCGCGCCAGCCAGCGCAGCGCCTCCTCGTCGTCGGGAGCGACCTCGAGGACCGTCAGGTAGTAGCCGGTGGCGCCGACGTGGTCGCCGGCGACGTAGCGCGCGTACCCCAGCTCGTTGGCGGCGTGGGCGAAGAGCGCGGCGTCGTCGGGCACGCCCGGAGGCGGCGGCGGGGAGCCCGGCAGCTCACCGCCGACCGTGAAGTACTCGTCGAAGCTCGCGAACGCCCTGGCGTGCCACTCCATCAGGCCGTAGCCGCGCGCGGCCACCAGCAGTGCCTCGCGCGT
>Ga0123333_10003280_pt1 | contig 15781 bp, 12 predicted proteins | sample BioC12SIPDNA_3_FD_89957 | JGI IMG/M metagenome (GOLD analysis project Ga0123333, IMG submission 89957) | Anaerobic biogas reactor microbial communites from Washington, USA - Biogas_R2_B C12 SIP DNA | ecosystem: Engineered > Bioreactor > Anaerobic > Unclassified | place: Washington, USA... | reverse complement strand
TGGCAGCGCTGGGCCTCCGACTCCGGAAGGAACACTCCGTCTGAATACCCATTGACTATTTTCAGTCCCGCCACTTTCAGCACTTCCGATTCGGCCCAGTGCCCGGGAGGGATATCGCTGAACAACAACGTACGACTCGGCTCAGGGATAGTGAAGGCCTCACCCTCAAGGGCATCCAACGCTCGACCGACCATGACGGCCATCTGCACCCTTGTAATGGGAGATTCGGGAGCGAACCTCCGGCCATCCACACCCTTGACCAATCCCGCGGAGGCGGCGGCTTGAATCTCACGATATCCCCAATACGATGGTTTGACGTCGGTAAACACCTGCGCTCCCTCCGCGACAACCGAGGTCAACCTGTCCGGGAGGAACGCCCGCGCCAGATAGGCCGCAAACTGAGCACGAGTGATGGAGGAGTAGGGCATGAAATTCCCGTCGGCACTTCCCTTCACCACCCCTGCGACGCAGAGCATTTCTACGTCGGCACGAAACCAGTCGCTCCGATAAACGTCGGCAAAATACATCATGCCCGGGTCGATCTGGCCGCCGGGAGGACGCCTGGTAGTAGTAGTGGTGCTCACCGTAGTAGTGGTGCGTGTGATGGTTGTAGTGCCCCACGTCACCGTCGTCCTCGGCACCACGGGGCCGCCTCCGGCGGCGATCCACTCGTCATAGGTGGGCGCTGCCTTCAGGCTCCAATAGGGGTTCACCGCATGGGAGCCTCCGCTGACCCACCCTCCGATATGGATCTCAAAGTGTAGATGGGGGGTGGAATCTTCCGCGTTGCCACTGTCACCGGTGAAGGCAATGATCTGTCCCATTTGAACCCGCGAGCCATTGGTCAGTCCCGGTGCATACGCGTGTTCCGGGCCACCCTTGCCATCATCGGTTCCGGGAGTGTCGTTGTTTAAGTGAACGTAGAAATAATCATTGCCGTCGTCCCCGTGCAGGAGCAGGTAATACTCGGGGTAAGGATTCTCCCTGGCCGGCTTGCCGGTGAAGTTCAACCAATCCACGGTGCCGGACACCACCGCCACTACAGGTGTGCCCTTGGGCGCCAGAATGTCATTTCCTTGGTGATCATGCCCGCTGCGCGGCGCACCATAATCGTCCCGCCACTCGCGATGCTCCAAGAAAGGAAACAGAATGGGGAGCACCACCTTGTCGCCTCTAGAGGTGGTAGTGGCAGAACTGGCCGAACCGGCCATGCCTGAGACCAACAACCCCACCGCCAGGGCCAACAGGGCAATAACCGGCAGCCTACCACGGCCCGGCCCACCCTGCTCCCAAGAGCCGAGCCCTTTCTTTTGTCTGCATACGTACGCCATAAGGACCACTATCTATCTGAGATTCGCCGTCACGGGCACCTTATCCTGCCCGTCCGCAGCGCAACAATTCACCCGCCGCAAGCTGAACGGCCACACAAGCCGTGCGTCCTACCGCACGGCGCAGCGGCGCCACCGCCGAGGCGAGTTTCCGGCGTCTTTGCGCATCGTTGACCAGAGAATCGCGCAACAGCGCCTCGAGTTTGGCGCCGCCGTTTTCCGTCTCCAGCTCGTCGGCCGTGACCACGTAGCGATCTTGGCCGGTTTGGCGAGCAAACGAGCCAACCTTGGGATCGTAGGCGATGGCGGCCGCGGGCGTGCCCGCGGCCGCCGCTAAGATCCCGGCGTGCAGTCTCATCGTGACCGCGACATCCGCCTCCCGCAGCAGTCCCGCCAGCAGAGAAGGGTCGTCCACAAAGTGGAGATCGAAGGATCGTCCGCTCAATTGGGAGTCTGCGGCCAACTCCCGGCAAAGGGGGCCGTCGCTGCGCTGTTGGAAAGGCAGGAAGATGATGAAACAGTTTTCGTCAAAGACCACACGAGCCAAGGCACGTACCAACTGTCTCTTGTATTCGGTGCGATTGAGCCAGGGCCGAGGACACACCGCCAGCAGACGCCCGGTCAGGGGAACAGCCCACTCCGCAAGCACCTCGCGCGCCGCGGCGCGCGAGCAGGGTTCGAGGGCATACGCCGGATCAGGCACCACCATTTGAACCGCGGAGCGAACACCCACCTCCGCCGCCAGCGCCGCCGCTTCTCGATCGCGCCACGCGATAACCTGGCTGGCAGATCCCATCATGCCCACCGTCGCCCGCGCCGCCCGAGTGTGCAGTGGCCCCAGACCCTGTGCGTACCACATTACCGGCCTACCCAAAGCGCGGGCGAACCCCACCACAGATAAGAAGTAGGGAATGGGCCGCAGCTTGCCTGCCCGGAAGAGGAAGTGTCGGCCATACAAGGCGAAGTCCGCCTCGTGCAGCATGCTGCCCCCCCCACTGATCACCAGATCCGCCCATCTCACGGCATCGGCCAGGGCCTTGGGGTCACGCAGCGAGGTGGAGAGCGACTCCACTCCGTGCCGCATCCGCGTGTCGTGTGGCGAGAAAGACATGACCCGAAAGTGGGCCCGCGGGTCGTAACGTCTTATCTCCTGAATGATGCCGGCGAGAATGGCCTCGTCGCCTGCGTTGCCCTCACCGTAGTATCCGCTGATGAGATAGCGCATCAGCCCCGCGTGTTCCGGCCTCGTCCGTACTCGGCATGGCGCATCACGTCGCGCACAAACCCGGCCAGCGCCTTCTGGCGGCCGATTCGACTAGGTTTGGACGCCAACCGCCACAACCACTCCACACCATACCGTCTGGTCCACTGGGGCGCTCTGCGCACTCTGCCTGACCATACGTCGAAACTACCGCCTATACCCAACCCCACCTGCACACCCAGTTGGTGTCTATGTTTAAGCAGGAAGGATTCCTGTCGCGGCGCACCCATCGCTACAAGCAAAATCCTCGCCTTCGATGCCCGTATTTCATCAACCACCGCCCCTTCTTCCTGCGCTCCGAAATAGCCGTGGTGAATACCCGCCACTCGGAGGCCGGGGTGGGTTGCTTTGCATCGCGCAGCTGCCTCTTCCGCCACACCGGGCTCTGCACCCAGAAAGTACACGGGGATATTCTCCTGGGCGACGCGTGCCAGAACGTGCTCCGCCAGCTCAATGCCGGGCACCCGCTCCACTTCAGCTACGCCCTGTTGTTTGGCCGCCCAGACGGCGCCCACTCCGTCCGGGTACCGCAGGTCGGCTTCCAACACGGCCTCCGCCGCTATCGGATCGCGCTGCGCGCCTACGGCCAGTTCCGGATTGAAGGACACCGCTATTCTGGTGCCAGTCTCACTCAGGTCGCTGCGCGCATGGCCAATGACCCACTCCACGGCATCCTCTAGACCGATCAAGTCCAAGGGTAGACCCAGCACTTCGATCCGGCACGCGTCTACAGTTTTTGCGCCGGCGTCCCCTGCATCCGTGGCATCGGCATGCGCCGGCTCCACAGGCTTTCCCCATTCCTGGTAGGGAGGACGATCGAGATTCACCGCTGCGGCGGCATCTTGATAGATCTCCACGTACCGCTCCGCCGCCTTCAGGTGCGAGTGATTGGAAACGACATAGCTTCGGGCGGCCTCGGCGAGAGTCTCGCCGAGGCCGGGGGCGGCGGCCAGCCGCAGGATGGCCGCCGCCAAAGCCTGTGCGTCGCCGCCGGGCACCAGCAGCCCCGTCTCTCCGTCCCGCACCATCTCGGCCAAACCACCCACCGCCCCCGCTATCAACGGCCGACCTGACGCCATTGCCTCCAGCGCCGCCAGAGATGTCGCTTCTTCCACATTCTCGGAGTGTACGGATGGTACAAGCACGATGTCGCAGAGCCTATACAGGTCCAGAACAGCCGCGCGATCTTGGTTGCCCAACAGCCGAACCTGGTCCTGGAGTCCGTGCTGATGTACGGCTGCTTCAATCGCTTCGCGCTCCCCTCCCTCGCCGGCATGCAGCAATACGAATCGTCGACGATTCTCGGGATCCATAGCAGCAAGAGCCAGCGACGGGAAGACCACCCCATTTTTCTTCACCAAGCGACGCGGACAGAAAAGCACCGTCCGTCCCGGAGGAATGCGGTAACGCCCGCGCAATTCCTCGCGACCCTCTCGACTGGGAAAGAACGACGAGGTATCGATAAAGTTCATGAGCGACACCACCGCCGACGACCTGTCGGGAATCAAGTCCACTGCAAAGTCATAGAGACGGGTGTCTACGGTGACTATGCGATCCGCCTGGCGAAGCGCCTTCATTTCTGATCGCACCAGATACGACTTACCCCACGCCGACTTGGTGGTATATCCCTCCGAGAGGGACTCGTACAGCGGATAGCCGTGGAGCGTGAGCACCAGCGGGATACCGTAGCGATCGGCCGCGGCACGCAAACCGGGGACCGAGTATACGTCCTGGGCGTTCAGCACCTGCCACGGCACCCCGGCGGTGCTTTGCGCAGCCTGTTCGCGCCGATCGCGCGACAGTTCGCGCTCCGTGAGTCCGGCCACAATTTGTGCCCGCACCCACGCCGCATACATCATGCCCCAGCCACGCCGCGCACGATTGAGCGCTCCCGCCGGCCACACTATCCCCAAGTTGCGCACCACCTCTGGGATATGTGCACCCAGATAGAGTACGTGGGCATCGTGGCCAATTTCGCGCAGTCCGCGCGACAGCATGTCCAAGTGCGTGGTGGTGCCGCCTACCTGGCCCACATCGCGCATGGTGGGAAGGAGGATTCTCACAGCGCTCCCTCGGTGGTTACGCGGCCACCCCCGGTTGCCGCCTCTGTCGTCAAACCCTTGCGGTACAGCATCTCTTCCACCAAAAGAGAGATCGCCTCCACGCGATGATCCCAGCTATTCTGCTCAGCCAACCGCACCCGCTCGGCCCGCAACTCGGGGCCGTCTTCGGCCAACGCCTGCCTGATGAGACGCGGAAAGTCTTGTGGACCATCCGCCAACATGATGGATCCGCGATAGCGCTCCAGTTCGGGCAGGCCGCTGACAATCACCGGCACGCCTCCCGCCAGGTATTCGAACAGTTTGAGTGGAAATATGTTTCGCGTAAGCTCCATGGTTTTGTAGGGGATGAGGGCGATATCCAAGGACTTCACGTAGGCCGGCAACTCCGGCACCTGCTTACGTCCCAGCAAGTGTACGTTGGGAAGTGCAGCCAGGGTGGCCTCGTCCACGTCACCGGGGCGAACAGGACCAATGAGCAGTACGTTCCAGGAAGGATCCGCCTCCGCAATGGCTTTGATGGCCTGCACATCGAGGCGTTCATCGTGAATGCCTATGACTCCGATCCGCGGCCGCGCATGAGCCGCCGCGTCCGTCGGCAGCTTCACAGCCGGATCCAAGGCCTGCTTGAAGTGATCTATATCGCCGGCGTTGGGCACATGGTAGACGTGAGGATTGAAGCCGGCCCGCGCCGCCCGCAGATTGTCGGCCGTACAGATCACCAGATCGGCCCGTCGGCACAGCTGCTCGTCATAAGACCAGACCACCTCCGGCTTGACGAACCCCGGGAAGGCCGAGTGCTCATCGACGCAATGATAGACCACAGCGGCCGGATCCAAGAGCTCCACGATATCCACCGCTGTGGGCAGGTAGCTCCACAACAAGTAATTGCGTAGACCCAGCCGGCGCACCGCCCACCGTACATAAGCGGCTATTACGCCTTGGTTGACACGATTAATCTGTCGGCATACATTGCCGAAGGGGAGGAGCGGCGGCGGTGTCAGCGTCCAAAGGTCAAGCTCAGCACGAGACACACGTGGAGGTACGGCGCTCCAGCGGCGCCAACGCTCCGGCACCTTGAAGGGTGCCAACATCGTCACCGGCTCCTCCACGTACAGGACGCGATTGGTGGGTGCCAAGCGGTGCATGATCTGCTGCTTGCTCGTCCAATGAGCCATGTAGTCCAGCGACGACAGCACCACGATGTCCCAGCCCCGAAGCATGATCTGAGAACCTACCTTCCGTTCCAGCCTTCCGGCTTTCGCCTGCTTAAGTCTTGGTTTGTTATGTGGCCTACCCTATCACGGCCATAGCCCTACGATACGCGTGTTGGTACCGCCGTGCCGCCGCTTCCGGCACGAAATCCTTCATCACCCGCGACGCTCCTGCCCTGCCCATACGCAGACACAGTTCCGCGTCCTGCAGCAACTCCACCACACGATGCGCCATAGCTCCAACCGCAGTCTCCCGGTCTACACGCGGTACCAAATATCCCGACATACCATCCTCCACCGCCTCCGGCACACCACCCACCGCCGTGGCCACCACCGGCAGACCGGTAGACATGGCCTCCATGATGGAGAGGGGCAGGCCTTCGGAGATAGAAGTCAACCAATAGACGGAGAGCCTGCGCATTGCCGGCCAGATGGTCGGCAGCCGTCCTGGGAAAGCCACACGACTACCAATGCCCAAGTCGAGCGCGATCTGTTGGAGCTGCGAACGATCCGGACCATCGCCCACTATGGCCAATCTGGCAGCAGGATACGCCTGCGCCACCTGAGCAAACGACCGCAGCATCAAGTCGATATCTTTGACCCCAACCAGTCGCGCCACCGTGCCCACCCAGCGCGCATTGGGGGCGTCGATGGCCGCCATCGCCTCCGGAATATCCGGGTCCGGCGACGCCGCCGAGATACCGGAAGTCTGCGTTTCCAGCCATGCGCGTTGTCGCTCCTCCGGCAGCGGGCGGGTCGCGTCCAGCTCCAACCCCGGACGAACAACCACCAACTTGGCCGCCGGATAGCCGCGGGCCATGAGCCGTCTCCGCAAATCTTCCGAGACACAGATCAGTTGGTCCACCGCTGCCAGTGTCGCCCGGTCGCACACACCGTAGGTGGAGGCACGGAGCCTGCTGTCGTAGTCGAGAAGCAGGTCCGAATGTATGGTGGTGAAATAACAAGGCAGGGTTTGGGCTGCGCCGCGGGCGAAGCGAAGAGCGCTGGGCCGAAACATGCGTAAAGCCCGTACAGGAAGGTTGGCGCGAGAGCCATGAGTATGCACCACCTGCCATCCGCCTTCCGCCAACTCCGCACGTATATGAGGTAGAACCCGCGGATCAAATGGTCCGGACATGGGGAGAATCCGGTGTGGTATGCCGCGTCGCGCCGCCTCTTGGACAAGCCCCCCGCCACCCATGCAGAGGAGATGTAGATCTATGTCGCGATCGAGCAGGGCATTCAGCAGGGGCAGCAGGTGCGTCATGACGCCCCCCGTATCGTCTCCTCCTATCACGTGCACAACACGCAGTCGTTCGGCCTGCCCGGCCTCGTAAGCGGCCTTCCAGGTGGTCCCGCCGGCCTCCTTCATGCCCGTCTCCAACTTGGAGGCCTCTTTCATGCCGGCCTCCGCGCCAAGGTCTTAGCTCGAGAACGAGGAAGACGGCCCACCGGAGGCTCGTCGCCCAATAGCCTCGCCGGCACAAGCCCTCTCTCCTCTTCTCCTTGTGTCGACACCGACGACGCAACGCCCGCCAGGAACCAGAACCCAGCGCCCACCACCAGCGTCTCCCAGACGCTCGAAGTGAGCGCCGCCGCACACACGGCCACGAAACCGCCGAACACGCCCGCAACGATCCCGCGAAGCAGAGGATCGGCAGCACCGCCGAAAGATGCCACCAGACCCTTGCCCGCCCGAACAAGGATCCACAAGAATGTAACCAACAACAGCAATCCTCCCTCGGCACCCAATTGCAGGTAGTAACTATCTATCCACAGACGACCGTACCCGGCCATGTATGCGCTGGTCCCTCCCAAGGTTCCCAGGCCCACGCCCCACCACGGATGGTCGAACATACGCAGTAGAGCGATGCGCCAAACGTAAAGACGGCCATTGGTTGCACTGAGCCGGATGTAGTAGCTGCTGAAACCGAAGAGCAGGCGATCCCAGAACCTGCGCGGAGTGACAAGAGCTCCAACCAGTGCGACACCCAGCAACCGGCCCAGCCACGGCCGGAAAGCGAGCAGCACCACGGCTACGAAGCCCGCTCCCAACCCAATATACGCTCCGCGACTGAAGGTGACACCCACCGCCGCCAACAGTATCCCGGTCAGAACGGCGCAGATCACTCGCCGGCTACGACCGATAGAAGAAAGAGCCAGCGTTCCGGCCATCATGCTCCCCAGCAGCAGAAACGCGCCCAGCCCGTTAGGATTATGAATAATAGAGTAGGCACGTGTGCCGATATTCTCGTGTGTGTCCACCCATGATGCCGGCATGGGGGCATTGGTCACGTATTGGTACAAACCGTGAAGAGCCAGGAGCAGCGACGCCCCCAAGAATACGACCACGGTGGCTTTGATCCATCGCCGATCTTTGGGTAACCACACGCCCAGAAAGTAAAAGAGAAACGGCTGAAAGGTCACCCGTAGTGCAAACTGCGCCACCTGATCGGGCACCTGGTTGACCACCACCGACCCCACCGCCAAGACCAGGGCCACCAAGATGGGTACAGTCGCAGGCACCCAGCGCAACTCGTGGCGGCGAAGGATAAGAGCCGAAATCGCTACAGCCAACAGGCCGTATATCAGCAGCACCTCATCCCAATAGCCTCCCCACGCAGAACCAAGAAAACTACGGACCAACCAGTCGATCCAGGGGAAGGCGGCCAATACAAGCAGCAGCAGTTCGGCCCGGAACGGTACCACCAAACTCAGACCGGCTACCAGCGCCGCCCCGATCAGCAACATGAAGGTATCCGGCCCGGCGGCGGCGCTCAGGCCTACGGCGATTGCGGCCAGCGCCACCGCCGACCACACGGCCACACTCGGCCGCCGGCACCGGCGGCCGATATCCCCTGAGGCGGCCGCGCGGCGCAGCCCGCGGCCCACCCATCCTTCGCCCAACCCTCGTGCTACTGCCACATACAATCGAGCAACCAACTGCAGGAGGCCTGCGCTTTGTGATCCTGCAGCCAGAGAAGGAATCAAGGGCATCGACGCCCCCCGCACGCACAGCAATCGACTACCGCCAATCCCGGCGGCGACGGCGCGCCCCGCGACCGCCGCCAACCTCCCCATCAGCGACACCCGCCATGCAACACAGAGCCAATGCCGGACGGAGACGCACGCACGCCCGGTCAGCGAGGCCGACCAGATGCTCAATCCTCAGCCACCGTTCTTACTTGTTGGACCTGAGTCCTCACGTCAAAGCCCGGCCCGTGCACCTGCAAAGACATACCTACGTTCAACACAATCCCGCCTACCGATATGGCCGAACCTGAGTCGTGGCCCTTTCCTTTGACCCAGATACTGAGGTCCCAGTACACCTGGGAGACGGCACCCGGCACCGGTTGCCCGTCGGCCGTGAACACGTCAAGAGGTGTGCGCACAGCCTCGACCTTCTCCACATGACCCAGCAGGGCGCCGCCCTCATCGTACACAGGCAACCCCACCTCAAACTGATTCACAGTGGGATCTCGCTGTTTCTCCATGGTGAGTTTGGTCTCGACGGTCACAGCGGCGGCCGGTTTTGAGAAGCGAACGAACGCAAAGAGAACCAGAGCCACCAGCAGAACAAGGATCAGAATGTCCACCACGCTGACCTTGCCGAATAACCGCCCCTGTCGATCGATGAACGTAGTCATATGCAACACTCCGGAGACGGTAGGATGAGCATGTGGAAGGCCTGACAGATTCTAGCCCACCCCGCGAGCTGCAGCCATACTGAACGCCCGTGTCGACCCCGTTGGGCGGAAACTCTCCTCTTGTCGCCGGTGACGCAGTCGGCTAGAGTCGAAGTATGCGTACGCTTTTTCTCACCTTCGGCACGCGACCGGAGGCCATAAAAATGGCCCCCGTGGTGCAAGAGCTCAACCGTCGTGAATGCTTCCAGGTCATTACCTGTGTCACCGCACAGCATCGCCAGATGCTGGACCAGGTAATCGCAGAGTTCGACATCCCCATAGATTATGATCTGGATATCATGAGGCATGCGCAATCGCTGACACACATAACCACAGCCGTACTCCAAGGTCTTGAGCCGCTGTTGGAGAACGAGAACCCACATATGATGCTGGTCCACGGCGACACCACCACCACATTTGCGGCGGCGCTGGCGGCCTTCTACCACCAGATCCCGGTGGCACATGTGGAAGCCGGACTGCGCACGGACACCCTCTACAGTCCATACCCCGAGGAAGCCAACCGCCGATTGGCCGACCGCTTATGCGAAGTGTTCCTCGCACCTACCGAGACCGCCCGTGCCGCCCTCCTTGCGGAAGGCATCAGTCCCGATACCGTACTTGTCACCGGCAACACCGTTATTGACGCCCTCCTTCTCACCGCTTCCAAGCCGACCCCTGAGTTCGAGCCGGCGCTGCGGGCAGGCCTAGGAAGACCCGGGCCCAAGATCCTGGTCACTGTGCACCGTCGCGAAAGCTGGGGTATGCCCATGGCCTCCATTGCCCGAGCCATCCGCGGGTGCTGCCGTTATCGCCCCGACCTTACCTTCATCTTCCCAATCCATCTCAATCCGGTGGTGCGTGAGACGTTCCGTGGCATCCTGGGTGATGAGTCCGGTGTCGTCTTTGCCGAACCGCAACCATACCGACAGTTCGTGCATCTGATGAAGGCCGTTGACCTAGTCATCACCGACTCCGGCGGCATCCAAGAGGAAGCCCCCGCGCTCGGTAAACCTGTGTTGGTCATGCGTGACGTAACCGAGCGGCCGGAAGGAATCGAGGCGGGGACGGCCCGTCTGGTGGGGACGGATTCCGCAGTCATCGAGTCCACTATCGACGAGCTACTGACCGATCGCGCCGCGTACGACAGCATGGCCAATGCCGTCAGCCCCTACGGTGACGGGAGGGCCGCACAACGAATTGCAGACCATCTGGAGCATTTCTTCGGCTTTCGGAAACAACCGGCTGAGGAGTTCGTCTATCCGCCCACGGATCCGCAGCTTCACAGCGGAGAACCTCACTGATCATCGGCCCCGCTCTTCTCAGCGCTGCGGGCGGCCCGTCCGGCAATCAATCCCGCAGCCGCACCCGCTCCCACGCCATTATCGATGTTCACCACCACCAAGCCGGACGAACAACTCTGAAGCATGGAGTACAGTGCGGCAACACCTTTGCCCCCCAAACCATACCCAGCGGACACGGGCAACCCTATGACCGGAACGGTCACCAATCCGGCCACCACAGACGCCAGCGCTCCTTCCATCCCCGCAGCCACCACGATCACGTCAACGTCAGCATCCAACATCTCCGTCAGTGGCACCAGCAGTCTATGCACACCGGCAACGCCCACATCCTGGGCCGTGAGCACGCGGCACCCCATATGCCGCGCTACCAATTCCGCTTCTTCAGCCACCGCCAGGTCGGACGTGCCCGCGGTCAATATGCCAACCAGCCCGGCTCCACGAGGCACTTGGTAGTCCGCCCGCACAACCTCCATAGCCCCCGCCTGCCCAATCCACAGATGAAGGTTCTCGTCGGCCGCCCAGTTTTCTACCGGCCGACGTCTCTCCTCATCCACCCGGCTGGCTAAGGCCAACCCTTTCTCATGCACAAATGCCTGCACGATGGCCAGAAACTGGGACGGACTCTTGCCCGGCGCGTATATCACTTCCGGCACGCCCCTGCGCGTCGAACGGCCTATATCCAACCGCGCAAACTCTCCTACATGGGCCACATCCAGATGCGGGCGTCGCTGTGAGACTTCATCAGTCATGCAGCGGCAGGAACTCCCCCCAGACGATCGGCGTCCAGGCCCGCTGTTAGCAGGATCATCTCCACCAACTCCTCGAACGAAATGCCCGCGCACTTCGCTTGCGCGGGTAGATCAGATAGGTCCGTCATGCCGGGCAGAGTGTTTACCTCGATGAACTGTGGTACGCCGCAACTATCTACCATGAAATCTACACGACAGTAGCCACGACACCCCACTGCTTCAAACACACGGCACGCCAAGCGCTGCGCCTCCGCATACACATCTGGAGCCAGGCGGGCAGGAATAATGAACTCCGTCATTCCCGCTGTATATTTTGCCTCATAGTCGTAGAATTCGTTCTTGGGCACCAGTTCCAAAACGGGCAGAGCAAACGGCCCGTCCTTCTTCTGGAGCACTCCCACCGTGATCTCAGCTCCCTCTACACAATGCTCCGCAAATATGCTGCCGAACTCACGTCTTCCCTGTTCAATGGCCTCCGTCAGGAAGCCGGGTTCAGTGATCTTCACCACTCCCACCGAAGATCCCTCTTGTACCGGCTTCAATATCAGCGGATACCCGAGACCACGCTCCACGGCGACCGCCAGCGTCTCGGCAGGCGTTCGCTGATCAATCTCTAGGTAGGGGGGCGTGGGCACACCACTCTGTCCCAGAACCTTCTTACAGATCACCTTGTTCATGGCCAACGCAGACGCCAAGACTCCTGAGCCCGTGTACGGGATCCCAAGTATCTCCAACAAACCCTGGATGGTGCCGTCTTCTCCATATCGACCGTGCACGGCCAGGAAGGCCACCTGCGCGTTCACCTCGACCAGTCGCCGAGCCACGTCCGCTTGAGCGTCAACCGCTACGGCTTGGTAGCCTAGAGTTTTCAATGCATACAGGCAGTTGGTACCTGAGCGCAGCGACACCTCGCGCTCGGACGAAATACCGCCCATGAGAACAGCAATGATCTTGTTGCGCAACCCCACGCTGAAACCCCCTTATCGTGGGGGCGAATGTAACACAAGGTCACCCGAGAATAGGAGACCTTCTAGACTTCGCAAAGTCTACGAACCCATGACGAGCTGCGAGCCCGCAGCCAACGCTCCCCCTGCAACTGCCGGATGTGCCTCCATGGAGGCCTCGGCGGCCACGAGTAGCTCGCGCGGAGTGACGCCATCCTGCGGGAAATCAGCATACCCGATCAGAACCTCGAGTTTACGCCCATCTACCAAACGGGCCGACGCCGACCGACGCGCCTCGGCCACAATGGCCGGCAACCCCGGTATTACTCCTTTCAGCACCAAGGCTATTCGGTCGTCCATGATACGGTATCCATCGATCTGATGCCCGTTGAGCGCGTCGCCGGCCTGTCGGCGCACACGACGCGCCAGGGCGCCGAGGGCCCGGCCGGCCGCCTGGGGCCCGGACAACAGAGCAAGCTCCTCGTATCGCCGAAGCCGCACAACCACAACGGAGAACCCCGTGCTCTTGCTATCACCATCACCGGTGTAGAGTTCGCCTAGGGCACGGACGAAACCGGCGCGTGTCCCAAAGCCCGAAGCCTCATCTCTGGAATCGATAACCGCTGTGCCATCGCCGGCGGTAGCCTTGGGCTCCGTGCGCAACCGGCGCGCGGCCCTAATGGACATGAACACTCCACCCAGCCAAATGAGCACCAGCGGCACCAGCAGCCGCCTCGTTGAACCCCACAGCACCATGGGCACAACGATGACGGCATCAAAGACACACAACAGATAGCCGAGAGAAGTATCGTCGGTAAAAACTACGGTGAGACGGAGAGCCCATAGCGAGTACAAGGCCAGCAGGATAGAGTAGAGGATTGCAAATACGCTTCCCATGCCGAAGGCCGGCGGACCGAGAACAGCCATCAGACCAAACACGATCAGTCTGTATTTGGCCTTCTGACGTTCTCTCATGTGTGTCCGCCCACGCCGGAGCTTGTTGAAAAGTCAATTGCATCCTAACACTATTGCAATAACCATGCAATATATATTGCTAAAAGCGATATATGAAATAGCGATAGATTACAATACTGCTGAACTCAAGACGCAACCGACCGGATTAGGAAGCGAAAAGACACAACGGGGAGTGGAGGATACCGGAGTCGAACCGGCGACCTCCGCCTTGCAAGGGCGGCGCTCTCCCAACTGAGCTAATCCCCCAGGGCAACGAAGAGAAGAGGTGGGCCTAAGTGGAGTCGAACCACCGACCTCATCCTTATCAGGGATGCGCTCTAACCAGCTGAGCTATAGGCCCACAGGAGTCTGAAGTTTACCGGCTCCGCCGCCGATGTCAAGCGAGTCTCACGTAACTTGGGCCGTAGACCGGCCGTGCTCACATGGCGCAGCGTCCGGCATTGCGGTAAGCTTGAGATGCATTCCAAACTCAATCCGGAGCATGAGGCAACGTCCAATGGAAGGCTACGACAAGATGGTGGTCTACGGTGTCAGCTTTGATGCCAGCCGACAACCCATCGTGCTTCTCAAAGCGGAGGAGGGCACCAAATACCTCCCCATCTGGATCGGCCACCCGGAAGCGGCGGCCATACTCATGAAGCTGCAGAATGCGGAACTACCGCGTCCCATGACCCACGACCTGATGGCCAATATCCTGGCCGATCTCTCCACTAAACTGATGCGTGTGCTGGTAACGGAGCTGAAGGAAAACACTTTCTACGCCGTCCTTCAGCTCGCCACGCCAGACGGAGAAATCGATGTGGATTCACGCCCCTCAGACGCCATCGCCCTGGCCGTCCGAACTGATGCTCCCATATTCGCCGCCCACGACCTACTCGATACCAGCGGCGTTGAGTTTGAACAGGCGCCCGAGGATTCTGAAGAACTGGTCCAGGAGTTCCGCGATTTCTTGGACCACATCACTCCAGAGGACTTCTAGCTATTCCTTCTTCGTCAACTCTTCTTTGGTAACCGCTAACACCAGTCGGAAGACCTCCTCCAACCCCTCGCGGGAGAGCGGACCCCGGTTAGACCGCGACAGATAAGTGATAACCCAATCCTCCTGGGCCGGATCCAAAAAACTGATCCCCTTACTGTCCTTATACGTCTTCAGCTTCTCGACCAGCTGGAGTCTTTTGTTCAAAGCCTCCAGAATTTTGAGGTCGTTATCACTGATTTGTTCTCGATATTGCCTGATGACCGGGTCACTCTCACTCATAACCATCCCTATTCCTCTTTGAGCCGTCTGTGCCGCACACGAGCAGTAAGCGTTCATGCTAGCACTGATGCTACGTGGTGAGCGAGTCCGCATAATCGCGGCAGGCCGCGACGAACGATCTCATCCCTCGTCGGCACGACGCCGGATGGATGAGCACTCGCGAGCAGAGCAGGCTTTTGGTGGCAACCCCCTCCCCCAGCCGGCCCTCCCATGCGGGATGATGCAACCCAAAGGCAAAACTGTTAGATACCGGGGCTTCCGCCAACTCGGCGTCCTGGATCATCCAGCCGGTGACAATCTCGCTTCGCTCCAGCAGCAGACAGTCCTTCTCCGCTTTGACTTCGACGAAGCCGGGCTCCTCGAGATCGCCTACGATCTCCATGGAGGCAGGCAGCACGCCACACAGCTCATGTGAGCGTCCGAACGAATCCTGTACGCCCCTAAGCAGGTAGGTCATCCCTCCTCCTAGAGCCAGCACAGGCAACCCTTCCTCTATGCGCACGCGCAGATCGCGCATGAGGGAGAAATTGCCTGCCAGTTCCGACAGGGCCTCCTGCCATAGATGCCCTGCCAACACGACGCCGGCGGTCTCCGCAGGTAGCGCTTCATCTTCAATGAGATCAAGCCGGCGGACGCGCGCGCCCGCCGACCGCAACAGCTCCACTGCGTCCCGGGTCCAGGGTGTGAAACCCCGCCCAGACGCAAGGAGAACCATGGGGCCGCCGGACTCCCGCGAAAAACCGGGGTCGGGCAGAAAACCACGCTGCCCCGCCAACTGTTCAATGAGGTCCAGGTTCAACCGACGCTCCAGCGCGGCCATGGCCTCCGCCGGTCCTTTCACAGACGATACACCCGCAATCCCCGGGGCCGGAGTGTCCCACTCCGGCATCTCCCCCTCCATGAGAACGCCCGCCAAAGGTAGATCGGGACCACACACTGCGTTCCGCATCTCCTTTGCATGCGCCTCATCACGAAGCCCGCTTAGGATGACACCGCCGAGGTTGA
>Ga0123333_10003279_pt1 | contig 15784 bp, 12 predicted proteins | sample BioC12SIPDNA_3_FD_89957 | JGI IMG/M metagenome (GOLD analysis project Ga0123333, IMG submission 89957) | Anaerobic biogas reactor microbial communites from Washington, USA - Biogas_R2_B C12 SIP DNA | ecosystem: Engineered > Bioreactor > Anaerobic > Unclassified | place: Washington, USA... | reverse complement strand
TTGTAGGTCCAGATGCGGTTGACGAAGAAGTTCCAGAACATCACCACGCCCGTCGCCACCACCTTGGCGGCGTTGTAGCCGAGCTTGTGAGCCAGTATGGCATCGCCAACGAACGCAAGGGTGCCCGCAAGGTCGGTAAACGGTCCTTCCAGGAGCAGCAGGATCCCTGTGTTGATCGCCCAGCCCGCGACGTTGACGATGAAGAATTGCACAAGCTGCGCGGAGATGGGCTTGGACCGTGAGTCGGGGTAGGTCCATAGGCGGTTCCAGATGAAGTTGCTCAGCACAGCACACGTGAACGAGAGCGTGTTGGCAAGCGCCAAGGGCCAGTGGAGGACGGCGTGAAGCAAATAAAGGATACCGAAGTCGACGACGGCACCAATGGTGCCGACGACGGCGAACTTCATAAAACGGGTAAGCTCCTTGCGATTGGCGTCGATGGTAGCTCGCACGGTATCGACCATACGGGTTGCGTTCTCCTCTGAGTAAGTAGGCCGATTATAGCGACACGAGCCTTGTGGTCAAGCCGTGGCAAAGCTGGGAGCCCTGCTGAGGCAGTCGTGCCGGACGTCTCTGGTGCTTACAGACACTCAGGTCCACAAAGCATGGGCCCCGCCGCAGTCTGCGGCGAGGCCCCTTACGTGTGAATGCGACGGATTACTTGGGCAGTTTCAGAACCTGCCCGACACGAATGAGGTTGGGGTTGGAGATCTGGTCGCGGTTGAGCTCAAAGATCTCGGGCCAGCGGGCGGCATTGCCCAACTGCTCCTTGGCGATCTTGCTGAGGCTGTCGCCGCCCTTCACGGTGTAGGTGACGGGCTCAGCAGCTGCGACCTCCGCGGCAGCCTTGGCTTCCTCAGCCGCTTGCGCCTCCTCGGCCTTCCGAGCCTGATAGGCTTCCATTCTGCGGCGAGATTCCTCCTGCCTCTGCTTAGCTGCGGCTTCCGCTGCTGCGGCCTCAGCCTGCTTCAGCTTGGCCTCGGCCTCCTTGAGCTTCGCTTCCGCCTCTGCGGCAATCTTGTTGGCCTCTCGCTCGGCTTCGGCCGCACGGGCCTCAGCGAGCTGGCGCTTGGCATCTGCGCGTGCGGCAACGGCTTTGGCCTCCTTGGCCTCCGCCTCTGCAGCCTCTGCGGCTGCCTTTTCGTCGCGCGATGTCACAGCGTCGAGCGCCTTACCCAGAATGCCCTTCTTCTCCCGCTTATCTGCCATTGGTGATACCTCCCGAATCGAATATGGATGCAACCAGGCCCTAGCGGCCCAGTAATGCCTTGAGCATGCCCTGTGCGAGGGCGGCGCCGGCGCCCTGCCGGGGTGTCTGAGCGGTGGCGGGCTGCACGCCCATCACCGCGCCGATCAGAGCAGCCTGTGCGGCCTGCGCGGTGTCTGCCCCTGCCTGCTTGGCTTGCAGGTAGGCCATACCCGCTGGCAGCAGCCGATCAAGAAGGCCGGAGAGATCTCCCCGGTCGGTGCCCGCCTCAGCCTCGGTCGGTTTGGCCGTGGGCACGTTCTGGGGGCTGGGGGCCTGCGGCGTGGCGCCCGCTCCCGTCAGCCCCATCACCATGTCGAGCAGACCACCCAACTGACCAGATTGTGGCTGTGGTTCGGGTGCCGGTGCGGCCTGTTGTGCCCCGCCACCTGACCCCATCACCATGTCGAGTAGCCCGGCCAGTTGGCCGCCCTGAGGTTGTGGCGCGGGGGCTGGCTGCTGTGTGCCGCCTCCCATACCCATTAACAGGTCGAGCACGCTCGGCGCGGACTGCCCCTGTTCCGGGTATCCCTGCGCGGGGACTGCACCAAGCAGAGACTGGATGAGGTTGAGACCGTCGGAGGTGTCCAGCTTGGCTTTGCCAGAGAGCTTGTCGGCCGCGTCCAGCAATCCACGGGTATAGTACTGGCTGGTGCCCCCGTGACCTGCCTGGCTGAGCTGAGCGCTGGCGGCGCGCAGCGCTTCGTCCGGCGGATCGGCCTCGTGCGCGCGGATCGTATTCGCAATGATGCGCACGTTCTCGGCCATATTGTCGCCATGGTTCCCGTTAAAGTCGTCCAGCGCATTGATCGCTTCTTTCTGCGATGACAGCGCCTCTGCGGCAGTCTCGAACAGACTTGCCAAATCGATCGTCGATTGCCCTTCAGACATGTACCCTCCTTAGACGGAACTGCTCACAAATTGATCTCCACTGCCTGGCCGTGACAGGCTGTTCTGCGCTGAAGAGGCTGCGGCGCGTCACTGCTCGGTGAACGAAGCCTCGATGTCGAACCGCAGTGCATCCGGGGCAACGCGTGGATCAACTTTAGTATAGGCGATCAGTACAATGTGTCAAGCTGGCGAATCCCCGTCTTTTGACCAGGCCAAGTCCGATCCTTCGACAGAGCCGCCGACGCGCTGTTCCCCTACAATGTAGGTACAGAGGAGTTGGACGCAGCGATGCGGAGGCACACGGCGAGGAGGCAAGATGGAAACGAAAGCGCTGATCCGAATCGAGGATCTGCATCGTCACTTCTCAATCGGAGACCAGACAGTACGCGCGCTTGACGGTGTCTCCACAAGCATTGGGATGGGTGAGTTTGTGGCGATGATGGGCCCATCAGGATCGGGCAAGTCGACGTTGCTCTATCTGCTGGGCGGCCTGGACCGCCCCACGGCGGGCACCATCTGGGTCGATGGAGAGGCGCTCAGCGCACTCAACGAGAACGCGTTGGCCGTGTTCCGCCAGCGTGACGTGGGGTTCGTCTTCCAGTCGTTCCACCTGATCCCGACGATGACGGCCCTTCAGAACGTGATGCTTCCTATGGTCTTCGCTCAGGTCCCGCCCTCCAGGCGTCGCGGGCGGGCGCGGGACCTGCTTGCGTTGGTGGGCTTGGCTGAGCGCCTGGAGCACAGGCCGACGGAGCTATCGGGGGGTCAGCAGCAACGCGTGGCCATTGCGCGGGCCCTCGCCAACAATCCACGCCTGATCCTGGCTGACGAACCCACCGGCAACCTCGACAGCCGAACGGGCGACGAGATCATGCAGTTGCTGGCGCGGCTCAACCGTGATGAGGGCCGTACCATCGTCATCGTCTCGCACGATCCGTCTGTCACTAACTACACTACCCGTGCGCTTCATTTACGCGACGGCAAGCTCGTGGCCTGAGACCCGGGTGCCTTCGACAGGTAACGTATCTCGAAGACAGGATGAAGAGGAGTGCCCGCAATGACGATCCGTGATCTGTTGCATCTGGTCATCGGGAACCTTGTGCGCGTCAGAGGCCGGGTGATGATGACGGCACTGGGCGTCGTCGTGGGCACGGCGTCCTTTGTAGCCCTGATCTCACTGGGAGCGGGGCTGCAGCGGCAGGCGCTGGCCACCCTGGGCAGTGGCGCAACGGAGATTCGCGTGACTGGAGGGGTCGCACAGCAGGCATTGGGGGCGTCCGGCGGGGCCGCTGCCAGCGGCGGCGCGAGCACGCCGCAGGCACTCGATAGCGCGATGCTCGAGCGGATCGCGAACCTGCCGGGGGTGGTGCGGGTCACACCGTTCGAGAGGGTGCTGGCCCCACTTGACGTCGCGACTGCCCAACTGTGCTCTCACGGCATCCAGGTTCTTGGGGTGGACGCCGAGGCGCTCGAGCTGATGGGCCTGCGCGCTGTCGCTGGAGGGCTCATGCCCGGGGCAGGTGAGGCGGTGCTCGGAGCACGCGTTCCTGAGGCGCTGGCGCGCTCTCTTCCTCGAGAGAGTGCCGATCGTGTCAGGGGCGCGAGTGCTGATCTGGTCGGTCAGACATTGTGGCTTTATCTGTCCAGGCGCGGGGACGATGGTGCCTATTCAGAGCGCGTTGCCCGCACGAAGGTTGTGGGCATCCTCGCGCCGCACAGCAGCGCTCTGGACTTCGCGATACTCATACCCCAGCGCGATGCGAGCGCGCTCAATACGTGGAGCATGGGCCGGCGCCGTGATCCAGCGCTGCAGGGGTATCCTGAGGCCCTGGTGAAGGTGGCCGACGTGGAACAGACCGGTGCGGTCGAGGCGCGCCTGGTAGGACTGGGGCTGCACGTCTCATCGGCCCGGGAGCAGGCGGAGAATCTGAGTGCCTACTTCGGCGAACTCCAGGCGCTTCTGGGGGGCATCGCCGCGGTCTCGCTTCTGGTCGCGGCGTTCAGCATCGCCAACACGATGTTGATGGCAATCGCCGAGCGGACACGTGAGATCGGTCTGATGAAGGCCGTTGGTGCATCGAACCGGGACGTTCTCGGGATCTTCCTTGGTGAGGCGGGGAGCATTGGCCTTCTCGGCGGCGCAGTAGGTGTCCTGATCGGGATGGCGATCAGCGGTGCCGTCAATGCGCTCGGCGCGAACGCCGGTGTGGTTGAGCCGATGTTCGGGCTGGGCGCCGGCCTACGTGCCTTTGTGCCGGGGTGGCTACCGTTTCTCGCCATCGTATCTGCAACGCTCGTCGGCGCGGCCTCAGGCCTGGTGCCTGCCGCGAGAGCCGCCCGGCTAGTCCCGATGGTGGCTCTGAAGGAGGGCTGATATGACGCTGCGCGACCTGCTGGACCTTGTGGCTGGCAACCTCACGCGTATGCGCGGGCGGGTCGCTATGACTGCCGTGGGCGTGGTTATCGGGACCGCCGCGCTGCTTGTGCTAGTTTCGCTTGGCGCCGGGCTGCAGCGACTGTCGAATGAAGCGACCTCGGGCACCGCATTGACCGAGATCGCCTTTCACCCTCGCATCGACTACCGGATCGTCGAGGGGGCAGAGCTCGATGGCCTGGCGCAGGGCGCGCCCCCGACTCACTGCGGTAGTGTGATGGACGCCATGCCGGTTGTCGATGCGCCGATGCTCGAACGCATTGCGGCGCTACCTGGCGTTGCGTGGGTCGGTGTCTACGAGAGCCTGCTGGGCACCCCAGACGTGGAGTTCGGATCCCTGCGCGGCATGAGCAGTGTTGCAGGTGTAGAGGGGACGCTGCTGGACGATCTCGGGCTCTCGGCTGCCCGCGGTACGTTGACACCCAGGTGTGGTGAGGCGGTGGTGGGCGCGAACTTCGCTGCGGGGCTCTACGATCCCGCCGACCGCAATCCTTCGGGCAGCAGCGAAGCGGGGCACCGCGGAAGTGCCGTGGAGGTCGGGGGCGCCGGACGGTCAGGTTCGCCACCCGATCTGCTGGGCAGGAGACTGACGCTGCGGCTGTCGACGCTCAACGCAGAGGGGCAGATGGTCGACCGTGTGGTGCGGGTGAGGGTGGTTGGCGTTCTCGAGCCACGGGGCTGGGCCTTCGACGATACCCTTTTCATGACCGAGCGCGACGTGCTCGAACTGAACAACTGGATGCACGCCGCACGGGCCGGACGCCGGCGCGACCCTGCGCGCCAAGGCTACAGCGTCGTCATCGTGCGAGCCGCCGATCTGGAGAGCACGCCAGGGGTCGAAGATGGGCTGACCGACTTGGGCTTCCCCGTCTACACGGAGCGCCGGCAGCTCGAGGAGTGGGCGTCGTTCTTCGCGACACTGCAGGGCTTTCTGGGCCTGGTCGGCGCCATCTCGCTGCTAGTCGCTGCTTTCGGCATCTCCAACACCATGCTCATGGCCGTTCACGAGCGCACCCGCGAGATCGGGCTTCTCAAGGCCGTCGGCGCCGATAATGGCGCGGTGCTGGCGATCTTTCTTGTGGAGTCGGTCGCAATCGGGCTTCTGGGCGGGGTGGGGGGCGTCGGTGTAGGGCTAAGCGTCAATGCAGTCCTTGGATTGGGGGGGGCTGTTCGCATCGCGGGATTACCTGCATCGAGCGTCTACGCGCCACCCTGGCTGCCGCCCTCAGTGCTCCTGTTCGCCGGCATCGTGGGTGTGCTCTCCGGCACCTATCCCGCCTATCGTGCGTCGCGCCTGGCCCCTGTCGCGGCCCTGCATTACGAGTAGGAGCCTCCGGCGCGCATCCGGGCCTTCCCGGGCGGGCCCTTGCCTGTCAGTGATCTTCTGTTGGTAGAGCGCTCACCAGAGCCAATGGTCGAACCAGCGCTCGGCCCGGATGCGCTGGTCGCGGGGGCGAGCCGCTCGGTGCCTCTGAGCCCGGTTACTGATCCCCATTGTCGCGCGGCAAGGCGCTCTGTGGGAAACGCCTCGCTGTGCGGGCGGCGCGGCATCGCGTCGGGTCACCGGACGCGGCGACAGAGGACGGCCACTCCGGCGAGCATCCAGCGTGGCAAAGGCCCGGCTGCGTCCGGCAGGGCCGAAGACGTGAGAGACAAGGGGGCGAATGGGTCGCCCGAGCGACGAACGTGGACGACCTACGCCGATGCGCGAGTGTGCCTGGCAGCGGTGGAACGCCACCCCCACAACGTGCGGCGGGTGACATGGCAGCAACAGGCGCCGCTCTCGTCAAGCGGCGCCTGTTCATGCTTCCCTCGCGCGTTACTGCAAATCTATCCGGCGGAAGCCTCGGGCATGCTGCAGTGGATGTCGACGATTTGCCATTCCTGATCCGTCAGGGTTACGTCGACGTAGATCGAGTGCCAGGCCTCTACCGTAACTCGCGTTAGCTCGGGCGTTCCTTCGGATCCGATCACCTTGATCTCCGTGGGCCTGTCCTGAGCGCAGATGAAGGGGTCATAGCCGCCACCGCTCTCCCTGAACGACGCAACCAGGGCATCGATCTTGTCGATGTAGTCCGCGCTCAGGTACTCACAGTCGTGATAGGCACCACCGCCGACTGGGCTGCCCTCAATGGCGCTGTACCAGGCGTAGAAAGCGTCTACCGTCTCTTCGGCGCTGCCGCCCGTTCGCTGCGCGGGCGCGCCGCAGCCCGTCAACCAACTGACGACCCAAAGCCCCGTACCGACTGCCAACCAGAATCTCTTGTTCATCGCCGTCCTCCCCTGTGCTAGTGTCCCGTTTGATGCTTACATCCTAGCACGGAGAAAGCGCATCTTGGCTGACGGAACGTAGGGTCTTGGGGCTCAACGAAGGAAGGTGATTTTCCCTAGACGATCGACCAGGGGGCACCAGGCCCAACCGATCGACACCCGCACCTGGTGGTCATTCGATGCGGGTCGGTACTGGGCCAGGCGTTCTTGCCGGCTCTGGGTGCCACCTCAGAGCGCGCCACGCACCCATAGGCGTGGCTCAGGGCGCCTGGAGGTCAAGATGGCTCACCGTGTTGCGGGTGGGGCAGCGGGGCGCGCCAGCCAGGAGGCCTACGGCTCGTGATGGACCTCGCTGGCTGGCGCCGCGACCGCAACGCGGCAGGCCGTCGATGCCGTGCCCCTAGGGCGCCGGAATCCGCAGATGCGCCCCCGGATCGCCGAACACCATGTAATTCTGCGCGTCGCTCCGCACGATCCAGTTATCGAGGAAGCGTGCCGCGCGCTCGGCGGTCCACTTCAGCTTACCCCGCTTCTGGCGGTCGTAGGTGTTTGTGATGATGGCGTTGCACGTTCCATAGCGCGTGTTCATCATCTCCATGGCCCGGCCCGAGGGCTCGACTCCCAGCAAGCCGTCGACAGCACGTCTGAACGGCGCCATCCGCGGATGCCATCGATCGAGGATGTGTGGATCGTCCGCGTCGGTGAAGGCATGCAGGAAAGCCGTATCGAGGTGCCCGACGAATGCCACCGGGCCGCGCGGATGTGCGAGCAGCCTCTTTGGCAGCGCGGCCACGAAGTCTTCGCTGGTGTACTGCTGGGGTACGCCATCAAACCAGTGGGCATAGTCGCTCTCGGCGGGCGTGCCGTAGCCGAAGCAGGCGAACTGGAAGAACACGGCCCCCTCCAGCACCGGCTTGCCGAACTCGACGTCTGCGGCGCTGAAGAGCGCGTCCCAGCCGAGCGGGCCTGTATGCTGGCAGCAGATCGCGCCATTCACCTGCTTCTGGAAGTCAAGCGGCTCGTCCGTGGCGCCCAGCCCGTGGCTGGCGGTATAGACCAGCGCGGGCTTGTGGGTTCGGAGTGCCTCTGCCAGTGCTGCTTTGGTCGCCGCTTCGCCGATGAGTGTGTGCGTGGCAAAGCCGAGGTCGTCGCGGATATGCTCGGCCAGCGGCTGCACCATGTACAGCCGGCTGAAATGCGTGGGATCACTGATGCCGCCGTCTGGCGCGAACAACAACACCTCTCGCTCGACCGGTGGCTCGGGCGCCGCCTCCAGCCCGATCAGTTTGTCGACGTAGGTCTGCAGGTCGGTCAGGCTGTCGAACGCTACCCGCCCCACGTTGCCCAGTGTGGCGAGGATCGACTGGATGCGGAATGGCACCTGCTCGGGGCCACCCACAATCAGGAAGTACTGTGGGACCCGCTGCCCTTCGATTTCCAGCGCGTAGTAGTTGTCGCTCAGCCAGTCGCCGAACTCGTCGGCATCCTCTCCGTTGTAGTAGAGCGGCTCGGCGGGATCATCCATTCCTCGATGCTCGGCCAGCGGCCTCAGGATCTCGGTGATCTCGTTTCGCTGGGAGTCCTCACTGTTGATCAGGAACGTCCATCCGGCCGCGCGGGGATCGCTCAGGTCCGTGATGGTGCGTTCGACTTCGCCCTTGAACGACACTGCCTCCGCTGTCGCTGCAGTTAGCGCCCCCACGGTCTCTGCGTTCCCCGCCAGCGCGTCGATCAACGCCTGGGACAGCGCGCTCTCCTCGACCGGTGCAAACAGCGACTCGCCATGCCAGTTCAGCCCCATCGCCATGATCCGTCTCATCGCACCCTCCTTTCCATATCCCTCCGAGATCGGAGGTTACCGCACTACACGAGCAACCGGGCCAAGTTGTCCCCTTTCACCCGGCTTCGCTCGTCCTCGGTCTCCCGGTCCAAGTGCGCATCGACGATGCCAGGCGTGCCTCCGCCCCAGACCAGGCGGTTGGGGCCGTATGCGTCGATGACCAGGCGGGTGAAGGGACGAGCGCTGAGGTAGAGCGGTCCATCGGCGGCGAAGTGCCCAAGGCCCGAGAGTTTCATATAGACATTGTCATACTGCGCCAACGCGAGGACCTGGGCGTACTCGACGGCAGTTCCCATGTGCGGCTCGGCCAGATGGTCGATGAGCACCGTGAAATCAGCGTAGTCCTGGATGAGGCGGGCCGCCTGGGCTGCAAAGTCTGGGCCTATGTGGAGTTCGATGATAAGGCCCAGGTCTCCTGCGGCTTTCCATAGCCGGCGGACGCCCGGCTCGTCGAACGACTCGAAATAGGCCAGCTTGCCGCGGTGGGCGTGGAAGCGCGTCGCAACGATCCGGGGCTCGTCGCGTGCCAGCGCTCGTAGCTTCTCCGGCGCATCGTCGTCGCGCGGGTAGAAGAGACTGGTGCCCCAGAGACGGCCTGGCGCTCGGCTCAGACAGTCGAGCACCAGCCGGTGATCATCACCATAGGGCTCCGGCTGCACGAGGACCGCTCGATCAATGCCCTCCGTGTCCATCCGCGCAAGGTAGACGGCCAGTGGATCCAGCGATCGATCCTGCGGCCCAGGCGTATAGGTCGCCCGCGGATGGAACGGATAGCGCGCCGTGTCGCTGCTAGACATATGGGCATTCCACTCGATGATCATTGACTGTCTTCCTTTGCTGGCGCTTCCGGCTAACAACTGCATCTTTGCCGATACAATCATTCTAGTCCAGCCCGCCGCGCCGCACAAGACCGGTCAAGCCCAAGCTGTATCGCAGCCGGCTAGTCTCCTCGTGGTCCGCGCCTGGGTTGGCTATACCCTTGTCTGCCGCCCAAACTCGGGTAGCATACCCCTGTGCGACGACTGCTGGGATGCGTACTTCTGACCGTCCTGCTCGCGGGGTGCGCGGGTGCGCCGCCGGAAGAGACCCCGGCTGTGCCCGCGGAGACGCTGCTGCTCCCGACGCCTACCCCGGGAGGGGATGCGACTGGGCAAGACCTGGCGGCCTTGAACGACCCCCCTGACGGGAGAGCCGCGGCGGAGAGCGCCCTGTCTACGCCAACGCTTCAGGCGTCTGCCCCGACGGCAGCACCGGTGGCGGCGGCGCGGTTCATCACGGTGACCGTGGGCGCGGGCGACACGTTACTCGGATTCGCGATCGAGTACGGGGTGCCGATGGCCGCTATCCAGCTTCAGAACGACCTCGGCAGCTCCACGATTGTCAGGTTGGGCCAAGACCTCGTGATCCCGCCCACCAGTGCGTGGGAGGGTGCCTCGCCCTTCTGGATCGTCCACCAGGTCTCCGAGGGTGAGACTCTGAGCGAGATCGGCCAGGCCCATGGCCTCACAGTGGGCCAACTCCAGGGCGCCAACGGGCTAGCAGATGCCGATTTGCTCAGCATTGGCCAAGCGCTGGTCCTGCCGCTCACCGACTTCGCGGTCGCCCGTGCGGTCGAGCCGACGGCGCGCCCGCCCACGGCTGAAGCCGTGGCCGCGGCTCCCACACAAACTGCCGTGGCATCGGAGACTCAGCCCCCGGAGGTCGCTCCGACACAGGCTGCCGCAGCCGCTCCAGTCCTCCCGCCGCCTGCCGACGTGAGCGCGTGGCCGCATGAAACGGTGCGGATCATGAACGAAGTCCGCGCGACCCATGGCCTGCCGCCGCTTGTCTACAACGAGACCCTCGCGCAAGCCGCGCAGATCCAGGCCAACGATTGTGCTGACCGTGGCTGGTGCAGCCACACCGGCTCCGACGGCTCGGATATCAAGGAGCGCATCCTACGTGTAGGGTACCAGCCTGCGAGTTGGGCCGAGTGCTGGGCGTTGCGTCCCACACCCCAGGGGGCGATCGACATCTGGATGGACGAGGTTCCGCCGAACGACCCGCATCGCCGGACGCTGCTTACGACGTGGCTCACAGAGATTGGGATTGGCGTGGCGAAGGGCAAGTGGGGATACTACTTCATCGCGGAGTTCGGGAAGCCGCTGAGGTAGCTGCCTGCTGGCAGCAAGCGGGTTCGCAACGCTCGGCGGAGGCCCGCCGGCCCCAGTCCCAGTATGTGGCCGAGACCTACGGCTTGTGTACACCTGCGGGCCCTGAGTGCCGGACCCATACCCATGTCTGGCCCTCGCCTGCCGACTCCGGTGTCGACCAGCTGCCCCCAGGGTCGAGTTGCGGGTCAGTCCAGGCGTAGAGCCACCGCGCATCGAGCGGCGTCAGATTCACGCAGCCGTTGCTGCGCCGTGTGCCGAAGTAGTCGTGCCAGTAGGCTGCGTGGAGCGAGATACGCTCGTTGAAGAACTGGGCGTGCTCCACGTCCTCGAGGTAGAACCAATACTCGTCGTCCATCGAGCGGTCGTAGCTCTCCATTAACGCAGCGCGGACCTTGCGGAAGATCCGGAAGAGGCCCAGCGGCGTCAGGTCGGCCTTGCCCGCGGTGATGAGTGTGGCGTAGACGAGCCGGTCGCCCTCGTATGCGGCGAGTGTCTGCTCATACGTGTCGACCTCGATCCACTTTGCTCCGGGCGATACGCCCTGGGGCGCTGAATCGGGGGTCACCATCGAGACGTACGCGTGGTTGATCCACTGGTCGGGCCCCACCATCAGCCAGCGGGCGCCGTCGACCTCCTCCACGGCAAAGACCGTCACCAGGGTGCGCCGCGCCAGCACCTCGCCCGCGGGTCGCGCACCCGGCTGCGGTGCAGTTTCGAGATCGCGCCGCAACCACGCGAACGGGTGGGATGGCGTCTCGGCCAAGCGGATTCCCTGAAAGCGCGATGGTTCGGGGAACGTGATGTGCTCCGGGGCAATGTACTCGTCACGGTTGATCTGCACCCAGACCTGCCCGTTGTACTCGACTTGGCCTACGACGCTCACCCAGTTGATGTTCGACCGAAACACGCGCAGGGGCGGCAGGCCGGCCTCTGCCTCAGCGGGGTGGCGGTAGGTGGGGGCGGGGTAGTTGATGATCTGTCCGTAGAGATACCGCGTTATGCTTCCTTCGGGCTGCGGCAGCGGCTCGATTTGGAGTGCGGGCAATGGGTCAGGCAGGCGTTGGCTCAGATAGGCGATGCGCACCTGGCGTGCGCCAGGGCTGTACGCGGGACACCGGGCCGGCACGCGTTGGACAAGCTGAGGGGGGCACACGTATGCGCCGCTCGTGTCGTGGGAGAAGATCTCATACCCCATCCCGGACCTGTCGACGGCTTGGCCCAGCGGTCGAGCGATCGCCGGTAGCTCACTGGACTGCGGCAGTTCGCCGGCAGCCTGCGACGGCGCGGTGAGGCAGGCTGCCACGAGGAGTCCCAGCAGCAGGGCGGCAGCCTGTTGGATGGTGTGTCCGAGAGCTGGTTTGGGCTCCATTGGTCCTCAGCGCTGGCGAGATAACGACGTCGAGAGCTCGTGCTGCAGCCAGATTGTACCAGAGCTCGGCGAATCGCCGAATCGCTGAACCGCTCCGGCTTGGATTCCTTCGCCTAGCCGGGATGTAGGCGGTCCTCTCACCTGGCTGACCTTTGGGCGCTGCATCAGTCGTCGGTGAGCCGGTGGGCCTGAAAGAAGTCCCACATCAGTTGGGTTGCATTCAGGTCCTGTGTTGTGTGGCCGACGATCATCTCTGGCAGTGGTTCGCCGCCGGGCCAGGCGTGGCCGCCGCCGGCAATCGTGTAGAAGGCCACGCTGGCGCTGCAGTCGCTGTATGCTACGCCGGTCGCCTCTCCCATTCGTGGTAGCTCCACCGGGGTCTCATGGCAACCGTTTCGCTCGGCCAACATAGCGACCCACGCGGGAATCGCCGGGAAGGCGATGTTGAATGACCGCGACGGGCCGCCCTGGTAGGGCACGATTGGATCATCTGTGCCGTGAAACACGATCGTTGGCACAGGTCGCGATGGCGTGCATAGCTCCCAGGGCAGCAGATAGGCACCGGAGACACCTCCGATGGCCGCGATGCGCTCGGAAAGCGCGCACGAAAGCACGAAGGCCATGCCTCCGCCGTTGGAAAGACCATTGGCGTAGATGCGGGTGGCATCTATGTTGAAGCGGGCCTCCAATTCGTCTATGAGGTCTGAGACAAACAGGACGTCGATCGGGGGTGTCGGGCCGGCGGTGCCGTGCGTCCGCCAGCCCAGCGGGAACCCCGTTCCGGACGGGTAGACCACGATGAAGCCGTAGCGGTCGGCCAACTCGTTCCAGCCGCTGATGCGCATCTGGTGAGCGGGCCACTCGGCAAAGCCGTGGAAGCTGACCACAAGTGGCGCTGGGACCGTGGGGTCGTAGCTGTCCGGCACGTACAGCAGATAGGCGCGCTTCTCGCCCGATGAGACCAAGGTGCCGTTGGTCCGGTTCGCGAGCAGGAAGGCCCCTGCTGCCAGGGCGACGAGGAGTGCCAGCGCTCCCAGCGCGATCAGGATCACGCGGATCAGTGTTCTCATCATAGCACCTATGGTACGAGCATTCGGCGCATTGTCGACCGGCGCACGCTTCAGGTGCGCCGTGAGCGGGCATCGTCGTAGGGGTGGTCAATCAGCGTCGCATGTGCGCCTGTCTCCACGGGGTACGGGCCAGATGCGATAGCCCTGGCCAAAAAAGCCGCTTTGCGCAAACGCACTCACGGGATTGTGGTATAATGCGCGCTGTTCGGAGAGGTGCCAGAGCGGCCGATCGGGGCGGTCTCGAAAACCGTTGTAGCCTTTGGGCTACCGTGGGTTCGAATCCCACCCTCTCCGCTGTCTTCATCTCGATTTTCGCACGGGCCTCCTCGCCTGTGCGCAGCCGATGTTCTGCTGACGGCGAACCTGCGGAGGCTGTCAGACGCCCCAAGTCCCTATGCTTCCCATCGGTCCTCACAACCAGCGACGAGGTTGCGCGCCCCCACAAGGTCGATTGGCAAGGCGGGACGTCTGGGTCTCACCCAGGATGGACTCACCTGGACCGCCGCCGGCTAGCGCCACTTGCCAGATTCCTCCCCATGAAGCACAATGAAGTGCACACTCGACCAGCGTGACTGCGCGCTCGGCCGGGTGGCTGCGGCACGATGACCCAGACACCAAGACCCAGAGGATGTTGCCGTGGCCGACACCGCCAAGCGCCTTCAGCAGTCCAACGATGCGGGTACACCATTGAGCTGATGACCTACAGACCCGAACACTTGGCGGAGCTCCTCTCCCAGGTGCCGCACTTCCGGAAGCTGCCGGCCGACGATGTGGCGACGATCGTCGCCGCAGGACGTGTCCGGCACTTCGCGGTCGATGCCGTGATCTTTCACGAAGGGTCCCCCTGCGCCGGGCTCTTTGTCCTGCTCCGTGGCGAGGTCCAGTTGCGGAAGCTAGGCCCCGAGGGACAGGAACAGATCATGGCGGTGATCGAGCCGGTGACGATGTTCAACGAAGTCCCCGTCTTGGATGGGGGGGTGAATGTCGCGACCGCCGTCGCCAGCCGGCCCAGCGTGACCTGGCACACCAGCTACACAGACTTCCAGATCCTGCTCCACAGGTATCCGGCGATCGGACTGGGCCTGTTGCATATGCTCGCTCGCCGGAATCGCTTCCTGATCTCGCAATATGAGGATCTGTCGTTTCGGTCGGTGATCGCGCGCACGGCGAAGCTGCTGCTTGCCCTGAGTGACGGCGGCCACGCGGCCATCAACCGGTACGATACCCCGAATACAGAGCTCGCGGCCCGAATCGCGACCGTGCCTGAGGCTTTCAGCCGCGCGTTGCGCCACCTGAGACGGCACGGCTACGTCGCTTGCACCCGCGGCCTCATCACCATCGTGGATCCGGAGGCGCTGATCGAGATTGCCGCTCTGTGAGCGGCGCCCGATTGACGAAAGTCAATGACACCCCGGAGCTTCCCTGATATCCTGATGAGGTGAGAGACCGATCACATAGGCAGTCGTGCGTCAGTCTGCCTGCCGTGCGTCAGGTGGCTGACGTGCGTCAGATTGGCTGACGTGCGTCAGATTGGCTGACGTGCTCGACAGCCCACGATCAGGGAGGCCCTATGCAGTCAGTTCGACGTCACCTCGCCGATAGATTCGTTTTCCTCTTCACCGCGACCAAGGGGCTCGTCCTCGTCGCAATCGCCCTCATTTCCCTGACCACGGCCTTTATGGGCACGCTCTCGGGCCCGATGCAGACGTGGGGCGTGACAGACACGGTGGTCGAGGCCTTTGGACTCAGTTTGGTGCCGGCGGAGCGCGAGGGGCGGATCATCCTGCTCTACCACACGATCGCGATGGCGGTCATCGCGATCGAGGTCTATCTCATCACCCACTCGCTTCCTATGAAGCAGCGCGAGCAAACACAGATCAATGCCACGGTGACTGTTGGCTATCTGCTCACGCTTATCTTCGGCCTCTGGTTCGGCTACTTCACCCGCAACTGGGCCTTCCACGGGCTCTACCTCGTGGGGCTGTCGTTGATCTTCTTCGCCGGGGTGCAGCTCGCCGTGGCGCTGTGGCCCTGGCGCGCAACCTATCACATCACAGACACACGCCGCGCGCACATGGGGCGGGTCGACCTGGAACGCGTCGCCTTCTTCGTGATGGCGGTCGCGACGCTGGGATCGGCGGCCTTCGGGGGCGTCGCGGGCTCCTACTACGGCAACGGCTTCGAGACCTTCCACGCCGAGGACGTGGTCCGCGACCCTGTGAAGACGCCGCTGCAGTTGGCGATCATCGGCCATCTTCACATCATGCTGACGCTGATTGCGGTGGCCTTGGCCCTCTTGGTTGGGCGCTGGCTAGGCTTTGGAGGCCTGTGGCAGAAGCTTTCGATGCCGCTCTTCATCGTCGGCACGATCATCATCACGCTGGGCGTATGGGCACTCGTGCCCTACCAGCCGATTGCCCACACTATCATCTATGTTGGATCGACTGTTGTGCTCCTGGGCGCGCTCTTCCTGGTCATCTACGGCTTTGACAAGCTTATTCGCGACGGGC